>Ga0194126_10005154_pt1 | contig 19416 bp, 22 predicted proteins | sample TA2KigC150mmetaG_FD_148641 | JGI IMG/M metagenome (GOLD analysis project Ga0194126, IMG submission 148641) | Freshwater microbial communities from Lake Tanganyika, Tanzania - TA2015035 Kigoma Deep Cast 150m | ecosystem: Environmental > Aquatic > Freshwater > Lake | place: Tanzania: Lake... | reverse complement strand
CTTTCTCCACGCGCGGCGCTTCCATGATATTGCCGTACTGGAAGGCCTTGGTAAGGGCCGGAACGACTTCCTTCTGATAACGCTCTTTCAATCGATTCATGATACGCTCTCCAACTGTCCAGCGCCGCCTAGTCGAACAGGGCCTGGCAGTGTTTACAGACGCGATGGGCGCCAGATTCATCACGCTGGACGCCAATGCGGCTCGGTTTACTGCACTTGGGGCAGACCAGCATAACGTTCGATATGTCCAGCGGGGCCTCGAACCTGATCCGGCCCGGATTCACCGTCCGCCCACGCTGGGTTTGGACCTGGCGCTGGTGCTTGGTGCGCAGGTTGATACCCTGCACAACAATGCGGTTCTCATCCGGCAGGACCCGGATCACCTCGCCGCGCTTGCCCTTATCGTCCAGCCGGCCGCTGATGATTTCTACAGTATCGCCTTTACGAATTTTCACTTTCATCATCTTGCTCCTGATTACCCGGCTAAAGGACTTCCGGGGCCAGTGAAACGATCTTCATGAAGCCTTTTTCGCGCAGTTCGCGCGCCACCGGACCGAAGATGCGGGTTCCCTTGGGATTCTGCCCGTCGGCATCCAGGATGACTGCCGCGTTGTCATCGAAGCGGATGTAGGAGCCGTCTTCACGCCGCCATTCCTTCGAACAGCGGACGATGACAGCCTTGACAACATCACTCTTCTTGACCGAACCCTGCGGGGCGGCTGATTTGACAGTACCAACAACAATATCGCCAATGCGGCCAAACTTGCGGGTCGAACCGCCCAGGATGTGGATCACCAGCAGTTCGCGTCCGCCGGTATTATCGGCAATCTTGATGCGACTCTCTTGCTGGATCATGTCAGGCCTCCACGATGGTGTCGGCCGAGCGGATCTCCCGTCGGACAATGGACTCGACCATCCAGCGCTTATTGCGCGAGATGGGCTGGCTTTCCACGATCCGAACCTGGTCTCCGACCTTGCAGCCCAGTTCGTCGTGAGCCATGACCCGTTTGCTCAGGTGAACGACTTTGCGATAGAGTGGATGCCGGAAGGTCCGGCTGATCTCGACCACGACCGTCTTGGTCATTTTATTGCTGGTGACGACACCAGTGATACGACGACGTTGATTCATCACTTCACCTTCCTATTCAGCCGTCCCGGCGCGCTCGTTCAGGATGGTCATGAAACGGGCAATATTACGCCGAACGATCCTCAAACGGCTGGTATCGGTCAACTGGCCGTTCACCTGCTGGAAACGCAGTTTCATCAGTTCCTCGCGGGCATCCGACATTTTGGCCTTGATCTCTTCAACCGACAAGGCGCGGATTTCTTCTGGTTTCATGCCTGCTCTCCTGTCAGATCGTGGCGGGCGATCACCTTGGTCTTGATGGAGAACTTGTACTGCGCCAGGCGGAGAGCATCCACGGCAATATCCTCGGGCAGGCCGCCAACTTCGAACATGACCCGGCCGGGTTTCACCACCGCCACCCAGTACTCGACCCCGCCCTTGCCCTTGCCCATGCGGGTTTCGGGTGGTTTCTGGGTATACGGCTTATCCGGGAAGATGCGGATCCAAATTTTGCCGCGCCGTTTCATCTCGCGCACGATTGCACGGCGGGCGGCCTCGATCTGCCGGGCTGTAACCCAGCCGGGTTCCAGCGCCTGCAGGCCGTACTCGCCGAAACTGATCTCAGCGCCGCGCAGTTCCTTGCCTTTCATGCGGCCGCGCATTTGCTTGCGCCACTTAACACGTTTTGGCATCAACATATGCAATAACCTCTTTCCACAAGACGACTTTTCCGGGCTACTCGCTGACGTAAACGCCCTCGGTCGCCTCGGCCTTTTCCTCGACTTCAGGTTTCATTTCGCCATGGTAGACCCACACCTTGACACCGATCTGACCATAAGTTGTGGTCGCCTCGGCCCGGGCAAAATCGATTTCTGCCCGCAGGGTCTGCAGCGGGACGCGACCGTCGCGCAGCCAGACCGAACGCGCCATTTCAGCGCCCGACAACCGCCCCTGGACCTCGATCTTGATTCCCTGTGCTCCCTGGCGGATGGCCTGCTGGATCGAGCGTTTCATGGCGCGGCGATAACTGATACGCCGTTCCAACTGGTCGGCAATATTGTGCGCCACCAGGAAGGCATCGGTATCCGGCGACTTCAATTCCTTGATATCCAGGTCGATCTTCTTGCCGGCCAGGGATTCGAGGCTCTGGCGGATCTTCTTGACGCCCTCACCCTTGCGGCCGATCAGGATGCCTGGTTTTGCAGTGTGGATCGAAACCTTGAGCTTGCCAGGGTAACGCTCCACATCAACCCGGGAAACCCCCGCCCGACCCGAGACCGAACGCACCAGGTCGCGAATGGCGAAATCCTGTTTCAGGTTTTCGCGATACTGTGCGCCTTCCGCAAACCAGCGTCCCTGCCAAAGGGTCTTGTTGACGTTCAGGCGGAAACCAATCGGATGAACTTTACGTCCCATAATATCTCCTTATCCTTGCCGTTACGCGGCTTCCTGCTCGCGCAGAATGACGGTCACATGCGAAGACCGGCGCAGCAACGGTTTGAAACGGCCGCGCGCCCCAAAACGACGCCAGCGACGGGTGGGGCCTTCATCAGCGGAGATCACGGCGACGAACAAGTCATCGCGGCTGACGCCAAAGTTCTCCTCGGCATTCGCGATGGCCGAATTCAGCAACTTCAAGACTGGTTCCGCGGAGCGCTGAGGCATGAAACGCAGGATGTCCTGCGCCTGCACCGCGCCTTTTCCGCGCACCGCATCGATGACCAGGCGCACTTTCTGGGCCGAGATAGGCAGGTGGCGCAGATGCGCCCGAATGTCATGCGTCATATCTCACTCCTAGGCAGCCTTGGTGGACTTCTCTGAAGTCACATGACCGCGGAAAGTACGGGTCGGGGCGAATTCACCCAGCCGGTGCCCCACCATGTTCTCCGTGACGTAAATCGGCACATGCCGGCGTCCGTCGTGAACGGCGATCGTATGTCCCACCATCTGGGGGAAGATGACGCTCGCGCGGCTCCAGGTGCGGATGACTTTCTTTTCACCCTTCTGGTTCATGTTCTCGATTTTCTTGAGTAGTTTCGGGTCTATGAAAGGCCCTTTTTTCAACGATCGTGACATAGCCTCATCCTTACTATGCTCTTACGCACTAACGGTTGGACTTGCTGCGGCGGCGGACGATGTACTTGTCCGTCTGCTTGTTCTTGCGGGTCTTGTAACCGCGCGTCGGTTTGCCCCACGGGCTTTTCGGTCCGGGCATTCCGGCCGGCTGGCGGCCTTCACCACCGCCATGCGGGTGGTCGCGCGGTGACATGGCGGTACCGCGCACGGTCGGGCGGATGCCCAGGTGGCGCTTGCGCCCTGCCTTGCCCAGTTTGATATTGCTATGTTCCAGGTTGCCCACCTGGCCGATGGTGGCATAACAGACCTGGCGCACCAGGCGCACTTCACCAGAAGGCAGGCGGATCTGGGCATATTCGCCCTCTTTCGCCAGTAACTGCGCTGAATTCCCGGCAGAGCGAACCAGTTGGCCCCCCTTGCCTTCCTTCAACTCGATATTATGGACCATCGTCCCAACCGGGATGTTGGACAACGGCAGGCTGTTGCCAGGGTGGATCTCAGCCTGGTTGCTGGAGATGACGGTATCACCAACCTTCAGGCCGATCGGCGCAACAATATAGCGTTTTTCGCCATCCGCATAGAATAACAGCGCCAGGCGGGCGGTGCGGTTCGGGTCGTACTCGATTGCCGCAACCCGGGCCGGGATGTCGCGCTTGTCACGCTTGAAATCGACGATTCGGATGAAACGGCGGTTGCCGCCTCCCCGGTGGCGGACGGTCACCCGTCCGTACACATTGCGACCGCCATGCCGTTGCTGGGGCGCCAGCAGGCTGCGCTCGGGCGTGGATTTCGTGATTTCATCGAACGAATAGCCGGTCATCCCACGCTGACCGGGCGTTACCGGTTTATATTTCTTGACGGCCATTACTGCACTCCCTCAAAGATCTCGAGTGTTTGGCCTGCTTCCAGAGTGACAATGGCTTTCTTGAAACTGGGCACGCGCACCAAAACCCGGCGGCTGCGGGCGCGACGCCCGCGTTTGGCAGGCACATTCTGTATATTTACCCGCGTTACTTTGACATCGAACAGGGTCTCGATCGCATCCTTCACCAATCCCTTTGTGGCATCTTTCGATACTTCGAAAGTGTACTGGTGAAGCTTGCCAGACTGGTAGTTTGACTTCTCAGTAACCAACGGGCGGCGGAGCACATCATAAATCGTGGTCATGCTGCCCTCCTATACCAGGTAAGACTTCAAGACATCCAGCGCCTTGACCGGCAGCACCAGCTTGTCGTAACCCAGCAGGTCGCGGATGTTCAGGTAGTTCGCCAGAAGGATCTTGGCATCGGGGATATTGTTCGTGGAACGGGCGACCATATCGAAGTTGTCGCCTTTCTCGGGCGCCAGGATCAAGACGCTGGCCTCGCCGACCAGCGCAGTCAGAGCCTGCGCCATCAGGCGGGTCTTCGGTTCTTCGATGGTCAGTTCGTCCACCAGCACAAGGCCGGCATCGGCGGCCTTGGCAGAGAGAGCGGAACGCAACGCGGCGCGCCGCATCTTGGTCGGCATTTGTTGGGTGTACTTACGCGGCTGCGGGGTGTGGACGCGTCCACCGCCCTTCCACTGGACTGCACGTGTCGACCCCTGGCGGGCGCGCCCGGTACCCTTTTGCTTCCAGGGTTTCCGTCCGCCGCCGGAGACTTCACCGCGGGTCTTTGTCTTGTGTGTGCCCAGGCGGGCATTTGCCAGTTGCTGTAAAAACGCCTGGTGCATCAGATCGACATTGATGGGGGCTTCGAAGATCTCGGCCGGTAACTCGACCTTCTTGACCTTCTCGCCCTTCATGTTGAAAACGTCTACTTTCATGGCACTATGCTCCCATTACCGGCGCAGGCTATTGCTTGCGCGCATCCTTGATCATGACCAAGCCGCCTTTTGGTCCGGGGACAGCCCCATGGACGGCGATCAGGTTGCGTTCCAGGTCCACCAGGACGATCTTGAGTCCCTGGGCGGTCACACGGTCCGAGCCCATATGGCCGGCGCGGCGGGTGCCTTTGTATACCCGGCCGGGGGTGGTGGTCGAGGAACTGGAACCGGGCGCGCGTAAGCGGTCTGAAGCGCCGTGGGTCTTGGGGCCGCCCTTGAAGTGGTAACGTTTGACCACACCGGCGAATCCCTTACCCTTGCTGACGCCAACCACGTCCACCCGCTCGCCGACTGCAAACGCCTCAACCGTGATCTTGTCGCCGACCTTGTATTCGGAGGATTTCAGTTGGAATTCGCGCAGGAAACGGACCGGGGGCAGGTCGTTCTTTTTCAGGTGTCCCAGTTCTCCACCGGTCAGGCGTTTGGGCTTGGCTTCCCCAAAACCAAGCTGGACCGCTGCGTAGCCTTCACTTGCCGGAAGGCGTACCTGCGTAACGTAACATGGCCCAGCTTCGATGAGCGTCACTGGATGCGCGACGCCGGTCTCATCGAAGATCTGGGTCATGCCGATCTTCTTTCCAATCAGCCCTTTCAACATACTCGGTTTTCTCCTTCAAAAAGATGTGTTCGAGACTGTCAACCGGGGCTTCGGCTGCATCATCTCGGTCACAGCACAGTCAACCGGGCTGCCGCGGCATGGTTGTTTTTTTGCCTGCGGGCAAGGACCGTTCTTGTGCTGCCATCACTCAATATCGAGTGTCGCGTTCCAGCGTGCAACTTGACACTCGTTACTGGACAACTGCTAGATTTTGATTTCGATATCCACACCCGCCGGTAAATTCAGGCGCATCAGCATATCGATGGTCTTGGAGTCAGGGTCCAGGACATCGATCAAGCGATTGTGGGTACGGATCTCAAAGTGCTCGTGCGAGTCTTTGTCGATGAAAGTCGAGCGGCGTATTGTAAACCGTTCCAACTTGGTTGGCAAGGGTACAGGACCAACTACCCGTGCGCCACTGCGTTCAGCCGTTTCGACAATGCGCTTAGCCGATTGGTCGAGCACACGATGATCGTATGCCTTGAGGCGGATGCGGATCTTCTGCTTGGTCATGCCAGTACCTGCTACTCGATGATCTTGGTGACGACGCCCGCGCCGACGGTCAAGCCGCCTTCACGGATGGCGAATTTGGAACCCTGCTCCAGCGCCACCGGCACGATCAGTTCCACCGTCAGGTTCACATTGTCTCCCGGCATCACCATCTCCACGCCCTCCGGCAGCGAGATGTCCCCGGTCACGTCCATCGTCCGGATGTAGAACTGCGGCCGGTATCCGTTGAAGAACGCCTTGTGCCGCCCACCCTCCTCCTTCTTCAACACGTACACCTCCGCCAGGAACTTCTTGTGCGGCGTGATGCTCCCGGGCTTCGCTATCACCTGCCCGCGCTCCACGTCCGTCCGCTCGATGCCGCGCAGCAACAAACCAACATTGTCCCCGGCCATCCCCTCATCCAGCATCTTGTGGAACATCTCAACTCCCGTGCAGACCGACGCCAGACTCTTCTCGCGCAGTCCAACGATCTCCACCGGATCCCCCACCTTGATGACCCCACGCTCGATACGACCCGTCACCACCGTCCCGCGCCCCTTGATCGAGAACACATCCTCGACCGACATCATGAACGGCTTCTCGATCTCACGCTTCGGCTCCGGAATGTACTCGTCCACCACCCGCAGCAGTTCCTTGATGCAGGCGTATTCCGGCGCATTCGGATCCGTCGAGACGCTGTCCAGCGCATTCTTGGCGCTGCCGCGCACGATCGGCGTCGTGTCCCCAGGGAACCCGTACGAGTTCAGCAACTCTCGCAACTCCAACTCCACCAACTCCAGCAACTCCGGGTCGTCCATCATGTCCACCTTGTTCAGGAAGATCACGATGCTCGGCACCTCCACCTGCCGCGCCAGCAATACGTGCTCGCGCGTCTGCGGCATCGGCCCGTCGGGAGCCGCCACCACCAGGATGGCGCCGTCCACCTGCGCCGCACCCGTGATCATGTTCTTGATGTAGTCCCGGTGCCCAGGCATGTCCACGTGCGCATAGTGCCGCTTGTCCGTCTGGTATTCCACGTGCGCGATGTTGATCGTGATCCCGCGCGCTTTCTCCTCCGGCGCATTGTCGATCGAATCGTACGCCCGGAATTCCGCCTTCCCGAAAAACTGCGATACCTTCGTGATCGCCGCCGTCAACGTCGTCTTCCCATGGTCGATGTGTCCCATCGTCCCTACGTTCAGGTGCGGCTTCGACCGGTCAAACTTCTGCTTCGCCATGATTTCTCTCCTTCCGTTTGCAATGAAAAACTAGATTTTCAAGATTTCCTGCGCCACCGAGTCGGACACGGGCGCATAATGGTCAAATTCCATGGAAAATACGCCTCGCCCCTGGGTTCCAGAACGTAACTCTGTTGCATAACCAAACATTTCACCCAGCGGGGTCATTGCGCGGACTGCCTGGGCATTACCAGGCCGCATCTCCATCCCCTGGATGATCGACCGCCGGCTGTTCAAATTGCCGATCGTGTCGCCAAGGAATTCTTCCGGGACGATAACTTCGACCTTCATGACCGGCTCCAGGAGCACGGGTTTGCCTTTCTGCACGCCTTCGCGGAAGGCGAAGGTGGCTGCCATCTTGAACGCCATCTCGTTCGAATCGACTTCATGGAATGAGCCATCGAACAATGTGATCGTCAGGTCTGTGACCGGATATCCGGCCAGCACTCCGCTTTCGGCCGATTCGCGGATGCCCTTCTCGACCGCCGGGATGTATTCGCGTGGGATGGCGCCTCCGACAATCTTGTCTTCGAAGACGACCCCGCTGCCGCGCTCGCCCGGCTTCAAGGCGATGACCACATGTCCATACTGGCCGCGGCCGCCAGTCTGTTTCGCGTACTTGTAATTCACCTTCTCCACCACCTGGGTGATGGACTCACGGTACGCAACGCGCGGTTTGCCCACATTGGCTTGCACCCGGAACTCGCGCATCATCCGGTCGACCAGTACATCGAGGTGGAGTTCTCCCATCCCGGCGATGATGGTCTGGCCGGTATTCTCATCGGTCCGTACGCGGAAGGTGGGGTCTTCTTCGGATAACTTTCGCAGGGCGATCCCCATCTTGTCCTGGTCGGCGGAAGTCTTCGGTTCGATTGCCACCGAGATGACCGGCTCCGGGAAACTGATGCTTTCCAGAACCACCTGCTTGTTATCGCAGAGAGTGTCGCCGGTGAAAGTATCCTTGAAACCTAGTACTGCTCCGATATCGCCGGCGCGTACATCTTCGATATCTTCCCGCCGGTCCGCGTACATCCGGATCAAGCGGCCGATGCGCTCACGCTTGCCCTTGGTAGAATTCATCACCATCTGCCCCTGGCTGAGCATCCCGGAGTAGACCCGGAAATATGCCAGGCGGCCAACATATGGGTCGGTAACGATTTTAAAGACCAGGGCGCTCAAAGGCGCATCGTCCCGGGCAGGGAGTTCGATTACTTCTTCTTTGACCGGATCCGTCCCGCGCACCGGCGGAACATCCGCTGGCGAGGGAAGGTAGTCGATGACGGCATCCAGTACAGGCTGGACACCCTTATTGCGCAGCGAACTGCCGCAGAAGATCGGGTAAGCTTTGCCGGCAATCACCGCCCGGCGCAGGGCATCCTTCAGTTCATCCTGGCTGAATTCACCGCCTTCGAGATATTTGAGCGTCAACTCATCATCGGTCTCGGCAATCTTTTCAACCATCACATGCCGCAGTTCTTCAGCCTGAGTTTTGAGATCGGGTGGGACATCCTCGGTCCTGGGTTCACGACCGAGGTCATCCTCCCAATAGATCGCCTTGAAGGTCAGCAGGTCAACAACCCCGCGAAAAGAGCCCTCCATGCCGATCGGCATCTGCATCGCGATCGGATTAGCGCCCAGGCGTTGCTGTATGGACTCGATGGTGCGCTCATATGATGCGCCGACACGATCCATTTTATTGGCAAAACAGATGCGCGGTACGCCATATCGGTCGGCCTGACGCCAGACAGTTTCGCTCTGCGGCTCGACGCCCTGGACAGCATCGAAAACGACCACCCCGCCGTCCAACACGCGCAGGGAGCGTTGGACTTCAGCAGTGAAATCGATGTGCCCGGGTGTGTCGATGACGTTGACCTGGTAACCCTTCCACTCGGCAGTAACAGCTGCGGAAACAATGGTGATCCCGCGTTCCCGTTCCTGTTCCATCCAGTCGGTGACGGTTGTCCCGTCATCCACCGAACCGATCCGGTGGGTTTTTCCGGTATAAAACAGGATGCGCTCGGTTGTGGTCGTTTTACCGGCATCGATATGCGCGATGATGCCGATATTACGATATTTTTCGAGCGGATGAACGCGTGCCATTGAAAACTCTACCTGTTTTTAAAGTTCAAAAACCGCATTACATGCGGTAATGGGAGAAGGCTCGGTTCGCCTCTGCCATTTTGTGGGTCTCTTCGCGCTTGCGGATGGCGGCGCCTTCGCTCTTGGCGGCATCCAGCAACTCATCTGCCAGTTTCTCGGCGTATGATTTGCCGGAGCGGGCGGTTGCCGAGGCCAGGATCCATCGGATGGCAAGGGTCGTTCGGCGCTGCGGTGGGACTTCCATCGGGACCTGGTAGGTTGCACCGCCTACGCGCCGCGGGCGGACTTCCATCACCGGTGAGACGTTTTTCATCGCGGTATCGAAAGTCTCGACCGGGTCCTTACCTCCGGTGCGTTCACGGATGATATCCATGGCATCGTACATCACACGCATTGCCGTGCTCTTCTTGCCGCGCGTCAACATGTGATGGATCATCGTCTGGACGATGAGATTGTTATAGCGGATATCGGGGACGATTTCACGCTTTTCGGGCTTCGCTCTACGCATTCAATCCTCTCCTGCTAACCTGCTTGTTCCTTCGGTCGCTTTGCGCCATACTTGGACCGACCCTGGCGGCGCTTGTCCACGCCGGTGGTGTCCAGCGAACCGCGCACGATGTGATAGCGGACGCCTGGCAGATCCTTCACGCGACCACCGCGCACCAGGACGACGGAGTGTTCCTGCAACTGGTGGCCTTCACCGGGGATGTAGGCTGTCACTTCGATCCCATTCGTCAAGCGGACGCGGGCGATCTTGCGCAATGCTGAGTTCGGTTTCTTGGGGGTTGTCGTGCGGACAACCGTGCACACGCCGCGTTTCTGCGGCGCGCCCTTGGCCTGGCGGACCCGGCGCTGCTTGTAGGTATTCAAGGTATACAGCAAAGCCGGAGCCTTGCTCTTGACCTTCTTGGATCGGCGACCTTTGCGAATCAATTGGTTGATTGTGGGCACATTTGCCTCCGAACAAATATCCTTGCTGAACTATTTTTTGTCAAGAAGTGAGGCCATCAATCTACGTACCTGATGGCCTCACTGGTTCAACTACGTGAGTGGTTAAGAAGCATCAGTCCAGTTCGTAACGAAACGTGATTGTATCATGCGGCTATGCGAGCGTCAAGGAAATAACGGGGAATCTTACGATTTTCCCCCCAGATTCTCACCGAGGCTCATCAGGCCGGTATCATATTTGGGTGGGTGGGCTTTCTCCTCATCCTTTCCGAACTTGATCAAGTCGCCGCTTTCGGTCACTGCCTCAACCGCCAGACCCAGGCTTTGCAATTCCTTGACCAGCACCCGGAATGAAGCCGGGATGCTGGGCTCTTCGATGGCTTCACTCTTGACAATGGCTTCGTAGGTGTTGACGCGTCCTTGCACATCGTCTGACTTGACTGTCAACATCTCCTGCAAGGTATAAGCCGCGCCGTAGGCTTCCAACGCCCACACCTCCATCTCGCCAAAACGTTGACCGCCAAACTGAGCCTTGCCCCCCAGGGGTTGCTGTGTCACCAGGCTGTACGGTCCTGTCGAACGGGCGTGTACTTTATCCTCCACCAGGTGGTGCAATTTCAATACTGTCATGACGCCGACCGTCACCGGTTGGTCATAAGGCTTGCCGGATTTTCCGTCCCGCAGTATCTGCTTGCCTAATGTGGGGACAGGCACTCCCTTCTCGAGCATGACAGTATCGATCTTCTTGCGCAGTTTTTCCACATCGACTTTGTCGTAACCCATGGTCTCCAGCCAGATCTCGAAACAGGCATTGACTGCATTCTCGTCGAGCGCTATCCGTTGGGCGGAGTTGTCCATTACCGTGTTAAAGATGACTGCCGGGTCGAACCCACGTCCACGCAGCCATTCGGTGGTGGTTGCCTGGCGGGCATATGTGGCGTCAATGGCTAGCCTGGAAATATCATAATCGCGGTCGCTCAACCATTGTTCGAGGTATAAACGCCGGACTTCATCGTCGTCTTCGATGGCAGTCGGTTCATAATCCGCCTGCTTGAGCCAGGCCCAAGCCGCATCACCGGTTTCCTTCCAGGCCTGGTCCACCAGCCAGGCGCGCGCAAGTTCTGCCTCGATCTCGGTCTCACGTGCCCCATCGAATACCGGCGTGGTGGCCCTGAAACCGAGGCGTTTGGCGGCCCATCCGAGATGGACTTCCAGCACCTGGCCGATGTTCATACGACCAGGAACGCCCAGAGGGTTCAGGATGATATCCACCGGAGTCCCATCTTCTAGGAAGGGCATATCCTCTTCCTGAACAACTTTGGATACAACACCCTTGTTCCCATGCCGGCCAGCCATCTTGTCGCCGGCAGTGATCTTACGCCTCTGTGCAACTGACACGCGCACCATCATGTCGACGCCTGCGGAGAGGTCGGCATTGTCTTCGCGGGTGAATACTTTAACATCGACCACTTTCCCACGCTCGCCGTGCGGCATCCGAAGCGAGGTATCCTTGACATCACGGGATTTCTCGCCAAAAATGGCGCGCAACAAGCGTTCTTCGGGGGTCAGTTCCTTCTCGCCCTTGGGCGTGATCTTGCCGACCAGGATGTCGTTCGGCCCAACCTCCGCCCCGATCCGAATGATGCCGTTCTCGTCAAGGTCCTTGATCGCATCTTCGCCAACATTGGGGATATCGCGAGTGATTTCCTCGGGTCCCAGTTTGGTATCGCGCGCCTCCACTTCATATTTCTCGATATGGATCGAGGTAAACCGATCCTCCTGGACCAAGCGCTCAGAGATCAGGATGGCGTCTTCGAAATTGCCGCCTTCCCAGGACAGGAAGGCAACCACCACATTCTGCCCGAGCGCCAGTTCCCCGCTCTCAGTGGATGACGAATCGGCAATGATCTCACCCTGCCGTACAACCTGCCCTTTGACCACTGCCGGGCGCTGGTCGATGCAGGTGCTCTGGTTCGAGCGATGGTATTTTCGGAGGTTATAGGTTCGCACTCCACCGCTCTTCTCGCGGATACCGATCGCTGACCCGGTGACGGAGACTACATCCCCGTCCTCTTCGGCAATGATCACCTGGCCCGAATCGAGCGCGGCATGATATTCCATACCGGTCGAGACGAGTGGGATCTCAGGCCGGACCAACGGCACGGCCTGGGCTTGCATGTTCGAGCCCATCAGGGCACGGTTGGCATCGTCGTGTTCGAGGAAGGGGATCAGCGCTGCGCTGATGCCCACCACCTGGTGCGGTGCAACATCCATGTAATCCAGATTGTCGGCGGAGGTGAAAATGAAGCCCGAATGATAACGGCACGAGACACGATTGCGCTCGAACTCGCGGGCCTCGGTCAGGGGAGCGTTGGCCTGTGCAATGACATATTTATCCTCTGCATCGGCGGATAGATACTCGTAATCGTCGGAGACATACGGCGCAATTGCGATATCCATTTTTGCCTTGGCCAGGGATTTCAGTAATTTTGGCGTGATGCGTTCACCAGCCTTGGCAAGCACATCCCCGGTCTTGGGATGGAGAACATCCAACCGGACGGCGCGGTTCTCGAGCCGTTCATCATCGCATGGCAGGGATTTGATCACTTTCCGGTACGGGGTCTCGATGAAACCATACTCATTGACGCGCGAGAAGGAAGCCAGCCGGCCAATCAAACCGATATTCGGGCCTTCCGGCGTCTCGATCGGGCAGATGCGTCCATAATGCGAGTGGTGTACATCGCGCACATCGAACCCTGCGCGCTCCCGGCGCAAGCCACCCGGCCCGAGGGCGGACAGGGTCCTCTTGTGGCGAAGTTCCGCCAGGGGATTGGTCTGGTCCATGAACTGCGATAACTGGGAGGACCCGAAGAACTCGCGCAGCGCGGCCACCACCGGGCGAATGTTGACCAGCGTCACCGGTGACAGTTGCTCCTGGTCGCGGATGGACATGCGCTCCTTGATTACGCGTTCCATGCGGCGCAGACCGATGCGAAGTTTATTCTGGATCAATTCACCGACGGTTTTCACCCGGCGGTTGCCCAGGTGGTCGATGTCATCCTGGGGTTCTACCAGGTTGTTGATCAGGATCATGCGCCGTACAAGCCGGACGATGTCGGCCTTGGTGATCGTCCGGTGCGAGATCGGCACGTTCAAGTCCAGTTTCTGGTCGAGTTTATAGCGACCAACCCGCTCCAAGTCATAGTGCCGCTGGTCGAAAAGTTGTTCCTGGAGGAAAGCGCGGGCATTGTCCAGCGTAGCCGGGTCGCCCGGGCGCATGCGCTTGAAGAATTCGATCAGGGCGGCTTCAGCGACGGTCAAGCCGCCGGAGGTGTCCCATTCGGGTTCCTGTCGCAGGGTCGACGCAATGAACATGCGTTCAGGATTATTATCCACATCCTGGAAAAGGGAGAGCAGCTCCTCGTCGGTCCCTTCGGTCAGGAGTCCTTCATTGATGCCATCGTTCACTGCCGATAAAGCCCGCAGGAAGACTGTGATCGGTACCGTGCGTTTACGGTTGAACTTCAGGATGATGTAATCACTCTTACGGGTCTCGAATTCCATCCAGGCGCCGCGGTCGGGGATGAGTTTGGCCATCGCCAGCGGCCGGCCGGTGGCACGGTCGGTCTGTGCTTCGAAATAGACACCCGGAGAACGGATCAACTGCGAGACGACCACACGTTCGGTCCCATTGATGATGAAAGTCCCCTTGTCTGTCATCTCGGGAAAGTCGCCGAGGAAGATATCCTGCTTGATCGGTTCAGGGACATCCGGGCCGGCGAGCAGGACCGATACGTAGAGTGGACTGGCAAAAGTCAGGTCACGTTCCACACATTCTTCGATGGAATGTTTGGCTTCGCCGAACCAGTACTTCAATCCCCACTGCTTCGCCTCGGAACCGCGGCTGGGGAAATATAACTTCATCCCCTTGTTATAGGATTCGATTGGGGAAATCTCATGGAAGAGGTCCCCAAGCCCTTCGATTTTCAGTCTTTCGAATGAGTCCAGTTGTACTTCAATGAGGTTGGGAAGATTGAGCGTTACGGGGATACGCGCGTAATTCTTGCGGGGCAGGACAGATGCCATTGCTTTCTCCTGATTTATGATGCCCGGGTGTAGATACACAAAACTGCTGCCGAGTTGCCACCCCACTTGGCGGCAGTGCACGACAGACAAGCGAAGAAGCATTATACCGAAACAAAGCGGAAGGGTCAAGAACTTCATCCAACCAATTTTTTGAGCGCGGATTGCCCGGGAGCAATTCCAGGCGGCACATGTTCCGGGATTTACTCCTTGACATCCCGCATTTCCTCGAGTACCCTACTGCAACTTATTCGGATCATTTCAGCAGTCGCTGCTGTTGCACTTGTTTGAGCCCAGCTCGATCCCCAACACCTGCCTGACTTCTGAAGAAAAGGAAACCTCGTGAACTTCAACCAGTTCAACCTGGATGCCCGCCTGCTGGCCGGGATCGGACGCATGGGTTATCGCGTCCCAACCCCGATCCAGGAGGCCGCCATCCCCCCGGCCCTGGCCGGGGAGGATTTGATTGCCACTGCCCAGACTGGTACCGGCAAAACCGCAGTGTTCGTCCTGCCCATCCTGCAACAACTTCTAGCGCTCCCCCGGAACCGGACCCGCGCATTGATCGTCACGCCCACCCGCGAACTCGCTGAACAGATCCATGCAACGGTTCGCAGCCTGGCAGCCGGCACTGGGATCCGCAGCGTCACCATCTACGGCGGCGTCGGCGCCGCGCCCCAGACCCGCGCCCTGCGCGAAGGAGTCGAGGTCGTGGTCGCCTGCCCGGGTCGCCTACTCGACCATATCCAGCAGGGACATGCCGTCCTCAGCAGTGTGGACATCCTTGTACTGGACGAGGCCGACCGGATGCTGGATATGGGATTCCTGCCCGATGTTAAACGAATCCTTAAACATGTCCCCTCCAAGCGGCAGACCATGCTATTCTCGGCCACCTTCCCGGAAGAAATCGAGCAACTGGCAAGGCAGACCCTGCGCCATCCGAAACGGATCGCGGTCGGCATCAGTCGTCCGGCGCATACGGTAACCCATGCCCTCTACCCGGTCCCACAACACCTGAAGACCAGCCTTTTACTGGAACTGCTCAAGCGCACCGATGCGCAATCAGTCCTGGTCTTCACCCGCACCAAACACCGGGCCGAAAAACTCTCCCGCCAGATCGGACGCGCCGGATTCCGCGCCACCAGCCTGCATAGCGATCGTTCACAAGGACAGCGCCAGGCAGCCCTGACCGGGTTCAAAAGCGGCCACTTCCAGGTTATGGTTGCCACCGACATTGCCGCCCGCGGACTGGACGTGGAACTCATCTCACATGTCATCAACTTCGACATGCCCGCCACGGCCGATGACTACATCCACCGTATCGGACGCACCGGCCGCGCTGAACGCAACGGCGACGCCTTCACCCTGGTCACCCCGGATGATAGCGATATGATCCGCGCCCTCGAAAAGATCATGGGACAGCCCCTGACGCGTAAAACCCTGGAATGCTTCGATTATGCTGCTGCTCCGGTTGCCCACCATCCAGGCGTTATCCGCGGGAAACAACCCCCTGCCGCCCCGCGCCCAGCCTCGCCAGCGCTCCGCGCGGACCGGACCGGACGCCACGCCCCCAACCACGGTTTGAGGCAGAAATTTGCCCGGACAAAAGAACAGACTCCCAGGAGATAGTCCAATAACTGAAATCACGTACGGAACAAACGCCCATGGCAAACATGTGGGCGTTATTCTTGCCTGCCATGCATAGACCAGCCTGCCAAATACCGTCCAAAGAGACTTTTGGATGGTTACCAGACACCTCCATTGGTTTATAATCGAAGAAATCCAACAACCGAATGTCTTTGCGGAGGAACCATGCGCAACCTATCCGGTTTTGTTCTCCTCAGCCTGCTGCTATCTGCCTGTGGAATTCTGCCATTTGGACAAGGGGCGACCGAAACCCCGACCCTGGCGCCGACCGCGATCGTCCCCCATACACCCATCCCGGCTGCAACCAGCCAGGCCACCCCGACCGATATCGCGCTGGCTTCGCCCACCCTGGAAGCGACCAGCGCCCGCATGCCGGGCCTGGGCGATGCATATATTGCCACCCCGGTCCCGGCCGTGACCGATGCGGTCAACACCCAGACCATTATCATTTTCATGGTCCTGCCCGGTGACAATGGCCTGATGGGCGAAAGGATCGGCTGCGCCGACAGCCTCGTTCCAGTCGAAGTGGCGATACCGCCCTACATCGATCCCATTCGCGCAGCCTTGACCGCCCTATTCGATGCCGACATTGCCGATTATCCCGGCCTCTTCAACGGACTGTACTTGAGCCAACTGGCCTTCGGCAGCGTCAGCCTGGATGGAACCACCGCCACGGTGCGCCTGACGGGCCGGCTTGTCTCCGGCGGGATCTGTGACGACCCGCGCATCATCGCCCAGATCAAGACCACCGTCCTGCTCCAGAACCCGCTCCTGACCGAGGTCAGCGTGCTGGTGGACGGCCGCATCCTGGAAGAGATCCTCTCGTTGCAGGGCAAGTAAAGATTGCCATGCGGGCGGTCTTCCCTGTCACCGTTCACTTGCTGTTCTTCCGCGATGATAAGGCTCTGCTGTCCCGCCGCAAGGCAACCGGTTATATGGATGGGTATTACAGCGTCCCGGCAGGACACCTGGATGGCGGCGAGACGGTCACCCAGGCAGCCATCCGCGAGGCGCACGAAGAGACCGGCCTGTCTCTCCGGCCGGTCGCTATTGACTTTGCCTGCGTACTGCACCGCCATGAAGGCGACGAGCGGATCGATTTCTTCGTCCGGGTGAGAGACTGGCAGGGAGAGCCTGTCAATACCGAACCACATAAGTGCGATGAACTGCGTTGGTGTGAAGCAAAAGCCCTGCCGGAGAACATCATCCCTTATGTCTGGCAGGGGATACTAAATTCGCTGGACGGGGTTGCTTTCGGAGAATTCGGTTGGGCGGAAAAGTGACAACCATCACCTGGAAATTATTCCACCCGGGTGTTGCGCCTGGGGGGAAAACACGGTAAGATAAGAGCGCCATGCTTCGAATTACATACATATTCGTCCTGGCAATCGAGCAGTCAGCACAAGCCTGACAGGTTCACCATACCTGCCAGGCTCTTTTTTATTTGCTATCCAAAAATCCAGAACAAGGAGTATGAATGCAGACCCCCTGGGAATATCGCTATTCCTACCGAGCGCAACGGATGGGCAGTTCCGTAATCCGGGAACTGCTCAAACTAACGGAACAACCGGATATTATTTCGTTTGCAGGCGGCCTGCCCGCCCCGGAAGTCTTCCCCTTGAAGGAATTCCGGGAAGCATGCAATGCGGTACTGGATACCTGCGGCCCGCAAGCGCTGCAATATGGCACCACGGAGGGTTACCTCCCCCTACGGGAGATGATCGCCCGTCATACCACCCGATATGGCATAGAAGTGACCGCTGATAACATCCTGATCACCTCCGGCTCACAACAGGCGCTGGATTTCATCGGGCGGCTCTTCATCAACAATGGCGACCACATCCTGGTCGAATCCCCAACATACCTCGGCGCCCTGCAAGCCTGGAATGCATATGGCGCAAATTATGTAGCCGTTCCTTCGGATGAACATGGGATGCTCGTGGACGACCTGGAAACCGCCCTGCGCGCCGGGCCGAAATTCATCTATGTCCTGCCGAACTTCCAGAATCCGACCGGCACCACCCTCAGCCTGGCACGGCGCCATAAACTTGTCGAACTGGCAGACAAGTACGGCGTGCCGATCGTGGAGGACGACCCCTACGGACAATTGCGGTTCGAAGGTGAGCACCTGCAATCAGTTGTTTCGCTCGACAGCCTCTTTCGCGGGCCGAACGGCGGACACTACAGCGGGAACGTCATCTACCTGAGCACCTTCTCGAAACTGCTGGCGCCCGGCCTGCGCCTGGCCTGGATCGTCGCCCCGCCGGAAGTCATCCGCAAGATCGTGATGGCCAAGCAGGCCGCTGACCTGCACACCGCCACCTTTAACCAGTATGTGGCCTTCGAGGTCGGTAAAGGCGGGTTCCTGGACGAACATGTCAAGTACATCCGCCAGGTCTATAAGGAACGCCGCGATGTTATGCTCGAAACGATGGAGGAGATCTTCCCTTCCGAGGTGCGCTGGACACGCCCGGAGGGAGGCATGTTCCTGTGGGGCATCCTACCGGACGAGATGGATGCAGCCAATGTGCTTAAAACCGCCATCGAACGAAAAGTGGCCTTCGTTCCCGGGGCGCCCTTCCACCCCAACGGCGGCGGTAAGAATACGATGCGGATCAACTTCTCCTATTCGTCGCCGGAAAACATCCGGGTCGGGATCACCCGGCTGGGCTACTTGCTCAAGGAACTGGTGGCGAAACCATAGAACTCCTGGTGTGCTGGAAAAAGAACCTCCCGCGAGCAGAGGCGGCTCGCGGGAAGTTGTCGTTTGGCGGGTGGGCTTACAACTGGCCCAACGCCTCCTCGACCGAAATCTCGCCCCCAGCAACCCGCTGGAGGACTCCCCTGCGTTCTTCAGGAGTCTTGCGTTCCTGGACCGGGCGGGGATTGCCGGTATGTTCGAGTGAAAAACGGCCGGAAATGGTATCTACACCCAGTTCGACACCCCCGCCCTGGACTTCGATCCACTTATGGCCATGCCGGTTGGTCGAGGCTGTCACCGGCAGGTCGGTTGTCAGCCTGCCGCCGATGCTGCTCATGTTCACCCGGCAACCTGTCTCTCCCGGAACCGTCAACCGGATATTCCCGGAGACCGAGTGGAAATCATACGGACCTTCCCCGAGCGGCGTTTCCAGCGAGATATTCCCGCTGACCGTGGTGGTTTTCAATTTGGGTGTATCAGAACCAGCCAGTTCGAGGCGGCCCGAAACGGAGCCGGCGGTTAGCGCGCCTTTGACGTTCTGTATCACGGCGCTCCCGCTTACCGTTTCCACCTTCATCTTTCCGGTGATAGCTTCCATGTGGAT
>Ga0194126_10005153_pt1 | contig 19416 bp, 15 predicted proteins | sample TA2KigC150mmetaG_FD_148641 | JGI IMG/M metagenome (GOLD analysis project Ga0194126, IMG submission 148641) | Freshwater microbial communities from Lake Tanganyika, Tanzania - TA2015035 Kigoma Deep Cast 150m | ecosystem: Environmental > Aquatic > Freshwater > Lake | place: Tanzania: Lake... | reverse complement strand
GTGCCCTGGTCTTTGAAACTAACGATCATAATAGCATGATAGCACGGAACTTATGCTATAGCAACCAAAAGATAAGGATATTATTACCGTACTTGAAAGAAATCCTCGAGTTCAGCAGCTTTGAAGGCTTCTGCGTTCGCTAGTGTCCTGTCCCTCAACTACGCTGCATAATGGGCCGAATCAAGCCTAGGCACAGACGCCTCGTTCGGCAGATGTTTATGCAAGGAATCAAGGGGACAGCACACTATAGAAGGCTGCGTTGAGATCTGTGCCTTTGGCTAAGGCTAGAATCCCCCTCTCCCTTCCCTCTCCCGCCAGGGGAGAGGGTTTTATGACCCCTCCCTTGATGGGAGGGGGAAGGGGGAGGGTGACTTTTCGCGCAAATCTCAATGCCGTTCACTATAGCTGGCGCTGGTATCGGAATGGATATCAATCGCCCATATCACTCCTCCCGTACACGAAGACATAATCCAGGTCATTCACGTTGACGGATATGTCCGCGCCCCGTGATTCCGCGTACACCAGCCACGCGGGCTTCTCGTAATCGCAGCAAATCACGTCGGGCGAGTACCTGGCAGCGCCTTTGTCGAACCATGCCATGAGCATGGGATCGGAGCTGACTTGTTTGGCTTGATGGAAAGCCAATGCCTTAGCGGTCATGAACTCGGGGTGTTCGTCGGTATATACGTCGATGGGGTTAGGCAGCATGTCTCTGGTCAATTCCATGCAGCGATTCATCGCCTTTTCCTCCCGTTGATTCTTCATTGTTAACGCTGAAGCCGGCCCTCGCCGCTCATAATCCGGCGCCCTATTGGCTGCGGCTCCCTGACCGGAATGTAATCACGAAGCGCATCCTCCGCAAGAAACCTTCAAATGATTGCGTGAAAACAACCGTCATAGTTAAGGACCTCCCATACGCAAAACGGCCGGGATACTTTATCTCCGGGGCTCTCGGTATCAGTTGGCTCGGTCAAATGCGTGGAGGGAAGCCTTCATCGCGCGGTCACGCGCCCAATTCTCGATCTTTTCAATGCGTTCCCGCATCGTCTGGGAGAGAGGGATGATGTTGCGAAGAGCATTTGCCAAGGTATGCTCGGAGAGATCCGCATTTGAAGACATGCTTTCGTAAACGCCTGAAATGACACCCTGTTCTATTTCGGCGCCGTTGAAACCCTGCGTTGATTCCGCGAGGTAGTCCATGTCGAATTTGGACGGGTCAACATTGCGCTTCTTCATATGGATGGTGAGGATCTGTTTGCGTTCCTCCTTATCAGGAAGACCCACGAAAAAGAGCTCGTCGAATCGGCCTTTTCTCAGGATTTCGGGCGGCAGCACTTCCACCTCGTTCGCGGTGGCGCCTACGAATACCGCGGCCGTCTTCTCCTGCATCCAGGTGAGAAATTGCGCCAGGACCCGTGATTCGCTGCCCCCTGCGGCTTTTTGTTGTTGATTGGCTATTCCCGCCTCGATCTCATCTATCCAGAGCACACAGGGCGCCATAGCTTCGGATGTCTTGATCGCTTTGCGCATGACCTCCTCAGGAAGACCCGCCAGACCATCGTAAAGTCGGCCCATGTCCAGACGCAGCAGCGGGAGCCTCCAGTGCGCGGCAATGGCCTTGACCACCAGGCTCTTTCCGCAGCCGCTCACACCCATAACCAGGATACCCTTGGGCGGAGTGAGTCCCCACTTTGCAGCTTCCGGCGAAAAGGCCCTGGTTCGTTCTTCGAGCCACTTCTTCAAGTTGACCAGGCCGCCGATTTCCCAAGCGCCCGCGTCCGCGTGCACGAATTCAAGAACCCCACTCCTCCGCACGAGGGCTTCTTTCTCCGCCAACACGCGATCGACCGTCTTCGCGCTGACTGCAACCTGGTTTACCAGCGCTCCTCGGAATGCCTCGATCGCCTCATTGGATGTGAAGCCCTGAGCCGCGAGAGCCATCTTTTCCCGTAGTTCGTTTGTGAGGGACTTTTTCAGCGCATCAGCCTTAGAGTGAGCTTCGATGCAGGCGTACAGGAGCCGCTGGAGCTCTTCGTGTTGAGGCAACGGCACATCTTCAATCCTAAAGATCGAATACAGATCCGTCGGGAGCGCAAGATAAGGGCAGACGAAGAATATGGTCTTTGCTTTTCCTCGCAAATGCCTCGCGCACTCTTTCAACTGTCGGATGAGAAGCGGATTGTTTTCGAGAAAGAGGTGAAGATCCTTGAAGATCAAAGGACCCGCGTCCTTGGTGTGCAGAAAGAACTCCAGGGCGCGGACCGGGTCGGTTATCGTCTCCGTGACATCCTTCCCCCGCATGAGTCCCTTAAGGCAGGACCAGGTGAACACGGGGAGGGAATTGCCTAACGCCTTCTCGGACGCCGCGGCCACGAGTCGCTCGACCCGCTCCTCCTCTTCCGAGATCAGGTATACGAGGGTGGCCTTCGTCGCAAGCAGACGCTGAATTTTCTGGGCGATCATGGCAGGGTCAGGCTCATCAATTCAACATTGAGCGCACGATGACATCATGCCACAGATAGGAGTTTACCACAACGAGCGCGGCCGAGGCGGGAGCGAGCGCACGCGAGAGGAGGCTTAGGTTCCTGTGCGGATCAACTCGCGATCTGTTCGGTGAAGGCTCCTTCGAGGATGTGGCCTTCCGACGCGATGACCCAGTCGAATATCTCACCTTCGCTCAACTGCACGCGGCAGCCCTTGACCAGATCTTTGCGCAATACAGGGTTGTTTTCCAGCCGGCCGGCCAGGGACGTTCCGTTCCACGCGTCCACAGTTACCCACATCCATTCGTATTCATCCTCCCGCACAGGAAACCCGACCTTTACCGCATGCACGGCCTCAGTGATTTCGGTGCTCCCGTGAAAGCTGCGTTTGAACTGATCCAATTCGGTCTTTGCCTTTGTGTGTGCATCGAGAAGCCGCTGCTTAAGGTTCGAGGAGACCGAGGGTTCTCCGGCCGCACGGGGGCTCGGCGCGCGGGCGCTTCGCGCCGCCAATCCGGGGTCTCCTCGCAGCTTGGACTGAAGGATTCTCAGGACGTGCCGTGTGGTGTCCCGGGTTCTGGGATCGTAATCCTGAACGTACGGGAGTATTCTGAGACTCCCTACAGGAAAGTGGCGCTCTTCGTCACTCGGCCTGGCCTGCATCACGAACCGCAGGGAGGTTCCCCGAATGGAAAACTGCTCCTCCAGGTCCACTTCCGAGCCCCTTCTTTCCAGCAGGGTCTCTCCCACGAGAGTCATCAAGGTGAGAGCCGGCGCGGCCAGATCGGTGGGGATTCCTTCCAATTCGATTTCGGGAAGCCCAAACTTTTGCATCCCATGACTGTGTATCCAGACGGCCCCGCTTTCATCGAGCGCGTCCCATTGCACATGGGATGCGATAACGCGCGAAAGATGATTCGACGGCATCTTGCTCTTCCACTCCGCGCCGCCCCAGAGCGTGTGTGAGATCGCGTCCTGGATGACACCACCGGTCAGGTCTCTCGCTGCTTCCACGTAACGGACCATGACGTCCAGGTAATCTAATGTGGCGACGTCCGACGTGACCAGTCGCACCCTCAACACCATCGCTGCCGCGGCAAGGGTGTCCAGATCGTCCTTGCCGAGCTTGCGCGAATTCTTGGGGAGGATTTCACCCGGGAAGCTGAACAGCTCTTCCGCGTCGCGACGGAAGATGTAGTCGACGCTCAGCTCTTTGCGGTCCGTGAAGCTGTCAAGCAAGCGCAACAGTCGATCTCTCGCCTCGGACATCGGCTGCAATTCAGCGAGTCGATGCCTGATCGCTTCTCGCTTGGGAGCGGAGGGCCCGGGCACATAGATCCAGTATTCAAGCGTGGCTTTCAGCCTCTTCACTATGAGACGGGGAGGCGGAGGAATGTGCTCTTGGATTGGTTCCGGCCGCGGCCCGGGTCGGACGCCGATCGAGCCGGGAAGTTCAGTTTCGGCCAATGCGGTAGGTTCGTCGAACTCATCCGATATGGCCGCCGGTGAGGCGCCTGTTCTCTCCGCCTTTCGAAAGAACCGATGAAGCGGGCTCAGCTCTTCCAGAAAGGACCAGATGTCCGAGCCGTTGACCCGTCTCAGCAATTTTCTTGCCTGTCTTACCAGAGGGTTCCGCTGATCCAGACCTGGATAAGACCTCAGAAGAGCCTGAGCGCCATCGATCCTGCCCAAGTTGAGCAACGCCAAGGCAAGCGCCGCAACCGTGTCGTCCGAAACCGCAGACCCGCAGGTGTTGACAAGCATACGGCCGATCTTTACCGCGTCCTGGAACCGGCCCGCGCCGAGATAAGCCTGTAGCAGCGCGGCTTTGACCTCCCGGTCTTCGGGCGTTTCCTGCTCAGCCCGCGTCAAGAAATCCAGCGCCTTTCGATAATCGCCCAGCGCGGCGTATCCGACTCCCAGCGCTTTGGTGGTCTGCTTCATGGGGCCGTGATGGCGCACGAGCGATTCGAGCGCATACACCATTTCGCGGGTGACATCCACGCTGGTCAGGATTCGCCTGGAAAAGGCGAGCATCTTGTGGCGAACCTCATCGGGCAGAGATTCTTCCGAGACCGCGTTCCATTGCTTAGGCGCCTTGGCGTGGCAGTGAGGGCATTGTAGGAAGTCATCCGAGACGGAGAGGAATCGTTCTTCAGAGAGAGTCTGAAGGTATCCGCATTCAGGGCACCGGACCTGGATCATGGGCTAGCTCCCCGGCACTGAAGGAGGATGAATAGTCGTTGCCGCAAGGGATTACGGCTTAACACGGGAATCAACTTTCATAAAATACCGCAAATGTCAAGAAAAAGAGGACAAATTATGATATGTGATATGGCTGCTCTCACGGCCCTAAAAATCCGTACCGTACAGTACTCCGTTCATAGGTTTCATGCAAGAAAATATTTTGAATGGTCATTTCTGACTTTGGCTTTGTCTTCCACCTTCCGGAATGATAAACGGAACGTCACGTCACGAGTTAGTTAGCGGCCGGGGCCTCCAGCCGGATTCGGCCGCATGAGAGCCAAGAGCGAGCCTCTATGTGTGGGATATGTGGAATCGTTGATTTTTCCGGCCCCGCGCCGGTCGAGCGGGTAAGAGAAATGACTCGCCGCATGACTCACCGCGGGCCCGACATGGAAGGCGTTTGTTCCTTTTCCGCCTGCGTTTTGGGCCATCGTCGTCTTTCGATCCTGGACCTGTCCGACTCGGCCCGGCAGCCCATGATCTCTGAGGACGGCGCGGTCGCGCTCACCTTCAACGGCGAAATCTACAACTTCCGAGAGCTCAGATCGGGGCTGGACGCGCACGGTCATCGCTTCAAGACGACCTCCGACACCGAGGTTCTGCTCGCGCTCTATCAAGAGAAGAAAGAGGCCCTGCTGGACGATCTCAACGGCATGTTCAGCTTTGCCGTGTGGGATGAGCGAGAACAGCGCCTTATGCTCGCGCGGGACAGGATGGGCAAAAAGCCGCTGTACTATTGCGTCAAGAATGGCAGGCTGAGCTTTGCCTCCGAGCTGTATGCGCTCCTGGCGGATCCTCAGGCGCCCACGGAAATCTCGGAACAAGCCCTGTTCGAGTATCTCCTGTATGATTTCACGCCCGCGCCACACACCATTTTCAAAGGCGTGTACAAACTGCCCGCAGGCCACATGGCGGTCTTTGACGCGCGCGGCCTCCGGGTGCGCGGCTACTGGACTTTGCCCAGTCCTGATGAGACCTCGGGCTACGACCACACCAAGAACCGGCTGGAGGAACTGCTCGATGACGCGGTGCGCCTGCGACTTGTCTCTGATGTGCCTCTGGGCGCGTTCCTGAGCGGCGGCGTCGATTCCACACTGGTTACCGCGCTCATGAAACAGCACGTTCCCGACGCGGTGGAGACGTTCAGCATCGCGTTTCCCGGCACGACGTACGATGAGTCCAAATGGTCACGGCTCGCTGCGGACCGTCTGGGAACTGCTCACCATGAGTATTCTGTCCAATACGAGGTGGAGAAGATCTTCCCGGAGATGGTTCGGCATTTCGGCGAGCCGTTCGGTGACTCGTCAGCGATACCGACCTGGCATCTGTGCAAGCAAACCCGTCGCGGCGTAACCGTGGCCCTGTCCGGCGATGGCGGAGACGAGCTGTTTGGGGGGTATGAGCGCTACCTGGCCCGGCGTGTGCAATTGGTGTACGACCGGCTCCCCGCATCGCTCCGGGACAAGGTCATCGAGCCGCTCGTCAAAGCGCTCCCAACCACCACTGACTACTACGGCACGAGCTTCTCCAAGACCTTGAAGCTCTTTATCCAGGCTGCGCGTCGAATACGCGAAGATCCGCTCGCCGTGGTTCCGAGGACCTTTTCCCGAGAGGAAGTGATCGCGCTGACCGGCATGGATTATCAAGCCGACGCTGATCCGGCGCTTGCTGCGGCGCGTGAATGGGCAGGGCTCGATCCCGTGAGTCACATGCTTTTCACGGATATCCGGACGTACCTTGCCGAGGACATCTTGACCAAGGTGGATCGCATGAGCATGGCGCATTCATTGGAAGTTCGAGCCCCGTTGCTGGATTATCGGGTCGTGGAACTGGCCTGCTCAATGCCGCTGCGGTTTAAGCTGAAAGGCCGCGCGACCAAACGTATCCTGAAAGATGTCGCGAAGCCGTACGTGCCCCGAGAAATCCTACGCAGGAGCAAGTACGGTTTTCAGGTCCCGCTCGGGGCATGGTTCAAGGCGGAGCTGAAGGATTGGGCCAGAGAACGGCTCCTGGACCGGGAGAATCCTTACGCGCGGAGAGAAGCAGTGGAAAAACTCTGGAACGAGCACCAACAGGGCAAGGAAGACCACACGCACAAGCTGTGGCTGATTCTGGTGCTAAACGAATGGCTGCGGCAGTATCACGCTGGCCGTTCGCAGCGCGTGGAATGAGTGTTTTTGTGGACTTGCGCTGCCTGCGCGTAATGACTACGATGGCAGGTGTGAGAGTAGGAATAGCGGTTCGGTGCCGGCTCTTATGGTTTGCGGTTAGCCGACCGGGAGCCGGTACGCGGTGCGTCATGGTCACAGGAGGGCGCCATGCGGATTCGTAGGCTTGAGGCCAAAAATTTCCGAGCGCTTCGGGATTTCACTATTGATTTCCCCGATGAAGCTGTGATCGTCCTGGCAGGTGAGAACGGCTCGGGGAAATCGAGCATTTTGGATTGCCTTGCGATAATGATGACACTGTTGGCGAAAATCCTGGCTGAGGATTTGCCACGCTCTGGCGATTTGCCCCGTCATTGGGATGAGCAGAAGAAAGAGAAGTTCATCGCGAAGTTGCGGGAAATGCAAAGTACCGGCTTTCAGCACCAGCTCGTCCAAGGCGCCGAGGTACACCCGTCCGATGTCGCGGAAGGGACATCCTCAGGGGCGCTCATCGTTACCGCTACTTACAAGGGAGAGGAAGCGGCCTGGCCTCTGTCCTTTACTCTGGGACCCGCAAGGGAAATAGAGTCAACTGTGAGTCTCAGCGAGTTGTATCCCCTTGCTAGGCCAATTGTGGAGCAGCTCTGTTCAGAAACCGACGCCGCACTTCCACCTCTGGTCTATTATCCAGTAGATAGATACGTTGGTGATCTTTCGGGGCTTTGGGGGCAGGAGGGATTTCCAACGGAACCCGTAGCCGTGTACTTCGAGGCGCTCAAGCCGGCAAGACTTGAATTCCAAGAGTTCTTCACGTGGTTTAGGTACCGTGAAGACCTAGAAAACGAGCGGCGAGTTGAGGATTCGAAATATCGCGACCAGCAAATGAACGCGGTCCGACAGTCTGTCCAAAGCATGATCCGGGGTTTTTCGGATCTCAGGGTGCGCCGAAATCCGCCCAGGATGGTTGTCACGAAGCGATTTCCTGAGGAGGGGGAAGCGCTGGAGTTGGAGATCACTCAGCTTTCAGGAGGCGAGAAGGGCCTTATCACTATGGTGGCTGATCTGGCACGACGCCTTGCGATGGCCAATCCGAATCACCCAGAGCCCTTGAAGGGGGAAGGTCTGGTACTGATAGATGAAATTGAACTACACCTTCACCCGGCATGGCAGAGAAGTATCATTCCCACTTTGACGAAGACTTTTCCGAACTGCCAGTTCATTGTGGCAACTCATTCGCCGCAGGTAATCAGCGAGCTCAGAACCGAGTCCCTGTTCCTTCTTCGACAGTCCCCGTCCGGCATAACCGCGGAAGGTCCCCTGAAGTGCTTTGGTAGGGACAGCAACCGCATCTTGGAAGATCTCCTGGGCGTTTCTGAGCGACCAGAGGATATCAAGGAAGACTTGCTTCAATACTTCCGATATATCGATTCTGGCGAGATGACTAAGGCCAAGCAATTGCGTGCAAAGCTGGAAAAGGAAATCGGGGCTGACGAGCCGGAGTTCGTGAAAGCTGATGTCCTCACTCGCGCCAAAGAGATGCTGGCTGAATGAAACATATCGCTAAAAATCGGGAGCCCGCTGATTTTACGGAATGGAAACGGTCGCAAGAACCTGAGCCGTCATGGACAAGCTTTGAAGGTACCCCTGAGAAGCGCGCGGTCCATCAATCATTGGTGGACGAGCAGGGGTGTATCTGCTGTTACTGCGGGGCACGCGTCGAGCGTGCTACAAGCCACATAGAGCACATCAAACCGAGGTCGCTCTATCCGTCTCTCGAATTCGACTACCAAAACATGCTTGCTTCATGCGAGGGTGGGACTTTGGATGGCCTACGTCGCGGCGAAACGCATTGTGGCCACCGAAAACGCTACTGGTATGACGAGCACCTATTCGTGTCTCCCTTGGACGCTTCCTGTGAAACGTATTTCAGATACTTGGCTTCAGGGGAGATATCCTCAACGGACGATTCAGGAGCTAGGCCGGCCACCGAGGAGACCATTAAGCGTCTCGGGCTTAACAGCGCTTCCCTGCAAGCCGCTCGCAAGAATGCTATCGACGCCATAGTGTCTGTTCTTGCTCCCGGTGATCATGCACGGGCAACTCGACTGCTGCATGGGTTTTCGCAACGTGATGCTGGCGGCCGTTTTGCTCCTTTTTGTATGGCAATTATCTACATTCTTCAGCAATTCTACCTTCCTGAGTAAGTCATGAGATTGGCTGAGTTTACACGGCGTTTAGGAACAAGACAGGGGTAAGCAAACATCTCAATGCGGCGCCAAGATCCTTACGGAATCCACATCCAATGCTTGCTCAAATGACCCCAACAAGGCTCTCTTGGAACACTCACACGCTCTTGACGTGGGCAGCTCTGGATTTATGGCGCGATTCGGATCTTGAACGGCAGATTCCTGTGGTTCCCATCGAGGGGCTTTTTCTCGAGCTGGGCCCGGATTTTGGCGATGTTATCCGGCGTTACGGCGAACAGATTGCCCAAAAGAGCCGCGTTCATGTCGCATACGAACCAACAGGCGGAATTCGCACTGTTGATGAATTCCTCCGCGCGCTGCGAGTCAACCCAAACACGAAGCTGCATCAAGTCAGGGCGCTGAGGCCGGATGAGATCCCGCCCGACTCGGCGCATGATCCATCACGGGACGGCCCTCCGGGCGGGGTGTACGTTCCCGTGGCGGATGGAGAGCGAATCCCGGTAATTGATATCCTTGCCACGCACTCGGACGAACCGGATTGGCTCATGGATCAGGACCTGTTCCTGATCGGGGAATACGGGTACGGGCCGATTCCTTACGGTCCTCCCACGGGCCTGAGTTCGCAGGCGCCGTTCCATCTTGCCTTTCTGCATGAAAACCCGCTGCTCAAAGCGATCCTGCCTCGTCTTCGGACGAATTTCGTGGAAGAGCGTGCTGAACTCTTCTTCGCGCTTGCACGGCTGGCATTCGACGCAGGGATCGATTATTGGGGCTGGCGTTTCACGGCCTGGGGTATGCACTATCTTCAGGACATGACGCAGCCGTACCACGCAAAGGTCTTTCCGTTTCCTCTGTGGCGGGTAGCGCTTCGCGTGCTCAGCGAACGCGACAGAAGAAACTTCGCGGAACGCAACAAGAACCTGCTCCGCAATCGTCACCTGGCATTTGAGGGAATCGTCCATTTTCTGCTCAACGAGGCTTTCAAGAAGGACCGCTCTCATCCGTTTCTCGTTGCGCTGAAGGGAGATGACGACCTGGGAGCGGTCACCTTGCCCTCCGCAATAGCGACCTCAACTCGCAAGGCGGCCCGTGCGGCTATTCGCGTCAATGCCGCAATGGAAGCAATGATGCTGGAGCCGAGATTGAACGATCCGAAGTATTGTCTTACGGAGGACCACACCTATCGGATTGAAGAGACCCTTCCCAAAGCCGCTGCCGAGCGGCCCACGCAATACCGGGCATTCATTAGGTTCGTCTGCGAGAGCCTCCGCGAGGCAGGTCAAATTACTCGGCGCTGCATACGAAGGTTCTCAGGCCTCTTTTAGTCCCACTTCTCCACAATGTCGCCCCGGAAGCCTACATACAGAATTTGCCGTCCCGCGGCTACGTCAAGCACCCGACGCGCGATACGCCGAGCATGAGCGCGATCAAGGCCGGAACTCCGCGCGTACTCCCGCATGAACCTGAGACGGTCCGCGGCTCCGATGGCCGCGGGAGTTGAAAGGAAGATCTGGGCGAGGTTCTTGATCCTCCTGCGTTCTGAAAGCGGATGGCTGAAGGTCACATCATCGTAGTCCAGCAGAAGGAGGATGGGGTCGGAATCGTTAGTGGTGGTATGCTCCGCGCTCGCAGCGGAATCCCGCCGGCTGTTCGCTGGCCGAACAGCCTGTTCTTGATTTTCCGTTGATCTCGGCGCGACGAGGATGTTGCAGGTCTTTAGGTCTGAGTGGTAGATGCCCTGCGCGTGCATGGTCCCAATGAACTTTGCCAGGTAAAGGCTGAGGCGCTTCTTTTCTTCGGAACTCCAGCCTGCGCTCATCCGCGTGAGGAGATATCGGTCAAGCTCCAACGCGCCGGCTATGGCCTCCATCAAAACCCATTCGGTTTGCGCCAATCCCAGGGTCGTCTTCCTGATCATGGCCAATGCCCGGGGGGCTCCTATTCCCGCTTCCCGGAGGAGCGAGCCGTTGCGGAATGCGCGCATTCCTTGAGTGGCCCGGAAAAATCCCTTCAACGCGTGGCGCCAACCCCGCCACTTGAACTCTTTCACGCAGACCCCGGGCAGACCGGGCGGATTGACCACGGTCACCGCGGTTTCGGGAGCGTTCTTGAGCAGACCGGGTCCGCCATGCTCCACGATTCGCTGATGTTCTGCCAGCCAGGCTTCGCAGAACCGCGACATCGTCTGGAGATCCAGACCAAGGAACTCTGAAGCGCCAGGGGCTATATGGATATGAGGGCCCGCGCTCATGAGCCGCCCCGCGTGGTGTCCGAGCCGGCCTGGGGTGGCGATTCCGGGGGAACGCTTCTAGGACTGCCCCGGAGCGCGGCCGCGATCCGGTATCGAAGGTAATAGCGCCAGCTCCTCAGACGCCAGGGTGTGCGCTCGATCGACCGGCGAAACCATTTCAAGGCTTCGGGGAAGTTCCCCCCGCCGACGTGCGCGCGGCCGAACGAGATATCATGATCGGACATTGTCCTTAGGAACACCTTTCTAGGAATGCGCTCGGGGTGGTAGTTTTTCGTCAGGATGTCAAAGGTGTCGGTGCGCACGCCGATGCGGTCGTGGCTCGTGTTGGCTTCGTAAAACCTTATGAAGACCAGAGGGTCGTCCATGTGCGCGATGGGATAGCGCGCGGCTATCTTGAGCCAGACGTCGAATTCATCCGCGAACCGATATTGGGTGGGGAAGCCGCCCAGTTCCTGAAAGACGTCACTCCGTATCATCACCGATGAAGTATGGATGAAGCTTTCGGAAAATGCCTTTATGAAGAGGTCGCCCTTGATCCAGTTTCCGCGGCGCGTGGCCGCAACCTTGGTTCCCAGGCGCACGTGCCGGGCCGCAACCAGGGCCACATCCGGTTCTTGTTGGACGAAACGAGCCTGGATCTCCAGTTTGTCCGGCGCCCATAGGTCGTCGTGGTCCAGGAATGCGAGCCATGCGCCACGAGCTATCGCCGCGCCCGCGTTCCGGGAAGATGCGATGCCGCGGTTGGCCTGATAAATGGGTCTAAGGTCCGATTGACCCTCCAGCCATGCGCCGGTCCCATCCGTGGCGCCGTCATCGACCACGATCAGCTCGAAGTCTCGAAAGGTCTGGGCCCGCACTGAATCAACCGCCTGTTTGAGCAGCTCCAGCCGGTTATACGTAGGAATAATCACGCTGATAAAGGGGTTCTTGTGCGAGGCCATGTTAGCAAAGACTCATGCGCAGTGAACGGCACTGAAGTTTACGCCAAAGGTCACCCTCCCCCTTCCCCCTCCAATCAAGGGAGGGGGTATAAAACCCTCTCCCCTGGTGGGAGAGGGAAGGGAGAGGGGGGATTCCGGCTTCATCCAAAGGCGTGGATCTCAACGCAGCTTCCTACGGATGCGGGTAGCTCAGACGGTTTCCAGGATGCGCTCCAATACCGCGTCGGGCGTAAGGCTCGTCATGCACGGATGGTCGGGATACGGACACCGGAAATGACGGCAAGGCGCGCAGGGCGCGTGCCCCTGCAATACATGCGCGTTCGGTCCGTACGGAGCGGTTGCGCCCGGCGAGGTGGCGCCGAAAAGGGTGAAAACCCGCGCAGAAGCTGCTACGGCAAGGTGAGCGCTGCCGGTGTCGTTCGAAATCACCGCCTTCGATAGTGTCATGATTGCCATAGATGTGAGCATGTCCGCGGTCCCTGCCAGATTGACGAGGCGAGCCGCTTTCATCGTGGATCCCATACTCTCGATCAAATCCCGTTCGTCCGTTGATCCGAGAAAGACCACCGGCGCATTGAGCCGTTTCGCCAAGAGGTCGCCCAGGGCCGCGAAATGGCTTGGCGGCCACCGCTTGGCCTCCGAATTGACCGATCCTGCGCACAGGACGAAGAACGGTTGTGGGGGCTCCAACCCGTGTTCCGCAAGCAGCTCCTCCGCGCGGCGGCGTTTTTCAAGAGGGACGGGAATTGAACAATCCGGGACTTGACCCTGCGCGATCCGGCCGGCTGTAAAGCGATTTGCCGCATAGTCGGCTATAGCAAGATAATAGAAAACCTGGTGCATGGCTTTGATGTCCAGGGTGAGGGGAACCCGCGCGTTGAGCAAGGCCCCCCTCAGGTCCGTGGGGTACCCTACCCTGAGCGGAATTCGAGCCAACCAGGCCGTAAACGCGCTCTCAAACGCGTTCTGGAGTAGAATAGCAGCGTCGAATCGCTCGTCCGCAAGGCGGCGCATCATGCGCACGGATCTCATAACAGGCCCCGCCGAGTTCCGGTCGAACGAAATCACCCGGTCGGCCGTTTGGGAAGCTTCTACGAGGTCTTTGAGGCTCTCGCGCACCCAGAGGGTTATCCTGGACGAGGGGAAGATCCCTCTGATCCGCTTGAGGGCAGGCAGACTGATAACGGTGTCGCCTACCCAGTTGGCGCCTCTGACCACGATCCGTTCAGGATGGGACACGGTGCGATGTATCCTCCGCAAGCGCCGGCTCTGCTCGGCGGGCTTTTTTTCCTCAGCGCTTCTTGGGCTTGCGTTTGAATTTGCGGTGCATCCAGAAACCTTGTTCCGGTGTCTCGCGCAGCCACTGTTCAAAAACCTCGTGGAAACGCTGTGAATTCACCGCGATGTCATGATCTTTGTCATCGGTGACCTGGATAGGGAGCTCTTTCTCGTAGATCACACGGTACTTCCCATTCTCGCCCCGAAGGGCCCGCACAGGGAAGCAGTACGCGTCCCCCTCCATGGCAAAGCGGGCGAAGACCCCGTTCGCTAGAGCTTTTGCGCCGAAAAAATCCACCCACACGGGCCGCGTGTCATCCCCTCGCTGATCCCCAAGAGCGCCAACCACATCACCGGCCTTGAGCGCCTCGATCACCTTGTGGACCACACCGCGGTGTGGGATAATGCGCAGGCCGCTGTCGTTGCCGCCGCGGCCGTGGAGCATCCTCCGGTCCACGAATCTGTTCCCCATGCCCGTGACGACCAGATACGCGCTCATACCCTGGAAACGGCTGGTTGCGGCCAGCACCTCAAAGCTTCCCACATGAGCCATCAGGTACAAAATGCCTCTGCGACCCGGAGACCACGCGAGATTGAAGTTGTCCTGTCCTGAGAGGATGAGTCGCTCCGCAAGCTCGTCCTGGGTCCAGCGCCTCAGGCGGAAAAACTCCACTCCCATCATCCCCAGGTGCTCGAAGTTGCGCCTCGCCAGCAGGCGAATCTGCGCGGGCGCGCGCTCCGCGCCGAACGCGATGGTCAGGTTCTCAATGGCTGCTTGCCTGCGATCGGGAACCAGGACAAATCCTAATCGGCCCACTGCGCGGCCTACCGCCAAGGCCTTCTCCAAGGAGGGTATCAAGCAGAGAGCCTCTTCCACCAGCCTGACCACAAGATACGTCAGATACTCCAGGTAGAGCTTGATTGTCGGGCCGGAATTCTTGGCGGGCGCTGTCATGGGATTAGCCTGCTACGTAGAGCTAACAAGAGCTGGGCTCCAGGCGAAATGATTCTCGTGATCACCAGAGAACCGCGCTATGATTTTCCCGAAGGTTCATCCAACGAGATGGCTTCGTCAATGAGCATGATCGGGATATCGTCTCGTATTTCGTACTTGAGCAGGCATTTTCCACATATGAGTCCATCTTGCTGTTTGGTGAGTTCCAGGTCACCTTTACACTTGGGGCAGACCAGGATCTCCAACAACTGTTGACTGATCGCCATGTGACCCCCTGAAAGCTCCTCCGGAGCCGGTCTGATATGATACGTCCGCTTGGTGTGGACCCAAGCGGCATGAGCTGTTCGTTTATATACCGATGCGGCCTCGGCTTCAAGCCCGGGCGCCACAACTCCGCGAGCCCGCGCTCAGACGGGTTTCTTCACGAAGACTTGAGGCGGAGATTGGAATTAGCTATGATCGGTGACCGTGGCTAACCGGCTTTTTCTGGTAGTCTTGAGCATCCTCATATTGGGGGTTTGCTTCATGAGCCTTGCGGGCGACGCGCTCAACCGCTTCATTGAAAGCCAAATCTTCTTCCCGGACCGCAACCTGGAAAACCAGCCGTCGCAATTCGGGCTGGATCATCAGGATGTTTGGTTCAGAGCGGAGGATGGCGTTCGTTTGCACGGATGGTTCTTTCCGGTTCAGCCGTGTCGTGGCGTATTTCTCTTTTGTCATGGGAACGCGGGAAACATATCGCACCGCTTGGACAACATCCGGCGGCTGCACGATCTGGGATTGGCGGTTTTCATCTTTGATTACCGAGGTTATGGGAACAGCGAGGGACAAATATCGGAGCAAGGCTTCTATCTGGACGCCGCAGCCGGATACCGGAAGGGCCGGGAATACGCTGACGATCTGAAGGCCAAGCTTGTCGTATTCGGTCGGTCTCTTGGAGGCATCGCCGCGGTCCGTATAGGTTCCCGCTGGGCCTGCTCAGGTCTGATACTCGAGTCCACGTTTCCCAATTTGGGCGCGATGGCCCAGGCCCATTTCCCCATCCCGATGATCCACAGAACCTTGCAAACCCGGCTCAACGCCTTGGGTGAAATCCGCGCGGTAAAAGCGCCCATACTCTTTTTTCATGGTGATCGAGATACGATTGTGCCGCTGGAATTCGGCAGAGAGCTGTACCAAGCCGCGCCCGATCGCAAGGAGTTCGTGACTTTGGCGGGAGCGGGGCATAACGATACGTATTTCGTGGCCGGTCAGTCGTATTTTGATAAAATACTGAGCTTCATTGAAGGCTTACCGCATCAAGGGGCAAGTCCTAATGAACTCGCGCAAGTGCGCCCGTAAATCGGCGCTCGCAGGAGCGCGGTGGAGGCTGTATGAACGGTGACGAACCAAATCAAGCCGCCGGCGGTGTTTGCGATGCCGATCTCCAGTGGTTTCTCGTGAATGAATCGTTCAAGCCTCTAAGCGAGCAGACCAGGCGTCGTCTCTGCGTGGACGCGACTCCCATATGTGTGGACGCGGGTCAGCGACTGATCAGCCAGGGTGACAAAGGTGAACGGTTTTATATTATTCGGGAAGGGCACTGCCTTGTCGTAATGGAGCGGGAGGGCGTGACGAAATTCGTCGGGAGGCTGGGACCGGGCGACGTGGTGGGGGAGATGGCCATTCTGACCGGGGAAAAGAGAACGGCCAATGTGGATGCGGAGACTGACATGATGGTCTGGGCCATCAGCCGGGAATCCTTTGACGCGGCCTGCGACGAATTCCCCGAACTGAGGCAGTTTCTCACCAAGATAGTGGCGGATCGGCTTTCCAAGGCCATTCTCACGAGAGAACGGGCCATCGGCAAATACGTGATCGACCAAATAATAGGAGAAGGCGGCTGCAGCGTTGTGTACCGAGGATACCACTCAGGGCTGGACATGCCCGTGGCCGTCAAGATGCTCAAGCATCAATTGGCCATGGACCCGGCGTTTGTGGAGCTGTTCCGAGAAGAAGCCAAGACCATTGCCCACCTCAACCACGACAATGTGGTGAAGATCTATGATATCGAGGAACTGTACCGCACCTTTTTCATCATAATGGAGCTGGTGGAAGGCGAGCCGCTCAATCGCCTCTTGGGGAGGGTTGGACGGTTGCCCGCGCCCCAGGCGCTTGACTTCATACTACAGCTTTGTTCCGGCCTGGAGCACGCGCATCAAAAAGGGATCATCCACAGGGATATCAAGCCGGGCAACATCCTCATTCAAGGAGACGAGCGCGTGAAGCTCGTAGATTTCGGATTTGCGTGCCAACCGGGGAGCCGGCTCGATCAGATAGCGGGCACGGTCCATTACATGGCGCCGGAGCAGATCAAGGCCGACGCGGTGGATGAACGGACCGACGTGTACGCCCTCGGCATCACCGCATATGAAATGGTCACGGGCGAGAAAGCCTGCAAGAGCCGCCTCAGCAGTCAGGTCATGCGGTGGCATCTGACTGAAGGAATTCCGGAGCCCCGCGGCGTGGTCCCCGACTTGCCTGTGGAACTGAACAATTTTCTCCTACGCGCTACCCAGCGGGAACCTTCGGGCCGATACGAGAACGTGCGCCAAATCGTGCATGACCTGGAGCCCTTGGCCGAGCGTCTGGGAGTAGGCTCGAGGCAAAACATGGGCCAAGAGTTCAACATGATGAGCCTCTTCCTCTTCTACCGGCAGGAACAGCATGATATCATGCATCGCCTTGTGCGCGAGTTCCGCCGAGAATTGGAAAAGGTGGGCGGCCGCCTCAGAGGGGCCGACTTCAAGAATATTGAGTCATGATGGGCAACGCCGCAAGTAAGGAGAGCCATGACTGAGACGAAGGACGCGGATGTCAGGTTCCTCATGGGCAACGAGGCCATAGGTCGAGGCGCAATCGAGGCTGGATGCAGCGTGGCTGCCGCGTATCCCGGGACTCCCTCCTCCGAGATCCTGGAATCCTTGGTGCGCTGGAAAAAGGAGCTCAATCACCCAATATACGTGGAATGGTCCATCAACGAAAAGGTTGCCTTTGAGGTGGCTTACGGCGCTTCCCTTGCCGGGGCCCGATCTCTGGCCGCGATGAAGATGGTCGGGCTCAACGTGGCTTCGGATCCTTACCTGAGCGCCGCGTATCTCGGGGTTCGCGGGGGATTGGTGGTGGCGGTTGCGGACGATCCGGGACCGCATTCCAGTCAGACCGAACAGGACAGCCGGTTCTTCGCCTGGTTTGCGAAAACACCGGTATTGGACCCGGGGACGCCTGCGGAGGCCCTCCGGATGACTCTCAGAGCGTTTGAGATCTCGGAGAAGTACGAAGTTCCGGCGCTGTTGCGGCCATGCCTGCGCGTGTGCCACGCGCGGCAAAATGTGCCGATCTCCGCGCCGCTGCCGATCGCCGGTGTGGGTCCATTCAAGAAAGACTGGACCAGGTGGGCAGCGATTCCCAAGTTTCGGCTTATTCTTCACCGTAAGCTCAACGAAAAACTCAGTGAAATGGTCAGAGCTGAACCCGAATGCCGGCCCCGACTCATATCGGAAGCCTCCGGCGGCCCCGTGGCGATCATAACATCAGGGTCGGTCTCCTCCCACGTGAGAGATGTGGCCGCGTCGGACGAAAGATTGGCCCAAGTGGATGTGTACAAAGTGGACATGCCGTACCCCGTGGACGCGGCCGCGCTCCAAGAGATCGTGGACAGTCATGAAAAAACCCTCTTTGTGGAAGAGACTTACCCGGTCCTGGAGCTTCATGTTCAAGATCGCCGAAAGGTCCTGGGCAGGATGACGGGGCACGTTCCCCCCCAGGGCGAGCTGCTTCCCGATCTCGTGGAAGACATCATGCTCTCCGGTCTCGGGGCTCCCACGGTTGCAAAGCCCGCGCCTCAAATCAAGGCGAGGCGGCCCTCCCTATGCCCCGGATGTCCGCATCGGCCTGCGTTCTATACCATCAAGAAAGTTTTCGAACATGCGATCTATAGCGGTGACATCGGGTGTTATACGCTCGGCGTCAACATGGGGGTTGTGGACACCTGCTTGTGCATGGGAGCTTCCATAGGAATGGCCGGAGGATTGGCCCGGGCGCCTCAAGGACAAAGCGAGCACCCAGTGGTGGCGACCATCGGGGATTCCACCTTCTTCCACGCAGGGATCCCCGCGCTTATCAATGCGGTGCATACCAAAGCGCCCTTCGTCCTGGTCATCATGGACAACGCGGTGACTGCCATGACCGGAGGTCAACCCACACCGGCCAACGATTATCTGGCCGACGGCTCTCCGGGCGTGGGTGTGGACATGGAAAAGCTCATCCAGGGGTGTGGGGTTGAATCCATTGAGGTGGTCGATCCTTACGACCATCAAGCCCTGCAGGAGACGCTCGAACGCGCCAGGCGCCACACATTCGACGATGGCAAGGGAGTGTCCGTGGTCATCGCCCGACGCCCCTGCGTGAGAATGCCGAACGTGGAGATGCCCGAAGAGCGCTACGAGATCGGCGAGGAGTGCGACTTGTGCATGTCCTGCACGAGGGACCTGGAATGCCCTGCATTCCAATACATCAAGGACGACAAGCAAATGGTCATTGATGAGGACCTCTGCGCCGGGTGCGGTTTTTGTGTTCAGGTCTGTCCGTCGCAGGCCATAAAGGCGAAAGGGTCGGCGCATGCTTGAAATGATTCTGTGTGGGCGAGGCGGGCAAGGCATCGTGTTCCTGACCAGGATGATCGGGCAGATCCTTATCGCAAAAGGGCTTGATGTTCTGTCATCCGAAACCCACGGCATGGCCGTGAGGGGGGGATCGATCAACAGCCACCTGAGGGTCGGGCCGTTCCATTCACCCCTGGTGCGTGAAAGCCACGCAGACATGCTGGTCTCCCTGGATCCGGGCGAGACCGCGAACAACATTCACTT
>Ga0194126_10005152_pt1 | contig 19420 bp, 7 predicted proteins | sample TA2KigC150mmetaG_FD_148641 | JGI IMG/M metagenome (GOLD analysis project Ga0194126, IMG submission 148641) | Freshwater microbial communities from Lake Tanganyika, Tanzania - TA2015035 Kigoma Deep Cast 150m | ecosystem: Environmental > Aquatic > Freshwater > Lake | place: Tanzania: Lake... | reverse complement strand
GGCGGCGGGTCTTTTGTCCGTGGCCTGCGTTGGCTCGGTCCTTACAGCCCGCGTTGGGGATGCTCGGACCTCGCCGCCTTGGCCACAGCCAAAATCCCTCGCCGCAGGACCCCGCGCAATTTTCGGACACGCTCTGAGAAGCATCCTAGGTTTCAGAAGCATGCATACGGCCCACGAACCCGGTAGGGCGAGTCCGTCCCGGCGAGCCGCTCGACGTGCGTGGAACACGTCCGACTCGGCTCGCTGGGGACAGGCTCGCCCTACCGTGCGGTTCATGACGGAGAGCCAATAGGGAAACCCGGCTCTTTAAGCAAGAATCAAGAATGAATTTGTTTGATCTGGGAAGCGTCTTTGAAAAGATTAAAACGCAAATGAAATCTATGACTATCAGAAGCATCGCTTTGGGCCTTGGCTTGATCACTCTTTCCTTGGGTACGGCACGCGCGGCCGACCCGGACATCAGCAAGTTGCCGCCGGCAGCGAAGAAAGAAGGGGTGACTTACGAGAAAGACATCAAACCCATCTTCGAGAAATCTTGCATCAACTGTCACGGGCCGGAAAAGCCGAAGAGCAAATATCGTCTCGACAGCCGCGAGGCCGCGATCAAAGGCGGAAGCAGCGGAGAAGCCGCTGTCGTCGTGGGCAAGAGCGAAAAAAGCCCGATGGTGATCCAGGCCGCCGACCTGGTGGAGGAAGATTTGCGGATGCCGCCCGTGGACAAGCGCGACAAATACCCGGCGTTGACCAAGGAACAGATTGGCCTGCTCCGAGCCTGGATCGACCAGGGCGCGAAGTAAGCTGCTACCCTCTATCGTTGGCCCATGCCAATTTACGAATTCCATTGCGGACAATGCGGCAAGGATAGCGAGGTCCTGGTACGAACTACCGACTGGCAAGGCACCGAATGTCCTCACTGCGGCTCGACGAAACTGGCAAAAAAGCTTTCCGTCTTCGCCGCGGGCAACGCCGAAAGCAGCGCCAGCGACGGTCCGGCTTGTACCGGCAATCCCATGGCGTGCGGTCGGTGTGCGTCCGATTTCCAGCCAACTTGATTCTGGAACGCTTTCATGGTCTCGGGAACCTGCTCCCGGCCCATGAACCCGTCGATGGTAGGGCGGCGCTGCTGCGCCGCCGCATCGACTGAAGAGAGGCTGCGCGGCAACGCAGCCCTACCGGTTACCGGGACATTTCGCTAACCCGGATTCCTTCCAAGTTCTCCACAAGCCAGTCCGGTTTGTGGGGCCGGAGTTGCGCGGTGGTAAATCCTCCTGTCGCCACCGCCAGTACGCGGGCATTGATGGAGCGCGCGCACGCAATGTCCCGGGGCGTGTCGCCCACGACCAGGATTTCATCGCCGGCAATCCGGCGGCGAAGGAGGCGGCCAGCGCGGTGCTGGGCAATCCTCGCCAGTTCATTGCGATCTTCATGATCATCCCCGAACGCGCCCATCCGGAAGGAATTCCATAGTCCGTAGTGGCGCAGCTTGATTTCGGCGCCCAACCGGATGTTGCCCGTCAGCAACCCGATGAGCGGAGGTTGGGCCAGCCGCGCAAAATCCCTCAGCCGCCGGCGCACGCCGCGACATGGCCCTCCATTCGAAGCCTGCAGAAGGTGATCCAGCCAGAAGACATAGTTCTCGAAAAAGCGCCGGAAGTTTTTGGGCGTGGGTTTGATGCCGTGCAACTGAAAACCCTCTCGCACCAGCGAAGTATCGGTCCGTCCGGCAAAGCTCAGCGTCTCCGTCGCGCGCGGAATCTTGAATTCCGTGGCAAAAGTGCGCTCGAAGGCTTTCGTGCCGGCCCCGTAAGTGCGAATCAAGGTGCCGTCGATATCAAAAAGGACAACGCGAATCACCCGCTCAACTTAGCCGCTGCCGTTTCTCGAAAGCAACGCTAAGGGTTGGTTCCTTCTCGTTCGCCTTACCCAGGGTAGCTCGTTCCTCGCAACCCTGGGCTGGAGGACGCAATCCCCTTGGGATTGGGTTTCTGTCCCTTCTCCACACCGCCGCCGACGGTCCACTTTTAGTGACTCGTCGTGGAAAGCTTCCTGTTCCTTTCGGACCTGCACTCGGCCCATGAACCCGGTGGGCGAGTCCGTCCCGGCGAGCCGCTCGACGTGCGTGGAACACGTCCGACTCGGCTCGCTGGGGACAGGCTCGCCCTACCATGGGAAGGGCCAATGGCTCCATCTCATAGCCGTCCCGATTCGTGTCCATTCGTGGTTGAATTGAATAGATACGGCTGAGGCCTAACGGGAATTCGCCGACAAGGATGTCGGCGGTCCCGGTAAAATGAGAATGGCCGACTCCCCGGTTTTTCGCGGTGGAAGGCTCTTTCGCGCCTCCTCCAGCCATTGGGCTTGGGGAGGATACAAATGCTGTGGATCGATCGAATCGCTGCACGCCCAGGCCTGGCGCGTTCGCTGCAACTTGAGGCAAGCCTCGAAGCGGTTCAGGTGATAAGCCACGAGTTGAGTGTCCGTCAGGCGGGAGGGGTCGATGGCGGCGAGGAGAGCCAAGGCTTCCTCCGTTCTCTGGTTCAGGAGCAAAGCCGCGGCGTGGCTAATCTGCGCGGACGGCGCGTGCGGTGTCTGCATCAGAACCCGCCAAGTCAGCCAAATCGCCTCCGCTGGACTTTCGCGGCAGATGAGCAAGGCTGCGGCGTAATTGTTGGCGAGGGCTGGTTCTTTGGGGCGAAGTTCGTGCGCCCGGCGCGCTGCGAAAAGCATGCGATCGGCTTGTTTGAGTTTCTCCGCGATTTGAAAACGCAACGACCAGTATTCGGCGCTCGAATGCAGAGAATCCTCCAGTTTCAGCAAGACCGCTTCCGCCAGATCGGGATAGTCCAGGAGGATCAGATCTTTCGCCGCTTCCAGACCGAGATGCGGAGGGTGAAATTCCCACTCGGCCATCTTTTGAAATGCGGACCGCGCGTGGAAGCGGCGTTGCAGGCCAAGATCCGCCCGCCCTTCCAAATAGAAACTGTAAGCCGTCAGCGTTTCCTGGCCTCCTTCGGCTCGAACCCGAATCTGAAGGGCAACGCGCCGAAGCTCATCCCAGTCTCGAAGCTCCAGGAGCGTGCGGGAATAGGCGGCCCAGACTTCCGCCGAGCCACCGAAATCGGCAACCCATCGCCGAAACACGCCCAGCGCGTGTTCCCGCAGCCCCCATTCGCGATACAGTTGCGCGAACGCCATGACTTCATCGGCTGACGCCGGCGGGCAGGGAAGTGATTCGGCCAGATGCATCGCTTCCGCTTTGTGGCCGAGTTGTGCGAGCAACCGCCAGTATTCGACGTGTTCCGGAAGCGTGTCGGCGCGCTCCGTATGGAGCCTCGCCAGCATTTCGCGGCACCGCGCTGCGTCCATTCGCCGCAAACCGACCACGAGCAAGAGGCGGCAGGAAAGAATTCCATGCGCGGTTTTCTCCAGGGATTGCTCAAGAGCGCAAACCGCGTCTGCCGCGGGGTCGGTCGCGGACCAACCCGCAATCCAGGCCGAGTGGCAGAGTGAAAGTTCCTCGTCGGGCGGCAGGCTCGCTTGCGTTCGACGCCATCGGCGGATGAAGGAATCGGCTCGGCCCGCGCGGAAGAGCGCTTTCAAATACACGGCTTCAAGTGGCGGCGTGAGTTCCTCTTGCCGCGGCTCCAGCAAGGCAGCGACCTTCTCAAAATGGCCGTATTGAAAGAGAACCTTCGCGACTCTTTCCAAATCGTTCCGGTTCGTCTCACAAAGGCGAAGCAGCCAGAGCGCCTGCGGCACTACGGCATTTTGGTATTTGCGCCTGTTTGCGCTGGTTGAAGCGCACTCCAGGGATCCGCGAAGCAGACTGGCATCCGCTGAATTGTTGGCCAGCGCCGCCATCCAGGCATAGTGGGCGTCGTCGAACCGGCCGGCCGCCATCGCCTGGCGCGCGCTGCGCTTGAGCGACCACGCTTGCGCCAGGTCGAGGCCGCTGACCTTGACGACAGGAAGAAAACCCGGCGGCGAAGCCGTCCAGATGCGCGGGAGAAACAGTCCCAGCGAAACGAGCAACAGAATGAAACCCAGGCAACCCAGCCGAAACCACGTGTCCTGCACCAAAAGGCAAAGAAACGGATGGCCGGCAAGTTTGCGCCTCAGATATTTTTTGGATAGCGCCTCCATGGCTGGGAGTCTCTATACGCTGCGGGGGAGAAAAAACAAGAAAAGAATTGGGGAAATTCGTAAATCGTCATGGAAAGCTGCCTGTTCCTTTCGGACCTGCACTCGGCCCATGAAACCCGGTAGGGCGAGTCCGTCCCGGCGAGCCGCTCGACGTGCGTGGAACACGTCCGACTCGGCTCGCTGGGGACAGGCCCGCCCCAGTGATGTGTCTCACAAATGGCTTCTTCCGAGATTCTCTCCTCAAGCGAACTATCAGCGCATAGAGGGCGAAGTGGATATTTTGCCTTGTTTCCGGGCCAGGTAATCTTCGACGAACAACAAGTTCGCTTCGCCGGCCCGCTGAACCGTCTTCAGCAAGTTTTCCATGCTCGAAACCTCCTCGAGTTGCTCGGTCAAGAACCAGGCGAGAAAGTTGTTCGTGATGTAGTCCGATTCCTTGAGCGCGAGCTGGACCAATTCGTTGATTTGTTCCGTCACCGTTTTCTCACGATCCAACGAAAGCTGGATGGCTTCCTCGACGGTTTTGAACTCGGACTGAGGCGTCGGGATTGCCGGAATTTCCACGCGCGCGCCCGCTTCGACGACGTAATTCACGAAGCGCATGGCATGGTCCCGTTCCTCTTCGGCCTGCTTGAAAAAGTGCGCGGCCAGTTCCGGCAAGGTTTCGGACGCGAAGTGCGCCGCAATGGAGACGTATTGCAGGGAGGCGCTGAATTCATTTCCGATCTGCTGGTTGATGGCGTCGTTCATGGATTGGCTGATGAGCATATGGACCTCGTTCGTTCGGTTAAGCTTAAGACACGTTCCGTTTCAGAATCTCTCGCTCACTCTACGTCCCGGCGGTGACAAATCAAGGCGTTGCCGATGCGGCTCATCCATTGAACCGTTCGTCCGGACCGTGGCCTTTAGGCCACTTCAACGCTCGACTCCGGAGTGTGCGCGGAAGCAGCCTGAAGGCTGCGGTCCGCACGGCTTTCAGTTTCATGGGCCATGTGCATGGCCCTGAGGCCAAGAAAGCTCCCCATGAATGAACGGTCGCAGAGCACTGGGGCTATGCTCCCTCGTTGCGCCTTGCCCCAGGCCGTTTTGGGCGCAACATAACTCCAGCCATTTGTGAGACACATCACTAGGGCGAGCCTGTCCTCAGCGAGCCGAGTCCGACGTGTTCGACGCACGTCGAGCGGCTCGCCGGGACGGACTCGCCCTATCCTCTCCTGGAACCGGTTCATTTTGCTTGCGCTCGCAACGCGAATGCGACGGGATAGTTTCATGAGCGAACGAAAGGTCGTTGTGATCACCGGAATCACCCGCGGACTCGGCCGGGCGATGGCCGACGAATTTAGCCGCCGCGGCCACACGGTGGCAGGGTGCGGCCGGTCGCGATCCGAGATCCAAAAAGTCCAGGAGCACCTGGGCGAACCCCACACCTTCTCGATTGTGGACGTCGCGTCGGATGAAGCGGTGAAATCCTGGGCGCGAAAAGTTCTCGCCGCGCACGGCGCGCCGGACCTGCTGTTGAACAACGCCGCGCTGATCAATCGCAACGCCCGCTTGTGGGAAATCGATGCCGCCGAGTTCTCCGCCGTCATTGACGTGAATGTCAAAGGCGTGGCCAGCGTGATCCGGCATTTCGCGCCGGCCATGGTGGAACGGCGAAGCGGCGTGATCGTGAATTTCAGTTCGGGCTGGGGCCGGTGCGCCAGTTCGGAGGTGGCGCCGTACTGCGCGACCAAGTGGGCCATCGAAGGATTGACTCAGGCGCTGGCGCAGGAACTGCCCTCCGGCATGGCCGCGGTGCCGCTGAATCCCGGCATCATCAACACGGACATGCTGCAAAGCTGTTTTGGAAGTTCGGCGGCGTCCTATCCCACGCCTCAGCAGTGGGCCAAAAGCGCCGTCCCGTTTCTCCTGTCGTTGAATCCTCGCCATAACGGACAGCCGCTGACGGTGCCGGGGGCAAGGGAGTAGGTCGGAGCGTTGGAGCGTTACAGCGGTTAAAATCGTTGAACCTGAAATCGGCCGTTCAGCCGAAAGACAATGAGGATTCAAAGAAGGAGCGCGGACAGCTTGTCCGCGTGGCGTCCGGGCGACATGCTTGAGCAGCTCGCGGGCAAAGCTGCACTGCGGCTAAGTGGTCCGTTTCGTAAATACGCTCACGTTCGTTGCGCCCAATTTGGCCTGGGGCAAGGCGCGACGAGCGAGCATCCCCCGCCAGTGGGGCTGTGACCGAGGAGCAACGCAGCCCCAGGCAAAATTCGGCGCAACCCGAAGGGCGGCAGTTCTTTTTCGCCAGACTTCGTTGCTTGCTCCTTACAGATCCACTTCGGGATATGCTCGTCGCTCGCGCCTCGTCTGGCCGAAAAATCCCTTGCCGCGAACGTGAGCGTATTTATGAAATGGACCACTAAGCTACTGCCGCTTTACTGATCAGACCGTGGGATAGAATACACTTTGTTGCGTCGCATTTAGGCTCTGACGCGACGAAGGAGAATATCCCTGGTGGATCTTCGACTGAGGAGCAACGAAGCCAGATCCCAAATGCGGCGCAACCCGCAGGGCCAGGGGTCTTTTGGCCAGCCGCTTCGTCGCTCGCTCGTTGTGGATCGCAGGGATCCACCGCCTCGCGCGCTCCTCGCGGCTGGCCAAAAGACCCCTGGCAAAGTCTATTCTTTCCCACGGTCTGATCAGTAAGGTCCACCAATCCACTACTCCACCGCTCCACACTCCGATACTCCGACACTCCCGAACTTGGCAGGCTGGAAGCCTGCCCTACATCAAAATGGAAAGGGCGCGCTCATTGGGCGCGCCCTTTCGTGGGAGGTCCCGTTTGTGTGTAGCTTGGGATTTACGGGGAAAGCGTGCGGTAGAACCGCTGCTCGATATTCGTCGTCTCAGGATCGAGGAACTGGCCGCGGCCCTGCGCACTGCCGGTCGCGGAGCCAATATCCGTCCAGGTCTTCAGATCGTTTGACGCCTGAATCTTGTAGGTTCGTCCCGGTGAAGCCGGGAATTGAACCACAACGCCGTCTTCGATCTTGATGATTGACAGCGCGTCTTTCCGGCCTTCATCAGCGAGCACGACCGTGTTGTCCCTTCGCGTCGGCTGGAGATTGAGGAGCTGCAGATCTCCGCTGCCTCTTCGGCTGCCTAACAGCGCGAACGCGCTCGACTCGACGTTGATCCCTGGGAGACCCTCGGCTTTGATGAGGACGTAATCCACCTCGAACACCGAGATGCCGTTGATGCTGCCACCGGTGATGCCGGCAAACAATCCTGACCCGGTTCGAGGTGCTGCTGCCGGATAACGATCCCATCGAACTTGCCAATCGGCCGGTTCGGGGGCTGTGCCGTCTGCAAGCCAGGCCTTGCCAAAAGCATCCGCCTGACCGGTGCCGAGATTCACTTCATGTCGCAAACGCAGCCAGTACCAGGTGTTGGTCACCCAGCGGTTTGTGCCCACGGGCCGGAAGTCGAAGCCCGGTCCCCAGGCGCGATTATCATCCAACAGCCGCACGTGACGGCCATTGATCGAGACTCCACCGGCGTCCTGATTCAGGTCACGGAAGTGCAGGTTGATCCCCTGGCTGTTGGTGTTGATCGCTGTTCCGATGCCGGCTCGAGCCGGATCGCCCGTTCCAAACTCAAGGACTCGGATTCGAGCCAGGACTTCCTGGGTCGTTGAACTGTACGGCCCTTGATACACAAGGTGATTTGGATCGCCCGCCGCGCTCACTACTCGCAACACACCGTTGGTCAGGCTGTAGATGTTCGGCGACGGACCGCGCCGTATCCAATTCGGATTCAGCGTCGGGCTGCTGAAATCATCCTGATAGCCGCTGACCACCAAGCCGAAGTCCGACGGGACCGCCGGATTCGTGTCGATCAGAATGCGCGACCGGACGCGGATCGGGTTGCCGGCGACGTCTTGCACGTTGTTCACAGTCAAGATGTGGAACTGCCCCGCCGCGAGAGCGGTGGTGGTCAGATCAACCGAATTGGCCGTGGCGCGCGTGACGGACCGCACCGTGACGTTGTTGTTGATGGCGTAATTGGCCGCGTTGGTCGCAGTGTTGGACACCGCTTCCGAGAACACGACGGTCACCCGGTCCGTTCGAGCGTATGAACTGGCGGAGACCAGCGTGGGGGCAACCGTGTCGCGCGTGACTGTGACCACGGCGTCCTGACTTGTCGCCACAGCACCGGGAATGCTTAAGACAACGCGGTAAGTAGCGGTGTCGGCCACCTTGAGAGGCGGCGTGGTGAGGGACGCGTTTGTAGCGCCCGGAATGTTCGCACTGTTCCTTTGCCACTGATAACGCACGGGCTGCGTCTTGGACTGTCTCGTCACTCCTTGGGCGGCGACCGACAGCGTGACTGTATTGCCATCGCTGACCGCCACACTCTGCGGCTGCTGTTGGAAGTTAATCGACGCGCCCGCCGGGTTGGCTGCCGTGGCGAGGAATTCTCCCGGGATCACCGGCGCGCCATTCGCGGGAACGGGCTGGCCCGGAGCCCTCCAGGTGACGCCAAGGTGGTCGCCTCCGCCGCCTTCTTTCATGAGCGCTTCGACATAGTATCGCTTCCCGGCCACAAGCGGGATGGGGGCCGAGCGATTCTCCGGGTTCGCGGCGTTGCGCCGATCCGTGACGACCCATTGCCGGGCGCCGTTCCAGGCCGGTTCCTGGGCAATCAGCTGCCGGTTGCTCGGACTCTCGTCCGAACTGAGGAACAAGTGGCACTGATCGTCGCCTGAGATGTAGAACACATAATCACCCGTGGTTGGCGGGATGATAAACCCGGTGAGCCGAACGCCGTAGTTGTCCGGAGCCCCCCCCGAGGACGGCGTCTCAAAGGTTGCCGCCAGATCGATCACGTCCGGGCTGTTGGGGAATTTCGGATTGTTGGTCAAATCCGAGACCAGCACGCCGCCGATGTTGTTATAGACTTCGCGCAGCAAGTATCCGCTGGCGGGAACCCAACTGGTGAAGCGACCGATGCTGTTGGCCGCGTTGCGGCCGGAGGTCGAATCTCTCACGCCTTTGGCGGTCACCGTGTACTCGATGCCAGGCTGCTGGGGCGCGGTCGTGAGAACAACCGTCTGGCTGTCCGCTCCAAGTTTGGCCGCGACCACGTTGAGGCCGGCGACCGAATAATTCGCGGCGTTGTTCGCGCTGGCGGGATCGAGCGGCTCATTGAACGCCAGCGTGGCCTCGGTCAGCGACGGGCCACCAGAAACGGAGATGAGAATCGGCGGAGTCGTGTCCGGCAACACCTTCACGGTGGCAGGGTCGCTCGCCGCCACGCTGAAGGCGTTGGTCACCAGCACGCTGATGAAGGCGGTTTGGTGCGCCAACGTGACCCGCGGAATCGTGTAGGTTGCGCCGTTCGCTCCGGCGATCGCTATGCCGTTGTTGTACCATTGATACCCGTAAGGCGGCGTTCCAACGGCCGCCACGGAGAAGGTGGCAGGCTGCGATTCCGTTGCCGTCGCCGTGACCGGGTGGGCCGTGATTTCGACCGCGCCCGAGGCGATGGGCGACGACAACTGCGATCCTGGGATGGATTCCGTGTTCGGCGGGTTGCCAGTCACGGCTTTTTCGCGGACGGCGACCTGGAGGAAATCGCCTCCAGTGCCCTCCTTCAGATAAGCCTCGACCCAGTATTTCTGCCCGCCGTTCATCGCGATTTCGGGAGAGACACGCGGTCCGCCGGCGGCCGTCGCTCCGTAATTGTTGCAGCACGCGTCTTCGCGCGCGACGAGCACTTTCTTCGTTGGATCTTGGCTGGTCGCGTTGTTCGTGCTCATCCAGAGTTGCGAGGCGTCGTCGCTGCGGATGAAGAACCGATAAACGCCGTTGGACGGCGGGATATAGTACCCGGCGATCCACGCGCCATAGCCTTCATGGCTGTCGTTCGGATAGACCGAGCGCGTGTTGAATTCGGACATGAAGAGCACCTCATCCGCCTGGCCGCTGCGGAATTTCGGGTTGTTGATCAAATCCGCAACGCTGTTGCCGGGGATGCCATTGAACGCCAGAAAGGCCAGGAGGCTCTGGGACGTGTTGAGACTCACCGTGGTGGGATTCGGCGCAATCTTGTTGGGCACAGCCGCGCGATCCGTGACGTCCTTGATCGTGAGGGTCAGCGCACGGCCTTCCGGGATGTCCGCGGTGGTCAATACGACCGTCCGGTTATCGCGGCCCGGTCCGGCGGCAAAGACGTTGATTCCGCCGCTGACGGAGTAATTGGCCGGATCGAACGCCGTGTCCGCAATCGGCTTGGAGAAGACCACGGTGACACCGTTCGGATTCCCGCGCGTTGTCGCGGAAACCACCGCCGGCGCGGCCTTGTCTGCCGTCACGGTAACTTTGGCGCCCTTGCTGGTCACGTTGCCCACCGGGTTGGTGACGCGCACGGTGAACACCGCGCCATTGTCGCTCATCGCGACTGGAACTGTCAGCGTCCGGCTGGACGCATCGGCGATGGCAGCGTTGTTCTTGAACCACTGATAAGAGAAAGGCCGCGCGCCGTTGGGTTCAACGGAGAACGTGGCCGTTGTATTCTCGGTGACACTGGTGTCAGCCGGGTCGCGCGTGATGGCCAGGGTTGGATCTTCAGTATCCAGCCAGCGAATCGCCGCGTCGAACAAAGCGGCGGTCGCGGCGTTGGCGGCCGTCGGCGAGGCATCGTCGAGGACGAAGCCCAGGCGCCGCTCTGCGGCCCGGCGTCCATCAAACAACACGTCGCCTTGCTCGTATCCAAAGATGACCGCCTGGGTGTCGCTGCCGACGGAACGTGCGATCACGATGGCATTGGGAAGCGGAATGCCCCAGGTGGTCGTCTGGGCCGAGGTGAAGATCACGTTCGTGCCCGCCGGCAAGCCGGCCGCGAGCGGATGGCCCGCGCGGATGATGTTGATGGAAGTCTGGGTCGCGGTGGTGCCGAATTCGGTGGAAGCGGTGCCCGTCATGCCCAGATCATCGTAGTTCGCGCTTTCGTAGTTCATGAGCGGCACGGCGGTGTCGCGGAACTTGTGGACGCCGCCAGACAGCATGTCACCCGAACTCACCGTAGAAGAAACGACGATCACGGACATGCCCGAGGCATGACCCGTCGTAACTGCCGGGGCCGTCACGCTGGTGACCTTGTAGCCGAGCGTAACCAAGCGGTTCGAGACGACACGGTCGCCGGCCGAAGGCGTCGCGCCAGTGACGAACAAGGCTTGCTTCGGTGCGAGATCGCTTCCGCCCGCTTTGATCGTGCTCAGGCCGTCCGCTTTGATCATGACGTAGTCCACGTCGAAGACGGACACGCCGCCCGCGCTGCCCGCAGTGATTCCTGCAAAACCCGCCCGGACGGTCGCAGCCGGGTATCGATCCCATGTGATTTGCCAGTCCGCTGGTTCGGGAACGGTTCCATTGGCGAGCCAAGCTTTGCCGAAGACATCCATTCGGCCGCTCGCCAAGTCCGGCTGCTGCTTCAGCCGCAGCCAGTACCAGTTGTTGGTTACCCAGCGGTTGGGTCCTACGGGCCGGAAATCAAATCCAGGCCCCCAGGCGCGCAAATCGTCCAGCGTCCTGATGTGGCGGCCGTTGACCGTGGTGCCGCCGTCCGTTTGATTTGAATCGCGGAAATGCAGGTTGATGCCCTGGCTGTTGGTCCCGACACCGACTCCGATGCCGCCGCGAGGCTGATCTCCGTTCGGCCCAAAATTCACGATGCGAATGCGGGCCAGCACTTCCTGATTCGTCTGGTTATAGCCGGCGACTTCGTACAAGAGATGGTTGGGATCGCCCGCGGCGGTGCTGACGCGAAGGTAACCGTTGGTCACGCTGTACACGTTGGTGGCGCCTCGCGCAACCCAGCCGGCGGGTAATGAAGATCCGCTGAAGTCCGTTTGGTAAGCGCTGAGCAACCGGCCGAATTCTGCGGGAGCCGCCGGGTCGTTGTTGATGACCAGTTGGGCATTCGCAGCGATGGTGTTCGGTTTCTCCGCCAGATCCTGGATGCTATTGATGGTCAGGCGAAGCCCATCCGTCGGCAACGGGCCGCTGGCGGCGGGAGGTCCGCTGCTCGGAGTGACGAGTTGGACGGCATTGATTGGCGCGCGCGGCGTGCCGCTGAAACCGAACGGCACCACCGTCGTGGCCTCAATCCGAATCGCCGAAGCCCCTAATCCGGAAAATAGGAGGTAGGTACCGGCGCCGTATTGCGGCACGGGCAGGATCGGAACCTGCACCAAGCTGTTTGGATTGGCCGGTGATTGCGCGAGCACGTAATCCTTGAGCACCGCCCCGCTGGCGGCATCGACGATTCGATAAGCTCCGCCACGGGCCGAAACGCCACCCAGGGTGTACACATAAACGTCGTAGCCGCCCGAACTCAATTGTGGCGGGAGGTTCGATATCGTCACGCTGGTCGTGGTAGTGTTGCCGGTGTCGAGGTAACCGCGCATGAGCACGCGGTTGGGACTGTTGGTTGGGAACGCGTTGTTGTTCTCGGTGCGGCCGGCTGCCGCGAGGTTGGCCCAGGTTCCATTGGACGCCCAGATGACAGAGGTGTCCACAGGCTGGCTGCTGCCAGAAATGTCCACGACCACCTTATTCGTCGATCCATTCTGGCCGTTCAGGTTGTTCCAATTGGCCTGAGCCACCGAAGCCACACCGGCGACGTCCTTCGGCGTCAAACTGCTGTCCTGCTCGTTCGAGCCGAAGTTCAAACCCAGCTTGTACGGCCGCGACGGCACGATTTGCACCGCATTGATAGGCGCGCGGAAGGCCGTGGTGCCGAAGCCGAGGCCACCCGCCGTCGTGGCTTCAACCACGATGGTGGGAGCGCTAAGGCCGGCGAACACGATGTAAGTGCCGGTTCCGACTTGGCCGGGCGGCAAGCCCACGGGCACAGCCACGTGGTTGGTCGGATTGGCGCTGGCTCCTGCGATCACATACCCCTTCAGCACGGCCCGGGTCTTGCCATCCAGGATGCGATAGCCGCCGCCCTTGTTCGGCACACCGCCCAGGATATACACGTAAACGTCGTAACCGGCACCCGAAGTCAGGGCGGGCGGGATGTTCCCGATGGTGATCGCCGTGGTTGAAGAGGCGGTCGTGTCCAGGTAGCCGGTCATCAGAACCCGGTCGGCGCCATTCGTGGCGAAGCGGTTGTTTTCTTCCCCGCGGCCCGTCGAAGCCCAGGTGTTGTTCGAATTCCACTCGACGTTGACCGGCGTGGCTGCGGCGGTGCCTCCGACGTCAGCGACAATCTTGTTCGTGGAACCGGTCTGGCCACCCAGGTTGTTCCAATTCGCCTGGGCGATGGAAGCTACGCCGGCAATGTTCGTCGAAGCCAGGACGCCTCGTGCTTCGTTCGCGCCGAAGTTCAACCCAATGCTGGGTGGAGGCGCTGGAGCCGCTTTCAGTTCGAGCCCAAACACCATGTCCGAACTGGTGGTGTTATTCTGATGAACTTCGGCCGCCAATACGTTGTCACCAACCACAAGCGCGCTCGAAGGAATCACAAACGGCCCCTCGTACCTGTTTTCATGGTCGCTGGGCACAGCGACCGTCGAGGAGGTGATTGGCCCTGTGGCGGGAAGGAAGAACCGGTGCACCTCCTGGCCATTCAGATAGAGCGCGACACCGTCATCCACGACATGGCGGATGATCAGCATCGTCGTCTGCGGATCGCCGTTGAAGGTAAAGTGCGTGCGGAAGTAGTCCGTGATGATGTCGTTCGCGGTCGAGCCCGGCTTCCTGCGCACAAGCTGAGTTCGAATCGGTTCCGCGGTGGCGCCAGTTTCAAATGCCAGGAGCGCCTTCCCGATTCCCCAGGATCTATCGTCGAAGTTCTTCTCTTTCCAAGAGGTGCCCAGGTCGTTGCCGGTGTTTTCGTACCGCCAGTTCTGTATCTCATTGATCGCAATGAGCGTCGTCTCGGCTCCCGGCGCCGGTTTGTCGAAAGGCGCCACTGAACCATAACTCAGGCCGACGCGCAGTTCATCGACCAGCAACTCAGCATAAGGCCGGGTGGCCTGGGTGTTTCCGGCAAACGGGCGGATTCGGTTGAAGGAATAATCAAAGGCGCCAGTGGATTTGGCCTCGGCGCTGGCGATACTGGGTTCGGCGTCCAGCGAAGGATTTACCCAGAGGTAGGCATCATCGTTGCCGTCCTTGAAATCAACCCGCACCACTACAAAGGAAACCTGGTCCATGGCCGCCAGCGATCCCCGGCGGTTGGCAAGCGAACCGTCCGGCAGCAGCGCCCAGGTGTTGGTCGGCGCGCCCGAACTGCCGCCGACCGCAAGCTGCTCTGAACTGGCGGCCAGGGTCGAATTGAAGAGGGAGACGTTCGCCGCCCGCGGATAGATATTATTCGTTTCAGCGGCTACGAGATTGTTGGTGGTGCGTCCGATGCGCGCGCCGATGAAGCTGAACCAGGCGGTGGTGCCGGAGTTGGTCAGCACACTGGGCAATTCGCGGAACGGCTGGGCCGTGTTGTTCGTTCCAGTAAAGTAGGCTCTACCGCCCGAAGTCACCAGAGTGTTGCCGCGCGCATCCGTGTAGGAAAGACTCCCAGCTTGAACCAGGGAACTGTTTGCAGGCGAACCGTTCGTTTGCCAGGCGGCCCCCCATCCTGTGCCGCCGGTTTTGCCGGGGATTTCGCCCGCCGGGTAGTCGAAACCTTCGTAAGCAAGAGGAGCGGCAGGGGTGGTCCCAGCCGGCGCACCCGCGGGAGGTGTGGTGGCGGCGGGCGCCGGCGCCGTGGTGACAGCCAACTCAACCTTGTTCGGCTCGATTCGCGTCGCGCTCGTGACGCGCACGCCATTGTTGAGCGAATAATTGTCAGTCTTGGTCGCGGTCGCGACGCTGACCGGTTCGGAGAACGTCACGGTGACTTTGTCCGTCCGGGTGTAGGTGTTGGCGCTGATCAGCGACGGAGCGGTGGTATCCGGCGTGACGGTCAATGTGGCTTCCTGGCTCAAAACCTCTTTGCCTGGGATCATGAGCAAGGCCCGGTACTTCGCTCCGTTGTTCGAGGGAGTCGCCGCCGTGGAATAGGAACTGCCATTGGCGCCGATGATCTCCACGCCGTTCCTTTGCCACTGGTAAGCGATCGGATGATCGGTTGAAGTGAGGGTGACGGCCGTGGCAGCTACGGAGAAGGTGGCGTTCGCTCCACCCCCTTCGGTCATGTTGACGCTTTGCGGTTGCTGGGTGATGGTGATTGACGCGCCGTCCGGGTTGGCAAATGAACTGAGGTAAACTCCGGGAATGAATTCGACGTTCGGGGGGTTCCCGCTGATGGCTTTCTCGCGGAACGCGACTTGGACATAATCGCCGCCGGTCCCTTCTTTTAGCAACGCTTCGATGTAATAGCGCTGTCCGGCGGTCAACGCGATGTCCGGAGAAACGCGGGGTCCACCGGCGGCGGTCGAGCCGTAGGCGTTGCAGCACGCGTCTTCCTTCGCGATCAACACTTTTCCGGAAGCGGCGGTGCTATTGGCGCTGTTGGTGTTCATGAACAACTGCGAAGCGTCGTCGCTGCGGATGAAGAAGCGATACAGGCCGCTGGAGGGAGGCGTGAAGTATCCGGAGACGCGCTCGCCATTGAGTTCGGGGACGTCATCGGTCCGACTGTTAAACGAGGTGATGTATCGGGTCGAATCGGGCTGGTTGTCCACGAACTTGGGCACTTTGATCAAATCCGCAACCGTGTTGCCGGCGATGTCGTCGAACCTTTCGGCGAGCAAAACTCCCCGGCTGAGAACCCACGCGGAAAAACTTACTTCCGTGCCGGGGTCGATGGGGGTGACGGCAGCGGTGGCATCACGGACGCTGAAAACGAGGAGAGTATAGGTCGCGCCCGGGGTTTGCGGAGTCGTGCTCAGGACAACCGTGGTGCGGTCCGCGCTGAGTTTGGCGCCGGTGATGCCCAGCGCCGCAGGGAAAAAGGCGTAATTCGGAAGGTTCGTCGCGGTCGCAGGCAAAAGCGGCTTGGAGAACTTGATCGTCACGTCGGTGAACGTTGTGCTCCCGGTGACGGAAACGATGGTGGGCGCCGATTTGTCTTCGGTGACGGTCAATTTGGCGGCGCGGCTCGTGACGTTCCCGGAGGCGTTGGTGACGCGGACGGAAATGGTCGCTCCGTTATCGCTGAGGTTTGGCGCGAATGTGAGGGTCCGGCCGGTTGCGCCTTCGATGGCGGTGTTGTTCTTCAGCCATTGAAAGGAGAACGGCCGCGCGCCGTTCGCTTCGCAGGTGAAGGACACGGACCGCGTTTCGGCGACGGTGGCGTCGGCGGGTTCACGCACGAAGACGGGGGCGGGATTGGTTGGATTGGCCCAGCGGACGGCGGCGTCGAACAGCGCGATCAGGTTGGTATTGGCAGCCGCAAAGGTGTTGCTATCCAGCGGGACGGCGATGCGTCGCTCGGCGGCGACGGTTCCGCCGAACAAAACGTCGTCGCGCTCATACGCGAAAAGCACGGCCCTGTTGTCGTCGCCCACCTGGCGGGCGATGACGATCGCATTGGGCAGCGCGACTCCGTACTGGATCGTCTGGGCGCTGGTGACGATGACATTGGTGCCAAGGGGCTGGCCCGCAGCCAACGGGTGGTCCGTTCGAACGATATTGATCGAGGTTTGCGAGCCTTGCGAGCCGAAGCGGCCCGCGGCAGTGCTTGTCATGCGCAAATCGTCCAGGTTGGCGCTCTCCCAGTTGATGACCGGCACGGTCGAGGCCAGGTATTTGTATGCGCCGCTGGCCAGCAAATTGCCGGAACCGACCGTCGAGGAAACGACGATCAAATCATTGGTGGCAGCCTGGGCGGTGGCGGAAGCGGTGTCGAGGACCGCTTGCACGCGATAGCCCAGGGTCGCGAGGCGATTGGAGATCGCCAGGTCACTGGCGTTCATCGTCGCGCCCGCATAAACGAAGAGCGCGCGAAGCTGGGTCTGTGCCTGGGCGTGGGCCGGCCAAACCGTCGCAACCAGAATCGCTGCGCTCAAAAGCGCGGAGGCGAGCCTGGGCAAAAAAGATTTGGTTGCATTGACCGAGGGGGATTTCAGGGATGTTGTGCACATATGGTTTCCTCACAGTTTTTTGTCTGGGGATAGACAAAAGCTTCCGAACAACTGGGTAGGCGACAGATTTCGCAGGGCAGCATATCTGGGTTTACGCCGAGACTTACTACTTGAGTACAGCCTGTTCGTTGCTCTGGGAACGGGGCGTATGACATCACACGGTCTTAAAAAAAGCAACAGAATTCTTGCCGCGCGGTCCGGTGTACACGGCACGTCTTTTCATGCTGGTAACCTCCAAGCATTCGGTTCTTTGGCGAAGACCAAGGCGTGGAGGCGTTCGGGGCCACCGTTTCGCCGGGCAAATTGCTGCTGATAGCGTCGCACGCTCCAGCGTGTTTTTGGGGTCTGCACCTGGGCAATCGCCGCTTGGGCCACGCTGACCACCAAACGCCGAAACATCCCCAGGACCAGCGCGGCATTCCGGTGGCGCACGCGGCTGCGATCTTCATCCAAGGACACATCCAGGGCGTGGTGCAATCGGCTTTCAATGACCCAGTAGCCGCGCTTGAGATTGATCCAGCCCAGCGCATCCAGTTGGTCCCAGGTCAAACTGCTGATCAGATGCACCGTCTCGGTCGTCTTTTTGCCCCGACGCCGCACCCGCCGTCGCAGCCGGGCAATCAAGCGCGCTCCGGGAAAACCCACTTGCTCCGGGGTGACCTCCCGACATTCCAAGACCCGAATCTCCCGTCGGCTCCGATTGCGTTCCCGCGTCAGCGCGCGCGTTTGCACCGTGGGCGGAGGGGGAAAAATCGCTCCGACTCAGGAGCCTCTCCAAGGTTTGAACCAGTTCCTTCTGGTTGTCCTTGACGGTCAGCGCGTAATCGCCCCCGCCCTCAAAGAGGATTTGTTGCGCCGTCTCGGTGAGGGTGTGAATCGCATCGGCCAAGGCGGTTCGGTTGGCCACCGGCACTTTGTACAACAACTCCCGAGCGGCCGGAATTTCGTTGCTCCCTTCTTTGACTCCGACGGTGCCCAGCCAGCGGCCTTGGCCATTGACCGCGCTGACCAATTGGACATGGGCGTGGCGCAGCGTCTTGCCATCGACGATCACCAGCTTGTCTTGCGAGGGGCCCAGCACTTGTTCCTGCCAGCGCAACAACGCGCGTTCCAGCGCCACCGCGTCGATCTTCGGCAACAGCCGTTTGAAAGTGCTTTCGCCAGGGCAACGAATCCGCCGGGTGCCGCGCTTTTCCCGAAACCCCAGCGCCCGCAACTGGCCCTGGGAGAGGCTGGCGGCATACTCGGCCAAGTCTTGCGGCCCTCGGCGCACTCCGCTAAACATCGCCAGGGCGATCAAGGCCAGAAATCCCGCCAGCGGATAGGCCAGCGCTTCCTTGCTGCGGAACTCCGCCACCTCGGCCCGCAAGTGCTCAACCAGACTGCGCATCTCCGGGGCTTTGGCCGTGCAGCGGGGTGCCGCTTTTTCTTCGACCGCTCTCCACTCCGGCGGCAATGGGGCCGCGCAAAGTTTGCGGCAGGCGTTAGGGACCAACTCGCGCACCCAGATTTGCTTGGGCCGGTCATGCTTTTGGTAGAAATCTTCGGCGCTGCGTTTCCAGCCCGCCGTCGGTCCGAGCCGATTCCACCCGCTGACTTTGTAAGCGGTGCCTTGATAAAGGTGTGGATCGACAAACGTTTCGGCCAGCGCCACCGGGTGGCCCCAGTGCTGCTCCCAGTCCGCGCTCAGCCGCCCCAGCATCGGCTTCATCAACCGACTGATCAGATTGGGACACTCCACGCCCGGCAACACCAGCAGGCGGGAGTTGTTGACCACCAGAGGCAGGCGCCGCCGTCGCTGTTCCTCGGTCCAGCCGATAAACCGATCCCGCGCCTTGAGGTGCAGCGCGGGGGCGCTCCAACTGGCCAGCGCCAGCCACTGGCCGCGATATTCGGCCACATACCGCAGATGTTCGCCCACCAGGTGGCCGTTCTTCAAATAATGATGTTGGGCCAGGAGTTGATCGAAGCGCTTGATTTCCTCGGGCCGCACCAGGCGCACGGCTAAATGCGTCAGAATCTCTTGTTCATCCGGAGTGGGTGGGCGAAAGGGGCGGCGGTTTTTCGGTTTCATCCCGGCCAGCGTAAAAAAAAGCAGCCGGGTTGTCCCGCAAAATCGTTCAATCACCTCTCTTTCAGAAATTTGCCGCTACGGAAGACCGCGCCCTAGGCTGGCGCAAGGGTGCGATTCAAACG
>Ga0194126_10005141_pt1 | contig 19453 bp, 19 predicted proteins | sample TA2KigC150mmetaG_FD_148641 | JGI IMG/M metagenome (GOLD analysis project Ga0194126, IMG submission 148641) | Freshwater microbial communities from Lake Tanganyika, Tanzania - TA2015035 Kigoma Deep Cast 150m | ecosystem: Environmental > Aquatic > Freshwater > Lake | place: Tanzania: Lake... | reverse complement strand
CGGTCACAGAAAAACTCATGCGTGCGGGGTGCGCGCCCTTCAGCTTGGAGGGCAAACAGGAATCCCTCCACCAAGTCTTGTAATCCGATTCTATTATCATTATATCTCACCGTTCATTGCGGTCGGCCCGTTATTTCTTATTTTTGCTTAGTCAGCTGGTTATCCTCAGCTTTCGCCCAGCTTTGAGACTTCGACCAAGTCAGCTGCTTACCCAGCTTCGCAGTGAGCCGCAGAGGACTCGAACCTCTAACCGGCTGATTAAGAGTCAGCTGCTCTACCTGTTGAGCTAGCGGCCCAAGCTGGCTCATGTTAACATCAGCAAACTTTCAAGTCAAATTTTTTGATTCACTCAGGACATGATATAATTGAATTTACCTCGGCCTACTTGGTGAGAGTGGTGGAAAAGCCTTTCGAAGTAATCGACCATACTGCAGATATCGGCATTGTCGCCTATGGTGCCGATATCAAGCAGGTCTTTGCCAACGCCGCTTTAGGACTTTTCAGCTTGATGGCAGACCTGGATGATTTAAAAGAGGAGGTGGAACGGAAGCTGAAACTATCAGCCGAGGATGCAGAGGTTTTACTGGTAGAATGGCTAAATGAGCTGATTTATATCTTCGACGTCGAGCACATCATCTTCAAAAGGTTTGATATCAGCGAGCTCACTAGCAACCAAATCACAGCCACATGCTTTGGTGAAAAGATAAACCCCAGGCAGCATAAACTGAAAAGGGAGATTAAAGCTGCCACTTATCACATGTTACGGATAAGCAAAGAAGACGGTGGCTACAAGGTACAGGTAATCTTCGATATCTAGAGAGTGAAAGTATGCCAAGATGGCAAGGGCAATTGAATAAGATAGACGATTATCGTTGGGAAATCCCCAAGAGTTATAAACCGGGGATGAGAGTCCCCGGATTGGTTTATGCCGACACATCCATGTTGGATGTTATCAGAGGGGAGCAATCCTTGGAACAAGTGGCTAATGTGGCCTTCCTACCGGGCATAGTAGGACGGTCATTGGCCATGCCTGACATTCACTGGGGTTATGGTTTTCCCATAGGCGGAGTCGCGGCCACCCGAGTAAGTGATGGCGTAGTCTCACCAGGTGGCGTGGGCTATGACATCAATTGCGGCGTAAGGCTGCTACGCACTAACCTAACCGAAAACGAGGTGAAACCCAAAATTAAAGAGCTCATTGACCACCTGTTCAACAATGTTCCTTCTGGCTTGGGCTCCGAGGGTAAAATAAGGGTGAGCGACAGGGAGATAGACGAGGTGCTGACCCAGGGCGCTCACTGGGCAGTAAAACATGGCTTCGGCCTTCCTGAAGACCTGGAGGCGACTGAGGAGACAGGTCGCATGAAAGGAGCCAACCCAGACAAAGTAACCGCCAGAGCCAAGAAGAGAGGTGCACCCCAATCAGGGACCCTCGGGTCCGGAAACCACTTCCTGGAGGTGCAAATAGTAAGGGAAATCTATGACCAAGCTTCGGCTAAAGCTATGGGCATTGACCGTGTAGGGCAGGTGCTGCTTTTAATCCATACCGGCTCCAGAGGGCTAGGACATCAGGTCTGTGATGACTACCTCAGGATAATGGAAGAGGCAGTAAAAAGATATAACATCAGCCTCCCCGATCGCCAGTTGGCCTGCGCTCCAGTGGAGTCGAAGGAGGGACAGGACTATCTGGCAGCTATGGCTTGTGCTGCCAATTACGCCTGGGCTAACCGCCAGTGCATTACTCACTGGGCGCGTGAATCCTTTGTCAAGGTCTTTGGGAAGAAACTCGAGGAGCTAGGCATGGAGCAAATTTACGATGTGGCTCACAATATAGCCAAGATAGAAGAGCACGCCGCAGATGATAAAAAGCTCACAGTATGCGTACACCGCAAGGGCGCCACGCGGGCATTCCCAGCCGGGCACAAGGATGTTCCCCAACGCTATAAAGAAGTAGGGCAGCCGGTGCTTATTCCCGGCGATATGGGCCGTTGTTCCTATGTAGCTATAGGCACGGAGAGAGCAATGACAGAGACTTTTGGTTCCACCTGTCATGGTGCCGGTAGAGTACAGAGCCGCGGCGCAGCCAGACGTGGCTTGAGAGGAGTTGATGTCGCCAACGAGCTAAGAGCTAGAGGCATCACTGTTAAGGCCGATAGTATGGCCTCCTTGGCTGAAGAGGCGTCACAGGCTTACAAAGATGTCACCCAGGTAGTCGAAGTAACACATCAGGCTGGAATTTCCCGAAAAGTAGCCATGGCAAGCCCCATAGGAGTCATTAAAGGCTAGTGGTAAAAGCAGCAGAAGCCCCCATAAAACTCCCATCCCCGGGTCCCCACGGAAAGATATCAGTAGAAGAGGCCATCTCAAAACGAAGGTCAGTCAGAAGATTCAGAGCCCAGTCATTATCACTAATACAGCTTTCCCAATTGTTGTGGTCAGCCCAGGGCATAACTGGCACTGGCGGACGAAGAGCTGTCCCAAGTGCAGGGGCGACCTATCCTCTGGAAGTTTTTGTCGCCGTCGGTGAGCATGGAGTGGAAAACCTTTATGCTGGTATATACCACTACGAAGTAGACGGCCACTCTCTGAGCCTGCACCTGAGGGGTGACTTAAGGCAGAAGCTAGCCGAAGTTGCTTTAAGCCAGAGCTTTGTTGCCAACTGTCCGGTTGATATAGTCATCTGTGCTCTTTATCCCAGAACTGCCTATAGATACGGCAGGCGCGCCGAGAGATATGTCCATATGGAAGTGGGGCATGTCGGCCAGAACATCTCCCTACAGGCTCTGGCTCTGGGGTTGGCTACTGTGATGGTCGGCGCCTTCGAAGATGAAGAGGTCAGAAAGATATTAAAAATCGAGGAGCAGATTAAGCCGTTATATATAATTCCAGTAGGCAAGCCAGTATAATTACCTAGGTACAAACTCGATTGCTCTTGCCGTTAGGAGATAGTACAATTAAACACCTAATCAATAAGGAGGTTAAACAATGGCACAAAGAGAAGCAGTCATAGTTGACTATCTACGGTCACCTTTTTCGAGGTCAAGGCCAAGAGAGCCAGAGAAGGATGTATTCAATGGTGTGAGAATGGATGTCGTTTCTGGAATGTTGGTGCAAGAACTCATCAAAAAAAACAAAATCAAACCAGAGGAAATAAACGACATGCTTTTTGGTACTGCCTTTCCTGTTGGTGAGCAATGGATTTATGGAGGCAGAAACATAGTTTTTGAGGCAGAATTACCAGTGACTGTCCCTGCCCAACAAATCGACAGACAGTGCGGCTCCTCGATGTCAGCCATACACACAGGTGCCATGGAGATAATACTTGGCTACTCAGACATCGTCATCGCCGGTGGAATTGAACATATGACGCATAACCCAATGCCTGGTCCCGGTATCGACCCGAGCAGAATAATGATAAAACCAGACCCCGCCTTAATAACGGATGAACGCTTCAAGAAATATGACTTTATGACAGCCATGAGCATGGGGCTTACCGCAGAGAAGTTGTTTGCTGATAGTGGCCTCACCAGAGAAGACATGGACAAATGGGGATTCAGAAGCCATAAGATGGCAGCAAAAGCTGTTGAAGAGGGATTTTTCAAAGGTGAAATAATGCCCATTGAAGTAACGCTGGCCGATGGCACAAAGCAAGTCATTGACCATGATGTGAGCATTAGGGCAGACACGACATTGGAAGGCCTTGCCCAACTGAAACCAGCGTTCAAGCCGGATGGCCAGATAACTGCCGGTAACTCCTCGCCCTTGAACGCTGGCGCCACCGCGATAATGTTAATGTCCAAAGAAAAGGCAAAAGAATACAAGCTAAAGCCTTTAGCCACCATTGTGTCCATGGGATGGGCTGGCGTAGACCCCACCGTTATGGGAAAGGGGCCAGTCCCTGCCAGCAAAATGGCTCTGAAGCACGCTGGTTTGAATGTAAAGGATATCGATTTCTGGGAGATAAATGAGGCATTTTGCATCGTAGCGCTTTACGCCATAAAGGAGCTGGGCATTGACCCCGAAAAAGTCAATGTAAAAGGTGGCGCTACTGCTATTGGGCACCCGCTCGGTGCCTCTGGAGCCAGGCTCGTGGGCACATTAGCCAGAATATTGAACCTCGAAGGCGGGACTTACGGCCTGGCAAACGCTTGCATCGGCGGCGGTCAAGGGGTAGCCACGGTCATTAAGAGAGAAAACTAAAAACTTTCAGCTTACACACAGGCAACGCAAATAGGAGAACACACTAGGTTGCGTTGCCTGTTTTATTTCGCTTAATCAGCCAGTACTCCATACTATCTGCAAGGGCTAACCAGCTAGCCTCAATGATGTTGGTAGAGCTACCAACAGTCCTCCATTGCATTAGCCTATCGCTGGACTCAATGAGCACTCGCACTTGTGACCCGGTGCCAGCACTTTCCTCAAGAATGCGAACCTTATAGTCAACAAGTTCAACGACAGTCAAGTCAGGATAAAACTCCAGCAAAGCTTTTCGCAAAGCTCGGTCAAGGGCATTCACTGGACCATTGCCCTCGGCAGCAGTATGTATAATCCTGTCGCCAACTTTCACCTTAACAGTAGCTTCAGAAAGCAGCTCCGACTCATCCTCTCTGGACGGACGACGATGCCTCTCCACCACAACCATAAAGTCAATCAGCTCAAAAAGCGGCTTGTATTCGGGTTGAGCCCGGTGCAATAACAGCTCAAAAGATGCATCGGCATCTTCGTACTGAAAGCCGCGACTTTCCATCAGCTTTATCTGTTCCAACACTTGACGTGCCTCCTCACCTTTCGGCGGCAAAGCTATGCCAAGTTCCTTAGCTTTGTAAATTATGTTGCTTTTACCTGATAGCTCGGAGACGACCACTTTAGGACGGTTACCCACCAACTCTGGGTTGATATGCTGATAACTCTCTTCACGCTTCAGCAAACCAGACACATGAAGCCCAGCCTTATGGGTAAAAGCGCTGGTGCCAACATAAGGCAGATTACTGGACGGCGCTAAATTAGCCAGCTCGGCTATATAACGAGAGACCTCAGTAAGCTTAGCCAACTGTTTTTCAGTAATACAATCCATACCCATTTTCAGCTTCAATGCCGGGATAATCGAGCAGAGGTTGGCATTACCACAGCGTTCACCGTAGCCATTAATGGTCCCCTGTACCTGAATTACCCCACATTGAACTGCAGTCAGCGAGTTAGCAACAGCCAGCTCACCATCATTGTGAACATGAATGCCTAAAGGAACGGCTACAGCCTTCTTAACTGCGTCAATCGCAGCAACAATTTCAGAAGGTAGCGCACCACCATTAGTGTCACAGAGCACTACACAGTCCGCCCCAGCATTAGCTGCAGCTTCAACAGTCTTAATTGCATATCCAGGGTTTGCTTTATAGCCATCGAAGAAATGCTCGGCATCGAAAAAGACAGTAAGTCCCTTTGATTTAAGGAAAGCTATAGACTCAGTTATAAGTCGCAGATTGTTCTCCAGACTGATTTCCAGAACCTGGGTCACATGCAGGTCCCAGCTCTTACCCACAATGGTGACCACTTTTGTCTTAGCCTCAACCAAAGCCTGGAGGCTGGCATCCTTGCCCACCTTGGAATCGGGGTGCTTGGTGCTGCCAAAGGCGACCAGAACCGAGTGCTGCAAATTCAAATTCTGCGCCTTAATAAAAAACTCGGTATCCTTAGGGTTAGCACCGGGCCAACCGCCCTCGATGAACTGAATGCCCAATTCATCCAGCTTCTTGGTGATTTTGAGCTTATCAGAAACGGAGAAAGAAACTCCTTCCTGCTGGGCTCCATCTCGCAAAGTCGTATCATAAAGCTGAACTTTTGCCATCGCTTCTATCTGATGAGTCTCTCGGCAATCAGCCCACCCATCTCCTTCGTACCCACTTTCGTTTTGCCTGTTTCCATTATATCATAGGTACGATAACCCTCTTCTAAGACTTCGAGCACGGCTTTTTCAACCGCCCCAGCTTCGGTTATCAAATTAAAGGAGTAACGGAGCATCATGGCAGCACTCAATATTGTGGCAATAGGATTAGCTATATTCTGCCCAGCACGGCTTGGAGCACTGCCATGAATCGGCTCGTACATTCCAAAGGCTTTGGATGCGCCACCTTTAGGTATGCCAGCCAAACTGGCCGAGGGCAGCATCCCCATAGAGCCAGCCAGTATCGACGCTTCATCAGTGAGGATATCACCAAATGTGTTCTCCATAACCAAAACATCGAATTGAGCAGGTCGCTGTATAAGACGCATAGCACAGGCGTCTACCAGCATATGCTCCAACTCCACATCAGGGTAATCAGCAGAAATCTCCATTGCTACCTGTCTCCACAACCGAGATGACTCAAGTACATTGGCTTTATCCACTGAAGTCAGCTTCTTGCGACGGGCCAGAGCAATCTCAAAACCAACTCTTACTATACGTTCAATCTCCTGCTCTGAATAGACCATAGTATCAACTGCTTGTCTGCCCTCTGGGGTCTGCCAGCGTTTCTTCGGCTGGCCGAAATAAAGTCCACCGGTAAGCTCACGAACAACTATCAAATCTACGTCCTTTATCACCTCAGGTTTAAGAGTCGTTGAATTGACCAGCATGGGCAAGACTTTCACCGGACGCAGGTTGGCGAAAAGTCCCAGCTCCTTGCGCAAAGCCAAAAGCCCGTCTTCAGGGTGAACTTTAGCCTTCGGGTCATCCCACTTCGGCCCTCCAACTGCACCAAGCAATACAGCATCGCAGTTTCGGCACATCTCCAACGTCTCCTCAGTCAAAGCAACGCCAGAGATATCTATGGCTACCCCGCCTACCAGGCCATGGTGAAACTTAAAAGTATGCCCAAATTTTTCACCTATAGCTTCCAAGACTTTTATTGCCTCTGTAGCCACCTCAGGGCCTACACCATCGCCAAGCAATGCTGCAATATTGAATTGCACGTTAAGAGCCTCCAGTTAGTTTTCTCTTTGTATATTCCACCAGACCACCGGCATTTATTATACCCATCATGAAATCAGGATATGGTTCGGCAATAAAAGTCTTACCTCTGGTTATATTCTTTATATCACCTGCAGCAAGGTCAACTTCAAGTATATCGCCAGCCTCGGTATTATTCACAGCCTCGCTACACTCCAAGAGCGGCAACCCGATATTGATGGCATTGCGGAAGAAAATTCGGGCAAAGCTTTTGGCAATAATACAGGATATGCCCGCAGCTTTGAGAGCCAATGGGGCATGCTCCCGGGATGAACCACAACCGAAGTTAGTATCGGCTACGACAATATCTCCAGACTCAACTTTGGTCAAGAATTCAGAGTCAATACCCTCCATACAATGCCGGCTCAGCTCCCTCGGCTCTGAAATACTAAGATAGCGAGCCGGGATAATAGCATCGGTGTCAATATTAGCACCGTACTTATGCACTTTACCTTTTAACTTCAACCCATCTCCTCCATCTCAAAAAATGAAGCAGCAAACGGTCGCCATCCAGAGTGAACCATTATAACCACTTGTAAAATTTCCCCCTGTACTTCGCCCACCCACCCAAGCCATATTTCTTAATCTTCTTCAAATTCTCCCTTGGAACATCACCGCTAAATGGCTTAAGAAATTCAAATTTCTGGCATTTCTCAAATTCGTCACATTCCCAGCAACCCTCAAGATTTTTCGACTGAACACATCTCTTAATTTCACAAGGCTGTAAGCATCCATCGCCACCAAGCCTACAGGGAATATCACATCTCAACCTGGCTGTTGCTTCTAAGACCTCACGAAATTCTTTATAATGCTCGAACTCTTTCACAAAAGCACTTTTGACTTCCGCATATCTGTCAAATCGCACCGCTTGCAGTTCACTCATCAAATCTCGTGCCAATTCCGTGACTTTACTCTTATAACGTAAGCAATCACCACAATATAAGCCACAGTATGCAGTTAGTTCAGCTTCCTTGTTGCTCATTTCTTTACTAATCTCCACAGGGATTGATTAGAGAAGCCTCTCGACTTCAATCAAGAATACTTGACAACTCTCTTCTTGTCATTCTGAGCCCTTTGGGCGAAGAATCCCTTATAGACTCTTCGCTTCGCTCAGAGTGACAGTCTACTATTAGTAAGCAATCCTTTAAAACTTTTGTTAACCAAGTCGATAATTTGCCTCACAAACTTGCCAAGGTGCGAACAAGATGTTACCGGAAAGCTATCTCTCCTCAACACCAAACCGGGCACAGACTATAAAGAACTCTCCGTTAACTTCCTCGAAATATATCCTCACCTTCTTTCCCTCGTGGAAAATCGGCTGGTCTTCCACCCATTGGCTAATTTCTCCAACTGTTCCACCTGGAGTTACAATCTGGAGCTCATTCCCGACAAACGGAGCCCCTTTCACATATTTCTCAATTCGCAAATCGGTATAGGTAAAAATGCTGGTTCTTTCCTGATTCCATCTGCTCTCTACCTTCTCCACAGTCCCCTCGACTATGTAATCGGCCTTTTCGGCCCTATAAGCTGCATCAGCACATTCCTTTATCAGTATCCCAGCTCCACCTGATTGCTTCACTACAATTTGACCTTCTGGCGGGGATACCACAGTCAGTTTAGTTAGGCACGAAGACAGAGCCATTAGCAAAATTGCCAACATAGAAACTGTTAAGAGTGTACGAATACATATCTTAAGCATCACAATAATCTTGCCCATTTATAAATGCTAGAAAGAACCGCCGATTTCATTCTGATAGTTGAAACATCTGCTCAACAAAAACTTCCTTAAAAGCACGCTCTGGTTTCATGTTTAACACCGCTTGATTCACCGAGTACGCTCTATCGTTGAAAGAAACCCTAATTAACCAGTCATCTGCATCAAAATCTTGATGCACGTTTGCATGTTCAAATTGATTGTGACAGTTCCCACATACCACGACTACGTTTTTTGGATGGTGCCCCTGAAAAGGATTAAGATGATGAGTTTCAAAATATGGTCTATTATCTCTCTTGAGAAACCAAAAATCGCACACTTGACAATGCCCCTTGTATATACCCTCTAATAAGGTTCTAAGATTCGCCGATACTTTTTCTCGTGCTCTACTTAATCGACTCTTAGTATATTCTCTGCTCTCCAACGGCATAATATCAATTAGGCGATTGAACTCGTTTAGCATAACCTTTTGCCTATCTAACTGAACCCACTGAGCAAGGGTATTGACTTTCTCCGAAGCCTCCTGCTCGGATTCAGATTTGTCAAATCCGTCCTGCAATTCGCGAGTTCTTGCAATGAATATCCCTTCAGAAGCAAGTCTGTACACGGACTTCTCTTTATCTATAACCTGAATAATTACTTCATCACCGCTTTTGATTTTCTTCTCTTTAAACCAGCCCGCAAGGCCCCCAATTCTGCACTCGCGCGTACTGCTTTCGTAAGGAGAGAAAGCCTTGGGCTGTAAATCAGGTAAGTCATCCAAATAAACGTGAACGATGCCACTGCGTTTAGGGAACCATTTTGTTAAAGAAACGGGAATGGCAATTAAGCCTTTGTCGATACGACTTGGGGTCATCTGGATTGTCATGTAGCTATAGTTTATCTTACTCTTAGTCCGAAACAATTGCGGTAAATCTTCCATATCTGCAGCCCCCATAGTCAGTTTTTAGTCTACTTATATCCTTTACCAAAACCAAAGTCTAAGCCTGTACCGACTACATGCTCACAGTTTGGACAAATTACATTCTGCTCTGGGTCAGTAACAAGGCTATGTCTAGCACTGCGTTCATAATAGCCCTCTCCACCCCAAGACCATTCCTCAGTCATTAATGCTGTAAACCAAATGGCATCCAATATCCTATGACAATTTTTACAACGTTTCCTTCTAGGCTTCTTCTTACCGTCCATGCTCTGTACCTCCTTCGTCACGTGAGGCCGTTTAATTTTGACTCAGCTTTAAACACAGATTCACTTCGACCATCTTTGCTAATTTCACCTCCACATTCCTTGTAGGGACAGACCTTTAGGTCTGTCCGCTTTGAATTTGGACAGGTTTAAAAACCTGTCCCTACATTTTTAAACAGCCTCCGCGTGCTGCCCCCCCCCCCACATCCCAATCTTACCCGCCCTCGAGCTTTCCAATTCTGCAAGTTGAAATAAATAAGGCAAACGCCTTTTGACCTTCTCCACAAGCTTCTCATCTTCGAATATTTCTATCAAACGGCTAGACATTGTTCTACAGCCATCTGTTTAATTGATAAAAACTAAAACCCATTTTGTCTTAAAAATCGAATTGCTTTCTTGAGTGCCTCACTATATTCTTGTGGATACCAACACTCACCATGGCCGTGGATAATGTTATTTCTTTTATCGTTGAAATCATTCAGATCACTAAATTCAGGTTCGGTAATTGCTCCCAAAAAGTGAGCCCATTTAACAAGTTCGGAAGTAGTAGTCCTGGACCTAATAAGTTCAGCGGGAGTAGTTGTGGACCGAGTCTTTTTTATCCTACGTGTCTTATTTTTTTCAATCGTCCTTCTGACCTGCATCGCTTTTTCGCCTTGGAAAAGTCCCACAATCTTGTCCCACAATATTTTTTCAATGCCGAGTTGAGCATGAGCAAAAGCCTCAACGTAGTGCCTGCCTTTCATCATCTCTTTGATATCTTTGGCTCCCATGTAACGAACAACTAACGCTTTCTCTGCCCCTCCGCCAGAATCTGCAACATGTTTGATTTGATTATTCTCATTCAACATCGTTGCCTCGAGCTTTCTAGGCCGAAAAATAAAGGATGAAATCGCATTCTAGTAGCCCCTATTAGAGAAATTCAACTTCACACGATCTAACCTGCTCCCACTGTATCACATTCTCAGCGAATAATCTCCTCCGGGCTGGCTATCCTGCCTAAAACGGCGCTGGCGGCGGCTACTGCTGGATTGGCCAGGTAGACTTCAGATTGCGGGCTACCCATCCTGCCGACGAAGTTGCGGTTGGTTGTGGAAACACAGCGTTCGCCGGCAGCCAGCACTCCCATATACCCGCCAAGGCATGGGCCACAAGTAGGCGTGCTGACCACTGCTCCCGCTTTAATAAAAGTTTCTATCAAGCCCTCACGCAAGGCATCAAGATAAACCTGCTGAGTGCCCGGAATGATTATGCACCTCACTTCAGGACTAACCTGCCTGCCTTTGAGTATTCTGGCGGCTAACCTCAGGTCATCAAGACGCCCATTGGTGCAGCTTCCGATTACCACCTGGTCAATCTTTACATTTCCCACCCGGCTTATCGGCTTTACATTAGAAGGCAAGTGTGGCAGAGCCACCTGCGGCTCAATTTTCGAAACATCATACTCAATTACCTTAGCATACTTGGCATGGACGTCCGACTCATATACTTTATATGAACGATTAGCTCTGGCTTTGACATATTTTTTAGTTTCGCTATCCACACTGAAGATGCCAGCCTTAGCCCCAGCTTCAATCGCCATATTCGCCATGGTGAAGCGCCCATCCATAGACAAGCCATCAATCACCCCACCGGTGAATTCCATAACTGCATAAAGAGCACCGTCAACGCCAATATCACCGATAGTATAGAGGATAAGGTCTTTGCCACCAACCCATTTCCCCAACTTCCCATAGTAAACAAACTTAATCGTCGGCGGCACTTTCATCCATATCTCACCGGTGGCCATCGCCACAGCAATATCAGTTGAGCCCATACCGGTGGCGAAGGCACCCAAAGCTCCATAAGTGCAGGTGTGAGAGTCAGCACCAACCACCACCTCTCCGGGCAAAACCAAGCCTTGCTCCGGCAAAAGCACGTGCTCGATACCCATCCTGCCCACTTCAAAATAGACTAAACTGTGCTGTCGAGCAAACTCACGTATTACCTTGGCCTGCTCAGCAGAAAGTATGTCCTTATTAGGACAGAAATGGTCGGGCACCATCACTACCCGCTTGGAGTCATAGACTTTGTTCACCCCCAGGCGCTGGAACTCCTTTATTGCCAGAGGAGCGGTGACATCATTCGCCAAAACCAAATCAACCCTGACGTTCAAAAATTCGCCAGGGCTGACTTTATCCTTGCCTGAATGCGCCGCCAGAATCTTTTCAGCTAAAGTCAAAAATCACCACCTCAATCTCTCAACGTTATCCTTTCACTTTAGGAATCATCAGCACAAGCACCGAGATTACAGCAACAATGAACGATACAAGGTACATACCTGCGCCAGCAGCTAATCCAATAGCAGCCGTGACCCATACGCTCGCTGCAGTTGTTATGCCAACTATATGGTCACCACGTACACCACGCAAGATAACCCCGGCACCGATAAAACCAATGCCGGTTACTATCCCAGCGGCGACCCGCGATGGGTCTGCATTACCATTAAAACCGAACACTGAAACCACGGTAAAAAGGGCGGAGCCGAGGCAGATCAAAATGTGAGTGCGTAGTCCGGCTGGCTTGTTAGCTCGCTCCCTTTGGTATCCGATGCCAGCTCCGAGAGCTGCTGCCAGCAGCAAGCGCAAGATTACATCTATTACTGGGGTCATCCGAATTCCTCACTCTTTTCTTGCTTTCTTGACTGCCAGAAGCCGATTTAATGCATTCATATAGGCTTTGGCACTGGCAACAATGATATCCGTGGCAGCACCACGCCCGGTATAGGTCACACCATCGCTTTCGATTCTTATCAGCACCTCACCGATGGCATCAATACCCTCAGTCACCGACTTGACAGTGAACTCAGTGAGCTGATTAGGCACTCCAACTATACGATTAATAGCTTTGTACACAGCATCCACCGGTCCCGTACCCAGGTCGGCATCCGCTATAGCCCGTCCGTCAGGACCTACGAGCCTCACTGTTGCTGTGGGGATATTATGGTCGCCGCAGGAAACTTCAACATAGTCAAGATGGTAAACTTCAGAAGCGGTGCGCATCTCCTCCGCAACAAGAGATTCAATATCCCGGTCAGTGACTTCCCGTTTCTTATCAGCCAATTCCTTGAAAACCATAAAAGCGCGGTCAAAAGCTTCTTTATCAAGAACATAGCCAAGCTCAGCCAGTCGTTCCTTAAAAGCGTGCCGACCGCTCAGTTTGCCCAGGACAAGGCTGCTAGCCGGGATACCCACCGACCTCGGGTCCATAATCTCGTAGGTAATTGCCTCCTTTATAACTCCATCCTGATGGATACCTGATTGATGGCGGAAAGCATTGGCACCGATAATAGCTTTGTTAGGCTGGACTATAAACCCGGTAAGCTCACTCACCAGTCGGCTTGCCTTATAAATCTGGGTGGTATCAATATTCGTGGTCAGATGGAAAAAGTCACTTCTGGTTTTAATCGCCATGACAATCTCTTCCAATGAAGCGTTACCGGCTCGCTCACCGATGCCGTTAACGGTGCATTCAACCTGTCTGGCACCTCTTCGTATCGCCTCAAGGCTATTAGCTACTGCCAGCCCTAAATCATCATGGCAGTGGACACTAACCACAGCTCTGTGAATATTTGGCACATTGTTAAAAATACCTTCAATTAAGTCGCCATACTCCTGAGGAATGGCATAGCCGACTGTGTCTGGAATATTCACTGTTGTCGCCCCAGCTTCGATAACCGCTTCTAATATCCGGTAAATATATGCTGGCTCGGTGCGGCTGGCATCCATCGGTGAGAACTCCACGTCTTTTGTATATCCTTTAGCCCGAGCTACCATATCTCGAGAAATTTCCAGAATCTCCTCACGGCTCTTCTTAAGTTGATAGAAAAGATGTATATCGGAAGCCGAAAGAAAAATATGAATCCGAGGGTGCTTTGCCCTCTTTATTGCCTCCCATGCATTATCCACAGCCTCAGCATTAGCATGGGCTAAGGCACAGACAGTTGAGCTCTTGATTTCTCTTGCGATAAGCTGAACCGCTTCAAAATCTCCCGGAGAGCTCATAGGGAATCCAGCTTCAATGACATCAACACCGAGCTTCTCCAGTTGCTTAGCAATCTCAAGCTTATCCGGGGCACTTAAACTAGCTCCAGCCGCCTGCTCGCCATCGCGCAGCGTGGTATCAAAGATAATAACCTTATCCATTTAATCACTTCCCTAATGAAATGCAATCCAATAATTTACCCACCATTTCTCATACGCATATTTGTGAAGCCAACACCAATTTGGCTTCCCGCATTTCAGGCAACGTGGTGAATTCATCAACAATTCCCAATCTGGATACTTTTCGCGCAATGCTCTCACTGCTTTACCGTGTCTATCGTTGTATCCACTAGCCTGCTTCATCTTCTTACGCTTTAAGCCACGGCATCATGCTTCTAAGCTTCTTGCCCACAATCTCAATCTCGTGTTCAGCTTCTTTTCGTTTCAGGGCGTTGTAGACGGGGCGATTTGCCTGATTTTCCAAAATCCATTCCCTAGCAAAGCTGCCACTCTGGACTTCGGCGAGAATTTGCCTCATCTCATCCTTAACCAGGTCGTCAATGACCCGTGGCCCTCGAGTATAATCACCGTACTCAGCAGTATCGCTAACCGAGTAACGCATATAGCTCATGCCCCCTTGATACAGGAGGTCAACGATGAGTTTGAGCTCGTGAAAACACTCAAAATAAGCGATTTCCGGCTGATAGCCAGCTTCCACCAGTACCTCAAACCCGGCCTTGACCAGAGAAGTAACCCCACCACAGAGCACCGTCTGCTCGCCAAAGAGGTCAGTCTCAGTCTCTTCAGCAAAAGTGGTCTCTAGGACCCCGGCTTTTGCACAGCCGATGCCCCGAGCATAGGCCAAGGCAATATTTCTCGCCTTGCCCGTAGCATCCTGATGGACAGCCACGAGAGCTGGTGCTCCGGAACCCTCAGTATAAAGTCGCCGCAGCATATGACCTGGGCACTTGGGAGCAATCATAGTTACATCTACATCCTTAGGCGGCACAATCTGACCGAAGTGGATATTAAATCCATGAGCAAACATCAGCATTTTGCCCTTTGACAGTTCCTTTTCTATAAACTCACGGTAAACCCTCGGTTGTAGGACATCCGGGACAAGCATGATGATGATATCTGCTTCCTTGGCCACTTTAGCAGCATCAGCCACCTTAAAACCGGCCTTTTCAGCATTCTTCCAGCCCTCGGTGCCTTTAGCCTCAGCAACACTTACCTTACAGCCGCTATCCCTCAAATTCTGGGCATGGGCATGCCCCTGGCTGCCAAAACCGATAATGCCAATTGTCTTGCCCTTAAGTAAATCCAGCTTAGCATCTTTCTCGTAATAAATCTTAGCCACAATACCCTCCTTATGATTTTATCCGCCTGTAGGGCTTAAGTATTCCTACGTTATCACCAGTCCGGTGGGGTCTCAGCTTCGCGTGTTGGTGGCTTCGGAGTTGCTTTTGGTGCTTTCACATCCTCCACCTGCAATGGGCCAACTGCACCCCGAGTCAAGGCAATACTGCCCGTTCTGGCTATCTCTCTGATTCCAAAGCCACGAAGAAGGTCGAGCAAAGAAGTGACCTTGTCTCCATCCCCGGTAACCTCGACTATCAGCGAATCTGCAGAAACGTCCACTATATTAGCCCTAAAGATATCCACAATCTGGATTATTTCGCTTCTTGTAGAAGCAGTGGCTTTTACTTTAATCAAGGCCAGTTCTCGAGCTACTGATTCGTCATGAGTTATGTCAACTATCTTGACCACATCAATGACCTTGTCTAGCTGTTTCCTGACCTGCTCCACTTTGGCATCATCACCTTCCACCACAATAATCATTCGGGACAAATTGGGTTGCTCAGTATGCCCAACAGCGATGCTATCGATATTGAAGTTACGCCGACGGAAAAGGCTAGACACACGATTAAGCACTCCCGGCCTATCTTCCACCAAAGCGACCAAAGTATGCTTCGTTACAGCCAACTACCTATCCTCCTCTCTTTAAATCCAGACTTGTTAACCTGAAGGAGTCACCTTCTCCGGTTTTGGCATTTCCATCGCTTGAACCAGAGCTGCTCCCGGTGGCACTATGGGGAATACGTTCTCCTCCGGCTCGACAATAAAATCAATCAAGAACGGACCTTCTTGTTCCATCGCCTTCTCTATAGCCGAAATCACCTCTATTTTATCCCTTACTCTCAACGCAGGGATACCGTAAGCCTCAGCAATCTTGACGAAATCCGGCCCAGAAAGGGGGGTACCCACATAGCGGCGCCCGTAGAATAACTGCTGCCACTGCCTTACCATACCTAAGTAACCGTTATTGATAATGGCTATCTTGATAGCGACATTTTCTTGGACCACTGTAGCTAATTCCTGTATAGTCATCTGGAAACCACCATCACCGGCTATGCACCAAACCGTTTCATCAAGACGACCGACCTTGGCACCGATAGCACCAGGGAGCTCAAAGCCCATAGTGCCCAAGCCACCCGAAGAGATTAAGCTATTTGGCTTATCATAAAAGAAAAACTGACCTGCCCACATCTGATGTTGTCCAACACCAGTAACTATAGTAGCATTACCCTTGGTAACTTCGTAAATCTGGCGGATAACATACTGAGGTAAAACAGCCTCACTTTCCCTGATTACCAGTGCTGGGTGCTCCTGCCGCCATTGGTCAAGTTGATTAAACCAGTCCATGTGTTCACATGGAACGACTTGCTGATTCAGCGCCTCAAGGACATTCTTAACATCGCCAACTACAGGCACGTCTACACGAACATTCTTGCCTATCTCAGCAGGGTCAATATCTATATGAATAACCTTTGCTTGTGGTGCAAAAGCACTTACCACTCCAGTAGCCCGGTCATCAAATCTCATTCCAATAGCTGCGATGACATCAGCGTTATGCACAGCCTTGTTAGCATAAGCCATGCCGTGCATCCCAAGCCAGCCAAAGCTCAATACATGAGTCTCCGGAAAACAGCCAATGCCCAAGAAAGTGGTAATCACCGGTATCTGTGCCTTTTCAGCCAGCTCCCTGAGCTCGGCAAAAGCCTTTGAGATTATTACCCCCCTGCCAGCAATAATGATGGGGCGCTCAGCTCCGTTTATCGTCTCAGCCACTTTCTTAATCTGAGCCGGATGTCCAAAAAGCTTCGGCTTATAGCCAGGTAAATCAACGCTGTCTGGATAGACAAATTCTGCCTCTTGCTGAAGGACATCGCGTGGTATGTCAATAAGCACCGGACCTGGCCTGCCAGTCTGAGCGATAAAGAAAGCTTCTTTAACCACCCTAGCTAAATCTTTAGCATCAAGGACAAGGTAGTTATGCTTAGTAATAGGAAGAGTAATACCAGTGATATCTATCTCCTGGAAAGCATCCTTCCCGATGAACGGCCTAGCTACCTGGCCAGTAATAGCGACCACAGGAGAGGAATCGAGGCAGGCGTTAGCAATGCCGGTTACCAGGTTAGTAGCTCCCGGCCCTGAAGTGGCCAGGCAAACTCCTGCCTTCCCAGTAGCTCGAGCATAGCCATCAGCAGCATGAGCTGCGCCTTGCTCATGACGGACCAGAACATGTCTGAGTTGTGGATACTGCGGAAAGGTATCATACAATGGCAATACAGCCCCACCGGGGAAGCCAAAAATGACCTCTACTCCTTCCTTGACCAAACCTTCGCATAAAATCTGGGCGCCTGTCTTCTTCATAACATCACCTACTTAACAAACACTGCTCCAGTACTGGCTGAGCCAACTTTCTCAATATACCTACTCAGATAACCCGCCTTTATGCTGGACTTATACTCAGGCAGCTCTGACAGCCGCCTCTTTATCTCTGCATCACTCACCTTCAATTCTAGTTTACACGCCGGAATATTTATGCTTATGCTATCGCCATTCTTTACTGCGGCTATAGGTCCACGGTTGGCTGCCTCAGGCGCTACATGCCCTATAGCAGCTCCCTTGGTACCGCCGGAAAATCTGCCATCTGTTATCAGGGCTACATCTTTATCCAGCCCCATACCGCTCAAAAGAGATGTCGGCGTCAACATCTCCCTCATCCCTGGACCACCTTTAGGCCCCTCATAGCGAATAACTATGACATCGCCCTTCTTAACTTCACCTCTCATTATCCCTTTAGTTGCCTCTTCCTCATTCTCAAAGACTCTGGCCAGCCCTTCATGCACCATCATCTCAGGAGCTACCGCCCCACTTTTCACCACAGCCCCCTCTGGCGCCAGATTTCCGAAGAGTATTGCCAGGCCACCAGTCTTATAATACGGCTCAACCACCGACCTGATGACCTCACGGTTTCTAACTTCACCCGTCTTTATAATATCTGATAAGGGTAGCAATGAGACAGTCCTACACTTTCCGTTTAGGGAGTTCGCTATCTCATGTATGACCGCAGAAATGCCACCTGCCAGGTCAAGGTCCTCTATATGTACCTCGCTAGCTGGACTCATTTTACAAATATGTGGAACGCGCTGGCTTATCACATTAACCAGCGATAGCGGAAAATCAATTCCTGCTTCATGAGCCACAGCCATAAGATGTAGAACAGAGTTGGTACTGCCGCCAAGCGCCATGTCCACAGCAAAGGCATTAGCAATAGAATCTTTGGTAATGATATCCCTCGGTAACAACTTCTTTTCAAACACGGCCATGACCTGCTTTCCCGCTTCCGTAGCTAATACAATCCTCCTGGAATCTACAGCCGGTATGGTGCCATTGCCCGGTAACGCCATTCCCAACGCCTCGGTTAAACAGTTCATCGTGTTAGCAGTATACATACCAGAGCAGCTTCCACATCCAGGACAGGCTGCTATCTCAATCTGTTCAAGCTCAGCTTCAGTTATCGTCCCTTGAGCAACACCACCCACGGCGCTGAAGACAGTAATGAGGTCAACCGTTTGGTTCTTACCATCCTTATTCATACGACCAGCTAGCATCGGCCCACCGCTGACAAAGATAGACGGAATATTCAATCTTACTGCGGCCATAAGCATGCCAGGCACGATTTTGTCACAGTTGGGTATGAAGACAAGTGCATCGAACTGATGTGCCTCGACCATTATCTCTATAGAGTCAGCAATTAGCTCCCGGCTGGGCAGGCTATACTTCATTCCAGGATGGTTCATGGCTATGCCATCGCAGACACCAATGGTGTTGAATTCAAAAGGCACACCACCCTTGCTGCGAATTCCCGCCTTCACCGCCTCGGCAATACCACGCAAATGAATATGGCCGGGCACCACCTCATTGAAGCTGTTCGCCACACCAATGAAAGGCTTGCCAAAGTCCTCGCTGCAAACACCCAGAGCCCGAAGCAAAGCCCTATGCGGTGCTCGCTCAATACCTTTTTTAACGTGGTCGCTACGCATCATATTAAACATTGCCTCCTCAAGTCTAAAAATAGCGCTCTATCAGGGGCTCAAGCCATGACAAGTAAACTAACATAGCAGCTAGTTATTGTCAAGCGAACCTGTCTCAAGATTGTGTACTTTTTCCAATCGCCGCAGATGCCGGCCACCTTCAAAG
>Ga0194126_10005137_pt1 | contig 19460 bp, 23 predicted proteins | sample TA2KigC150mmetaG_FD_148641 | JGI IMG/M metagenome (GOLD analysis project Ga0194126, IMG submission 148641) | Freshwater microbial communities from Lake Tanganyika, Tanzania - TA2015035 Kigoma Deep Cast 150m | ecosystem: Environmental > Aquatic > Freshwater > Lake | place: Tanzania: Lake... | reverse complement strand
TCTTTGTCCGGCATGAATACCCGCTGGCGCTTGAAAATATCGGGATTGCCATCCGGCAGGCCCGGGAATTGGGGCTTCTGGGGAAAAACATCCTCGGATCGGGATTCGATTTTGATATCAAGATCAGCCGGGGAGGGGGGGCTTTTGTGGCCGGGGAGTCAACGGCCCTCATGGCCACCATCGAAGGAAATGTGGGAGAACCCAGGGCAAAACATATTCACACGGTGGTGAGCGGTCTCTATGACCGGCCGACGAATCTGAACAATGTGGAGACCTGGGCCAATGTGCCGGTCATCATCAATGAGGGAGCGGACTGGTATGGCCGGATCGGCACCGAAGGAAGCAAGGGAACGAAGATATTCTCCCTTGTGGGCAAGGTGAACAATACGGGGCTCGTGGAGGTTCCCATGGGGATCACTCTGCGGGAGATTGTCTATGACATCGGAGGCGGAATTCCTGACGGAAAAAAATTCAAGGCGGTCCAGACCGGAGGACCCTCAGGCGGATGCATTCCCGAATCGATGATCGATCTGCCCGTCGATTTCGACCGGTTGACCGATGTCGGTTCGATGATGGGATCGGGCGGGATGATCGTCATGGACGAAGCCACCTGCATGGTGGATGTGGCCAAATATTTTATGAACTTCCTCAAGGACGAATCTTGCGGGAAATGCACCTCCTGCAGGGAGGGGACAAAGCGGATGCACGAGATCCTGACCGAGATCAGCGAGGGGAGGGGAAAACCCGAGCACATTGATCTCCTTGAGGAATTGGGCTGGGTGACGGTGGAAGCCTCGCTCTGCGCCCTTGGAGGAACAGCGCCCAACCCAGCGCTTTCCACCATCAAGTATTTCCGTCAGGAGTATGAGGAGCACATTCTTAACAAACGGTGCCCGGCAAAGGTCTGCCGAGCGCTTCTTCACTATCGAATTCTATCCGACCGATGCACGGCCTGCGGCCGGTGCGCCAAGGTCTGTCCGGAGAAAGCGATCACCGGCGTTCAGAAGACAAAAAAAGAGAAGGGAAAACCTTTCGAGATCGACCAGGCCAAATGCATCCAATGCGGGATGTGTCTGGAATCCTGTAAATTCGATGCGGTCGAGGTCGAATAGAAATAAAGAATTCGGTTATCAGGTCATCAGGAAATCAGGAAATCAGGAAGCAGGAAAAAATCAATGTAAATTTCAAAATTAACAATGCAAAATTAGCAATATTTTAAATTGATAATTGACCATTGCTAATTGATCATTTTGCAATGATCCTTTCTAATATCCTGATACCCCTCAGTTTCGTTTTGGAGGAAAGCAATGATTTCTTTTAAGATTGATGGTCAGCCTGTCGAGGGAAAAGAGGGCGCCCATATTCTTGAGGTGGCCCTTGATGCAGGGATTGAGATCCCTCATCTCTGTTACAACGAATCGGTCAAGCCCTATGGCGCCTGCCGGCTTTGTCTGGTGGAGGTGACCCGAAAAGGACGAACCCGGATGACCACCTCCTGCAACTATCCGATCATGGAAGAGATAGAGGTCTTCACTCAGTCGGAGAGAGTGCTTCGAGCCAGGCGCATGATCATCGAGCTCCTTGTTTCGATGTGCCCCGGAGATAAACTTCTCTGGGAGATGGCTGCCAGGATGGGGGTTCAGGAGGTCCGGTTTAAAAAGGACGACAAAGACTGCATCCTCTGCGGCCTCTGCGCGCGTGTTTGTGATGAAGTGGTTGGAGCCCACGCCATTCAATTTGCCTCCCGGGGAGACCGAAGGGAGATGGTTCCTCCTTTTGGAGGAGAAGCAATGAATTGCATTGCCTGCGGAGCCTGTGTGGTGGCCTGTCCGGTCAACGTGGTGGGGATGAAGGAAGAAGGAGATGAACGGACGATCACCCGATGGAAACGAACATTAAAAATGAAATCCTGCAAGGTTTGTGGAAACTATTTTGCCCCGTTGTTCCAGTTAGAGAAGTTTAAAGAGAAGGCGAATCTCCCAAAGGATTTCTATGATGTCTGTTACACCTGCAGGAGTTGACCCATTCGATAGCCCCCCATTTAACATTTTGAAGATCATTTGATAAACGCCACTCAGGATTGACCCTGAGTGGCGTTTCGTTTAGCAGGCACAAAAGCCGAAAGGTTGTAACCCCTCCGTTATTGGGTGTTACTTAATCTGAAAGGGTCGGGAGGTCCTTCCTCCAAAACCTTGTAAAGCGATCTTTGAAGGAATGCCAACCGACCCATCTGCCCGATTCATGATGGTTTTTATAAACGAACCTACGGAGTTTAAACGTTAAAGGTTTCGCTTCAAGGTTTTTCCAGAAGAACCTCCCGACCCTTTTTATCTCTGTAACGGAGGGGTTAGAAAAGTTGAAATTTCCCTTCAAAGGGAGTATATTTAGTTAGTATCTGTTTATAAGTATTATTTTCCGTCATACCGGACCTGCCTATGCCGAAGCGGCTTCGCGCAGGCAGGCTTGATCCGGTATCCAGTCCCGCCTTTGGCGGGATTGAAAGAACTGGATTCCGGCTGGAGTTTACCCCGTTGCAGAACGGGGCCGGAATGACGACCTTTCTTGAAACTGTTAGTTTATAAACAGACTTTAAATAAAACCTAAATTGAGCGGATCTTTTTTTGAAAACCTCTTTAGCAACAGGCTTCAGATCAGGTTTAAAATCACCCAGAGGGTGATTTGTAGCGCAAGGCTTTAGCCTTGCTTGCCTACCGCAGGTAGGCATAAGAAGCAACCCTAAAGGGTTGCGCTACAATGAAATTTAAAATAAATCGCTCAATTTAGGTAAAAGCCATTTTGGAGGGATGAGAGATGGTCCATTATGTGAAGTGGGAGCCTTTCCGGGACCTGATGGCAATGCAGGATCGGATGACCCGTCTCTTTGATGAAACCCTTTCCCGAATCTTCAAAGAGGAAGCGCCCCAGGGCGTCTGGTCTCCTCCCGTCGACATTGTAGAGCAGGAGAAAGAAGTAATCCTCAAAGTTGACCTTCCGGAGATGAATCAGAGCGAGATTGAGATTAAGGTGGAGGAGAATACGCTGATCATCCAGGGAGAGCGAAAGTTTATCAAGGAAAGTCCAGAAGAACATTATATCCAGATCGAAAGACCGTACGGACACTTCCAGCGGACGTTTCCCCTACCGAAGGCCATCGATCAAGAGGGAATCAAGGCTTCCTATAAAGATGGGGCGCTAAGGATTGTGCTTCCCCGAAAGCGGGATGTCCAGCCCAAACAGATTTCAGTCGAAACGAGCTAAACCCGAGTCTGAACCCGGACAAAGTGAGGCCCTCTTTCGTAGGGCCTTTTTTATTAAAATCCCACTTTGATTGTTGTCATCCCGAACCAGGTCCTGAACTTGATTCAGGATCTAAGGATTTCGGGATCTCTGTTTTGCTTCTCAGTCATTTTGATTTTAAAGTCCTGCCTTATGGACGGGGTCATTTATTTTTTCGGGACCTTCTTCCAGTCCTCGAGAAATCGTTCAATCCCGATATCCGTCAAAGGATGCTTCGAAAGCTGTTCGATGACCTTATAAGGAATAGTTGCTATATCTGCCCCGATGAGGGCCGCTTCCAGCACATGGATGGGGTGCCGGATACTCGCAACAATCACCTCCGACTCAAAATCATAATTGTTAAAGATTGTCACGATCTGTTCAATCAGTTCCATGCCGGTCTGGGAGATATCGTCCAGTCTTCCGATGAAAGGGCTGATATAGGTTGAACCTGCCTTGGCAGCCAGCAGTGCCTGTGTGGGTGAAAATACCAGGGTGGTATTGGTTTTGATTCCCCGAGAGACAAGGGCCTTAATCGCCTTTAGCCCTTCAGTGGTCATTGGAATTTTAACCACAATGTTATCTCCTAACTTGGAGAGTGTCTGGGCCTCCTGGATCATCTCCTCGGCCTTTGATCCGACGACCTCAAGGCTGATTGGAAGATCGTGGATGATCCCGCAGATTTCCTTAATAAGGGAATCAAAATCTCTCTTCTCTTTTGCAATTAAACTGGGATTAGTGGTTACCCCATCGATTACTCCCATCTCGTAAGCCTTCCGAATCTCACCGGGATTGGCCGTATCAATAAAAAACTTCATCGCTTCCCTCCTTAATAGATAAAAAAGAGGTGGTGGGAATCTTTTCCCACCACCTTTATAGAATAAACGGAGCATTACTTCAGGGAAAGTTACGGAACCACCCTGAATTCAACCCTTCTGTTTTTGGACCGACCCTCTTCCGTTTTATTATCGGCAATGGGTTTGGTGGATCCATAACCCTTTAGGGCCAATCGGTTTTCGGCAATGCCAAATTTATCCGTAAGATACTTCTTTGCGCTCTGAGCCCTCTTTTCCGAAATCTTCTGGTTCACTTTTTCAGGACCAGCAGGGTCCGTATGACCGCCGATTTCGACTTTGATCTGTGGATTTTCCTTCAGAATCGCCCCGCTTCGATCCAGCGCTTTGGCTGCATAGGGAGTGATATTAGTTTTGTTGGGGGGGAAATAAATTGTATCCAGGACCAGTGCTGGTTTGGGCGCTGGGGCTGGCGGAGGCGCTGGTGGTGCAGGAGCAGGCGCCGGCGTGGGTCGAGGTGCCGGAGCAAGCGGAGCAGGAACTGGCGCAGGTATAGGGGCAGGGGCTGGTGGCGCAGGTGGAACTGGCGCAGGCGGTGGCGGCGCCGGAGCAGGCGGCGCTGGTCTGGGTGGTGCGGGAGCAACGGGCGCCGGGGGAGGCGGTTGGCAACCTTCTGCCTCTTTAGCCAGCTTCCGGGCCTCTGCCAATATCTTCAATGCTTCCTCTGTTCTACATGCTAAATAAGTTTCGATTGCTTTTTTTCCTAATTCCCTGGCCTTGGCAATCTTTTCAGGACAATGCTTTGCCCCCTCGGACTTCTCCGCCTGGGCAATAGCGGCCTCGGTTCGATCAAAATCGGATGGAGCAAGGATAGCCCTGTAGGTTATTCCGAAGTGCTGCGTGGTGCAGGAGGTCCCTAACAAGAGGGACAAAATCATTACCATTAAAAATGTCCACATTCTTCTGTCCATAGAATTACCCCCCTTTATTTTTACAAGTAAACCACCTAACCCATTTAAACATAAGAAATCTATCTGAATTTGTCAATCTTTTTTAGCACTATCTTTGGATTCTCCTCGTATATAACTTTTCAAACATTTCTCGCAACAGAAGTATAGCGCTCGCCCCCCCACTTTTTTCTTTAAAGCCAATCCTCTCGGAATATAGGTTTGGCAATAAGGATCTTGAACAAGCTCCTCCGGTTCATTTTTTTTGTTCATCTTTTCCCCTGATGAAGTCTTATCCTTGAAGAGGAAACGGAGAAGATAGTAAAGGATGAAGATGAGAAGGATGAATAAGAGGAGCCGAGTCATTTTACTCAGATAGCCTTTCCACCCCTTGGTCTTCTTTGATCTCTTTCAGGAGTTCTCCAGCGGTCTTCTTTAAAACGGGATGCATCAGGTTCGGGTCGATTTCAGATAATGGGATGAGAACAAATTGTCGTTCGTGAAGGCGCGGGTGCGGAACCTGAAGCTCTTCTGTCTCAATTCTCCGGTTATCAAAGAGGAGAAGGTCTAGATCGATGATCCGGGGCCCCCATCGAAAAGTCTCATTGCGTCCCAGCCTGAGTTCGATGGTCTTCAGCATCCGGTAAAGATCGAGAGGTTCCAGATGGGTCTCAATTTTAATCACTCCATTGACGAACCAGCCTTGAGCCGCATAACCGATGGGGCGGGTATGATAGAGGGAAGATCTGACTACAAGTCTGTGACGGTCGACGTTCAGGATTTCGGAGATGGCTTTCTCGCAATTAGCGATCTTATCACCGAGGTTCGAACCGATCCCGATATAGGCGATATGTCCCATTCTGGGTGGAGTGAGAAAACTACGGCTTTTTATTTGTTTTCTGAAATGTCTTCGGGTTTCTTCGGAGTGACATCGATCTCATCCCTGTCTTTGGTCGCCTTTTTAAAATTTCGAATCCCTTTTCCGATCCCCTCGCCAATCTGAGGGAGTTTCCCTGCACCGAAAATGACAAGGATAATGACCAGGATGATCAGAAGCTCCGGCATTCCTATTCCAAACATTCTTTTCTCCTTTTTCTCGTTTTTGCGCCTCGCCTTATGGTTTGTGCGCGTTGCCCTTCGAATTGGCGGAAGTGCATGGGAATCGAACCCACCATCCCGGGTTAACAGGATCACTGGATTTGAAGTCCAGGAGGCCCACCAGAACCTGTCCACTTCCGTTTTTAGACTAATCGATTTTCCCTTTAAAGTCAAGGCATTTAGAGGAATTCAGGAGATCTACCCAATTCTTAATACCTGAAATACTTAATGTTTTCTCACGGGAATGGTGGCCATTGATGATTCCAATCTGGGATGGGGAAATTCCTAATTCTTTGGCTAAGAACTGGACGAGGGTTTTATTTGCCTTTCCATCAATGGGTGGAGCAGTGACCCTTACTTTGATCCCATCTCGATAGGGACCCACGATCTCGTTTTTTGAAGACTTGGGTTGGAGGTAGACCTTTAAGATGATGTTTTCCATTTCCCTTGATGAATTAGGTTTAGGTTAAGGTTGAGGTTGAGGTTAAGATTTTTCTTGACCTGAGCCTTAACCTTAACCTTTATTCAATATCGTCTACTTAAGGATTCCAATAAACGAGAGTTGTCTTCCGGTTCGTCCCTCCCCCCGGTAGGAAAAGAAAAGGTCGTGGCGGCAACGGGTGCAGAGATCGACCCTGTAAATCTGATCCTCTTTGATCCCTTCTTCCTCCAGTTGAGCCATGTTGATTCTTGCGAGGTTCACCATCCACTTTCCCATTCCTTTGTCGATGGAGAAAGGTTCCCACTCTTTTAAAAATACCTTTTCATCAATCTCATAACAGCAGGGGCCTATGGATGGACCCAGAGTGATCAGGAGGTCTCTTTCCGAGCAGCCCAGTTCCTCTTTCATCCTTTTTAACGTCTTTTTTGTAATCTGGAGGCCGGTTCCCTGTCTTCCGGCATGGATGGCGGCAACGGCCTTCTTTTTCCGGTCCACCACAAAAATGGGAATGCAATCCGCAGTGCGAATCCCGAGGAACTGATTCGGGATGTCCGTAATGATGGCATCGTACTTCAAAGGAGTTGGGTTTGCATCCGCTTGGTCTTTCAGGATGAAAATGCCGTCGATCTGCATCTGTTTAAGCAGGACCAATCGATTCCGGTCATACCCGAATGCCTCGGTGATCCGGTCCCTGTTTGAGACGACTGTCTTTTTCTCATCCCCATTGCTGAAGCTCACATTAAGGGAGTCATAAGGAGGAAGGCTCAATCCACCCTGCCGCGTGAGAAAACCATGGGTGACCCATCCCAATTTTTTTATCTCCGGATTTTCAAAGTAGGGAATGCCACCCCTTGATTTCAGATGGGTTCGATTGAGTATGTTCATGTCATTGACCTTAAGCAATCAAGTGTCTCTCTCATATCCTGCGGGATCGGTGCGACGAATTGAACCTTTTCACCGGTCCGGGGATGATCAAACCCCAACCGATGGGCATGGAGGGCCTGGCGGTTCATCCTTCTGACGCATTCTCTTAATAGAGGGTCATCAATCATTCCGGATGTCCCTTTTCTTCCATAGAGAGGGTCTCTGAGCAGGGGGTGGCCCATGGAGGCGAGATGGACGCGTATCTGATGGGTGCGGCCTGTCTGAGGATGGATCTCCAGAAGAGTGAAGGAGCTAAATCTCTCCAGAACTTTCCACCGAGTAAGGGCGGCCCTCCCTCTTGTCGTCCGAATGGACATCTTTTTTCTTTGATCGGGATGCCTTCCGATGGGAGCATCGATCAGGCCTTCACTCCCTTTCATATTTCCATGGGCAATTGCCAGATAGACCTTCTCGACTCCCCGGTTTTTAAACTGCCTGGTCAGTTGATGATAGGCTTCGTCATCCTTGGCAACGACCATCACTCCCGAAGTCTCCTTGTCGAGACGGTGAACAATCCCGGGCCTCAAGGCGCCATTGATGCCTGAGAGGTCTTTGCAGTGATGGAGCAGGGCATTGACCAGCGTGCCTGAAGGGTTTCCGGGAGCAGGATGGACGACCCTTCCGGATGGCTTATCGATGACGATGATCGATGCGTCTTCGTAGAGCACGGCAAGGGGAATGGGTTCAGGGATTAGGGAGAGGGACCGGGGCCCGGGCAGGGTTCCTGAAATTACATCTCCGGATTTCAATCGGGCGCTGGGCTTGACCAGTCTCTGGTTGAGGAGGATGTGCTTCTGCTCGATGAGATGTTTTGCCTGAGACCGTGAAAGATGGAGACCGGTTTCAGAGAGAAATTGGTCGAGCCGTCTTCCTTTGTCTTTTGCTGTTACAGATATCAAGAAAGATTTTTCCTCTATGTTTGGATGTTGGAGATTGGAATTATGTTGAACATAGAGCGTTGAGGAATTTACCAGACGTTTGTCATTCCTGTGAAAACAGGAATCCGGTGGTTTCGATTTTTCCTGGATTCCCGCCTTCGCGGGAATGACACCCCTATTTTTATCGTTTGTGGGTGACGAATTTGTCATGAAAAATTTATTTGGGATTTGGAATTTGGAATTTTGAATCAGTCATTTCTCATTTATTTGGATGAATACCTTCTCAATCCCTGCGGCCAGAAGCGGGATCTCTTCGTCGGAGACGGTTCTCATATCGAAGATCAACTCTTCTTTGCTGATCCGTGAAATGATGGGAGGATCAACTTTCCTCAAACCTTGTTCAAGGCTGTTAACGGAACAGTCAGGGGATTTAACCGATAGGATGATGGTCGGGAGTTCCTGAAGGGGAAGGGCTCCTCCGCCCACCTGGGAGACATCTTCTTTCAATGTCATCTGAATGGTTTTCCCAACCTTTTCCTGGAGCCGTTTCAAAAGGCGGTTGCCTCTTCTCTTCAACTTCCTCATATCCAATCCTAACATCCGAAGAGTTGGGATCTCTTCCATCGCCCTCCTCTCATCGAGAAAGAGAAGAAGCGTCGATTCAAGAGCCGCCAGGGTCAGCTTATCGATGCGAAGCGCCCGTGTCAGCGGGTTGACTTTGACTGAGTCGAGGATATCCTTCTTTCCGAGGATGATTCCAGCCTGGGGTCCGCCAAGAAGTTTATCACCACTGAAAGTGACGAGATCGGCTCCAGTCCGGATCGCCTCCTGAACCGTAGGCTCCTTCTCCAAACCATATCGGCTGAGGTCAACGAAACAACCGCTTCCAAGGTCCTCCATCACGGGCAGATGATGCTCTCTTCCAAGCTGGATCAATTCATCAAGGGAGACGTCTGAGGTGAAGCCCATCACCCTGAAATTGCTCGTATGGACCTTCAGGAGCAGAGCGCTCTGCGGACCGATGGCCCTCTGATAGTCTTTGAGATGGGTGCGGTTTGTTGTGCCCACCTCTTTCAGAAAGGCTCCGCTTCGTTTCATCACATCAGGGATGCGAAAGGCTCCCCCGATTTCAACCAACTCTCCTCTCGAAATGACCACCTCTCTTCCCTCTGCCAGGGTATTGAGACAGAGCAAGACCGCTCCGGCATTGTTATTGACGACCAGGGCTGATTCTGCGCCCGAGAGTCGGCAGAGGATTTCCTCCACATGGGAGTACCGGTCCCCTCGCTCACCCCGTGCGAGATCATATTCGAGATTGGAATAACCTTTTGCCACTTCGATCATCTGCTTGAGGGCAAGGGGATGAAGGGGCGCTCTTCCCAGATTGGTGTGGATCACGATTCCTGTGGCATTGATGACCCGGCGAAGCCGGGGCTGAACCTGAAGGCCAATCTCTTTCTGAAAGAGAGGAAAGAGATTCTCAAAAGCGAAGAGGGTTTCTTCCGAAGCGGAGAGATCGGATCGATTCAAAATCTCTTCGCGCAATCGTCCCAGCCCCCTGCGGATGGCTTCCACCACAACGGTTCGGGGATGGGTCTTTAAGAGATCGGACATCTCTTGTCTGGAGAGGATGTCATCCACACTCGGGATTTTACGGAGAACCTGCTGGCGAAGGGTCGGAGACATATCACTCCTCATTGAAAATTATAAATTTCAAAATGGAAAACGGAAATTTTAAAAAGCCTTTAAAATGTTTCAATGCTAAATTTACATTTTGCATTTTGTAATGCCGATTAGCCCTGATTATTCATGGCTAATCGGTTGTTTCCTCCTCGCAATCAGTGTTTTGATGATTTTGAATAAATTCATCCGGATGAATCGAGTGGGCCATTCCAGTTCTCTCTTCTCACAGACCGTGGACATGCTGTAATTCTGAAGGGACTGGGGCGTGTTCAGCATCGACTCCAACGCAGATTCCCTTTCTTTAAGGTCTGGCACGGCCATGATCCGGTCGATCTCCTCCATCATGCGGAGCGCCCTTTCGATTCTTAACTCAACCGATTCGGCTGTTTTTCGATCGATCAGGCCAAACTCAGCCTTCAGTCGATTGAGCCTCCTCCCGGACTCATAGGTGCTCGCCACGATCTCATTGCGATCCATCCACTCTGTTTCGTAGTTGAGAATATATTTCCAGCTCGGCGTTGTCAATGCCTGGCGATGTTCCTCCACAGTCCGATAGAGGAGACGGTACCCAAACTGTTCCGGTTCTTCAAATACTGTGCTTCCCGGATCGAGAAAGGGGGCCAGAGGGGAGATAAAGGGGATGAGTTTGTCATAGGGCTGGAATCGTTCTAACAGGCCCCGGCAGTAATCGACAGTTTCCATGACCGACTGGTAAGTCTGTTTCGGGAGGCCAATCATGAAGAAGAGGTCGATCCGCTTGCAGCCAAGTTCGATCGCATCGGCGATCATTTGTTCCAGCGGTGGATTGGCATAAGGCCTGCCAAAGGCCTTACGGACCTCCTCATCATGCGACTCCGGAGAGATTTCAATATTGAAATTTTTAACCGAGCCAGCAATCCTTTCTAATTGATCCCTTGAGGGCGGGATGAAAAATTCAAAGGCGATGTGATTTTCAATAGGTTTCTTCTTCATCTCCACGAGAAAGGTCTTGCCATACTCCTCTCCGGGCTGAAAGATATCGCCGATGATCATGATAGGGGCATTGAGGTGATCCGAGATATTGAAGATATCGTGAGCCAGGAGTTTTGGGCTCCGGTAGGCTGGCTTCGTCCGGTTGGCCATCGACCGGAACGTCCGGGATGAGCCTCCGCAGGTTTTACAATGGTAGGTACAGCCGCGGCAGGTGAAGACCGCAGTGACCGGATAGGAATACCAGTCGATAAAGGGCTGGTAGCCGACAGGGTCCATGAACCTGACGACCTTCTTCATGATATGGCTGTAATCGATCGCAATATCATTGAGATCCTGCGGCACATGGGTGATGGGGTTGACGCAGATGCCATTTCCTCCATCCCGGTAGGTAAGGTTGGGGATGCTCTTAAATTCTTTATTCCCTTTGAGCGTCTTTAATAACTGGACCAGGGGTTTTTCCGTGGAGTCTCCCCTCATTACAAAATCGACGAAGGGGTACCGGCGCAAAATTTCTTCATGATAGTAAGTGGCCGAGAGTCCGCCCAGGATGACGGGCGTATCAGGATGAAACCGTTTGATCATCTCAGCCAGAGCCAGGGCTCCGTGGACATGAGCCATCCAGTGGAGATCGATGCCAAAGGCAAGGGGGTTGTTCTTGCGGATGAGCTTTTCCACATCGAACCGATCATCTTTGATCATTTTCAGGGCGACATTGATAATCCTGACCTTCAAGCCATGCCGCTCTAAATATTCCGAGAGGCTTGCAAAACCGATGGGATACATCTCGAAGATGGGGGTGGAGGGGACGACATCGCTGATGGGCCCGTATATGCCCGGCCTCTTTCTGAAATCGTAATAAGTGGGCGGATGAAGAAGGATTAAATCTGTTGGGGCCATGTTCACTTCTGTGGAGCTCCGCTTTTGGGACGGGGCGCTTCTTGTCTTGGAGGAGCAGGTTTTTCCGGTTCGGGATATTTTGAGCGGAAACCTTCAACCATCCTTCCAATCTCAGGGTGGTCTTTGATCTGTTCGCCGAGGGCGATAAGGTTATGAATGAACTCATTTCTGCCCTGGAGTTGTTTGAGAGTCTGCTCGGCCTCTTCTTTGACCTTTGTCCTCAGGGCTTTCTGTTTTTCATGATCCTGAGCCTTTAAGGAGGCGATGAGGTCTCGAAGGGTCTGGATGAATTCCTCCGGAAGGCGTATCTGATAGAGACGGGCCAGATGGAGAATACGGGAATAATTCCCGAAATTGTATTGCAGCCAGGCTTCTATCTCCGTTACATCGGAGATAGCCACCCTCTCCTTGAACCGGTTGAGACTGCTCTCGAAAGCTCTTTTTTCCGAAGAATTAAAAAAATGGGATTCATTGCTGTAGAAATTGAAATCCAGTCTTCCTCCATACAATCCTTTGGGAGCCATTTGAAGGATCAAACTTTTATTAATGACAGGCGGGTAGGAAAGGTTGACGCCCGTATGGCCGCCCACAATGAGATGAATCCCGGGCACGGTCTGGGCCAGTTCCACATCCTTGGGATAGCCAAGATGGCTGAGGAGGATGATCAGGTCGGCTTTCGGCTGGAGGTCTTTGACCATGGCCTGAGCAGTCTCTGTGGGCGAGCGAACCAAGAGTCCTTTTTTTCTGGGATCGTATGGATTCGGAAAGGTATCGGGCGCGAGGAGACTGAAGATTCCGATTTTCAACCCATTGCTCTCCTTAATGAGATAGGGGTGGAAGAGCGGCTTGCCCGATGATTCATCGATGACATTGGAGGAGACGAAAGGGAAGCTTGCTTTCCTGGACATCTCCGATAGAAACTCTTTTCCCAGAGCGAGATCGTCATCTCCGATAGCCAGGGCATCGTAACCCATGAGATTGAGACTGTCGATGATCAGTTTTGCCTTTTCCGTCGCCATCTTTATCTCTTGTTGAGGAATGGGCCCCGAATATTTCTTAAAGAGAAGATCACCCGCATCGAGGATGAGCAGATCTTTTCCCCCTGTCTCACGAATTTCCTGGATCCATGTAGCCCTTCTGGCCAGACCGCCAAAACGCGTCCTCGGGTCTCAGGTAGGGCAGGGATCAATCTCCCCATTGATATTGTTAGTGTAAAGGATCGTGAGGTTCTTCGGCTGTTTCTGGGCATAGCAGAGATCGTTTTGACTTACCCAAAGAAAGCCTGACATTAAAAGGAGAATCAACAACCTTCTCATCTTTACCTCCTTCAGAAATCCGCCCCCCTCTCCTTTCAGAATTCGCCTTTAAATTCCGCAATCTGCAATCTAATTATTTGTATAGCCCATTCATCCCCCGAAAACAAGGGGTTCCGAAACAATATCAATAGCAAACGATTCGATCATGTCATATCAATGAAGCCTTAGGTGACAACGTCCAGGACATCGTGGACAGAAATAATGTTCACCACATCGTGGATTCGGAACTTTGAGACTATGGATCGAGTGATTCCGTGCCTCAAATCGAATGGCTACTGGCGCTTAAAAGTTAAATTCTTGGACCTGGGTTCCAAGATTATCAAAAAGCTTCTGTCCACGATGTCTTGAACGTTATCACTTAGGCAAAGCTGAAAGTATCTATGTATTTTTATATACTTCCGCTTATACTCATACCCCAATTGAGCCATAATTTTTGGAAAATCCCCTCTAACTCCCCTCGGTTTCGAGTCGTACCGACTTTGCTAAAGGGGAGAACCCATTATTATCCCCCTTTGGAAAAGGGGGATTTAGGGGAATTTTAAAATGAAGCTTAAACCTCTCTAAAGTGGTTTATCCATCAGGGAAATATCTCAAAGAGGTAATTATTTTTCACTCAATTGGGGTCATAGAAATATCAATTTAAGCTTTTTTAAAAGGGGTTTAAATCTTAGAGGAAGATAGTTGCTGCCGGATACGTATTGATTTTGGAGTAATTACAGTGAATGCTTGTGTTAGTTCTGATAAATGCTTTTTGATTGCCGATGAAATAATATCTGCCTTACTTTTTTGGGATATACCTGCCACCCTGACAAGTATAACACCGTGATGAAATCTGCGTTGTCTAAACACCATCTCGCCAAAATCCTTATCCGCCGTTAATAGCAGGGCAGCCTCCATATTTGCCAGATTGAATACAACATCATCAGAAATACCTGGTTCCATTTCAACAATATAGGATACGATATGCCCGTCTTGTCTAAGGCGGGCAACGATTTGGCGGTCTATACTCTCATCAGCGAGAAATTTCATGTGCCTGTCTCAGCAATGGGGTAAACCACATCCGCCTTAAGGGATTCCGCCGCAAATGCCAATGCTGCCCGAATAGATTCACGAGTCAACCTGGGATGAGCATCGAGAATCTGGTCCACAGTTTCACCGGCGGCAAGCTTTTCCAAAATCAGTTCGACAGTGATGCGTGTCCCGGCAATGACTGGCTTGCCCATCATGATCGAAGGGTCTGATACAATCATTTTCTTTTCCATTTTCACACCTCTCAAAATTCTTTTAACTCATTATACTAAAAAATGAAGATTTCTGCTATTGAATTTCATGAGAAATGCTATGTTTCAATACTGACGGAACTGAGCAGAAAGAGCTACCGGCATCCCGTAGCGGGTCTCTGCGTAGGGTCGCTCCGACTTGCGAAAACATTGTCAACGAACATGGGGCTATCTAAGGCATTCCTCGAACAGCAGGGGCTTGTCTCTATTCGCACACTGTGGATTCAGATTCACTATCCGGCTAAGGCGTCCTGAGCCTGTCGAAGGATGATTTCTGCGAACCGCCCATTGCGGACCCGCATGATGGGTGGTATGGTAAGGGACGGCTAATTACCGTCCCTTACCCGATTCGCTACTGATGCCTAATAGCTTTTGATGCAATGTCTTTCATGATTTTGCCATCTTTACTCTTATTCAAATCTCTTAATATTATCCAAAAAGGTGGCTCTTTTTTTAAACACAATTCCTTCAGGAAACCCGGCGGTTCTCGCTTATCAACTTTAATATACAGAACGAAACCTGTGATATAAAATTGACAATAATTTATACCATCAAGCCTTGTTTTATGAGGATCCAACATAGCAGTGACACGCGGGTCACTAAATCTTGCCAATGAAACGGCGTAATCGAACGGTTCACCCGGATCTTCATGGTTGATCATTTCTTTAATAATGTTTTCATGTGGCCCGATTTCTATTTTAGTATAAAATGTTTGCGATGAGATTGAAGCACGCCATAGGACAGATAGAAAGAATAGCTTTAATTGTTTGTAGTCGTATTTATCGATCTTATATGCTGCCTTAGTGTTCCCGCTCTGCATTGCCAGTTCTTCAGAAAAATCCTGAATTAATAGTTTTTGGGCATAGCCATCCCATACGCCAAGATATTTATCACACTTTTCGCATAAAATAGTCTTATCATAAATTCCAGTTGGAGATCGCTTTGGGAACACACCTTTGATGTTTGAATGGATTTCGGGGACCATGTTACCCGACCTTAAGGGTCGGAAAAACCCCTCAGGGATAATGTGGGACTTAATCAGCTTTTTATTTTCTCCGCATAATTTACAGATCATAGTTTATAGCGAACGGGGCTCTTCAGCAGTTGCTGCATTTTGCGCGATCCGCTGCAAGAGCATTGTTATGCGCTATTATCTTTCGAGAACATGTGTCTTATAGAATCCCAGCACTTGTTCCCGGAATTTTTTCAGGCCATTATCAGAAAGCGTTGTTTTGAATCGTGTGTCCTTGTTGGAACATGAAATGGTAAGGTTCTTGCTCGGGTCGGTACTACCACAAGGGAAAACGCTTAACCTAATGTACATAGTCTTTCCTTTACCGTTTTTTGATACAGTCTTCATCATCCACCTCACACCTTAGGTTGTCGAAACACCCGTCATACGCACCTATGCCGGCGCACTGGTCGCCCAGTAGCGGTCGCAGCCCGCCCAGCTTCTTCCAACGAATTGAAGGAGCCATGCCATACCCCATTCCTTCTTCCCAATGGGTTCTCATGGCAGCCTCTCCCTTCGTTGCAGTTCCCACAGGGTCCGCGATGAATCACAGCTTTGTGCTCAGCCGTCCAGTTTTCGTAAACATAATAAGCCATATTGTTCCTCCGTTTTTCGCAAGCCTAACGACACGGATCACTCGTTCACAAAAGGCGAGCCTTTTGTGAATCGAGTGCATTCAAAGGTTCTGCTGATTTATCCATTAATTCTCTTTCAAGTTCTTTGAGTTTCGCAATAAGGTGATTGGTTTCTTCGAGCATTTCAGATGAAGTACGTAGGCATTCTTGAATAGTACCCTTACTGATTTCGAGGAAAACGGGATCATCTGAAAAGTACGCACAAGTCATGCACCCGTGTAGCTTCTGGGTTGCACCGATGGTGGTCTTGATCAAAGCCACCGACTCCGGCAGGCCAGCGTCGGCACTTGCTTCCGGAGCTTCCAGAATGGCTTTCTCGGACACAATTAGCCGGGTCCTAAGTTTTGCGATTAGCTCGTAAAGATCGAGTCTTATTTGGGTCTTGCGTGTAATGGCATCCATCTTCTGACTGTACTTTCGGTTCTTCAAGGAAATAACAAGACTGCTGATGGAACACACGATTGCGACGAGGATCCCTATGTCCTGAATGCTGATGGCGCCGAGTATAGGAGGCATATTGATTTCCCTTCTTTAGCAGAACAGATATTAGACGGAAATAATATATTGTGATATATTATTTCCGTCTATCATTAAGTGTTTGATTGTTGCCTAACCTATTAAAATTAAAATGGTATTTAGGGTGAAAATCATGGATACCCACAATTCCAAATTCACAATGGTTTTGGGGAGGCTTACAGAGGGTGCGTGGAGGAGAGCAGGGTGCCTCCCGGTCGCTTGTCAACATTTACCAGAAAATCTTTCTTTTACTAATGATAAGGCGGAGGCCCCATGAGGCCTCCAGCCTCGGTCTTATTGAGATGGGAAAACATTATCAAAAAAAGACAAGCCGGTCAAGAGTTTTGGAAGAATCTGCTGCCTTGAGTAATTAGGGCAGTTGGAGTTCCTTGCAGAATGTTCGAACAGGAAGAACTCTGACCCCATTTTTTTCAAAATCTCTATTTCCCTCATGAACCTGATAGAATTTTGGTATTTTTGTCCTATCCATAAAATAAAAGAGGGATGGATTGATTGCTTTTTCTCCGGTTTTGCATTCAACAGCAAATAAGGGTTTTCCATCTTCCAGGACAACAAAGTCCACCTCACGTTTTTCAATGTCCCGGAGAAACCGAAGATCCATCCTATATCCTTCAGTGTCCTCTATGAAATGGCAATATTTCAAGAGTTGAGAAGCAATAAAATTCTCAAATCTCGGGCCTGGCTCAGGTACTAATGACCAGTCCCATAGGTAGAGTTTCTGCTCCTTCTTTACGGCTCGCACCTTTGGCGAACCATAAGGGGGTATCCGAAAACAATAGTACATCCTTTCAAAAATTTTCAACCAGCGTTCAACAGTTTCATGCGATACCTGAAAAAATTCTTTAAGATTTTTCACGGAAAGAACCGCTCCGACCCGATTTGGAAGTTCCAAGGCAAGAAGTTCCAGCAGACTAATATCTTTAACATTTTCAAGGTCTCTGATATCTTCAGAAACCACCCGACGAGTCCTTTCATTCTGCCATCGCCTCCAGAATTTTTCCTCCCCCTTTAAAAAGGGTTCGGGAAACCCTCCGAATTTAAGCAATCTCCTGAAATCTTCCTTCGAGGGCTCTTTGTTCAATTCTATCAAGGAAAAGGGATGAAGCCGATAATAGTGATATCTTCCCTGTAAAGAATCTCCTCCTCTACTGTAATAATCCAGTCTCGCGGATCCTGTGATGATGAATGACCTTTCTGATTTGTTTGTGTCATAGAATCCTTTTACAAGATTCCGCCATTTTCCGAACTTATGGATTTCATCCAACACAATGCATTTCTCTTTGGGCGGTAATTCCCCCCTTAACAATGAAGACCGTGTGGTCACATTATCCCAATTAAGGTAGGCCGGATGTTTTTCGGTGACCTCAGATAAAAAAGTTAAGGCAAAGATGGTCTTTCCCACCTGGCGGGGGCCACCAATGAACACCATTCTGCTTTTAAGATCATTCATGACAGGGTTTTTCAAATATCGTTCATGTATTCTCATCATTGTTAACTCCATTAGATAGGAAGGGATATTCCCCCTCCTTCTTCTGTAAGAGGCTGAATATTTCTATTGCCCCCGCTATAAATGTCAACCTTTTCTGCGTGAGTAAAATAGCTATAACACGATTTTACTCATGAGTAAAGTCGATTCTATACGATTTTATCCGCCCTCACAGGATGCCCGGTTCAGTAGGACGGGGGTTTCATCCATTCATTTAGAGAAAATGCTTTAACTATTCATGGGTTGGAAGAAGCCGGTGTTAAGGGTGATTTCGTGGGTGACAATTTCTTTTGCTTTTTTGTATCCTTTGTCAACCATCTCCCGCATTTTATCCGGATCGAAATTGAGAGATGAGTCCATCAACTCTTCGTCGGGTCTGATGGTTGTGATTCCTACGATTCTTTTTCCCTGGAAAGGGTTTTCAAGGCCAGCCAAGAGTTTTCGTATCTGAAGATTGGTCAAGCCAAGTTTTTCTTTGGCGTTGATTTTAATTTGATCAAGATAGCGAATGGCTTCGCTATAAACCGTTGCGATCTTCAGATCGTTGTCCACTATCTCATCGGTCAGGAGTGCGAGCGTCCGTTTCAATATATCCATGGAACTGGTGAATTGTTTTCTGACCGGCTCTCGGTGGCCTGCATCAGGAGAGAGGATGACGGAGATAATATGCGTTGCCCCTTCATCGATCGCCTTGCTGAAAGGAGCAATCTCTTTAACCCCTCCATCCACATACTGCCATTTTCCGATTTTAACAGGAGGCATCATGACAGGAACGCAGGCTGAGGCGAGGATCTTCTTAAGGAGTGTGGGCCTCGAATCCCGGTGTTGATTCCCGTATTCAATCTCACCGGTTTGCATATTGACCACAGTGACGAATATCTCCGTGGAAGAGTGGAGGAGCCTCTCATAACGTCTCTTATCACCGAAGAATTTATGGATGAGTCTCTCGAGGGGTTTGGTGTCGTTGAGGGCATCTGAGAAGAGAAAGGCGAGAAGATCGGGCCGGTCTGTGAGGATATCCTGCCGCTCCACATTCTCATAGAAGTGGATGAGGTTGGCAATGTCCTGACTCGCCACAAGGGGAGCGATCAGAGCGCCCGTGCTCGTGCCCACAACGAGGTCAAAATTGAAACCCAGCTCAACCATCAGGTATTTAACCACTCCTGCAGTGAAGGCACCCTTGGCCCCTCCACCGCTTAAGACCAGGGCCTTTTTATGTGCCATCTTTCCCTCCCTTCAGTTGACCTATGGCCTTTTTCATGCCGGCGAGGATGGCAGAAACC
>Ga0194126_10005136_pt1 | contig 19467 bp, 16 predicted proteins | sample TA2KigC150mmetaG_FD_148641 | JGI IMG/M metagenome (GOLD analysis project Ga0194126, IMG submission 148641) | Freshwater microbial communities from Lake Tanganyika, Tanzania - TA2015035 Kigoma Deep Cast 150m | ecosystem: Environmental > Aquatic > Freshwater > Lake | place: Tanzania: Lake... | reverse complement strand
TCCGCGGCCACCCCCGCGGCGCGCCCGGGCAGCAGGTCGGCCAGGACGAGGCGGCGCGCGCCTTCCGCCGCGCAGGTGAGGGCCACGGCCCGCCCCGCGCCGCCGCAGCCGAGCACAAACACGTCCAGGCCGCGGACGCCCGCGCCGAAAGCCTCGTCCATCGCGCGCAGGAAACCGTAGCCGTCGGTGTTATGCCCGCGCGGTCCCGCGTCGCGGAACTCCACGGTGTTCACCGCGCCCAGGCGGCGCGCCGCGGGCTCCAGGTCCGTCAGGCCGCGGAAAGCCACTTCCTTCAGCGGCACGGTCAGGTTCACGCCGGCGAAACCCAGGTCGCGCATGGCCGGCAGCACGCCCATCAGGCGGTCGGGATGCACGTCGAACGCCAGGTAGACCGCGTCCATGCCCAGCGCCGCAAAGGCGGCGTTGTGCATCACGGGCGAAAGCGTGTGCCCGATGGGGTGACCCAGCACGGCAAAAGGCAGGGTGTGTCCGCCCGGTTTCATGCCTTGCTCCTCCGGGCGCGCCGCGTCTTGCGCGGCGGCCCGGCCGCGGCCGCCGGCGCGTCCTGGCGCCCGGCAAGCACGCGGTTGACGCACGATACGTAGGCTTTGAGGGCCGCCTCGACGATGTCGGTGCTGGCCGCCTTGGCGCTGACCACGTCCTTTCCGAAGGCGACTCTCACGCTGACTTCGCCCATGGCGTCCTTGCCCACCGTGATCGCCTGCACGGAGAAGTCCAGCAGCCTGCCGGGGATTCCGACGATGCGGTCAACGGTCTTCAGGACCGCGTCCACGGGCCCGTCGCCGCACGAGGCGTCCTGGGTGACCGCCCCTTCCTTCCTGAGCCGGACGGTAGCCGTGGGGACCGCGCCCGTGCCCGTCGAGACGTGGAAATAGGCCAGCTCGTAGGCGTTGGGAATCGCGTCCATCTGGTCGCGCGCGATGGACAGCAGATCGTCGTCGTAGACGTGCTTTTTCTTGTCGGCCAGGTCGATGAAGCGCTCGTAGGCGGCGTCGATCTCGGCGTCGCTGAGGCTCAGCCCCATCTTCGCTAGGCGGTGGCGGAAGGCGTGCCGGCCCGAGTGCTTGCCCATCACCAGGTCGGTGCCCTCCATGCCGACATCTTCGGGCCGCATGATCTCGTAGGTCGTGCGCTGCTTGAGGACGCCGTCCTGGTGGACGCCGGACTCGTGGGCGAACGCGTTGGCGCCCACGATCGCCTTGTTGCGCTGCACGGTCAGGCCGGTCATGCGGCTGACCATGCGGCTGACGGGGTAGATCTCGCGGGTATTGACGGCGGTATGCAGGCCGAACAGGTCCTGGCGCGTGCGGATCGCCATCACGACTTCCTCCAGGGAGGTGTTGCCCGCGCGCTCGCCCAGGCCGTTGACGGTGCATTCGACCTGCCGGGCGCCGGCCCGCACGGCGGCCAGCGAATTGGCCACCGCCAGGCCCAGGTCGTCGTGGCAGTGCACGGAGATGACGACGTCCGGGAAGCGGGCCTTGACCCGCCCGCCAACGTACGCGATCAGCGCGGCGTATTCTTCCGGAATGGCGTAGCCGACGGTGTCGGGGATGTTCAGGGTGGTGGCCCCCGCCTCGGCCGCGGCCGTGTACAGTTCCACCAGGTACTCCCGGTCGGCGCGCGTGGTGTCCTGCGCCGAGAACTCCACGTCGTCGCTGAAGGTCCGCGCGAGCCTGACCGAGCGCGCCGAACGCTCCACGTTCTGCGCCCGCGTGACGCGCAAAATGTTGTCCAGATGGATGTCGCTGCCGGAAGTGAACGTGTGAACGCGGCGCTTCGCGGCGGCCGCGACGGCGCGGCCGGCGCTCTCGATGTCCTTCTCCACCGTGCGCGCCAGGGCGGCGATGGTCGGCCCGCGGATCGTCTCGGCGATGCGGGAGACGGCCTCGAAGTCGCCCGGCGAAGCGATGGGGAAGCCGGCTTCGATGACGTCCACGTTCAGCTTGGCGAGCTGGTGGGCGATCTCCAGCTTCTCGCGATGGTTCAGGCTGGCGCCGGGCGACTGCTCGCCGTCGCGCAGCGTCGTGTCCATGATGATGACGCGCTCGCCGCGGTGCGTGCTCATTTCGCATTGCTCCCGGCCGGCGCTTCGTCGGCCCTGGCCACGGCGATCACGCCGGACCGCGACAGCGCCAGCACCCGGAAGGGTTTCAGCAGGCGCAGGAAATCCTCGATGCGCTCCTGTTCGCCGACCATCTGGACGGTCAGCGAGCGGGCCTGCACCGCGACCACTTTGCCTTCGAAGAGCTCGGCCAGCTCCGCGATCTCGGCGCGTTTGCCGGCCGGGGCGGCGACTTCGACCAGCACCAGTTCGCGGTTCAGGTAACGGCGCTTGGTCAGGTCCGTGACCTTGATCACGTCCACCAGCTTGTTCAATTGCTTCGTGACTTGCTCGAGCACGCGGTCGTCGCCCGGCACGGTCATGGTCATGCGGGATACGGTCGGATCGTGCGTCGGCGCCACGTTCAGGCTCTCGATGTTGAAACCCCGCCCCGAAATCAGTCCGACGATCCGCGCCAGGACGCCGGGCTGGTTCTCGACCAGCGCTGTGATCACGTGTTTCATTTGTCGGCTCTCGCTTCTCGTTTGTTCAGCGTCCGGTTCCGTCCGCCTGTCCCGCCCGGGGCGCGCTACGCCAGGCTGTGAATCATCTCGGTCAGCGACGCGCCCGGCGGCACCATGGGATACACGTTTTCGTTCGGTTTGACCACACATTCGACGACCGCCGGCCTGTCCGTTTCGATGGCCTTGCGCAGGGCGGGCGCGACCTGCTGCCTGGACGTGACGCGCAGCCCCAGGGCCCCGTGGGCCTCGGCCAGCTTCACGAAATCGGGCAGGTAGGGCGCGCCCCCGGGCTGCGACAGCACGCTCCCGGAGTATTCCCGGTTGTAGAACATCTCCTGCCACTGCCGCACCATGCCGAGGTGGCCGTTGTTGAGAATGACCGCCTTCACCGGCAGCTTGTGCTCCACCGCCACGACCAACTCCTGGAAGTTCATCTGGATGCTGCCGTCGCCCGATATGGTCACCACGGTCCGCCCGGAGCCCAGCCCGGCCTGCGCCCCGATGGCCGCGGGCAGGCCGTAACCCATCGTGCCCAGCCCGCCCGAAGACAGGAAGGTGCGCGGCCGCGTGTACTTGAAGAAGTGCGCGGCCCACATCTGGTGCTGGCCCACGTCGGTCACGATCACCGCGTCGCCGCCGGTAACCTCGTAAATCTGCTCGATGACGTACTGCGGCAGGAGCTCGGCGCTGTTCCGGTCGTAGGTCAGCGGGTAGGTCTTCTGCCAGTCGGAGACCTGCGCCAGCCATTCGCGGCGCTCGACCGGCTCGACCAGGTCGAGCAGTCCGCGCAGGACATGTTTGACGTGGCCCACCACGGGGATATCCGCGGCGACGTTCTTGTCGATGGCCGAAGGGTCGATGTCCACGTGCGCCTTCAGCGCGCGGGGCGCGAACTCGGAAATCTTGCCCGTGACCCGATCGTCGAAGCGCGCCCCGATCGAAATCAGCAGGTCGCAGGCGCTGACGGCGTGGTTCGCGGCGACGGTCCCGTGCATGCCCAGCATGCGCAGGGCCAGGGGGTCCGTCTCCGGGAAGGCGCCCAGGCCCATCAGGGTGGTCGTAACCGGGATTGCGGCCTTGCGCGCCAGCGCGGTCAGTTCCGCGGCGGCGTCGCCCGCGACCGCGCCGCCGCCGGCGTACAGCAGCGGGCGCTTGGCCCTGTTGATCGCCCGGGCCAGTTTCACGATCTGCCTGGGATGGCCCTCGACCGCCGGCTTGTACCCGCGGATATTCACCTTGCCGTCGAACACGGCGGCGGTGGCGGCGCGCTGAACGTCCTTGGGCAGATCGATCACGACCGGCCCGGGCTTGCCCGTGGAGGCGATGTAGAAGGCCTCGGCGATGATGCGCGGCAGATCGTCCGCGCTCTTGACCAGGTAGTTGTGCTTCGTCACGGCCCGCGTGATGCCCATCGTGTCGGCCTCCTGGAAGGCGTCGTTGCCGATCATCGAGGACATGACCTGGCCGGTGATGCAGACCAGCGGCACGCCGTCCATGCTGGCGGTGGCCAGGCCGGTGACCGTGTTGGTGGCGCCGGGCCCGGACGTCACCAGGCAGCAGCCCACGCGGCCCGTGGCCCGCGCGTAGCCGTCGGCCATGTGCGTGGCCCCCTGCTCGTGCCGCGTCAGGATGAACTTCAGCGGCGAATGGTACATCGCGGCGAAAATGTCCAGGACGACCCCGCCGGGGATGCCGAACAGCGTGTCGACGCCGGCGTCCCTCAGGCCGTCAATAACGCACTGCGCGCCCGTCCTCATGGTCGTGCTCCTTCCGCTTTCATAACAAAAAACCCACCGTACGATCAACGGTGGGCGCCTTGGCTTTCGCTCGGATGCCGGTCAGTCGCGGGACCGCCTTCCGATCGGGGCGCCCACGGGCCGTACAAGGCCCAGGACGACGAGGGGCACAAGCACCACCGTTGCCTCGAGCGCCGTGATGGAGACGGTTTTCCTCATGACGCCGGCAAGCTTAACGGTCCCCGGGGAACAGGGTCAAGCTCAAAAAAGACAGCCATAAAAAAGCGGCGGCGCGCTCACGGCCGGACACGCACGCGGTAGCAGGCCCCTCCGGGGAGGCCGGCGACGTTGTCGGTGTGGGTGTTCAGGGGCGGATCGGCGGGTATGTCGGTCTGATGCGGCGCGAACCCGTGCAGCAGATTGGTTGCGCGGTAAATATCGTAGACGCGGTTGGAGGCGCTCTGCCACGTGACGACCGTTTCCGCGGCGGACAACGCCGCAACCGACTCGATGCGCAGGACCGAGGCGCCGTTCGTGGGGCTCGTTCCGGCGATGCGCTCCTGCCAGGCGGGCATGCGGTCGCCGTCGGCGTCGGATGCCTCGCGGTGCGCCAGCGAGCCGTTGGTCAGCCCGTGGACGTCCAGCCACCACAGCGGCGTGCCGTGCGGCGCCGTGGCCCACATGACCTCGCCGGAGGGAAGCGCCCGATCGTAGATGCGGACCTCGTCCAGCGTGCCGTGGAAGTTCGTGCCCCAGGGGTTTTCGCCCACGCGCACGTCTCGGTCGGGCTTGACCGCGAGGGTGTTGCTCAGCGCGCCCGGCGCGCCGGCCGGAACGCCGTCGAAAAGCAGCTGCACGTTCGTGCCGTCGTAGGTGAGCGCGTAGTGATGCCAGTTCGTGTCGGCGTTGGCAACGGCGGCGGAAACGCTGCGATTGCTGGTCGAACTGAAAACGTAGCCCGCGGCGCTGTTGCTTCCGCACTCCATCCTGTAGACCGTGTGTTTCAGCACGAGGGGCCCGCCAAGTGCCGCCGCCTGTTTCCTTGCCCAGGCGGCGACGGTCAGCCCGGGCGTGCCGTCCAGATCGGACGCGTGCGCGACCGTGACGTGCGCTCCGGTCGCCGTGCCGTCGAAGACGGCCCCTTCGCGCAGGCGGCCGGCGCCGTAGGCGGGAGGGCCGGTCCAGCCCGAGGCGTGAGCGCGGCCCGAAACGTCCGCGGCGCCGCCGTCGAGCGGGAGGTACAGCAGCAGGCCCGGCTGAAAGACCGGGTGCACGTGCAACGTCCGTTCCGCGCGGTTCGAGGCCCCGGACGTGTCGGTGACCGTCAGCGCCGCCGTGAAGGTTCCGCCGGTATAGGTATGCGACACCACGGCCCCCGTCGCGGCGCCGCCGTCGCCCAGCGCCCAGGCGTAGTCCGCGACCGCGTTGGGCGCCAGGGAAGGCGATGCGTCCAGGACCACCGGCAGCGGCTCGTAGCCGGACGCGGGGCTGACCGTGAAGTAGGCGACAGGCGTGTTCCCGGTGAGGACGACGGAGGCGTAGGCCCCGATTGTCAGCCCGCCCTCGCCGGAGCCGTGCAGCGGCGAGGAAGGCATGGGGCGCAGCCCGTCGTCCGCCGTGAAAGGCGTTCCGTCGTCGCCGAGCACGTTGGACTCATTAAGGAAGAGCGGGTTGCCCCCGTTGACGCCGTTGGTCTCAACGCCCGCAAACCCGGGTTTTGAGGGGTAGCCCTGCGCGGCCGGGCCGCAGACGAAGTTGTGGTCGGCCTGCAGGTTTGTCAGCGCTTCGAAGCCGGGGTCGACGGTGTACCAGCCCCGCGTGCCGTCGTTGTCCGGCAGGCTGCCGCAGTCCGCGAAAGCGTTGTTCTTCACGACGGCGTTTTCGGCCCATTCGCTGTCGTTGCTGGTGAGGATGACGGGGTGGCCGGTGTTGCGGGTGGTATCGAAGAAAGTGTTGTTGACGATGACGGCGCCGGGAAGGCCCACGTTCATTTGCGCGGCCACGCGCGCGAAGACGTTGCTGCGGATGGTCCAGTCGCGGATGTCCGGATGCCCGTCGTGGGTGAGCATGCCCATCTGCCCGTCGAAATCGAGCACGACATTCTGTTCGACCGTGATGTTGTACGAGGCGTGGCCGTTGTCGCCGAAGGTCTGAACGAAGTCGGGATGGTTGCGGTTGCCGGCGGCGGTGGGGCAGTCGCGGACCACGTTGCGGGCGATGCGGTGGCCCGCGCCGAACACGCGAAACGCGTCGTAGCCGTTCAGGCCGGAGATGTCGTTGTGGGCAATGACGTGTCCGGAGCCGAAGACGTCCAGGCCGGTGTAGTGGATGTTGCGGAAGGTGTTGCTGACGATGAGGCAGGCCGTGGCCGCGTTCGTGGGCGCCGGGCCGTTGTCGTCGAAGAGAACCCCCTTTACCAGCACGCGGAGGTAGGCGTTCGTGGGGCCTTCGTCGACCAGGGACTGGCCGTCGGCCACGGTGATCGCGTTGGCGGTGACGGCCTTGACCTGCAGATTCGCGTCGTTCAGCAGCGCCGGGTCGCCGGTGACGGAGAAGGTGACGCCGGTGGTGAAGCCCGCGGCGAGAAAATCGCCCGTCGCGGAGGTGATCGTGTCGTTGGCGGGGCCGTTGTCGTGAAACTCGACGTCCGGAAGGCTGATGCCGATGCCGTCGCCCACGGTTGCGCCGCTGAGTTCGCCGTACGAGCCGTTAGGCCCGAATTCGACGAAGGCGCCGTACGGACTGGCGTGGCCGGTGATCGCAAACCCGAGAATCCTGACGCGGGGGTGGTTGACGCGGAAGCCGCGCATCGCGACGTGGCCCTCGGACCGGAACGTGACCGGCGCTCCGTTGGTGCCGCCGCCGGCCGTGGTCACGCGCTCGCCGTAGACGCCGGCGTGCACGACGCAGGTGTCGCCGGGCTGGAGCAGGGCGGCGCAGGCCTGGATGTTCGTGGGGCCGCCGGGATAGACGTGATACACCGCGGCCGGACAGATTCGTGCCGGCGCGCCGCTCAGGGCCAGGGCGGCGGCGATTCGCAAAGCCTTGTGACTGCGCTTTTCCATGGAGCCGGGCCGTGCTGCGACATGTCCCGCCGGTTCACCGTGCATGGTAGCATGTTCCATGCCGCGCGGTAACCGGAACGTTGAGACCGTCGAAGGAAACGAACGGCCGGTCGCGCGGCGAAGACCCAGGGGCGGCGCTGTCAGGAAGCGTCGGCGCCGGCGCGCCCGAAACACGTTTCCACCACTTCCGGGAAGGCGCGGACGTAGTCCACGCGCAGGCCTCTGCGGATGTGGGCGGGCAGCTCCTCGAAATCCTTGCGGTTTTCTTCGGGCAGGACCAGCCGGCGGAGCTTGGCGCGGCGGGCGGCGATGGTCTTTTCCTTGATTCCGCCCACGGGCATGACCCGGCCGGTGAGCGTCAGCTCGCCGGTCATGGCCAGGCCCTTGCGGACGGCTTTGCCGGTGGCCAGCGAATAAAGGGCCGAGGCCATGGTGATGCCCGCCGAAGGACCGTCCTTGGGCGTGGCGCCCGCGGGCACGTGCAGATGCACGAAGTTCCGGCGGAAGTAGTGCCGCGTCCGCGGGTCGCCGTCCAGCAGCGACCGCACGTAGGTGTAGGCGATCTCCGAGGACTCGACCATTACGTTGCCGAGCTGGCCCGTCTGCTTGAAGCCCGGCTTGCCGGTGTTCACGCCCGTGGCTTCGACGTAGAGCGCCTCGCCGCCGAGGCTGGTCCAGGCCAGGCCCGTGACCACGCCCGGCCGGGGGCGTTTGTAAAGCGCCTCGTCCGTAAAGAGGCGTTTGCCCAGCAGCTCGGCCACGTCGGCGGCGTCGATCCGCGCGCCGTCGGCGGCGCCTTCGACGATGCGTTTCACGGTCTTGCGCACGATCTTCTTGACGTGGTTTTCAAGGCCGCGCACGCCGGGCTCGCGGGCGTAGCCGTCGATGATTTCCCGCAGCGCGCGGGCGGTGATCGTGATCCGTCCCTTGTTCACGCCGTGCGCCTGCAGTTGTTTGGGAATCAGGTAGCGTTTCGCGATCTGGAGCTTCTCCTCCTGCACGTAGCCGGCGAGCTTGATGGTCTCCATGCGGTCGAGCAGCGGCCGGGGAATCGTGTCGATCTGGTTGCCCGTGCAGATGAAAAACACGTTGGAGAGGTCGAAGCGCACGTCAAGGTAGTGGTCCAGGAAGTCGCGGTTCTGCTCGGGATCCAGGACCTCCAGCAGGGCCGAGGCGGGGTCCCCCTGGTAGCTGGCGCCGATCTTGTCGATCTCGTCGAGCATGATCACGGGGTTGGCGCTCTTGCAGACCCGCATGGCCTGGATGAACTTGCCGGGCAGGGCCCCGATGTAGGTGCGGCGGTGGCCCTTGATCTCCGCCTCGTCGCGGATGCCGCCCACCGAGAAGCGGTAGAAATTGCGGCCGATGCTGCGCGCGATGGACTGGCCGATGGAAGTCTTGCCCACGCCGGGCGGGCCCACGAAGCACAGGATGGTTCCCGCGATGTTGCCCTTGAGGATGCCCACCGACAGGAACTCCAGGATGCGGTCCTTGACGTCTTCCAGGCCGAAATGATCGCGGTCGAGGATGCGGCGGGCGCGCTTGACGTCGTAGCTGTCCTTCGTGAAGACGCCCCAGGGCAGGATCGTCAGCCAGTCCAGGTAGTTGCGGCTGACGTTGAATTCCGGCGAGACCGGCTCGATCAGGCGCAGCTTCTCGATCTCCTCGTTGACCCGTTCCTGCGCCTCCGGCGTAAGCGTGAGCTTCTTGAGTCTTGCTTCGAAGCGTTCGATCTCGGCTTCCTTGGTCTCCTTGCTCAGGCCCAGCTCTTTCTTGATCGCCTTGAGCTGCTCGCGCAGGAAGAAGTCCCTCTGCTGCCGGGTGAGCTTCTCCTCGATCTGTCTGCTGATCTTGGCCTGCAGGCGGGAAACGTCGATTTCCTTCTTGAGCAGGAAGAGCACCTTGCGCAGGCGGGCGCGGATGCTCGCCGTTTCCAGGATCTCCTGCAGCTCCTTGCCGCCGGCGGTGGTCAGCGCCGCCGCGAAGTCGGCCAGCCGGCCGGGGTCGGCCAGCGAAGAGCGCGACATGAAGAGGCTGAGCTCTTCCTTGTGCAGCGGATTGAGCTGGATCAGTTCCTTGATGCTCTTCACGACCGACAGCGAGTAGGCTTTGAGTTCCATGTTGTCGGCCATCTCGGTCTCGATCATGTAGTCGACTTCAGCCACGATATGCGGCTCCTCGCGCACTATGCCGCGGATGCGGAACCGTTCCAGCGCGCTGAGCAAAACCTGGATCGGGCCGCCGGGGCCGGCCTGGGCGGCCTGCGCCAGCTCGGCCGCCACGCCCACGTCGTAGAGATCCGCGGACCGCACGGGGTTCTCCTGCTCCGCTTCCGACCGTTCGCGGGCGAGCACCAGCCCCAACACGGCGGGCTTGGACGACGCGATATCGGCGATCATGCGCTTGAGCGGCTCCTGGTCGACGACGATGGGCACGGTCATCCTGGGAAACAGCGGCCGCACGGGAAGCGGCACGATGGGCAGGCGGGGGGGCAGGACGCGCCGCGCCAGCACGATCTTGCCGTCGTCCGGCGCGGATTCCGGCGGAGGCGTCCCGGCGGGCGCGGCCTCGCGCACGATCTCGATCTCCGGCGCGGCGGCATTGCGTTTGGCTGCCATGCGGGGCCTGTCCTCCTCGCGCTCGGAACGCCGAACGCCGACTGGGGCAAGTTAGCAGAGCGCGCCCCGGCGGGCAAGCGCGGTCTGCCGGCGCCAGCGGTTCGCGCTTGCGCCGCGGCAGGGGCTTCCGTACACTGGGGCGAAGCGTTGATCAGGGGTCGTGCTGGGGGTGTACTTTAGTGGAAAGGGCATGCGCGCGGCATGACGGCATGGCTGAAGACGCAGGGCTTGCGGCGCAGGTTGGTTCTGGCTTTTCTGCTGATGTACCTTCTGCCGGTCGGGTTCCTGCTGTATCTGGTGGTGCGGCTTATGGATCAGGGCGTGGGGGACGCGCTTGGCGCCCTGTTCACGCGCACGACCATCGCGATCGGCATCCCGGCCTCGGCGCTCATGGCCGTGGCCGCTCTTGCGCTGATGAACCGCAGCGTCAAGCCGATCGCAGCCGCGACGCACGACGCCGAGCGGTTCCTCCAGAAAGTGCGCGGCGCGACCTACGTCCTTCCCGAAGGCGACGAAGCGCAGAAGCTCTCCGCCTACCTCGCCGACATGATCGGGGAAATGCGGCACCGGCTGGATGACGTCGACCGCTACGCCAGTCAGCTCCGCGAGGCCAACGACAAGCTCCTGGAACTGGCCGTGAATGACGGGCTGACGGGGTTGTACAACCGCAAGCAGGCCGACCACATTTTGGAGGTCGAGCTTGAACGCGCCGTGAAGTTCGGACTGCCTCTGTGTCTGGCGATGGCGGACATCGATCGCTTCAAGGTTTTCAACGACACGTTCGGGCACGTGGCCGGGGACGAAGCGCTCAAGCGCATCGCCGAAGTGCTCGGTCGCAGCGTGCGGCGGCAGGATGTGTGCGCCCGTTTCGGGGGCGAGGAGTTTCTCATGCTTCTGCCCGAGACGACGCTGGCCGATGCCATGGGGATCGCGGGGCGCGTGCGCTCCGCCGTGGAAGGGTTCGAGTTCGACGCGGGGCAGAACGGCCGGTCCGGCCGGCTGACGATCAGCGTCGGCATCGCCGAATATGTGACCGGCGAGCGTCCGCGCGATCTGATCGCGCGGGCGGACGCCGCGCTCTACAAGGCCAAGAACGCGGGGCGCAACAGGGTGTCGGTCTGACGTCAGATCCCGCCGTCCGCAACGCCATGCAGACGCCAGGCACAGAGGCGGAAGGCATAAGCGGAAGCGCCCGCTCCCTGCTCATGCTGATCGTCGCCGCGCTCTTGCTGCTGCACCTGACCGTGCTCTACAGCGGAGCGCTGGCGGCCTCCGTCATGAGCCGCATGCGTTTGCCGCTGGCCGAGCTGATCGTCGGCCTGGTGGTCTTCTGGGCGGCGGCCCTGACGTGGCTCTTTGTCCGGCGCTGGCGCGCCGCGGCGGTTCAGATGGGACGGCTCGAAGACGTGGTGTGCAGCATCAGCCCCGACACGCTGCTGGTCATTGACGCCGACCGCCGCATCCGACGCTGCAACGACTCGGTGCGCCGCCTCTTCGGCTACGAGCCGGCGGAAGTGATCGGGCAGCGTACGGACTTGCTTTACGCCGACCGCCGCGGCGACCCGACGCAACCGGGCGAAGTGCGGCGGGCCATGGACAAACAGGGCTTTCACGTCGGCACCGCGACGGGCCGGTCCAAGGACGGCGCGACCGTTCCGCTCGAGATCATCACCTCGCTTCTTACCCACCGTCCGGGCGCCGTGCTTGTCCTGCGCGATATATCCGAGCGGATCAGCGCCGAGCACGAACAGCGGCAGGTGGACGCGCGCGTGCGGCGCCACCAGCGCACGGAAAGCCTGGGCGCGCTGGCGGGCCGGCTGGCCCGGGAATTCAACGCGCAACTCGCGGAGATCCGCCGGCACGTCGTCTCCGCGACCGCGGAGGCCGGCGGCGAGAACGTGACCCGTGCCCTGGACCGCATCGGGCAGGCCGTGGCGCATGCCGATGTTCTGTGCCGCGAACTGCAGGTCTACGCCGGCGGCGGGCGATCCGACTTCGCGGACCTCGACCTGGCGGCAACGGTGCTGGACATCGGCCGCCTGCTGGAGGTGGCCCTGCCGCGCAGGGCCGTACTCAAGTTCGACCTGCCGCGGGGGCTGCCGCCCGTGAGCGGCAACCGCGCGCAACTGCACCAGGTGATCATGAACCTGATCACGAACGCCGGCGACGCGCTCGGCGAGAACGGCGGCCGGATCGCGGTGACCGCGGGGGTGGCGTTCTGCGCCAAGGAGGCCCTTGCGGCCCTGAATCCCGGCGACGAGATCGCGCCGGGCCGCTACGTGTTCCTGCGTGTGGCCGACACCGGATGCGGCATGGACGAGGCCACCATGGCGCGCATCTTCGATCCGTTCTTCACCACCAAGAGCAAGGGGCGCGGCCTGGGACTGGCATCGGTGGCGGGTATCATCAGGCGTCACCGGGGGGGCTGCGGGTCGAGAGCCGGCCGGGCGCGGGCACCACTTTCACGGTCCTTCTTCCCGCGTCGGGAAGACTTTTCGCGCGGTCGCCGTCGGAGGCTGACGCCGCGGCGTGGCGCACGCGCGGCACGGTGCTGGTGGCCGACGACGACAAGTCGGTGCGCATGGAAACGACCAAGCAGCTTGCGCACATGGGTTACGCCGTCATGGCTTCGTCGGGCGGCTACGCCGCGCTGGAAGTCTACCGCGGCAGCGCCGCGGAAATTGCCGCCGTGCTGCTGGACACGGCCGTGCCCGCCTGCAGCGCGCGCGAGGCGTTCGACGGGATACGCGCCGCGGGCGCCGCGCGCGTGATCCTGACCAGCACCCATGCCTGGGAGGATCTGGCGCCGGAGTATCCGGCCGGCGCCGAGTTCCTGCGCAAGCCGCTGACCGAGCCGACGCTGCGCGCCGCGATGGACGGCGTTTTTGACCGGCCGGCGACGTAAATCGCAACATCGTCATTGGACATTCCCCGCCGAATATCGGATATTCCGTGCCCGGCGTAAGCCTGGCCGTTGCCGCGGCCCAAACCGACAACCGAAAACCGAAAACCGACAACCAGATGATCCCCGAACCCGCGCTTCTGAAAGTCCGCCGGCTTGACGCCGGCGCCGAGCTGCCGCGCTACGCGCACCCCGGCGACGCGGGCCTTGATCTGCTTGCCGCCGAGAACGCGGAGCTGGCGCCCGGCGCCTCGCGCCTGGTGCGGACGGGCATCGCCATCGAACTGCCGCCGGGCACGGAGGCGCAGGTGCGACCGCGCAGCGGACTGGCGCTGAAACACGGCGTCACGGTGCTCAACACGCCGGGCACCATAGACGCCGGCTACCGGGGCGAGGTCGGCGTGATTCTCATCAACCACGGCGCGGAAACCTTCCGGGTCGAGCGCGGAATGCGCATCGCCCAGATGGTCGTGGCGCCCGTGCTGCGCGTGGAAGTCGCGGAAGCGTCGGAGCTGGGCGGAACTTCGCGCGGCGCGGGCGGTTTCGGGTCGACCGGGGAGCATCAGAATCACAAGTCGGAGGACGCATGAGCGTTGTGGACGGGATGCTGGACGAGAAGGGGCCGGAAGGCACGTTTGAAGAGGCGCGGCGCGTGGCCCGCGAATACACGTTTGAGCAGCGGCGCCGGGGCCGGATCTCCTTCGCGGATCCCTCGCCCGACAGCCACCCGTCGATCCACGTCGTCCGGCGCACGCTGCCGGAAGTGTGGGAAGACACGGCCATGGCCCTCATGGCGATCGGCCGGGAGATTCACACCCACTACGATCCGCGCCGCAAGTCCGGCGAGTTCGCCAGCTTCCCCAGCCTCGAAGCGACCGTCATGATGCATATCGTGGAGCCCTTCGGCGAACCGCGCTTTCACAAGCACTACCTGGGCGGGTGGATGGGATTTGGCGACTACCGCGCCGAGATCGAAGGCGTGAAGGACGGCTGGATGATCTCGCCCGCGACCGTGGCCGGGCTGCTGAAGCGCGGCGAGTTCGACGCCGTCAAGGGCGACGAGCGCTGGAACTATACCTACAGCCAGCGCCTGCGCGCCTACCCCTACTTCGACTTCCACGGCGACCTGCGCACGATCAACCAGCTCGATTCGGTGGTGGCCAACCTGGCCGCCGAGCCCACAAGCCGTTCGGCGCAGTGCATCACCTGGGATCCGCGCTGGGACCACAACGACCGGCAGATGGGCCCTTTCAAGTGGGACAGCTACCACTCGCCCTGCCTGCAGCGCTTCTGGTTCCGCCTGCGGCCGCGGGCGGAAGGCGCCGGCTACCGCCTCGACATCAACGGCCACTGGCGTTCGCGCGACCACCTCAAGGCCGTGCCGTCGAACGTCTACGGCGTCACGGAAGGCATGCACGAGGAAGTGCGCCGCAAGCTGGCGGACAGGCTCGGGGTTCCGGTGGAGCGGGGCAGCTATATCGACATCAACGATTCGCTGCACCTCTACGGCCACTACCTGGATCCGCGCCTGCAGGGGCTGGACGCCAAGAGCTACCTGGAGGACGTCTTCCGGATCGCGGCCGGCGAGCCCATCGAGAACCGGGTCGTCATGCCGGGCACGGACATGTACGACATGATGATGGAAGACATCGAGCGCGAATACGCGTTTCGCAAGGCCAACCCGGACTTCGGCCGCGGAGGGTGACCGGCGGGACGGGCCTGGGAGAGGGCGAGCCCCCCTGCGTGCACCGCTACCTGAGCTGCGCTTCCTTGAGCTGGCGGGTCAACTCTTCGCCGAAGCGCCTTTCTTCGGCCAGATCCCGCTCAAGCTCGCGGGCGTGGGCGCGGAGTTCGCGGTTCTCGGCCTCCAGCCGCGCGATGCCCTCGCGCAAGAGCTGGGCCGTGTGACGCACGTCGCGCCGCGCCGCGGCCCCGGCGGCGGGCGTCCCGTTGAACGCCTTCAGGCTTTCGGCCGCGCCGCGCTCGCTTTCCTCCGTGGCCTTCCGTATTCCGGCCTCGCGCAGCAGGCCCGGCCCGCGCGCGGCGGCGGGGGAAGGCGGAGGCGGAGCAGCCGAAGCGGCCGCCGCCGCCGGCTCGGGCGCTTCCGGACGGCGTCCGCCGTCTTCGTGCGGCGGCGCCCGTCCGGAGGGAACGGGCTCGGCCCGCAGACTCTCGTGCACTCGTGACATGTCCGGTTGTTGTCCGCGGCGGCGCCATGCGGCGCGCGGAAAGATACTGAAGCAGCAACAGCGCCGGATTTCAAGCCCCGTGTTCGCAGCAAAGTCTCGACGGGCGCGGCCTGACCGTATACCGTTCCTCGCACATGAGCGCGAAACCGTGGGGCACCGTTCTTTCGGGCGACGAGACCGCGGTGGCGCAGTCCTACGCCCGCTGGGCCGAACAACCCGTGGACCAGGATTGCGCCGGCGCATACGCGCCGCCGCCGCCCGCCGCCACGACGCTCAGGGATCGCGTGGCGTTCACGGGGCCGGGCACCTTCTTCGGGCGCGCCCAGCGCACCCTCGTGCTGCGGCCGAGCCGCGAAAGCGGATGGTGGTTCCGGCGGCGGGATCTGCCCGAGTCCATGCCGATCGGCGTGTCGGTGAACAACGTGTGGACCACGGCCCGCAACATCGTGCTGTGCAGCGGCTCGCCGCACAACTACATGCGCATGGTCGAGCACATCATCGCGCTGAAGACGGGCATGACGCTGGACAACGCCGTGGTGAGCCTCGAATCCGGGGATCCGCCCCTGTTCGAGCGCAGCAGCCTGGAGATGGTCGAGGGCGTTGAGCGCGTGGGCATGGTCCCGACGGGCGGGGCGGCGCAGACGTTCACCGTGAAGGAACCGGCGACGGTCGGCGGCCGCAAGGGCAGCTTCCTGACTTTCCTTCCGGCCGAAGACGGAAGCCGCCGCCTGCGCATCGACTGCGCCGTCGACTTCCGCTCGGCCATCGGCCGGCAGCGCATCGTCTTCGACGTCACGCCGGATACTTTCCGGCACGGCGCCTTCGCGCGCACCAATACCACCCTGGGCAAGATGATCTACTCCCGCACGGTGGGCAAGATCTTCGCGGACGTGCGCAACCTGGGCTACACGACGCGCAACATCCTCATCGCCGGGCCGCGCCGCTACTTCAACGAGCCGCGCCTGCCGCACAAAGGCAAACCGCTGGAAGCGGTCTGGCATCGGGCCACGCTGGACCTGCTGGCGGCCGTGGCGCTGATCGACCGCGGCCGCTTCGCGGGAACGATCGTGTCGTACAAGGCGGGCCACGCGCTGGACGTGGAGATGGTGCGCCAGCTCTACCAGCGCGATCTGCTCGCGGAGATGCGGTAAGGTGTTTCCGCCGGCAAACGGGGACGGGTGGCCCGCGAGCCTCGTTCATCTCGGCATGCCGGCGAGACGCCGGCGCCAGGTTTGCTCGCCACACGCCTGCCATTGCCGCCTTGACGCCGGGGCGGCGGCATGCTTCTCTGGGCGGCAAGAGATGCGGCTATGGACGGACACGCGGGCGTGACGGCAACGGGTTCGCGCGAGCACGGCGGCGACGGCCATGCGCGCTTGCGCGAAGCGCGACAGCAGCTTTCGCAATGCGTGCGCGCCTGCCGGCAGACGATCACCTATCTGCAGGGCAAGAGCTGCCTGGACCAGCGACGCCTGCAGCGCGTCCTGGAAGACGTCGTCCGGGCCGGCGAGAACTTCCTCGACTCGCCGTGACGGTCCGCGGTCCAGGAGCGGAAGGCAGATGGAATCACGCGCCGTCTCGTTGAAGTTGCCGGCGGAGCGGGGCGACGCCGGCGCGCCAAGCGCGGGCCTTGGGTCGCCCGCGGCACGGGCTTCAGCCTGTCCCGCGAAACCGAACACGGTCGGACGGCATTCACGCCCGGCGCCGCCCCGCGCATTGCTGTTTCTCCTTCTCTTCCTGTCATCCGCCCTGCCTCTGACGACGCGCGCGGGGACGGTGCTGGACGCTTCGTCGCCGCCCGCGGAGCCGGAGACAATCACCAACCTCTGGGAAGTCGGCGAGGGCGAGGCGAAGCCGGAGGAGCCGCCCGCACAGGCGACGCTTGACTTGTCGACGGTCTATTCGACGGACGTCCCGGGCGAGCGTCTGGAAGAACGCGGGCTGGAGCCGGAATGGGGCGCCGGCGTTCCGCGTGACGCGGGGGATGCCATTGTGTCCGCGTTCCTGATAACCAACCGCGAGCCGCGCCCGAAGCCGACTCCCGTGGCCCGTGTCGAGTCGCGCGCGCCGTCAACCGTCTGGACGGCGTTGAAGAGCGTTCCGCCGTCCGGCGCCATAAGCATGCTCTTCTGCGTGTTTCTGCTGGCGCTTCTCCTGCTCAAGGGCATGCGTCCGTGACAGAGCAGACAACCTCCATGTAGAGAACGCTCCTTTGAATTCGGCATCGGGAGGGACGGCGGCCCCGCCGTCCGCGGTTCTTTCACGCCTTCTCAGCTATGCGCTGAAGCCGCAAACGAACGAAACCCGTCAGCGAGCCGGTGAACCTATAGAGAGCAGTTCAGCCGCTTCGCGGCCGAACTGTTCTTGTTGAAGTTGCTTTGTACAAGCTGTTTACGTTTGATCAGGTCGCCTGCCTGACCTTCACCAATTTGGTGCAACGCACGCAACGCTTCGGTATGTTCTTTGTGATCAAGTGGTGGAACATCTTCACCCGGCTGGCGCAACCGGACCGGCACTTGGCAGCGGTCACTTCGCGGCCGCTGCTGCTGCACGCCGTCGGCCGGCTGGTCACGACCGGCCGTCGCAAGATCGTACGACTGACCTGCACGCACGCGATGGCCGACAAAGTGCAGATGGTTCTGAGCCGGATCGGCGCGTTCTTCAACCGCTTGAAGGCGATTGCGGAGCAGTTGAGCCCAGAGGCGATCTGGGCCATCATTCTGTCGGTGGCTTTCCGTTTACTTTGACGGTTCATTCGTAGTATACTTGGCTCCGTCGGGAGGCGAATGAAACTGCTTGCGTGCATTCTGGCGTTGGAGGCGGCGGTTTCCGCGGCAGCCGCGGCAGCCGCGGCTCCGGTCCGCGCGGCCGTTCCTTCCGGCGACTTCAGCCGCTACGAGGTCATCATCGGCCGCGAGCCTTTCGGCACGCCGCCCCCGCCGCCGCCCCCGGCCGCCCCCCCGCCCGGGCCGCCGCCGGTCGCCTTCGTCAACAACCTGCGCCTGGTGGCGATCACCGACACCAGTTTCGGCGTGAAGGTCGGCTTCCTGGACGTCAGCAAGAACCCGCCCAAGAGCTACTACCTGGCCGTGGGCCGGAGCGAGGACGGCATCGAGGTCGTGGACGCGGACTACGACCTGGAGGCGGCGCTGTTGCGCAAGGGCACGGAGGAACATTGGCTCTACATGAAGTCCGGCCCGCCGGTCGCGGGCGGGCCCGCGGCGGGCGGCGCAATGCCTCCGGGCGCGATCCTGCCCGGCGCGACCGGCGTACCGGGCGGATCGCCGATGGAGGGGCGGATCAGCTACTACGCGCGGCGGCTCGAGCGCCGCAACGAGATCCTGGAAGAGCGCCGCAAGGCGAGCGCGGAGCGGGAGAAGATCGGCGCCGAGCAGTTGCAGGCGCAGTTGCGGGACTACAACCTGGAACTGATCCGGGCGCGCGGGGAAAAGGGGCCGCCGCTGCCCATTCCGCTGACCCCTCAGGAGGATGCCCAGCTCGTGGAGGAGGGCGTGCTTCCGGCGCGGTAGGCCGCGGGAAAAAAGCGGAAATTTGTTGTTGACCCGTGAACGAAAGAAGCCTATATTGATCTCAAATCGAGGATTGAGATAGAGTTGTACAGCACCACAAATTACGGAGGAGAAGCGGTATGAAGCGGTTGATGGCGGTTGGTCTGGCTGCGCTTCTGGTCGCGGCCGGAGTCGGGCTGGCGGCGGACGTCCCCAGCGTGAACGTGGTCGGGTATGGCAAGGTTGTGATCGGACCTGGCAAGCTGGTCTTGGTGGCCACGACGTTCGAAACCTTCGGCGACTCCACCCTCAACGATCTGGTGGGCAGTCAGCTCCCGGTCAGCAGCGTTGCGTTCATTTGGGACAGGGTCTCGAAGAGCTACAAGACCTCCACTATGTCGCGATTTGGGACTTGGTCTGGAACCAACGTGATTCTTCGCGGCGACGCGTTCTGGCTGAAGAATGCCGGCTCGACCACCAATGTGGTCACGTTGAAAGGGGAGGTGCCCTACTACTACAACGAATCGGCCACCACCACTGTCGACCAGATCACGGGCATAGATGCAGTGGCGTATGCCTACCCCGTTGATGTTTGCTGGACCAACACAGAACTTGCAAAGGACGCCGTTACGAGTGATGTGCTTTACATCTGGAATGGCAGTAGCTATGACACCTATTCAAAGAATCGCTTCGGGGCATGGTCGACGCCGGCCGGGTTCAAGATAGAAGCGGGGCGGGCCTTCTTCGTGAAGACTGCCGCGGTGATTGACTGGACAGAGGTTGCGCCGTACGACTTGGACTAGAATCTCACAGGTAGTGGTTTCGAGGGCATGTTGAGGGAGGAGAAACGATGAACAAG
>Ga0194126_10005134_pt1 | contig 19475 bp, 11 predicted proteins | sample TA2KigC150mmetaG_FD_148641 | JGI IMG/M metagenome (GOLD analysis project Ga0194126, IMG submission 148641) | Freshwater microbial communities from Lake Tanganyika, Tanzania - TA2015035 Kigoma Deep Cast 150m | ecosystem: Environmental > Aquatic > Freshwater > Lake | place: Tanzania: Lake... | reverse complement strand
TAAATGCACAAATGTCTGTGATCATATTTTCCGAAAAAGGTGAAAAATTCATTGCCTTTGTGAACAATACCCGGATAAACGATACACCTGAAGCACGCATTGCAGCAGAGCGTCCCGGAGGACCAAACTTTAAAGTCCGGATCAGCTTTGAGGACACCTCAATCCCTGAAATCCAAAAAACTATTTTCAATACCCCTGAATCGGAAATTTACTATGTGATCAAGGGTTCAACGAAAGGACGTACTGCTGCCACCCAGCCGGATACAACTGCAGAAGTATCTGGATACCCAAAAGTAATCGTTGATAAGGCATTGCCGGAAAGATTAGTTTTTATCCTGTCCCCGTGAACAGAAATGGATCTCTGAGGTACCTTTTTTTCGCCTTGTTGTATTTCGCGCAGGGATCCATTCTCGGCTATTTTACTGCCCTGAATGCACTCTATCTCCGTTCGTTTGACATCCCCATGGGTAAGGTCGGAATTTTTGCAGCCATTGCATTGATCCCGTTGATCCTGAAGGTTTTCTGGGGGTTTCTGAGTGACCGGGTCAACCTTTTTGGATGGGGACACCGCAAACCTTACATCGTCATTGGTTTGCTGATGCAGGCAGCCGGACAGGCGGTTTTTCCATTCATCACTCCATCGGAATCATTTTACCTGCTTGCCGGTGTGGCCTTTTTCAGTTTGCTTGGCATGGCCTTATATGATACCTGTACCGACGGACTGGCACTTGATACGACCCCCCCGGAGGAGATGGGCAAAATCCAGGGGATCATGGTGGCCGGACGTGCTGTCGGCGTAGTCGTTATTGCTGCGGCTGTAGGGCTTATCTCGCATCACGCCAACTGGACGTTGGTTTTCTGGTCGCTGGCGCTGATGACTTTAATCCCATTGCCCCTGGTTTTCTTCATCCGGGAACCGGCACATCCCACAACCAGCTCTTTTACCTGGAAAGCGTTCCGGGTTTTCGGAAAGAAACAGGTGCTGGCGGTCGCCATGCTGGGGGTGTTGTGCACAATGATCATTGGCGGCACAAACCAGCTGGTCAATCCTTTTCTTGAAGAGGATTTCGGAATTTCCTACATGATGGCCGGCTTTTATGCGGCCGTATGGGGGATCGGAGTGGTCGTCGGAGGACTTAGCGGCGGCAAACTAACGGATCGCTTTGGACATCGAAAAGCCTTGCTGGGGGCAATTTTCCTGGCCCTGGGCTCAATCCTGCTGATTGCAGCCATCTCGGGAACCTGGATGGCCTGGCCGCTCCTGTTCTTCTTTGGAATCGCTTACGGATATTATGAAACGGTCTTTTTTGCCACCTCCATGGCGGTCACTGACCTCCGGATCGCGGCTTCCATGTTCGCCATCCTCATGGCCTTCTCCAATGCCGGATCAGGTATGGGGATGATCATCGGTGGGAACCTGAGTGATCAGATCGGTTTCCGCGGAACATTCATCTTCCTGGCAGCCTTGAATATCCTCATCCTTCCGCTGGTTCCCCTGATCTTTAGTTCGAAAAAAACGGCCGGAGATCAGTCTTGATGTGTCTTTTCAATTAACAAGTTTTCTGGTCAGGGAATACTCCTGATCCAATGAGCAAATAAAAGATCATTGACCCCATAAAAGGAACGACCATCCGTATCGGTTTCTTTATAAACCATCTCTTTTTTGATTAAAGAATGCAAGGATTGAAGTACCGTCGCAGATCCACTCAGGTGATATTTTTTTAAAAAGGAGCCGGCAGATGGAGCATAGACTCTTTTTTCCATTGCTATTGCTTTCAGTAACATCCATTGCGGAACAGTCAGTAAATCACGGTAATTGAAGAATACGGTTTCTGTCTCTTTGAGTATTCTCAGTGATTCGGATTTTACCAGATCCTTTGTAATTTCAGAAGCCGCTGTCGCAAACAAACGGTTACAAAGAAGTTGAACATAGTATGTATGAAGGTCAGACCATTCCAATATCACCTCAATGACTTCAAGAGTTATTTTTCGGTGATTCTGAAGAAAATGTTTTTCAATGAAACACGCATAATCATTCGCAGAAATTTTCCCAATCTTCATAAACTGGGTACTTCTATAAAATGGTCTGGAGGGACTATTGAACAAGTCTGTCATCAGATGTTGCCGACTTCCGGAAAAGATAAAAACGATGTTATGAAGTTGCTGAATAAGGCCTCTCATCCAAGCATCCGTATTTTTCTCAGGATAAGAAAGAATTTGTTGAAATTCATCAATTGCAACTGCTATTTTATTGGGTTGTGTTTCTAAGAACTCAAGAACAGATTGAAGTTGTGTTTCGGGTTTATGATGGCTTACTTCAAGAGAAACTTGGGGCATACCCGATAAGGCATCAAAAGTGATCAGCGGTCTGAGGGATTTAACAAATTCCCAAATAGCTTTACCCGGTTTAGATTTCTGTGGGACAGCGTTTATCAGGGCCGTGACAAGGGCATTCAATAGATCGCTCCTGTTTTCTGTAGGCTGAATATCTATGTAGATTCCAGTAAATGATTTGGGTAATTGCGATAATACATGATGAATCAAACCGGTTTTTCCAATTCGCCGAACGGATGTAAGGGTCACTGATGTTCCATTATTGATTTGTTGAAGGATATGATCGGATTCACTTTTCCGGTTACAAAAATAGCCGGCACCAGCATAGCCGCTTGTGATAAAAGGATTTAATATTTTCTTCATGACCAAAACTTTTCACAAAGCTACAAATTATAAGTTACATTTTATAACTTACAAAATATATCTTTCAAAAAACTGACTTAGTAAAAGTCGGGTATAATGGTAATTTAGTCGCCTATGATAGTTGAATATCCGAAAAAAATAGAAGTTCTGATGCAGTTGCATTATTGCCGGTTATCAGAACGAGACCGCAGGCAGTATGCTGCATTAGAATCCATAAAATTGGGATGGGGCGGTGTTACGTATATAAGCTAGATACTTGGCACAGACAGAAAAACCATTTCACAAATAGGTTTGTCAAGCGTTTATTAAAGGAATTGGGATATGGTTATCGCAAGCAATCAAAGCAATTGTCCACCGGTAGTTATACTCGCCGAAATGAGCAATTCGAAATAATTTGTGCACTGGTATTGATAATGAGCGTTATAAGCCCTGTTCTGAGTATATTTGGCACTTGACACTTGAGACCTGGCACTTGATTCCCGGTCACGGAACCACAACGAGTCCTTGCGGCCTGAGCAAGAAGTCTATTTTCGTTCCAGCACTTGAAAAAAGAAATAGCCCATTTCTCAATATGCTGAGCCCTTATTAAATTTACTTCTACATTTGTATACTCATTCTTGGCAGGTTTGCAAAGGCAAAGCTGCTTAGAATGAGTTATACCGAGAGGAACAGCAGCAATAAATTTGCAAACCTGTTCCGATTCGGTATACATTGATATTTTGGTATTATGCTCAAATCGATGACAGGTTACGGGAAAGCGGGTTTCGAAAGGAAAGGCATTCGTTATACCATAGAAATCAAGACCCTGAACAGCAAGACGATGGATATCTCTCTTCGTCTTCCGGGCTTGTTCCGGGAATATGAGATGGAGATCCGGTCGCTGGTATCTGCCAGTCTGGAACGGGGAAAGGCAGAGGTCGCTGTGAGCGTGGAAAACATTGAAAATTCGAGCGGTATCCATATCAGCAAAGAAAAACTGGCTTCCCTTTACCGTGAGCTGGAATCGGTATACGGGGAACTTGGCCTGACTCCGGGTCAGGAGCTGATCCCGGCACTACTACGAATGCCGGATGTTATGCAAACTCCCGGAGAATCATTGGATCCAACTGAATGGGAGGAAGCGATTACCAGATTCAGAGACGCATTGGATGCAGTAAATGATTTCAGGATGCAGGAAGGAGTTGTACTGGAAAGCGATCTCCAAAACCGGATTGAGATGATCACGGAACGAATGCATCTCATCGTCGGACTGGAAAAAGAACGAAGTGAACGGATCAGGGAGAAATTGCGGGGAGAGGTGGAGCGCTTTTTTATCGGAGCAAATGCCCCGCAGTTCGACGCTAACCGCTTTGAGCAAGAGATGATCTATTATCTTGAAAAACTGGATATTACGGAGGAATTGATCCGGCTTAAGAAACACTGCCAGTTTTTTCAGCAAAACATGCAGGAAGAATCCAGTAATGGCCGGAAGCTCGGATTTATCCTCCAGGAGATGGGAAGGGAGATCAATACCATCGGCTCAAAGGCCAACGATGCAGAAATCCAAAAGATCGTCGTAGAGATGAAAGATGAGCTGGAAAAGATGAAAGAACAGATCCTCAATATTTTATAAGGCAAAAAGCCGGCCATCCACCCCATACAGATTATTTCACCCCAAACGTAAATCTTATCCTATTTCTTTGTAATTTTGCGTACATGGATAGTCATATACTTTTACATATACATTTTTTTACATATGAAAAACCCATCTTACCCGAGGATCATGATCCTTGTTTCCCTGCTTTTTGTCTCAAACCTGCTCTTTGCTGGTGACATCATCCTGAACGCCGGCCAGAACTCAACGACCTTCACAGAAAATACCTACCAGAAGCTATCGGTCAAAAGCAACATCTCAAGCATTTATTTTCAGGATGTTAACTCCCCCAAAGGGTTATTTACCCTTCTTTCCATCGATGGATACGGGCGTCGAAATGTTGCGGGAGAACCCGCCGTTCCCGAGTTCCGGAAACTGATCGAATATCCTTTCGATGCCACCTTCCAGGTGAACGTCATCCGGGAGCATTATGTGGAGATCGATCTGTCACAGTATGGTGTCCAGTTCCCGGTTTTTCCGGCGCAGCCACCCTTGTCCAAGAGTGATGACCCCAATCAGGTTGAGTTCATTTATCATGCCGGTGTATACACCCGGCATAAATTTGTGAGCGACCCGCTCATTCAGGTCACACCGGTAGGTGTTATGCGGGCATTAAACCTGGCCAGGCTCGATATCAGTCCTGTTGCCTATAACCCGGTTGAAAACAAACTGAGAATTTACGACCAGCTGGAATTTGAGATTGTCTTCCAGGGTGGCAACATTTCCAAGACGTTGGATCTGAAGGCAGCGAAAGCTTCTCCCTATTTTGAAAGCCTCTATCGCCAGATCAGCAATTACAAACCCCTGCCTCCCCATAAGGAATTGATAACCGATGCCCCGATAACCTATGTTATCGTCTCCGATCCAATGTTCCAATCGGTACTGCAATCGTTTGTCGCATGGAAAGAGAAAAAAGGCTTTAAAGTGATCGAAGCGTATACCAACAATCCCAATGTTGGCACAACCACCAATTCGATCAAGGCGTACCTGGCCGGTCTGTATAATTTCCCGCCGGCAGGCTATAACCCGCCCAGCTTTATCCTCTTTGTGGGTGACGTGGCGCAGATCCCTGCCTGGAGCGGCAGTGCAGGCTCTCATGTTACCGATCTGAGATACTGTGAATACACCAATGACGATATTCCGGAAGTCAATTATGGCCGGTTCTCTGCCAATAATGTCGGCCAATTGCAACCGCAGATTGACAAGACCCTGGAATATGAAAAATACGAAATGCCTAACCCTGCATTCCTTGGAGAGGCTGTGATGGTTGCCGGCGCCGATAACGCGCATCAGACCCACAGCAATGGCCAAATCTATTATGGTACCGAAAACTACTTCAACACTGCACACAATATTCTCTCGCATACCTACCTTCAACCGGAACCCTCGGGTGGAAATTACTCACAGAACATCAAGAACAATGTTTCAAATGGCGTCGGATATGCCAATTATACGGCCCATTGCGGTCCCGATGGCTGGTCTGACCCCTCTTTTGTCATAGCGGATATCCCCAGCCTACAGAATGCGCATAAATACTGCCTGATGGTCGGCAACTGCTGTTCCTCTTCAGAATACGATGGAACCTGTTTTGCGGAAGAACAACTCCGGGCCGCCGATAAAGGAAGCCTCGGATATATCGGTGGTTCCAACAGCACTTATTGGGATGAAGATTACTGGTGGGCCTGCGGCTTCAAAACAGTGGCTTTGCACCCACCTTATGATCCGTTGCACATCGGGGCCTATGATGGCGCTTTTCATGATCATGGTGAACCCATTGATGACTGGTATGTCACCCAGGGACAAATGTTCATCTGCGGGAACCTGGCCGTGGAAGAATCAAGCTCTGGCATGAAAGAATACTATTGGGAGATATACTGCCTGATGGGCGATCCTTCCCTTAGCGTCTATTTTGCTGTCCCATCTAATATGATAGCAAGCTATCCGAATGCCCTTGTCATCGGAATGACTTCCCTTGCCGTTACCACCGAACCTTATGCTTACGTAGCGCTCTCCCTGAACGGAGAACTGTTGGATGCGAAGGTATCTGATGCCAATGGCGCTGCCACGCTGACATTTACTTCACCTACTGCACCCGGCAATGCTGATATGGTAATTACCAAACAGAATAAAAAACCACATTTTGGTGTCGTACAGGTGGTCCCTGCAAATGGCCCCTATATCATCTTTGGCACTTATACGGTAAACGATTCACTCGGTAACAATAATGGTACGGCTGATTATGCCGAGACCATCACCCTTGACCTGGCAGTCAATAATGTGGGTGTTCAGACGGCCATTAATGTCATTGGAACCATCTCAACGATCGATCCGGAAGTTACCATACTGGATCCAACCTTTAGTTTTGGGGATATTTCTGCAGGGGCGACAGTTGTTGGCGAAGACGCCTTCCCAATGGTTATTGCCAATAACATCGCAGACCAGCGGGTACTTCATTTCAGCCTCTCTCTGACAGACGGTACCAATACCTGGGTATCAACCGTCAACCTTCCCTGTAATGCACCTGCCTTCACTTTTGGAACCATGATCATCGACGATGCTGGTGGAAACAACAATGGAATGCTTGACCCGGGTGAAACAGCCAATATCATCATCCCAACCACGAATAATGGTCATTCCGGCGTGAATAATTCACGCGGGTATCTGTTGATTGACGGTGGCCAGAGTCCATACATCATGGTCAACACCCCGCTGTATTTCATGGATTATATGGATGTCGGGGAAACCGTGAATGCTGTTTTTTCGGTGACCACTAATGGTATCACTCCTCCCGGAACGGTAGTGGATTTAACTTATAAAGCCACAGCCGGTTCGAACAGCCAGTATATCTTCGAGAGCCCGATGGATATTACCATTGGTCAGTTCGCGCAGTACAATATGGGCAATACTACTGTTACCGCATGTTCTTCCTGGTTTTTCGATAGTGGTGGCCCGAACAGCGGATATCAGAACAATGAAGATTTCACCATGACTTTCCAGCCGGCGCATACCGGAGCAATGGTTAAAGCGGTGTTTACCTTTTTTGATGTCGAGCCGCAAACCAACTGTAGTTACGACTGGCTCAAGATATTTAACGGACCTAATTCCCTCTCCCCGCTGCTGGGTACCTGGTGTGGCACCAACTCTCCCGGAACCATTGTATCAACCCATGCTTCCGGGGCGTTGACATTTGTGTTTTACAGTGATTATTCACAAACCTATGCCGGATGGAAAGCGGAAATGAGTTGCCAGGGAGGCGTTCTGATGGTCAATGCCACTGCATTTCCACCGGATGTTTGCGAGGGCAGCAGTTCACAACTGGCAGCCATTGCATCCGGCGGAAGTGGAAGTTATACCTACCAATGGAACCCAACCACTTACCTGGATAATCCAACTGCCTGGGATCCGATTTCAACCCCTGCTCTACCCATTACTTACACCGTAACGGTGAATGATGGCACTACTGCTGTCACCTCTACCCCAGTATCAGTAACTGTAAAAGATATACCCTCCACGCCAACCATCACTCAGGTAGGTGATGAGCTTGTTTCTGATGCAGCGACCGGGAACCAATGGTTCAATGAATACGGCATGATCCCGAATGCAACAGGCCAAACCTATTTACCGGTCGTTTCCAGTTATTATTATGTGCGGGTATTGGGTGCCAACGGCTGTTACTCAAATCCTTCCAACAGCATCTATATCCTCTTCACGGGAGTGAAAGAGCTCGAAGGAGCCACTACGGTCAGGATTTATCCGAATCCTTTCAGGCAAGTATTGAACTTTAGCTATTCGATCCCTGCTGCTTCTCCGGTTAGGGTTACGCTCTTCAACTATTTCGGACAGGAAGTAAAAGTTCTTATGAATGAACCTTCCATGCCGGCCGGTGAACACCAGTTTTCAGCAGATGCCGGAAATCTGCCCAACGGCATCTATTTCTGCCGGTTCCAGTCAAATGATGCACATATCGTCACCAAATTGATCTTATCGAAATAATCATTGAGCAAATATATCAAACCAATGAAAAAAAAACCTCCTTGTCCTTGTTTCCCTGATCTTTGCCGGTGGGCTTTTTGCTTCCGGCTGGGTAAATATCCGTTCTGAAAGTCCGGCCCCGGCAAGGGTTGAACTACAATCATCAGATATCAATACTTCGGTATTGAGGTTTTCTATTCCGGGCTTTTCCATGACCGATGTTATCACTCCACAAGGTGCGGTAGTCACATTATCGCTTGACAATGCATCTCCAATGCTTGTTGCCTCAGCGCCTGACCTGCTCAAGATAACAGCCTCTATCATCATTCCCGACCTGGATGAAATGGATGTTCGCATTGTTTCGTCCCGCTATCAGGATTTCCATGACCTGCTGATCGCTCCTTCGAAAGGAAACCTGTACCGGGATACCGATCCGGCCACGGTACCTTTCGTTTTTGGTCCCACTTACCAGATGGACCAATTTTTTCCCGGGAACCTTGCTGACCTGCGTGAGCCGTTCATCATCCGGGATCTGAGGGGACAGACCGTTATTGCTTATCCTTTCCAGTACAATCCGGTGACGAAAACCCTCAGGGTGTATTATGACCTGGTAGTGGAAGTTTTTAAAAAGAGTAACAACGGTCTGAATCCAATGGTCAGAAATCTTGGACAACCCAAGATCGGACCGGAATTCAGCGCCGTCTATCAGCATCATTTTCTGAACTTCGACAACTATACGGACTATACTCCCCTGGATGATCATGGTAAAATACTGGTCATCTCTTACGGCTCGTTCATGAATGCCATGCAACCCCTGGTTGACTGGCGCAACATGAGCGGGACACCCTGTGAAATGGTTGATGTAGCTACTGTCGGTACCACTGCAACGGCCATTAAGAATTACATTTCAAACTACTACACCACCAACGGGCTCACGTTTGTATTGCTGGTTGGAGACAATGCCCAGATCCCAACCAACCAGGGTGGCGGCCTGGGAGGACCTTCCGATAATGCCTATGGATATCTGGTTGGCAACGATCACTACCCGGATGTTTTCGTGGGCCGATTCTCTGCAGAAAACATCGACCAGGTGGAGACCCAGGTCGTTCGTACCATCGATTATGAAAAAACACCGCAACTGCTCACCGACGATTGGTACACCAGTACGATCGGAATAGCCTCCAATCAAGGACCTGGAGATGATAATGAATATGATTACCAGCACATCCGCAATCTTCAAACACAAATGCTGGCGTATACATATATCTACAATTTTGAACTATTCGACGGAAGCCAGGGCGGACATGACGCTACCGGGAATCCAACACCCAGCCAGGTGGCAGATGCCGTGAATGATGGCGGAACAAACATCGTATATTGCGGACATGGCAGTGCGACCTCCTGGGGCACTTCGGGTTTTTCAAACAGCAACGTAAATGCCCTGCTCAATGAAAACAAACTTCCGTTTATCTGGTCAGTCGCTTGCGTGAATGGGAATTTCCTTTCCACAACGTGTTTTGCAGAGGCCTGGCTGCGTGCCGAACATAATGGAAATCCGATCGGAGCAGTAGGTTTCCTGGGTTCTACCATCAACCAGAGCTGGAATCCTCCGATGGAAGGTCAGGATGAGATGGTTTCCATCCTGGTGGAATCTTATGCAAATAATATCAAACGGACATTCGGTGGGCTTTCCATGAATGGCTGCATGAAGATGAATGATACCTACGGCTCAAGTGGTGATGAGATGACCGACACCTGGAACATCTTTGGTGATCCGGCCCTGATGGTCAGAACGGATAAACCGGAAAACATTACCGCTACCTATGATCCTTTCCTGTTTGTGGGAGCCACCTCGATGTCCCTGACATGTAATGTGAACGGGGCAGTGGCTACCGCCTCCATCAATAATAGTGTGCTTGGCTCTGCAACCGTTACAGGAGGTTCTGCAACCATTACTTTCAATGCACCGGTCAGCACACCCGGAGATACCGTGACCCTGGTCATTGTCGCATATAATCATATCCCATTGATTGCAGGACTCCCGGTGATTACGCCCAATGGACCTTACATTGTTTACACCCACAGCTATATCAACGACAGCCAGGGCAACAATAACGGCATGGCTGACTACGGAGAAGACATCCTGTTGACTGTCGGCATTAAAAATATCGGAACAGACCCTGCTCAGAACCTTATCGTTCAGGTTACCACTATTGACCCGTATGCTACCATGCTCGATTCGGAGGAAAATTATGGAACGGTTATTCCCAACGAGGTGAAGGAAGTTCCCAACGCCTTTGAGTTCCATGTGGCCAACGACATTCCAGACGGTCACATCATCCACTTTAATATGCTGTCGACGGATGGAACAGACTCCTGGAGCGGCTCGTTCGTCTTTATCGCCCATGCACCGGCTATCAACTATAGCGGACTGACGGTCAGTGATCCATCAGGAAATAATAATAACCGCCTCGATCCGGGTGAGACTGCTGATATGACTATTACCCTCATTAATAACGGCAGCGCTCCCGCCTACAATGTGGTTGGAACCCTCATACCATTGAACCCGTATATAACGGTTACTTCCGGCAACCAGGCATATGGTGATATGAATCCGGGACAGGATAATACAAAGTCCTTTGCTGTCGAGGTGGATGATCAGGCACCCCAGGGGATCACGATCAGTTTTATCATTCAATACACGGGTAATTTTGGAATAGGTGGATTTACACAATTTAGCACCATTATTGGTCAGATTCCTGTGATGGTCATTGACCTGGATGGCAACCAGAATTCAGCGGATAAAATGATCGACGCACTGGAGAGTTTGGATGTTCCTGTAACTTACTCAACAGAAGTTCCGGCAAATGGCCTGGATCTTTATTCATCTGTTTTTGTTTGTCTGGGAACTTACTCCGACAACCATACGTTGTCTTCATCAGAAGGTCAGCAACTGGCCGACTACCTTGACCAGGGCGGCAACCTGTATATGGAGGGTGCTGATACCTGGAAGTATGACCCACAAACTGCGGTTCATCCGAAGTTCAAAATCATTGGATTGGAAGATGGATCCGGCGACCTGGGTACCATCCAGGGCAAGACCGGGACCTTTACCGATGGCATGTCATTTAACTTTGTCGGGGACAATGCCTATATTGACAGGATCTCCTGGAATTATCCTGCCTATGAGATCTTCAAGAATGCAGACCCCAGCTACATCAATGCGGTTGCACAAGATGCCACAACCTACAAAACCATTGGTACATCCTTTGAATTTGGAGGGCTTGCCGATGGTTCTTTTCCATCTACCAAGAAAAACCTGATGAAGGAATACCTTAACTTTTTTGGAATCACCCCTCCGCCGTTGCTGGCGAATTTCTTTGCTTATCCCACAACCATCAATCTGGGGGATACCGTGGAATTTCTCAACTTTTCTTCCGGACCGGTTGTCAGCTATTCCTGGAGCTTCCCCGGAGGAGATCCATCTACAAGCACCGAAGCCAATCCCAAGGTGGTTTATTCCAGCCCCGGATATTTTGATGTCAGCCTCACTGTTTCCGATGGAACCAACACCAATACGATGCTGAAGCCCGACTACATCCATGCCGATAACATCACCGGCGCGCCTGTTGTTTCGACTGAACCGAATCTCCTGATCTACCCGAATCCGGCCTCTGATCAGGTGATCATTCAGTTTGGAGGGTACACGAATGAGCGGATTGAAATGTCCCTCTATAATTCGCTGGGCACGCAGGTTGACAAGCAGATGATCACTGTTGGGAAAGGTGGGTCAAAAATGCAAATGGATGTCTCCTCGTTGCCTGAAGGTATCTATCTGATAGCAATCAGGGGAACAAGTATCAACGTTACGAAAAAACTCGTTGTTCGTTGATCGTTGCGCGTTGTTCATCTGTTGATGAATGACGGAAGATGGATAATGAATAGACGCAAAGTGATGAAAAATATGCTTTGCGTCTTTTCGTTTAGATACAGTTGAAACAACCAATGGAAACCTCAGAATTCCTTGATAAGCATGCTTTCAAGCTCCTTTTCAAAAGGGAGTTCGGGAACATGTGCTTCCTGGCGCAGCGTTATGTGCAGGATGCCGAGGAGGCCCGGGAGATAGTTCAGGATGCCTTTCTCGCTCTGTGGGAAAAGCGGATAACCATTGATCCATCAAAAAATCCAGGGGCTTACCTGGCTACAATAGTCAGGAATAAATCGCTTAACTGGATCAGGGATCATGGAAAGTTTCACCAGCAGATGTTAAACATTGAACAAACCAGGATAGAGAAAGCCTCTGCGCAGGGAGATCCGCTGATCACATCAGAAATATCGCACAGGATTGAAACGGCGCTTGCCGAACTTCCGGAAAAATGCCGGGAGGTGTTCCTGCTGAATCGTCATGATCAGATGAAATACCAGGAGATCGCTGACCATCTCAACATCTCGGTAAAAACAGTGGAAACACAGATGTCAAAAGCCCTTCAACATTTCCGCCAGCGTCTTTCCGAGTTCATGCCGGTCATTTTTATTTTTCTTTACAGTTGCCACATTGCATCGCTCCTCACAACAAGCCTCACCTTTTCACTATTTCACCATTTCACTATTTCACCATTTCACCATTTCACCATTTCACCATCTGACATCAGGGTCATCATCCATTTTTGTGTATAGATAGTAGCAAAGCCATGGAAACACATGAAGCATCATATTACGACCTGCTGATCACCAAATACTATTCAGGAGAGGCCTCCTTAGCAGAGCAAGATGAACTGACAGGCTGGATCGAACGCGATCAGGAGCATCGTTCCCGGTTTGAAGCCATGGGAAAAACCCACGACCTGCTGATGAAGCAAGACCTGGAACAAACGATCGATCTGGATGAGGAGTGGCAGCATTTCAGCAAAAAAGCAGGAATAGCGGAAGAAAGTGAAAAACGCCTGATCCGGTTGCTATGGCCGGAAAAACTGTTTACCCTTTCACATGTTGCACGTTTGGCAGCGGCGATCATCCTCCTGCTGATCCCCACCTATCTGATCATCAGCTTTTTATCCGGAACGAAATATCAAACCGTGGTCGCCTCGCAGGGGATCAGGGAAGTCACCCTGCCGGATGGATCGGTTGTCATCCTGAACAAAGGAGCCTCGATTCAGTATCCCGTGAAATTCAACAAAAAGGAAAGAGAAATCCTGGCAAACGGGGAGATGCACTTCAGTGTTGCGCATCAGGCTCACCGGGTTTTTGTTGTAAGCGCAGGAGATGTAAAGGTGTCAGTACTCGGAACAGCATTTTTCCTGCAAGCTTCTGAACAGGGAACGGAAGCCCGGGTAGTCCTGGAAAAAGGAAAAGTGGCAGTGAGTTTCAATGATCAACCGACCAGGCAAACAATCCTGTCACCCGGAGAAGAAGCCATCATCTCACGCACAGGAAAAACCATCACCAGGCAAATCAATGATGACCCAAACTACATGGCCTGGCAAACCGGGCTGATTATATTTGATAACACATCTCTGGATGTTGTGGCTAAGACGCTTGCCTTTGCTTACGGAAAGGAGGTTGTTATTGCCAATCCGGCAATCGCCGTATGCTCCATCACAGCCTCTTTCGATAACCAAACGCTGGAGTCGATCCTGAAGGTCATCGAAACCACCCTTGATGTAAAAGTCAGCACCACCGGGGAAAAGATTATCATTAGTGGCGAAGGTTGTCTGAAACAATGATCTGGCAATGAGGAGACCTGGTGTGTCTTATCTGTCTTGTTTAATTGCTATTTCCCTGGGCTTTCTGGTTTTATCATCACAGGGTCAGGATTTGACCCAAGCCATTTCCCTGAAGTTTAAAAATGAAAAACTGAAGCAAGTCATTGAAAAGATTGGTTCCCTGACAAACATCAAATTTTCCTACAACCCTCAGTCACTTCCTTTGGAACGTAAGATCACCGGCAGGTTTGAGTCGCAACCGGTGAAACAGGTTCTGGACAGGATTTTTCAACCATTGGATATTTCATGGGTTTTTGTTGAGCAGCAAATCATCCTGAAACCCGGGAAAGCGGTATCTCAAGATGATGGCATAAAGGGAAAAAACGATTCGGTTTTTACCGTCAGCGGATTCCTGCGTGATAAGGCCACGGGAGAAGCGCTGATCGGTGCCAATGTATACACCTCCGACCGCTCAAAAGGAACCATGACCAACGAATATGGTTTTTATTCTCTTCACCTGAGGATGGAAAAATATCAACTGATATTTTCATTTTTGGGATATGCAACCTCCACACATGAAATTTATTTATCCGGGAACCTGCAACTTTCTGTAAACCTTGAAGAAACCCAGGTTGAGGTTCCGGGGGTGGAGATTATTGCGACGAACGAAGATCCAGTCAATGAAACATTGGGAAACATCCGGTTCTCTTCGAAGACCCTCTCCCAATTGCCGGTTTTCCTGGGAAACCTTGATATTGTCAAATCCCTGCAAGCAATACCGGGGGTTAGAACCTATGGAGACGGTTCTTCCTTTTTCTTTGTCCGTGGCGGAAGCAGGGATCAGAATCTGATGATGATCGACGAGATCCCGATCTACAATCCTTCTCATGTGTTCGGGTTTGTCTCCATTCCATCACCGGATGCCATCAACGACCTTCAGGTTTACAAGGGTGATTTTCCTGCCCGATATGGGGGCCGCGCTTCTTCGGTGATTGATATCAAAACCAGGGAAGGAAATGTTAACCGCTTCAGCGCAACCGGAAACCTGTGCCCATATGCCTCCAATCTCTCATTGGAAGGGCCGATTGTCAAAGAGAAAGCGTCATACCATGTATCGGGGCGGTTTTCTACCCTGAACTGGCTGAATTACCTCGCCGACCGGGAGGGAGAATTCAACCTGTACTTCTATGATATAAATGGTAAAGTGAACTACCGGCTGAATGCCAGGAACAGGCTTTTTCTTACCCTATACGGCGGAGAGGATGTCTTTAACCGGATCGTGAATACAACCTATAGAACCTATGGGATCAGTTGGCGGAACCTGGCTGGAGCACTACGCTGGAATCACATCTTTGGCCCCAGGCTCTTTTCCAATACATCACTTGTCTGTAGCGCGCATCATTATTACCTGTATCTTTCAAAGGATCAGAAAAGCTACTGGCATTCAGGCATTCAGAATATTACGATAAAGACCGATTTGACCTGTTTTATTAATCCGTCCAACACCTTCAGGGGTGGAATTGCCGCTACACGGTATGGATCGGATCCTGGCAATATTACCCGGCCTGCCGGTGAGCATTCAGAAGGAGAGGTTACCGTATCCAAATACCAGGCTTACGAATATGTAGCCTATCTCAGCAATGAACAACAGCTAACCCCCCGGCTGAAGATGGATTACGGGATCCGAATTCCATACTGGCAGCCTGTCGGCCCCGCGACGATCTATTCTTTTGATGCAAACCATGTGGTGATTGACTCCACCATCATCGCAAAAAATAAATATTACCGTGATCATCTTGGTCTTGAACCCAGGATCGGACTTTCCCTGAAAGCAGGAAATCATCAGAAAATTGGCGCCTCCTATTCACGAATGTCTCAGTCTCTGCGACAACTAACCTATGACACCGGGCCTTTTACCGGCCTGGATGTATGGACCATTACGGGACCCAATATCAAACCGCTGATAGCCGACCAGGTCTCTGCAGGCTATTTTCAGACAACAACCAACAACTCATTTGATTTCTCCCTGGAAGGATATTATAAGTGGTATCAAAACTATTTTGACTATGCAGACCATGCCAACCTGCTCTTCAATCCGTATCTGGAAGGCGAACTCCGATTTGGTCAGGCGTTTGCTTATGGCTTGGAACTGATGCTGAGGAAAACGCAGGGCAAACTGAACGGATGGGTCGGATATGCCTATTCCCGCTCTTTTGCGGAGATCCCGGAAGTGAATGGTGGCAAGTCTTATCCGGCAACATTCGACAGTCCACACAACATCTGCATCAATCTTTCCTATGATACCCGAGCAAGGTGGAAGTTCTCTGTCAGCTGGCTTTACATGACCGGAAATCCATACACAGCTCCAATTGGTTTTTATTCCTATAATGGGTATACGATACCGGTGTATGGGGAAAAAAACAACCAACGACATCCGGATTACCACCGGCTGGACTGTTCCGCCTCCTTCAGGATCAACCGGAACACCAAAAGGTTCAACCATCACCTTACCCTATCGGTCTACAACTTATATGGAAGAAGCAACCCCTATAGCATCAGCTTCAATAAATTCCGCGATCAGGACGGGCATTACGTGGTTTCTTCCAATCAATGGGAAAACCCTTTGCTGGTGCCAACCATCATTTCAGTTGCAGGTGTGATTCCTTCTATCAACTATCAATTCAGGTTTTAATGAAACGGATCTTCCATATAGGCATCTTTTGTCTTGCCTTCTTTTCCGGGTGTGTGAAAGAAGCAGCATGGGAAAACGGGCATCCGGTTCCGGTTCTGCTGGTTGTGGAAGGCACCCTGACGGATGAAAGAAAGCCCCATGCTGTCAGGTTATCATTGCCCATGGGGAATCTAAATGAAATTCCCGTTCCCGTTTTAAACGCTCAGGTGATCTTAAGCAATGAGGACTCTGTCTGGTATCTGGAGGAAGACAGCTTACTTCCGGGGTATTATATGACAAAGCCATATTTCATTGCACAGCAGGGGAAGACTTATACACTTCAGATTTTCTATGGTAATGAAGTGTTTTCCGCTCAGGCTGCCATGGAACCGGGAGCCCTTTTCTCCGCCCTTACCTATAGGAGGAATGAAAGCAATGACCTGTATCATATTGATTTTGTGGCTTCCGCATTCAGTCAGGAGAGCCCGGCCATGTGGGAAGTTTTAGTCGACTGGTCCGGGGTGCCGGGTTATGAGCAGCAGGATCCCTCATCCTGCCGGGCCAGGATGCTGTTTTATACATTACCCACCCTGGATGTCAGCCAGATCTTTGCCCCCTCCGTGGAAGAGATCTCATTTCCGGCCGGTACCGTGATCACGGAAAGAAGATATTCCCTTACGGCAGCCCATGCGGAGTTTATCAGAGAGCTGCTGTTGTCGACCTCCTGGCAGGGGAGCCTGTTCCCTTCTGCCAATGCCAATGTAATGGGTAACATAAGCCCTGGCGCCATCGGATTCTTCGGCGTATGTGCGGTGACAGAGGTGTCACTGGTTGTCACACCATAATTTTTTTTGTGCTCATCAGGGTCATATGAATAAATCGTGTAATACTAGTAAACACCAAAACCAAATATATTATGAAAACAAAAATGTTAACCTATGGCCTGATCCTGGCAGCCAGCTTCGGCCTGATCCTTTCGGGATGTAAAAAAGAAAAAAACGATGATCCGGATCCCAACGCCTCCACCTCTGTCCAACAGGTCTCACAGGACGACCAGCGCGTGGGCAGCATCAATGATGACCTGGCAGGCGATGCCGAGCTGATCCTGTCTCAGACACTGCTCAAGTCGAGTAATTACCTGCCTTGCAATGCTACCATTGATTCAGTGGTTGTTGTGGGTGATACCGTTATCCATTATGTTTCCTATGATGGTCCCAATTGCAACAATACCCTGAACCGGGTTGGAAAGATGGAGATCCGTCATAAACAAAATGAGTACTGGTATTCGCCGAATGCATCCGTCAGGGTTACAATCATTGATCTTGTTGTGACGAGGATTTCAGACCAGAAAACTTTTGTGGTCAACGGAAACCATCTCCATACCAATGTTAGCGGAGGCCTCATTGTACAACTCGGATACAACCTAACATCGGTTACGCACCGGTCAGCCGGGTACATGCAGGTTACTTTTGAAGATAACAGCAACACCACATGGAATGTTGCCAGGCAACTCGTGTACACCGGATTTTTCCCCGATTCAGTGAATTTCAGCGTTACCGGATTTGGCGTTTCCGGAACCTATCAGAACCTGGTAACCTGGGGAACAGCCCGCAATGGTGATCAGTTCTTTATCCATATTCCGCAAGCGGTACTCCATAAGCAACAATGCTTCTTTGCGCCTGTTTCCGGGATCAAAAAGATTGACATCCCGACAGATAATAAGGGAGCTACCCTGACTTTCGGTTACGACAGCAATAATCAGCCTGTTACCGGTAATGACTGCCCGACCAAATACCGGGTTGACTGGTACAAAAATGGATATTCAGGGACGGTGTATCTTTGGTTGTAGAAAGGAACGGTAGGCTTTTTGCAGGCTAAGGTCTAAAAGAGCATCATCTCAGAAAACCGCAAAGACGCGGAGGTGCAGAGAAGAAATCTGCTCCCTCCGCGTTTCTGTTATTGTTGTTGATCAGGGCTCTTGGAGGATGAATTCCTCTTCTGCCTGAACGATCTCTTTGGTTGCTTCATTATAAATGTACACCATCACTTTACAATTCTTAGCATTCCAGGCAGGATTCAACTGCATCGAATAGTCGGAGTGATAAGTTGTGGATGTGTCGATGGTGGCTGTATTGAGTTGATCCCCCCAAGTGCCATTCATGCTCCCGCGGAGGACATTCATGTGATTGTAATCGTAAATGGTTGGAGTAGGTCCGACTTCCGGGTTATTGTTTTTCTGTGGTGCGATGATGCTGTCTTCCAGGATATAGGCACAAAGTTTATAGATGTCATTAAAAGGAGAGAAAAACTTGGAGTGGATGTAAGTATTCAAGGTACGGGAAGGGGCATCATACTGGTTGGTGATCTCGATCTTTGCATCCGGGGGAAGGTTCAGAACAGACAAGATGGCATTGGGCCATTCGCCTTCTCCTATCGCCCTTTCCCCATCGAATGTAAGCCGGTTCACCATGCCCCTGGGGGTTACGCCAACCTGAAAGAAAGTGAAGATCTCTTCTCCTTCGGTCGTTCTGAAGTCATAGGTAAAATCCCCTGATGATGAAGGTGTGGCATAAAAGCCGGCATGCACAGTCAACACAATCACTTTGCCTTCGCCGGTTTCCTTCAATCCTTCTGCTACTTTGTCTGCCTTGGGGCAGTGAACACAAGTATGGCCGGTAAAATCCTCAAGGAGAATTTTCCGGTCACCCAGGGGAACGATCTTTTTCACTGTTGCATAGGGTTCATCTACCTTGTCACAGGCAGCGATCATGGCGATGATCAGGAATGCAAAGGGTATGAT
>Ga0194126_10005133_pt1 | contig 19488 bp, 17 predicted proteins | sample TA2KigC150mmetaG_FD_148641 | JGI IMG/M metagenome (GOLD analysis project Ga0194126, IMG submission 148641) | Freshwater microbial communities from Lake Tanganyika, Tanzania - TA2015035 Kigoma Deep Cast 150m | ecosystem: Environmental > Aquatic > Freshwater > Lake | place: Tanzania: Lake... | reverse complement strand
TTACTGTATTTTTATTGATTTCCATAAGGATAAATAAAACAAATTTCTGCAAACCTTTCAAGAAAATTAATAATAAACCGTTATATCCTGAAGATATCTTTACTATTTCCTTATTAAATTTTCAATTTTATTGGCCATTCGGAAAGCCTCGCAGGCACAAACACTAAATTTAAATATGTCATTCCGACGGTATATCAAAAATAATTTTAAGGAGATTATGGGTTGAGCAATAAAATAAAGGTTTTAATTGTTGACGATTCCGCGGTAGTAAGAAAAATCCTCTCTACCGGACTAAGCAAAGATCCGAACATTGAAGTAGTCGGAGCCGCGCCTGACCCTTTTGTCGCCAGAGATAAAATAGTGGCGTTAAAACCGGACGTTGTCACTTTAGACGTAGAAATGCCAAGAATGGACGGCATCTCTTTTTTGCAAAGATTAATGGCATATTATCCGCTGCCTGTGATCATGGTGAGCTCTTTAACGCAGGCAGGCTGTGAAACCACATTAAAAGCATTGGAAGTTGGCGCAGTTGACTTTGTGGCAAAACCCACGCTGGACGTATCAAACTCGCTTAACGAAGTCATAGATGTCCTGGCAGAAAAAATAAAAGAATCAGCAAAAATAAAAATTCAAAAAAAATTAGTTAAAAAAACAGAAATAAAACGTGTGCAAACCCAGGCTTTGATTAAAACTACCCATAAAATCGTTGCCATCGGCGCCTCCACCGGAGGCACTGAAGCATTGAAAGAAGTATTAACACAAATGCCTCCGAATTCCCCGGGCATATTAATTGTGCAGCATATGCCCAAATTATTTACAAAAGCATTCGCAGATCGTCTAAACTCCTTGTGTTCCATTCGTATAAGCGAAGCGAAAGATGGAGAAAGCATTGTTCCCGGCATTGCGCTCATCGCACCGGGAGATTATCATATGGAACTCAGGAGAAGCGGCGCTCGTTATTACGTTACTACAACCCAGGAACCTCCTGTTCGCCGGCACAGGCCGTCTGTAGAAGTATTATTTGAATCAGTTGCAAAATACGCAGGCGCCAATGCAATCGGGGTTATTATGACAGGAATGGGGGATGACGGCGCGCACGGCCTTTTAAAAATGAAAGAAGCCGGGGCAAATACCATTGCTCAGGATGAAGAGAGTTGTGTCGTTTTCGGTATGCCTAAAGAGGCAATTAAACTGGGCGCTGCAGAAAAAATAGTGCCTCTTGATAAAATTCCCTCTGCCATTTTATCCTTCCTGAATTGAAGATAAAATAATTTTAATTTTGTACACAATAGGAGTCAATTGCACACAGCTAATGTATTTTCCACTATCATGACGAAGCCATTATTCTTATTGATTCAAGAAAACGCTTTAACAATCTCATATCGGAAGCAAAATGGACGTGAACATACGAACAAAGCGCATGCGATGTAAAGAAACCTTCCGATTTTGGTTTATCTCCATCACATTTCCCGACTTCATAGGCATAAAGTGTATTTTCGGGAATATTCTGCAACAATGACCAATGAAATTCGTGAGCCTTGAACACTTCGTCTTTCCTGCACAACAAATTATCGTGCATTCCCTTTACAGTAATATATCCTAATCCCTGCCTCTTTTGTTCCATTTTTGTTCCGCCCTTAAAGAGACCACACATCTCGTATGAATTTTTATTAAAAGTCACCATATGCTCAAGCAAATACATCATTCCGCCGCACTCACCGTAAAATACCACGCCGTTCTTATACGCCTTTCTTATTGACTCCTTCATAGTGGTATTTGACGAAAGCAAAGGGGCATGCAATTCCGGGAAACCACCGCCTATATAAACGGCAGAAACGTCCGCCGGCACATATTTATCATACATTGGACTGAAATACGCAAGTTCAACGCCGTATGCCTCCAATAAATCAAGATTATCATGATAATAAAAGTTAAACGCCTCATCTATGGCAACCGCTATTCTCAAAGGATACTTCTCAATAATTCCGCTATATATCGTCTTTTGAAAATGAGAAAGCCTGTTTGCGGCAAAGGCAATGTCAATTAATTTTTTTATATCAACCGTTTTTGACATTGTATCGCCTATTTTCTGATACACAGCTTTGGAAAATTCCTGCTCTATAGAGGGCACAAGCCCCAAGTGGCGCTCCGGCAGCTTTATTTCATCATCCTTCGGCAAATATCCAATAACAGGAATACCGCTATTTTCTTCTATTGATTTTTTAAGAGAATTATAATGCCGCTCACTGCCAACTCTATTTAAAATTATCCCATGTATTGCCAGCTTCTCGTCAAACTTTTTAAACCCAAGGGCAATAGCGCCCGCGCTCCTCGACATGCCCTTCGCGTCCATCACCAGAATTACCGGCGCATCCAGCAACTTCGCAAGATATGAAGAACTTCCCATTTCCGTTCCGTTCAGGCGGCCGTCAAATAATCCCATCACCCCTTCTATAATGGCAATATCGGCATCGCCGAAAGCATGCTCAAATAACTCAAGGCATACATCATTGTTCATGAGCCATGTGTCCAGATTACGGGAAAATCTTTCTGTGATGGCCGTATGGTGTGAAGGATCGATATAATCGGGACCTGCCTTGAATCCCTGCACCGAATACCCCTTTCCCTTCAACGCAGACATCAATCCCAACGTAATGGTTGTTTTCCCGGCACCGCTATGAGTGCCGGCAATTACTATTCGCGGATAATTATCTTTTTTCATTTCATTTGCACCTCTGCGTTCATTGGTGATTTACCCACCCCTTACCCTCCCGAGAGGTGACTTCGCTTATTCCCCTCTCGGGAGGGTAAGGGGCGGGTTCTCCATGGAATAATTCCATCGATTTTTACCCTGATCAAACCAATACAATAATGAACGGTTTCGTTTCTCAAGACAGAAGACAGAATGTATCAAGGTTTCATGGAGAAATCAACCCTGCTTATAAATAAACACCCTCAGAACCTGAAGTCCTGTGGGTATTAATATTGGAATCACTTAAGAGTTTTTCAATGAGCGATATTTTCCTCCTTCTCAAAAATTCCATCCAACTGATGCAAGTATTCTCCAATCCACTACCTGCTGAATACCTCTCACATGCTGATACAATGGATACTGAAATTTCAGATCGGCGCTGCATCCTGTCTTAGGAATTTTCGCATTAACGGAAGGAGTAATATAAAATGCAGTGATGCCGGTATTGTCAGGATTGTCCAGCAAGGAAGTTTCAGGGCTTGAAAAATTATCATCATCATCCTTGTCACTGCCGGTATGGAGTCCGTTTAATCCCAGTCCGGGGCTTATATAATCATTCACATGATGCCTGGCAATAATATCTATTGAAATTTGGTCTCCGAACTCGTAGCCCTCGTCTCCCTCCGTTGAAACGTGGTAGAGCAAATTTCCCTGCAAGACCAATGGATAAAATTCACGCATATAATTAATGAGAAACAACGGATCCCATGATCCCGTTCCCAATTGCATCATAGCGTGAACACGATTGCCGGAATCATAATTTTCGTCGTTTTTTCCCGTAGGGGTTTTCAATCCAAACCCCGCCAGAAGCCTTTTTGTCGGATGATCATACGAATCTGCATGCACTGTATATAATCCCATAATAGATATATCACCCAGTCCTTCAATAGTCTCCATCTCCATTTTCATATCCATATCCATGAAATCATCCCCGTCCATCTGATGCCGCATCCTCATTTTCATATCCATATCATTTATAAGATATGGGATATAAGCCAAAAATTGTAACCGGTCTGAAGCTGTATACGATCCTACAAATGTATACTTCTGCATAATCATCCTTGTGGGTATTGAAAAACTTTCCGTCCCTTCCGGTATATCAGGCCAATCGGAAGCTATTTCATCCAATAAAGCATTATGACCGATGTGGCTGTCTCCATCTCGTATCGTACCCATTTTCGTGTATTCATACTGAAGTGACAATCCAAATTTATCTCCAAAAATTACGTCTGAAGTCGTTACGTCTGAGAGACAACAGGAGAGACCACATTCTCCTAAAGCGAAAACAACTCTGTTGACCAATAGTATGAACAAAAATATTGTTACTGAAATTCTCATATCACGGTCCTTCTCTGAAAAGAGAAAAACAATGTAGAGACAGGTTTAAAACCTGTCTCTACGCAAGGGAAAACTGTAATGAAATCACCTCAATCAGATTAATAAGAAATGTGAACCTTCACCAATCATCGAGATAGGAACAATCTCATCAATGGTTGTGCCCTTTATGGTCACCATGGTCGTCATCATCATCTTTGCCATTTTTATCCCCATTGCTTTTTGCAGGCCAATATCCATCTACCGGCAGATATTCATCAATCGCTTCATCAGAAGGATACACACTGATCTCAAATCCCTCACCGCAGCTTTCATCAATGGGATTAGTCTCAAGGTCCCTTACGATTTTCAGATACGGCCAAAAGTCAACGGAAACGACGTCTTCATCGTCAAACTTCTCCGTAGTACGCCCCATCCATATATCGGCGCGGTCATCGTCATCCTCATCAGTGGATTTGGTGCAATAGTTGGCAATGGCAATGTATACGGTCAATGCTGTTACGCAGGAATCCGATTTAAACGTAGGAAATGTTGCAGTCCATGGAAGAAGCCCCAAATACCCGTCCTCAAGTTTCCCTTTTGTATATACAAAAGCCCTGGTATCCTCTGTTGTTTCAGAGCCATGTGAAGTAAATGCAGGAACAGTTCCTGTCAGTTTTTCGACCTTTTTAAAAAGGCTATTAACCGCCGGTTTTGCCCCCATAATAGGGTTGCCTTCTATATGATCTGCAAGAGTAACTGAATCGCCGGTGTCGGAACGCTCGGCAATGGAATCTGCTCCATTAGGAAAAACAACGCTTTGCGCCTTTACCGGCTGCCCCGCACAGCCGTGCGGTATACTAAAATGATTGAGGCTGGTTGTTCCTTCAAGCTCATCGCGGGAACTGTAATTATCCGGAGTATTCTTTGACATTACCGTTGTATGAGCCATGACGTTTCCTGAAATAAGCATTGCCCCGAAAACAGTGACAATGGAAAGATATCGTTTCCGTTTTAACATACGTTATTTTCTCCTGTTTTAAAATGAATGCAGTTTTACCGGACATTATTCATATCCGACGACATACAATAATACACCGTGGAATTCACAATAATCCAAAAACAGAGGATCAGAGATAAATAAGCAAACAACATCTCCAGGCACTCGACGTAATGAGCCTATCCTACAAGTATATTATTATGCAATTACAATGAAAGGTTTGGTTTATGAGAGAAAATAACGCGGGGGTTTTTCAGGCGGCGAAACTATAGGTTCGCATGGATGAATGAATGGAACATTGGAGAGAAAACACAAAAATACCAACTGATGAGAGATGGTATTAACTTCTACTATGTATTTAAGATTGCTATTAATAAACGAGACCGCGTCACTTCCCGATTTGCATTGCAAGCTGCTGATGAATGAAAGAAGGCCGCTTTTGTCTTCTTTTGCATTGTTATGAATCCCCTGACTATCTCCGGCAGGAAAACAACAGCAATGCGTCATGCAATCCGTTTCAGACTTGCAGCCGCACACATGTTCCTTGCATGGAAATGCGCCTGGTTTCTTTGGGCAGTTATTAATAATGCTCGTAGTACATAACGCCAAACACACCGTAACCAGTATCTGAACATATATTATGAACTTTCCGCTTCTACTCATTCTCATCATCTATATAAATCTTTTTCGACATTTCAGAAAGAACACATTTTATCTTCAGCCAGTACCTTTTGCAAGCACTATATTTTTCCCCTCCCGAAAATTTTTTCAACTTCTCTTCTTGCTTTTAGGTGTGTTCGTGTCCTTTTTCCGTCCCAGTCTTTCATCTTCCACTTCTAACGCCTGTTCCAGATTGTTGCTCCATTTTCCACCGTAATGCTTTTCAAGCCATGTGTCAATATGTCCTGTCCATCGGTTATATGCCTGTCTTATATTTTTAATCCTCGGATGAAAATCCGAAGTCAGGAGAACAGAAGAGACCTTGGGCACTTCTATGAGAAAATATTCCGAAGGTTTCTCATTCCATATAGCGCTTATTTTTACAACATCATTACATTGCTCCAATCTCTTTCTTGTTTCCTCTGCAGAACCGTTGGGAGATATTTTCCTCAAAAGAGTCTGATCGTCCTTAATGGCATAAAACAAACGAAAAACATGTGTGTATTTCAATTCAACATATTCTTTCGGAGCAATATACTCGTTATAAACACACGGGGCGGGCACATCGTGCATAAAACTATCCTTCTTCTCCGGAAATGCTCCGCATACATACGGCCTGCGTTTTCTATCAAACATGGCACATCGCAGTAATATTTGCACATTATCCGGTGAATCATCTTTCCACTTCAAATAAAACTCCAAACACTTGCATGGATTATAAACAATATCTTTCCCGTGAAGGGAGGTATATAGCAATTTAATACCATACGACGCGCTTCTCTTCTTAAACAAACTTTTCCATATGCCCAAATGATTTTGCTTCCTCGGGATACTCATAAAACAACATATCCCGTCGGCACAAATATCTTCTGTATAACAAATGTTTCCTGTATGAGAATTCATTTCCATGACAGTTTTCTTCTATTTTAAAAAATGGTTATTGAGTTGACTCTGCACTACGCTTGTACTTTGGAAACAGTATAGCAGATGAGATTACTTTATCAATTGTAAATTGATATCGAGGTGGCACGGACAATTACTAATCATGTATCAGCCATAGCTTCTTAATACAGATCACAAGTGTCTGGTTAGAAGTTGAATAAGAACAATTGCGTTTATGAATAAGAAATCAATATGCCCTCATGGAAAGAGATAAAAATGATTTTCACATATCGTACTACATTTGAAACAGATTCGACAACTGGAAAACAGGAAGCATGAGCTTCCTTCACAATTGTATTCCGAAGCAGAACCTTGGGAACAAGAATGATGGATTTGCAAAAATTTGGGAAATATCCTCTTGCCGTATATAAGCAAGAATCATATCGATAAATTTTTCCACACATGTATGTTATTTATCTTTATATCTTCTATTTTATAAATGACTCCGGAGATGATGCATATTAATAAAGCAATTACGCCCAATATAAATAAGAAATCTCTATACGAGAATCGCAAAGATGTTGCACCGCACATTTCTTCACCAGTACACATTAATTTCACACTACTATCTTTTTCCGGAGATGATAATATTTTGTCCAATAATTTATTTACGGGATGCGTATATTTTCGTATGGTTTTCCGGTATTTACCACCCAGAAAATGGTATATCTCAAACCGTATCAACCTCTTCATAGTATTGATTACCTGAAAGATATGATACAAAGCGGATAATACGCCCGCTTGTGGAATATAGAGTTTTTCCAAACCTCTCAAAAAATCCGTATAGGATATCATTGATAATACAACGGCAATTAATATGAGAGATAAATCAAGTTTGATCATGAAAAACAAAAAAAACCATGCTTCATCTTTCAAGATATTTGACACGGAAGCGCCCACTTTAAAAAAATAACAAACAAACAGCTTTCCTGAAAAAAGAATTATTAGTATCAGAACAGGGAAAATAACTATGGGGCACAGAGCGTTACGAAGTCTTCTGAGTATCCGCGCAGGTGAAATATCAGAAAACAAGGAAATTGCCACTATGAATAAAAAATATACTCCAAAATCCTTGATTCTGCTGATAGGCGTTAAGGCCATGCAGGAAATAATAAAAAAGGACGATATGATTTTTGTCCTCGGATCTAATGTTTCCAAAAAGTTTTTAACAATTTTCATATAGATTTAACAATGAGAATAAAACCGATCCCACCTATTAAAAACAATACAGATGTAACGAGCATCAGTCTTAATGCCATTTCCAGCGATTTCAATGTTATCTGTTTTTCGTTATCGCCGATATACGGCTTATCAACAACTTCTCCTTCATAGGCGCTTGGCCCACCCAGTTGAACTCCCAATGCGCCTGCAAAAGCCGCTTCGGATATTCCGCTATTGGGGCTTTCATGTTTCCTTCCATCCCGAATGGCCATCTTAAATGATGGAATAAACCCATATCCGCACAAAAAAGATGCGGCAGGAATAAACAAGGCAGATAGCCTTGCCGGAATATAATTGGCGATATCATCCAATCTCGCTGACGCCCACCCCATCTTTATATATTTTTCATTTTTATACCCTACCATTGAATCCAGCGTATTCACCGCCCTGTAGGTTAACGCAGCAACCGGCCCTCCGATAAAACCATAAAACAACGGCGCCAAGATGCCATCGACGCTGCTCTCGGACACTGTTTCTATGCATGCACGTATTATTTGATCTTTATTCAAATGTGCCGTATCGCGCCCCACAATACGGGATAACATACGTCTGGCATTTGTTATATCGTTCGCACGAAGCGCAACGAGTACTTTTTTTGCTTCATCGGCCATATTCTTTATGGAAATTGCAAAATAAACAATAACAACTCCTGCTATTACTTCACAAATACGATTCCATTGTTTCGAAAAATACAGTATTTCATAAGAAATTACAGCAACGCCGGACACGGCACCCAGGGTTAACAACACACCCATTAACCGTTCCGGAAGTGGTAATCTGCGTAATACATATTCCAGGCAATTAACGGATGTTCCTATCATCCTTACGGGATGAAAACGCCATTGCGGATCACCGATAATTATATCCAGAATAAATGCCGCCAGTATCTGGAATTGGATTATGGAAAAAGAATCGGACATTGTCATAGAAAAGCAGTAAAAACACAAAATCCCCAATTATTATTACGATAATAATTGGGGATCTGATTTTTTAAAAGCACTATTTACAATTTGTATTTCTTTTTGATAACGAATATTCTCAATTCTTCACTTCATAATCGGCGTCAATAATGTCATCTTCTCCGCCTTCGCCTTTACCACCGCCCCTTTTTTCCTGTTCACCGCCGCCGCCACCGGGAGGCGTTTTATGGCCTTCCTTCTTTGCGGCCTCCTGATAAATCTTTGAACTGATTTCCTGCAGGATGTTTGTTAACTCATCCATCTTTTGTTTCATCGTATTTTCGTCTTCCGATTTTATGGCCTCTCTCAGGTTTTTGACCGCATTTTCTACTTTCTGCTTTTGCGCGCTATCTATTTTGTCACCCAAATCCTTCAATGTCTTTTCGGCGCTATACGCCAGGTTGTCAGCCTTATTTTTGGTCTCAACCTTTTCCTTTGTTTGTTTATCCTGATCGGCATAATTCTGAGCATCCTTCACCATCTTATTAATTTCTTCCTGGCTCAGTTTTGTTGAAGCAGTTATCGTAATCTTCTGCTCATTTCCCGTGCCAAGATCCTTCGCATGAACGTTAATTATCCCATTAGCATCGATGTCAAAAGACACTTCTATCTGCGGAATTCCTCTCGGAGCCGGAGGTATTCCCGTGAGATGAAATTTTCCAAGGGTTACGTTATCTCTTGCCATTGTGCGTTCACCCTGAAGAACATGTATTTCAACACTTCCCTGATTATCTTCCGCGGTGGTAAAAACCTGGCTCTTCTTTGTCGGGATAGTCGTATTTCTTTCGATTAAATGAGTGGTAACGCCGCCAAGTGTTTCAATGCCCAGAGAGAGGGGAGTAACATCCAGCAAGACAAGATCCTTTACCTCCCCGGATAAAACACCCGCCTGGATAGCAGCGCCCATAGCGACACATTCCATCGGATCAACACCGCGTTCAATCTTCTTCCCAACATAATCTTCCACATACTTCTGCACGCATGGCATACGGGTAGGGCCACCCACAAGGATTACCTTGCCGATGTCATTCGTCGTCATTTTTGCATCTCTCAATGCCTGTTCTATAGAAGCGCCGCACCGGTTAACCGTTTGAGAAACTAACTGTTCCAATTTTGCACGCGTCATGGAATGAGTAAAATGTTTTGGGCCGGAAGCATCCGCCGTAAGAAACGGAAGGTTAATATCGGTAGAAAGGGTCGTGGAGAGTTCTATTTTCGCCTTTTCTGCCGCCTCTCTCAATCTCTGCATTGCCATCTTGTCATTTTTAAGGTCGATACCATATTCTTTTTTGAACTCCCCCGCCAGATAATCAACTATATAATTATCCATGTCCGTGCCGCCTAGTTGGGTATCACCGCTGGTAGAAACAACCTCAAATACCCCCTGGCCAAAGTCCATAATAGTACAATCAAGAGTTCCCCCACCCAGGTCAAAAACAAGGATTTTTTGAGATTCTTCTGTTTTATCTAATCCATATGCCAATGAAGCCGCCGTGGGCTCATTGATAATTCTCACCACATCAAGTCCTGCGATAGTTCCGGCATCTTTTGTCGCCTGCCGCTGATTGTCATTAAAATACGCAGGAACCGTAATAACCGCTTTTTCAACGCGTTCTCCTAAATATGCCTCAGCATCCTGCTTAATTTTTTGCAGAATGAATGCGGAGATTTGCTGAGGGGTAAAGGTCTTTCCCCTGACATTGACTTTATAGTCAGTACCCATCTTTCTTTTTATCGCATATATTGTCCCATCCGGGTTACTGACTGCCTGTCTCCTTGCGGGCTCACCTACCAGTTTTTCTCCATCCTTTGTAAATGCAACGTAGGAGGGAAATGCCTTTCCTCCGATGGTTGCGCCTTCAGCGCTTGGGATAATGGTTGGTTTACCACCCACCAACACCGCAGCGGCAGAATTGCTCGTGCCTAAATCTATTCCAATAATTTTTGACATATCCTATTCTCCTTTAACCTCTTCCTGATTCTTAGAATTTTCTGTATCCAGAGCCTCTTCGTTTTGTAACTTTTGAGATACCACTACTTTCGCAGGTCTTAAGACCAAAGAATTTAATAAATACCCCTTTTGTATTTCCTGCAATATTGTATTTTCCGGCACATCATTATTCACCATCTGCATTAAAACTTCATGTTTGCACACATCCAAATTTGCCCCTACTGCGTTAATAGGCTCTAATCCCTCTGATTTTAAAATACGGGAAAATTCTTTATAAATTAATTTTATCCCCTCTTTGAATTCTTTACCTGCTGCTAATTCTTTTTCATCGGCAGCAGCTTTCTCAAGGCTCTCGTAAATATCCAATAATTTTTTAATAAGCGATTCTGTTGCAGTGCGTTCGACTGTTTGGCGCTCTTTCGCAACCCATTTCTTATAATTGTCAAAATCAGCCGCTAACCTTCGTATCGAATTCTGAAGTTCACCAATCTTGTTTTTGCTTTCATCTAATTCCTTTTTTAACGACTGTATTAGTACCTGCTGTTCCGCAAACAATACCGCTGACGGCTGAACAATTTCAATCTCCTCAGTTTCGGAATCACCACCATTCGTACTCTCTGATCCGACAGTTGTTTTTTCTGTTTCTTCAGATTTATCACTATTTTTTTCTGACTCGTTTGCCATTATTTTATTATGTTCTTATTTAAAAAGTGCTCTGAAATTTTAAAATCTAAATTATAACAAAAAATATATCTTTGGCAAGTTATTAAACACTTTATCTAACTAATAGAAAATAAAATACTTAAACATATTGCCTTGTAAAAATTGTAACAATTTTAGCTTCACTCTCCTTTGATCATTTATAAGTCTCTTGCAAGGCATGAAGACTTGCAAGAGACTCTTTGTAACTATTTGAAAAAGTAATGTAACGCACTCATAAAAAGACCTTTCTTCTTTTTCAATCATGAAATCTGAATCTTTCTTGGTTGTGCTTCCGGCGCCTTTGGAAGTGTTAAGGTTAAAACACCATCGGCGAGGTTTGCATCAATTTTCTCCGTGTCAATGGCATTTGACACGGAAAATTTCCTCGTATAATGGCCTACATTATATTCGGTATATACCGGATTGAGGCTTTTATATGGCGAGAAATCAATTTTAGCGTCAACTTCAAGAATATTGTTTTCCAGCATCACATTTACGTTTTCCTTTTTCACCCCGGGAACATCCATAGTGACAATCAGGCTTTTTCCCGTTTCAATAATATCCGTCCTGGGAATATAATATTTTCCGGATACCGTTTTTTCCCCTTCAAATTGGGTTTTTACCGGTTTCCGGTTTTCAACCTTTGCCACTTCTTTTGTTTCTTTATCCATACGATCCTCCTTCCATAATTGTTTATAGATTCATTATTGAATTGCAATTTTTTTCGGTTTATCCGACTCCGCGTGCGGCAAGGAGACGACCAAAAGACCATCTTTATACTCTGCCAGAACTTTTCCCGATTCAATGTTAAACGGCAATCTCAATGTTCTGTCGAATTTTGAAGAATTGCGTTCGATGCGGTGGTAACTGACATCTTTTCCGTAATCAATAGTACGCGTTCCAGACAGGCGTAATATGTTCTCTTTTACTTCAATATTCAATTCCTTCTTTTTAACCCCTGGTAATTCTGCAACGAGCACCAAGTCCCCATTTTTTTCGAAAATGTTCACAGGCGGGTTCACTCCACTGCTCGCAGTGCTGGTCTCAAAAAACCCTGCATTACGCGCAAGGTCCAGCGCTTCCTGAAGACCTAACAACGTCTCAAGTGTTCTAAACGACAACATAAAAACCTCCCTTCAAAAAAATGATAAATAAAAACCTTTTACCTTATAAAATTGTCTCTGCCGAGTTTGTATTTTTTCCTTACTATGGTAATTAGCAACGAGCGTGCCAACTATATAACATATTGCAGAATAGGTAGTTAGCTATTCACGTTCATCTGGCAGCAAAAATATCGCACACAAAAGGGAAAAATATTTCCCATTTTTTGTGGATTTCTATTCCCAAATGCGATAAATTTAGTGTAGCCGTTTTGGCGTTTACCTTGGCAAAACCGCATAATATAGTCAAACAAATCTGGTTTTCGAAATATCAAATAAGCTTTACTCAGAAATACAACCCTTCGACGGAGTTTATACTGAGCGGTAAAAGATGCTTCGACTCCGCTCAGCATGACATAAGCGAAGGGCTCAGGGCGACAGTTTCGTCATGCTGAGCGGAGTCGAAGCATTGAGAGGCTAATTGAAAACCAGATTTGTTTGACTCTAATTATGAATTTTATGGTATGGGAAATATTGTTCCCATAGGAATTTTTAGTAAGTATGAGTATGGAAAACAAAGAAAATTCTCAGCATCACTGGCTTGTGCCGCTTAGTGGCAGTAAGGACAATGTTGTTCCTTATTCCCTCACGGATGGCGGAGGCATTGACAAATCAATCATAGATAATCTTGATTCAGACGTTATTCTCCTGGATAAAGATCTGAACGTGGTATTGATGAATAAGGCCGCCGAACGGACTTTTGGCGTGAATTTTCAGGAAGTAAAAGGCACAAACTATCTGGCGTTGCGGCTTAAGGCACAAGAACAGGATCTGGCAAAAAACCTGGATAACGTTCTTAAGACAAGAAAAACCCTTACTATTAAGGGACTCCAACTTGTCTCGCCTGATAATGTCACACATTTCTTTGACCAGAGCTGCATCCCTATCCTTGACAACAAAGGCACGATACAGGGCGTGCTTTCCATCAGCAAGGAGGTGACAAAGAGCGTCAACAAAGATATCCAATTTCAAAAGTCCCAGAGGATGTTAAAAGAGCTTGCCCGCGCATTGGACATTAAGAATAATGAGATCCAGAGATTACAGACCTCCCTGAAAGAGAGGTACGGCTTTCAGAATCTGATCGGCAAGAATTATCTGATGCAAAACATTTACGACCTGATCGAAAGGGTCTCTCAAACGGACTCGACAATTCTTATCACCGGGGAAACGGGAACGGGCAAGGAACTGGTCGCCCGGGCGATCCATTACAACAGTCCGAGAAAAGACCATGCCCTGGTCGCCGTGAACTGCGCCGCCTTGCCGGAGACATTGCTGGAGAGTGAACTCTTTGGCCACGTAAAAGGCTCTTTTACCGGCGCAATTCGCGACAAAAAGGGGAAGTTCGAGCTTGCGGACAAAGGCACCATATTCCTGGACGAAATCGGCGAGTTATCCATTCCCACCCAAGTGAAGCTGTTGCGGGTACTGCAGGAACGGCAGATTGAAAGGGTCGGCGACGAAAGGCACATAAAGGTGGATATCCGCATTATTGCGGCAACGAACCAGGACCTTCCCGAACTCATCGGAAAAGAGAAATTCAGGAAAGATCTATTTTACCGGCTCAATATAATCTCCATCAGGCTTCCGTCTCTGAGGGAACGCGCTGACGATATTCCGCTTTTAGTGAATCATTTTATTGAAAAATTCAATACCCGCTTCAATAAAAACGTAGCGGGCGTATCGGCAACCGCCTTGCGAAGGCTTATGTCGTATTCGTGGCCGGGCAATATCCGGGAACTGGAGGGCGTCATTGAAAAAGCCGTGCTTCTGGAAGAGTCTGAAACTATTGAAAATATAGAGTTCACGGCGGACCGTCCTGTGGAATCGCGCCTCTGTCTTCCCGCACCGACAAATGCCGGGCCGGATATCCCTCCTTATGACGAGGTATGCGCTCAGATGGATACGTTTGAAAGGGAATATTTCATGAAGATATTTCAGAAATATACCGGAAGGATAAACAAGATAGCGGAGTTTACCGGTCTTAACCGGCGCACGATTCTAAACAAGATGAAGAAGTTCTCTATTAAAAAGAGCGCGTTTAAATAATAGCGCCGCTCACATCCCGCCTCTCCTTAAAATTTCTTCAAGCCTTGCTACATGATCTTTTGGTATCGTGGATTGCTGCAACCCTTTTACCGTATCATCAATATCATACTGCACCTTTTTTATCTCTACAGCACCGTCTTCCCATATGGCATATGACGCTTTTGGAATTCCATCGCGCGGTTGACCAACACTTCCCGGATTAACGATAGTTACATCTTTTATCTTACGCTTCATCGGAAGATGTGTATGTCCTATGAGGACAATATCTGCACATATATCACCCAACTCATTTTCCAATTCTTTATCCGAAACATCCGGTCTAAGATATTTGTATATATCCCCACTCGGAGAACCATGAGACAATAAGAATTTTATCCCTTCCATCTCTATATTCATCGTTATCGGAAGATTCGCAAGAAATTTCTTTTCGTGAGAATCCAGGATGGTTTTCGTGAAAATTTTCCCCTGATCGCTTAGTGTCTTATATTTTTCAGAACAACCACACTCCGCATTTTTGCCAATCGCATTATCATGGTTCCCACGCACTATCTTGTCGGTTAATTCACGAATAATCTTTATACACTCTTTAGGATATGGCCCGTAATTAACCATATCGCCGAGACAAAATATCGCATCGGCTTTTTCTTCAAGAACTGCGTTTAATGCCGCTCTGTTTCCATGGATATCGGAGATTATAAGAATCTTCATTTCTTAAATACATTGAATTTCATATGATGCTTCACGGCTTAAATCAATTTCAATAGGTTTAATTTTATTTTTTTTATCATCATTCAACAATTTTACTCTCGGCCTTGTCATATGCGAAACATCAATAAAGGCAACAACCCCTGTAAAATCCTTATACATTCCCTGTGTAACCTTAACTTCTGATCCCACTGGATACTTGGGCATCACACTTAAAAAACAATTCACCAATTCTTTGTTGAATTGTGTGCCCGCCCCGTTTCTTATAAGATCATAAACAACATCAGGAGTCATTCCCTTGCGATACGGACGGTCTGAAATACACGCATCATAAAAATCTGCAACCGCAGCAATCTCTGCTCCCATAATCATCTTATCGTGTTCTACATAGGTAATTTCACCCTTATCAATCTTGTTATTCCCCAGTAAACCGCGCGGATATCCTTTCCCATCCTGTCTTTCATGGTGTTGATAGGGAATATGCGCAGAAACATATCCGATAGCATCGATATCCTTAAGCAATTCATATCCAAAAGAAGTATGTTGTTTTATTTTATCAAACTCTTCAGGTGTTAATTTCCCCGGTTTATTAAGCAAGTTTATATCGATAAAAATCTTACCTATATCGTGTAAAAACTCGCCAATTGCTATTTGTTTGAGCTTTTTTTTGTCAAGATACAACTTTTTTGCAATAATTAATGATATTATCGCAGCGTCAATTGAATGCTCAAATGTATAATTATCGACCGTCTTTATTGAATTCAAACCGGACAAAATGTCTTGCCCCATTATCTCATCAAGAAAAGAATCGATATCCGTAACCAGTTGCTTGAATGCCTGACTTTCCTGGAAAGTTCTTTTTACCTTTGGGGTATTAATGCTTCTCATCACTGATTCCGAGGTATCAGCTTCTATATCGGAAATGGATGCCTGCGTCACTTTGTATGTTTTGAGAATATCCTTTGTCGCCATAAGGCGGATTTTATCGGAAATGGGATCATTAATAACAATATCTTCCGTATCCTTATCCTCTATATAAATGCAGGCATAGCCCCTTGCTTTTAACCGCTCAATATACCCCTGCGTTAATTCAACGCCTTTCTTTAGCAATATCTCATAATTTTCTCCGTAAATCGGCTTGCCAAGCACCATGCCCGGAGTTACGCTATTTATATGTTTTTTAATCATAACTTTTACCGAATATAATAATTCAAAAACTCTTCATTAAATACTATTTCATCTCGCATTTTCATTCAAGTATTAAATACATAGAAGCAAAAATTATTTCTTTAAAATAAAGCTGTATCTGTTTTTATTTCAGATTAAAACCCATCTCAATTTTTAAAATCAACCAAAATTAATATGCGCCCACCAGCCCTTGTTATTAATACGTTTGAAAAAGACTTCGATTTCTCTTGTTATAACGCCCCTCTAATATTGGCGCATGGAACAAATTTCACATCCATTAACTCCGCACTTTAGTGCGGAGATACCTGCTATAAATACACCTCTGCCTGTCGGCAGACAGGGGCTTTAGCCATGACCTTCTGACACAGTAAAAGATATTGGGATAACTTTACCTCAGGGCTGAAGCCCATGATTATTTCCCCCATTAACCCCATGCTAAAGCATGGGGTTAAGACATGGACAATTTTTTCAAAAAACTAAAGTGTTACATATTTTCTGATATGATAAAAAGAAAGGGGATGATACCTAAATGGGCAGAGAAATCCGCTCATTACTGCGAAATCCGGGGGAAAACGGTTTATGTTTTACGGTCAAAAATCATCTATATCAAAATATGAACGTTTAAAAAATTAATCACACACTTTTTTAAGAACTATTTTCCGCAGGTAGTTAATACCCATAGTGTGAGTATATTATTTCTTTACCGCAATCTTTTCTTCATACTCATTTTTAAAGTATCGCAGGGTCGAAACTACGGGATTTGCAGACGTCTGTCCCAGCCCGCACAATGATGACGTCCTCGTCACCTCCGCCAGTTCATTCAGAAGATCAATATCTTCCTTTTTCCCCTCCCCACTTGCTATCCTCGTCAGTATCTCCAGCATACGCTTCGTGCCCACCCTGCACGGAGTGCACTTCCCGCACGACTCATTCTGACAAAATTCCATGAAATACCGCGCAATCTCCACCATTGACGTGGTTTCATCCATAATAATGAGTCCCCCCGACCCCATTATCGCCCCCACCTCTTTCACCGATTCATAATCTATCGGCGTATCCAAATACTTCTCCGGCACACATCCCCCCGACGGGCCCCCCATCTGCGCCGCCTTGAACTGCTTCCTCCTCGGAATTCCCCCTCCTATCTCAAACACCAACTCCCGGAGCGTCGTCCCCATCGGCACCTCTACCAATCCCGTATTGTTCACATTCCCCGCCAGCGCAAATATCTTTGTCCCCTTGCTCGATTCCGTCCCAATTGCGCTGTAATACTTCGACCCCTCAAGGATGATCACCGGTATATTCGCCAGTGTCTCCACATTATTTATATTCGTCGGCTTGCCCCAGAGTCCGCTTGCCGCAGGAAACGGAGGTCTCGGCCTCGGCATTCCCCTCCCGCCTTCTATAGACGCAATCAATGCCGTCTCCTCTCCGCATACAAATGCCCCTGCTCCCATTTTTACTTCTATATCAAATTCAAATCCGCTCCCTAATATATTCTTCCCGATCAACCCAAGTTCCCTGGCGTTCTCTATGGCTATCTTCAGATGCTCCACGGCAATCGGATACTCTTCCCTCACATACACTATCCCTTTCTTTGACCCTATCGCATGCCCGCATATCAGCATCCCTTCCAGCACCGAATGCGGATCTCCCTCCAGCACCGCACGGTCCATAAATGCCCCGGGATCTCCCTCATCCCCGTTGCATATTACATACTTCTCGTCTCCGCGGGCATTCTTTGCAAATTCCCACTTCTTTCCCGTCGGAAACCCGGCTCCCCCGCGGCCACGCAATCCCGATTTCTTTACTTCCTCTATCACCGCCTCCGGCGACATGCCAGAAAGCACTTTTCCCAGGGCAGCATACCCGTTCCTCGCTATGTACTCATTTATGTTCTTCGGGTCTATCGCCCCGCAGTTCCTTAGCACAATCTTCTTCTGCTTCTTGTAAAAGGATATATCTTTCTGATACGGAACCCGTTTCCCGTCCTCCGTGCAACAGAGTCTTTCTATGATTTCTCCCTTCAGAACCGTCCTCGATATGATCTCATGCACGTCGGCCTCTGTTACCCTGCCGTAAAAAATGCCCATCGGCTCTATCGTTAACACAGGCGCCCTTGTGCACAGCCCCTGACATCCGGTATCCACCACCTCCACTTTGTCCTTGAGGGACTGCATCTCGATTTCCGCCTGAAAGGTTTTATACACTTCCTCGGCTCCCAATGCACGGCAGCCTGTCGTACATATTAATATCCGTATTTTCCCCTGACCTTTTTTCGCACTCACCGATTTCCTATACTTATCAAGGGCTTCACAGGTGTTCAGTTTTTCCATTACCACTTCTCCTTCACTATAGAAATGTTAAATTTTGAATTTTGAATTTTAAATTAATTTAAAATTTAACATTTAACATTTAACATCTAAAATTCCCTAATAACTCTTCAGAACTTCCTCTGTCTTCTCGTCGGTCAGCTTGCCGTAATAACGGTCGTCTATCATCATTACCGGCGCCAAAAAACACGTCCCCAAACACGCCACCGTCTTATAGGTAAAATTATAGTCAGACGTCATTTCCCCCTCTTTTACCTCCAGGGTGTCCATGATCTTCCCCCCTATCTCCGGCGCTCCCTTTATGTGACACGCAGTGCCGGTGCACAGCTTTATGGTGTGTTTCCCGCGGGGTACCAGTGAAAATTGCGCATAAAAGGTCACCACCCCGTATATCCGGCTCAGGGGTATTCCCGTCCGCACAGACACCTCCTCTATCGCCTCCAGCGGCAAATACCCGTATTCCTCCTGTATCTGCTGCAATATCGGTATTAAATCGCCCGCCTTCCCTTTCCCATACCCCAAAAGTATCGATCGACACTTTGTCAGGTCTACAGA
>Ga0194126_10005116_pt1 | contig 19537 bp, 13 predicted proteins | sample TA2KigC150mmetaG_FD_148641 | JGI IMG/M metagenome (GOLD analysis project Ga0194126, IMG submission 148641) | Freshwater microbial communities from Lake Tanganyika, Tanzania - TA2015035 Kigoma Deep Cast 150m | ecosystem: Environmental > Aquatic > Freshwater > Lake | place: Tanzania: Lake... | reverse complement strand
TCCGCTGGGCCAAGAAGGCGAGTAATTGGTTGGCACTCATCTATTTCGCTTGCGCACTCATCCTTTGGAAAATGTGCTTACAAACCTAATTTACGGATAGGCACTAAGTAATATCATCCATGGAAATGCTCAAGATCACCCTGTCCATATCCACATCGATTCCGGTATCCCGTTCGTAGTAAGCAAGATCATAATTTGTATCCAATGGTCCATTTACTTGTAGCGAAGGACTTAAAGTTACAATGAAATACCTACCATCAGGAACAATTGCTGGCGGATTACCACTGGGCGGTCCTTGATTATAGTTAGCGGGGACAGATCCAAGATCTGATCCAATCAGTGGTGAAGGTATGGGATCATACGTACATGGAAGCGGGCTGCCCTGGTTATTGGCTGTTCCATCTGTACAAAGCGCCGGCGGAGGTGGTGGTGGTGGTGGCGGCGGAGGATCCTCATCGTCATCCGGGGGAGGAGGCGGGGTCCAAGCCGAGGTTGGGGAGGCTGTCGGGTTGGGAGTGGAAGTTGGAGTGGGCGGCGTGCTTGAGGTGGTTGGGTTGACCGCCGGCGAAGGCGTGGAACTCGGCTCGAGGATCACAAAAGGCTGGAATTCAAAGTTCCCGTCTCCGCCCGGGCCCGGCGTCAGGAAGGTATCGAGCCAGCTCATCGGCGTCAGGATTTCGAACGAAAGCGGCTGGAACAGGAGCGGCTGGTTGCCGCTGCCGGTCTCCGGATCCAGGCTGGATTCCATTCCGCCGGCCACGCGCCAGAAAGGCACGATGCGGATGGCGATCTGTCCGGCTACCAGCATCAGCAGGATGCCGATCGGCAGCAGGATCAGGAAGACGGTCCAGTCGCGGCGTTCCTTGTTCGAGGTGTTTGTACTCATGGTCTTACTGCCCCTTCTCCTTCATCGGCAGGGAGACGAAGAAGACACTGCCCGGGCAGGCCTGCTCATTATTGCCCGGACTCTCCACCCAGATGCGGCCGCCGTGCGCCTCGACAATGCCCCTGGCGATCGTAAGGCCAAGACCAGGTCCGCCGCCCTTGAACTTGGTCTTGCCGGAAGAGTGCATCAACACCTCTCCGGTCTGGTAGAACTTGCTGAAGATCAGCTCACGCGACTCGGGAGCCACACCCACACCCGTATCGCGTACTTCTACCAACACTTGCGGCGGCTTTTCTCCGTTCAGGAATTTGCCGCTGATGGTCACCCGGCCGCCATCGGGGGTGTACTTGATGGCGTTCATGATCAGGTGATAAAAGACCTTTTGTAAAAGCTCGGGGTCGGCGGGCACGAGCGGGAGCTTTTCCAATCCCCTGGTCTTGAATTCGATCTTGCGCTCCTCGAAAGCCTTTGCGAATCCCTTCTGGACCTTCTGCACCACCTGCCCCACCTGCAGATCGGATTTCTTAAGGAAGAGCGCATTGCTGTCGATGCGCGAGACATCCAGCATGCTGCCGACCACGTCGGTCATGCGCTCGGAGCCGTCGAGGATCCCCTTGGTCAGCATGGCGGATTCCGGGTCATCCTTGACGCGATCCTCCAGCATCTGCGAATATCCCATGATCAGGGTCAGAGGCGTGCGCAATTCGTGGGCGGAGATCTGGATGAAATTACTCTTGGTCTTGTCGATGCGCGTCAGCAGTTCGTTCATCCGCTGAAGTTCCTCGGTGCGCTCCTGCAGGCGCATGGTCATGTCATCCAGGGTGTTCGCCAGCGTACCGATCTCATCCTTGCGCCGAATGCCGGTACGCTGATTCAAGTCCCCGCCGGCGATCGCCTGCGAAGTGCGGACCAGCGAATACACCGGATTGATGATCAGCCGCGTCACCGAGTAACCGATCAGAATCACCGCCAGCATGACCACCGTGAACAAAACGACGTAGGTCGTGCGGTTGTCCTCCGTGGATTGGATCACGAAGTTCAGCGGCAGCACCACGGCGAACACGCCGAGTCGGTCGTTGCCCACCTGCAACGGACCATAGGCCAGGCGGTACCAGCGTCCTTCGAGCGGGAAATTCTCTCCGGTAATCACGTCCTTGGAGGCGACGATGTCATCGAAACCCTCTTTCGAGATCGATACGACCTTCAGGGTATCCACATCCGTGCGGCCTCCGCCGAGGGTCGTCGTGATGGCCTTCCCGTCCGCGCCGTAGATGATGATGTCAGCCAGCGAGGTGCTCTTCAGGAGCGGCATGAGTTTTTCGATCGAAGTTCCGATCACCACCACGCCCGCAAACTGGTCCCCCAATGGCACCGGAATGGCGGTGAAGTAATAGAATTGATCGTTGACCAGGTTGATGCCCAGGGCGCGCCGCGGCGGTTCTTTTTCATCCCGGCTGGTCAGGTAGGGTTTGACGATCGGCGAGGCAGCTGCTCCGGTGTTCTGCTCCACGATCTGCATCTCTCCGTTTTCACCTTCGATGATGTGCACCAGCTCGGCACCGCCCGGAGAGATCAGGATCAGGTTTTCAATCGCCAACCCTCCGGCCAGCGGCTGCGTTAGTTTCAGTGCCGTCTCGCGGTCCTCGTTGAGAAGCGCCTGCGCAAGCCCTTCGGTATATGCCACTACACGGGCGGATTCGACGTGTGAAACTTCCTGCCGCACGAAATTATCCAGGACCACGCGCCCCGCTTCAACCAACTGGTTGGTCAGACGTTCGCTCAGCGTGTTGGACACCAGCCGCGTGACCACGTACACCCCGATCACGGCCACGACCAGGGCGAGGATCAGATACGGCAAAATGACTTTAAGCCGAATGCTCATTGACAAATTCCAGGCAGCACAGAACGCATGGACCAGCCATCAGCGGCTTGATATTTGTCCACTCATTTCACATTTTACCCTTATTGAACTTCCGGGTTGCCTTCCTGGTGCCCTACAATCTCATTACGGATTATTGCCATTCGACATTGAAAATTGACCAAAAAAGACCCAAAAATTGGGTTTTAGCGTCTGTTCCCAGCAGAAGTTAATCTCCGCCGCGTTTCGCCAGGCGGTGATCGAGCATCAGCACCGCTGTGCCGCGCTCCTCGATCAGCTTGAGACTTGCGACGATCTCCGCCGCGTTCTTCTCCTCCTCCACCTGCTCGGTGATGAACCACTGCAGCATCACCTGCGCGGGATAATCCTTCTCCTTGAGCGCCAGCTCATACAAGGAATTGATCGAGGCTGTAACCTTGGCCTCATGCGCCGCCACTTCTTCGAACAATTCGAGCGAACTCTTCCAATCCGTTTTAGGCGCCTCGATGGCTTTGAGCATCACCTTCCCGCCCCGTTCGAGGATGAAGTCATAGAATTTCATCGCATGTTCGCGTTCCTCAGCTTCCTGCGTGCGCATCCAATGGGCAAAGCCCGGCAGGCTCTTATCCTCGAAATATGCCGCCATCGACAGGTAAAGGTATGAAGAGAAGAGTTCCTTGTTGATTTGTTCGTTCATTAGATCCTGCATTGCTTTTCCGATCATTTAAGCCTCCTTGTGCCAATTTCATTATACAGATTTTCAACTTTAGGTCAATTCCACCGCCCTCCGCTTGATTTGGTCCATTACTGCACCCGCGGGATCCAGCGCGGGAAATTTTTGCAGGTAGACCCCGTACGCTGCACCGGGGATCTTCTTCAGGGCTCGTTGTTAAAGTCCGTAATATGAACCGGGAATTTTCGCATTTCCAATTGGATTTAGCATAGGATGACCTCAGCGTGTATTTTGTCCAACCACTGATTCTTCGTGCAAATTGGTGGCAATGGATCATTTGATACGTGTCATGCTGAGGAGCGTAGCGACGAAGCATCTGGTTTTTTACGAAGAGAGACTCTTCGCTTCTCCTTCGACTTCCACTTCACTCGCTCAGTGTCCGCTCAGGGGGAATCTCAGAGTGACGCGATTTTTGGTTTACAAACCGCTAATTTCGTTTCTTCAACCAATCCAACAGCTTCTTCGTGGACCAGGTATTGATCACATCCTCCTTCGTCAACCCGGCGCGGCGGGCGGTGGCTACACCGTAAAAGAGCACATCGAGATCCTCTGCAGAATGAGCATCGGTGTTGATGCTGATCGGGATGTCCATCTCCTTTGCCCGGCGCGCGTACATGTCGTCGAGGTCGAGCCGCGAAGGATGAGCGTTGATCTCCAGCGCCACGCCGGTTTCGGCCGAGGCGTTGAGGATCGCATCCATATCGAGGTCCGCGCCTTCACGGTCCGGGATGAGCCGCCCGGTGGGATGACCGATGATATCCACATGCGGATTGCGGATGGCGCTCAGCATGCGCTGGGTGACCTTGTCGCGCGGCTGCCTCAGGCTGGTGTGCAGCGAGGCCAGCACGAGGTCGAGCGAGGCGAGGAATTTATCCGGATAATCGAGGGTCCCATCGGCCTTGATCTCCACCTCGCTGGCGTGCAGGACCAGGATGTCATCGCCAAGCTGTTTCTGAATCTTCTTGATTTCGGCCGCCTGCTTCTTGTGGTCCTCGATCTTCAATCCGCCCGTGACGCCGAGGCTCGCGGAATGATCGGTGAACGCGATGACCTTGATGCCTCGCTGCGCCGCGGCGCGCGCCATCTCGAGCATGGTGAGCTTTCCATCGCTCCAGTTGGAATGGACCTGCAGGTCCGCTTTGATATCCTTGACCTCGATCAATCTTGGGAGCTTGTTGGCTTTCGCAAGCTGCACTTCATCGCGGCCCTCGCGCAGCTCCGGAGGAATCCACGCCAGGCCAAGCGTTTTATACACTTCCTCCTCGGTCGAACAAAAAATCTCGCCCTTGCCTCTCACTTTCGACAACGAATGTTCCGATAACGAAAGTCCCTGATCCAGCGCAAGCTGACGCAGGGCCACGTTATGGTCCTTCGATCCGGTTGCATATTGCAGCGCGGTCCCGAACTTCTGCGGCGGATGCACCCACACTTGCGCGCGCACGCCGTCGGAAAATTCGATGCTCGATTTCGTATCGCCTTTCCCGAGCACGCGCGATACGCCGGGCAATTTGGTGAACGCCTCCATCACCGGCGCCGAGTCTTTTGCAGCGACGAGGATGTCGAGGTCACCCACAGTCGAACGCATTCTCCGTAAACTTCCGGCAGGCCGCGCGTCGACGACTCCCTTCACCTTTTTCAACGAGGCGATGATCTCCTGCGCCAGCGGATAGGCACGCCCGAGCGGAATGCGGCCTGAGCGGCGCGCCAGCGAGGCAATCCCTTCGAGGATCGCGGTTTCGGATTTTGCGCCCATGCCGGGCAGGTCGCGCAGTTTCCCTGCTTTGGCGGCAGCTTCCAGTTGCGCCAGAGTCGTGATGTTCAACGTCTTGTGAATCAGCCCGATCTTCTTCGGCCCGAGGCTGGGCACTTTCATCCACGCAGCAAGATCCGGCGGCACTTCCCTTTTCAACTTTTCAAGAAATTCAAGTTTGCCGCTGGAAAGCAATTCATCGATCTTCTCCGCGATGGCCTTCCCCACGCCGGGGATGTCGCGCAGTTTGCCTTCCTTCCAATATTCCCCCGCTTCGCGGCCGAGGCCGGCAAGATTCTCCGCGGCCTTGCGATAAGCAAGCACAACATAGATGACCTCGCCCTTGATCTCGCACAAATCGGCGATCAATGTGAAGGTCTCTGCAAGCTGGCGGTTGTTCATCATGGGATACCTCTAATGCGGGTGATTATACCCAACGAACGGGCATGATATACCCAACGAACGGGCATGATATACCCAACGTGCGGGTATGACATACTCGCCGGCAAAGAATCGCCGCAGAGACGCAGAGTGCACAGAGAAATTCCTTGTCATTCTGAGGAGCTGCTAAGCAGCGACGAAGAATCTCTAATCACAAAACAACATCGGTTACGTAGGGGATTCTCACCTGCACTGCAACGCACGCAGTGCGGTGCAAGTGTCGCTCCCTTTGGTCGCTCACATCGTCCCGACACCTGCACCGATCGCAGGCACGGTGTGTCCTTCGGGAGAATGACATATCCAAAGAGGGCATGTTATACCCAGCGAGCGGGCATGTTATACCCAGCGAGCGGGCATGTTATACCCAGCGAACGGGCATGTTATACTGCCGAAGGATGCTCGATCTCGCCAATGCCCGCTTCGCTTTTCTGGATATCGAGACTACCGGCCTTTCGCCCTGGTTCGGGGACCGCATCTGCCAGGTGGCGATCGTCATCAGCGAGGGGAGGCGCATCAAAGAGACCTTCGACTCGCTCGTCAATCCCGAGCAGCCTCTCTCCCCCGCCGCTTCCTACATCAACAACCTGAAGGAAGAGGATTTATCGGCCGCCCCGCGTTTCGAAGCAGTGGTCGACCGCATCGACGACCTGCTGCGCGACTCGGTGGTGGTATGTCACAACTCGCGCTTCGACCTGCAGTTCTTCGACAGCGAGTATCGCCGCCTCAACCGCCCGGCGGAATTCCCCAATTTGATCGACACGCTTCTGGTGGCGCGGCAGTTCTATCAACTAGCTTCCTACAAATTGCCGGTGCTGGCCGAGGCGTTCAAAGTCTCTGCGAATTTCCAGGGCTCGCGCGCCCAAGCGGACGCGTTGACCGCCAGGAATGTCTTCTTCGCCATGATGGAATCGTTGAAGGCTTCGGGAAAGCCGCTCGAGGAATTCATCGGCATTTACAACTCGCCGGCCTGGCCCGATGAAGGCATCCAACTGCCGCTCGAACTGGCAGAGGCCATCAACAGCGGCCGGCGCCTGTTCATTAAATACATGGACCGCGGCGGCGAGATCTCGGAACGCTGGATCTCCCCCATTCAAGTAGTTGGACTGTCGGATTACATCTACTTGCGCGCCTACTGCCATACGCGCGAAGCCGAGCGCACCTTCCGCCTGGACCGCATCCTGAATGTGGCGGTGGAGTTGGAAAAATGATTGTCATTCCCCTGACGGGGACGGTGTGCGAGCCACGACACTTGCACCTGCGCTACAAGTGCAGGTGAGTGGCGAAGCAATCTCATAGTCTTGGAAGGGACGCTTCTAAATGCTTGCTTGGCAATGGTCTTCGCGTAGCACCCCGTAGGGAAACGGAGGGGTAAAACCTTGCCGAAAATTGACCGCAGGACAAAAACGAACTGGGCGGGGGCAGGAGTCCCTCGCCCAGCGTGGTCACAAGAGAGGAGATCCTTCGCTGCGCTCAGGATGACATTTTCGAGGGTGGTTTAATCATAATAATACGGCGAGCAATTGTATTCCTCGCCCGAGGGCGCGGTGATACTGATCGGCCAATCTGTATCCGTAATTTCGTAGCCATCGAGATCCTTCTTCACGCCCGCCAGCGCATTATCCGCATAGAAGCGCGCAAACTGGAATGACTGCCACGGCCGTTCGCGTTTGTCCAGTCCGCGCTGGTAGCGGATACAGGCCAGCGAAGCGCCGATCGCCTCGTGAGCTTTGTCGGAGAGGGATTTGCCGTTGAAATAATCCACCAATACCGGCACCGCATCGTCGGAGAGCGTGAGGAAATATTGCGTATCGAGGGGGACGCGGTCCTTGTCGTCGATCGCCACTTTATTGATCTCGCGCTCGATGTTCTGCTTCACGATGAAACCGTCCACATTCAGGATGGGCAGCGAAACCGCAAACCCAAATGCCGCGACCAGGGCGGCAAAGGCAAACATGCGCTCCTTGTGCATGATTTCCAGCACAATCGTCGCGACCAGCAGCAGGCCGATCCAGGCCAGGAAGACGTGCGTGTACGTGCGCAGGCGCGAGAATCCGTACACCGCCTCATACAGACCGAGTCTCTGATACGCCGAGACGAGCATGACCAGCAATAGCACGACCAGTGCAATTCCCAACCCGGAATAGATGCGGCGCTCGCGGCCCGTCTCACGGCGTGTTATCGCGCTCAACGTGAAGAGCATCAGCAATGCGAAGAACGCCACAGCTACCAGTTCCCCAAAGCCGCGGCGTGCATACTCCGCATAGGTATAACCTTCCACGTTGATGTTGGCATTCCCGCCGAAGAAATACTGGAACTGAATCGCCACGAACGCGGCGAACAGAATCACCACACTCCCCAAAATGATGCCCGACTCGACAAATCCAAAGAACGGCGGGATGACCGGCTTGTCTTCGCCGACCAGCTTCTCATCCTTCGATTCGAAGGCCGCATGCAGGATCACGCCGGCCAGGGCATAGCCGATGACCAGTATGTAAACAAAACGGAAAATATATTCCGGCAGGTTTTCCAGGCGGAGCAATTTGATCAGGTCATCCAGGCGCTGGCCGAAGACCACGTCCGCGGAGGAAAGCAGCGAGGCGAAGATGGCTACAACCGGCAGCGCGATGATCACTCCGCGCAGGATCGGCCAGACGTTCGTCTTCGACGGTTTTATGCCGGCTTCCGCCTGGTCCCTGCGCACCTCGAGCGAGAAAGTCACCGGCCGTGCGAGCATGCTGCCGATCAGCCCGACGGCTTTCGCAAAATAATCCGCGATGGCGTACTGAAACCATCGGCCGCCGAGATAAGTCACCGCGAGCAGGCACATCGTGAGCAGGGTGAATGAATATGCGAGGAAGGCAGTCATCGACTCGGCGCGCATGAACGTCACGACCGCGAAGAACGCAAATAACGGAAGCAGGATCAGAGTCGCAGCGCGCGGCCGCAGGCCGTTGCTCAAGAGCAAATAGAAAGCAGCGCCGACGCACAGCGTGGCAAAGATCGCAAAGTTCAGGCCGGCCGGTTTTTTCCAAAACAGGAAATCAAACGACCAGCCGAGTACGACAACGACGATCCACAGGATGTTGGGTTTGGTCTTCATGGGTATGCTCCGGATCAAATTTTCCACAGGATAGCCCATAGGGACTGGCGAAGTCTCTCAAAAGGTATCACGAATCCCCTGAGAGGCTCAAGCTTTGAATCCAGCCCATTGACATCCGAATTGTTTTATGACATACTCACGGCACCGCACGGGGGCAAACAAATTGAACCGCCATCCTATAGAAAGGAGGAGGTGATGTCCATCATGGATAGTAGCAATAAACCCGGCGCTGTGGCATCCCTCCTCAAGTAAGGCGCAGGAAGTACAACTGCACCTTCGGGAAGCCACAGCGCGCAACCCACGACTGCCACCCTCAACGGTGGCAGTCTGGTTTATTCGTCCCCAAAGGAAATGCCCAGGCTGCGTGCCGTGATCACCGAGTCATCGTCCGGTCTCACGCGCTTGGGAGAAGACAGCGCCTCCTCCAGTAAAACATCGGTGATGTGTCCGCACTGCAAGGAGACCATTCGGTCGAATCCACCCCTGGCCGCAAGCCGGACGGCGGCCGAACCATAGCGGGTGGCCAGCCAGCGGTCGAAGGCGGTCGGCGTGCCGCCGCGCTGAACATGCCCAAGCACTGTCAGACGGGACTCGTACCCCTTTTTCTCCACGTATTCCGCCACCATGCTGCCGATGCCGCCAAGCCTCGGGACAAATACTTCATCCCCCTTGCGTGAGAAGACCTGCTGACCGCCCTGAGATTTGGCTCCCTCCGAAACGGCGATCAAACTGAATTCTCGTCCCTTCGCCGCCCGTTCCATCACCTTGGCAACGATGCTTTCGTATTTGAACGGGATCTCCGGAATCAGGATGACATCCGCCCCGCCGGAGACCCCGGCGTTCAAGGCGATGAATCCCGCATCCCTGCCCATCAGTTCCACCACCAAAACGCGGTGATGCGATTCTGCCGTGGTGTGCAGCCGGTCCAGGGCTTCCGTGGCGATGTTCAGGGCGGTGTCGAATCCGAAGGTGATCTCCGTTCCACCGATATCGTTATCGATCGTCTTCGGAACCCCAATCACCGGCACACCTTTTTCAGCCAGCTCATGGGCGATGTGAAGGGTGCCATCCCCGCCCAGGACGAGCAGCGCGTCCAGTCTTTGGCGCTTGATCCCTTCCACAATCTCATCCGATACGTCGATCGTCACTTCCTGCCCATCGCGTACCACCTTGCGGGCAAAGGGGTTTCCGCGATTGGCAGTACCCAGGATGGTTCCGCCGCGCGGCAGGATGCCGCGCACCTCCTCCGCCCCCAACGACAGGATGCCATCCTCTTCCAGGAATCCATCATATCCGTCCCGGATCCCAAGCACTTCGCAGCCATGATCGCGGATGGCGGTCTTGACCGCTGCCCGAATGACCGCGTTCAGGCCGGGGGCGTCACCTCCCCCTGTGAGAATTCCAATCCGTTTCATAGCATGCCCTCCTGCTAGTGGAAGATCGCCGGCTTTATCATACCTCAAAGGTTCCCCATACTGCCTGTTTCAGTCAAGTTTTCAGCACTCCGGACGCCGAAAAATCCTGAGAGTCTTTGAGAGTCGGGCGGGATAGAATTAGGGTCGACGAAAGGAAAGCAGGCAAATGGAAATCCCGAGACATTGGAGATTGAAAAAACAACGCTATGGGCTGGTGGGTGAGGTCTGCCCCCATTGCGATTACAAGATATTTCCACCCCGTGATATTTGCCCCAATTGCGGCGAGGAGGCGCGCGACCTGTTCCGCTTCAGCGGCAAGGGCGAAGTGTACTCCTACACCACGGTGTATGAAGCGCCCGCCGGCTACGAGGCGAACGTCCCTTATACAGTTGCCCTGGTCAAGCTGGAGGAAGGCCCGATGGTCACGGCGCAGTTGACTGACGTGGACAACGATGCGGTCCAGATCGGCATGCCGGTGGAGATGGTCACCCGCAAGATGCGCAACGATGGGGATGAGCGGGGATTGATCGTGTACGGATATAAGTTCCGCCCCACATTGAACCACATTTAATACATACCACACCCTGCCCCCATATATGGAGATAGGGTGCCAAAAGGGATTTGAAACACTATATATGGCTCATGCTCGTGTTTGGATGATGAATTTCTCTCATAAACGATCATGCCACACTTTCCGTTGAAGAGTGCGCACTGAATGGAAAAAACACCTTGAAAATCTTGCAAATAGGATTTTCAAGGTGTTTTTGTTTTCACCGGAATTTATTCGCTACAACCGAACTACAATATCACCACCATTCGGAAAATCCAGTAGCTGTTTGCTCACCGTCAGATCCATGATCTTGGCTCGAAACTCCACCTGAATGTCTCGCTCGTCATTGATCATCACTTCGGCAATAAGTTCATCCACCAGCTGCTTTTTCAACAGAAAGACACGATGCTGCTCTTCGGGAGTCTTGGGGGTAGAGTTGTTCAATTCTATGATCCCTACCTGAAGATCCGTCACATACTCCTTGACCTTTTCTTCCCAATCCAACCTGGCATTGGTGTCTATCTCTTGTTCCAGGGCTGTCAGCCTGCGCTTTAATCGCTCTTCTACTATATACAGCTCACGCATCCGCGCATCAAATACAGCATCCGCCCTCATTTTTATGCGGGCTTCCGTGATCACTTCCTGGCGCTTGGCGGACTCTTTTTCCAGTTCTTCAAGAATCTGTCCCCGATCTTTTTGTAGGTGTTCATACCTTTGCCGAAGTTGCTTGACCAGGTCTTTGGCTTGCGCATGCAAGAATTCCGGATTCATGACGAACTCATACAACTTCTCCCAAACTTGAGTTTCTGCCCGTTTAGCGCTCACGGATTTCGGGCATTTTGGGGGTCTGAGTTCCTTATGAGGTTGTGGGCAGAAGTAGGTACTGATCGGGGTTTTGCGTTCCACCCACTCTCCCTTGCGACTGTTGCGATGGGTGGCGGTGCGTGCCCGCCAGGTCAGGTTGCAGGCACATTTCAATTGTCCGGCTAGTAGGTAATCATTTTGCCTGCGGTGTTTTAGGTAAGTTTTGTTTTCTTCTCGCATCTTCATAAACAATTCATAGGTGAGTATATCGATGATGGGTGCAACAGGGATTTGGAAGGTCTGCCCTGCACGGGAATAGCTTTTGAATCCATAAGCATATTCTCTGGCAGACCGCAGTATAGCCTGAATACTGGACCGGGACCATTGGATGTGTCGGGGAATGCTGCTCCCCTTTTGTGGAGCATTGCCAGCGATCAGGCGTTTTCGAATTTGATTGAGGGAAGTTTTCTGAAGGTACCATGCGAAGATTTGATGTACCCATTTCGCTTCTTCTTCGACAAGGTGGATAGTTTCACCTATGCGAGTATATCTATAGCGATCCTGTCCCGTATTTGCTTTTCCTGCCCTGAGCCGCGCTTTGACTCCCATTTCCATCCGTTCTTTCATCCCTTCCAATTCCATTTGAGCTACCCAGGCGCGGATGGGAGCGATCTTGGAATCGAAGGTTTCTTTTGCAAGCAGGATTTCGATCTTATAGTTCTGTACGGTTTCCAGGACGGTCAACATCGATCGTATCCCGCGATACAGTCTGTCTTCACGCCATGCGAGGATGACATCGAATGAATCCTTGGTGGCGTCTTTGAGCATGGCCAAAAGACCAAGACGATCTGAGCGACTCCCCGATGGTTCGACCAGCCTGTTCCCCACCCGATATTTTTCTACATCACGATAGATACGAACCACCTCTAATCGCTTTTGCTTTGCAAGCCTTTGACAGTCGACTTCTTGTTCGCTGGGACTGGATTTTCCTCCCTGGGTTCCGGATGATGTACGGATGTAGATCACTGCTCGGCGAGACATTTTGGACTCCTTAGTAATCTCTGATACTTTTTATTCTATGTTCCATCAATTCCATTCGATACTTTCAAATTTGTCGCCGAATCACTGAAATGTACAAATATGCAATTCGATTGCACATTTGTACATTTCATATTAAATCTGTCTATTTGGATGATGAAATAGCAATGCACTACTCACAACCGCTCAGGGTGAAATAAACCATCATCACATTAATGACTTGAGTTTAGAGTTCAAAGCACATTAACAAAAATGGAACTTGCTGATAAAGTTTTCGTGTGAACAAAAAATCTCTCAGCGAGTTCCGAAAAGCAGTATACCGCAGTCTGAGAAGGCGAGCAGATATATTGTTCGACCTGATCGACGCCCTGACGGTTGCCGGTCAGGTAAGTTCACCAGTGGCCTTGAGCGAACAGAAACCATTTCAGCGGAAGTTTTGCAGCGTGTACGATGGATTGGAAAACGGTGAAATGGATATGGATGAAATTCTGTCGCTCCTGCCAGCGTGCATACCGGAAGGCAGTGAAACGATTGCAGCGTACAAAGTGTATGCAGTGGATGCGACCGCCAATGAACACGAGCAGGCAGAAACCTTGCCGGATCGAAGCGTGTTGAAGTCGAGCAGGAAAGAGCCAATGCGTTATGGTCACAAATATTCATGGTTGGTACGCCTGATCAAGTTCGGCAGTTCCTGGGCAGCACCAGTGGATATCGAAAGGATCGATACCGAAGCGACGGACACCAAGGTAGCGGCAGTGCAAGTCCAGGAGTTGGATGTGCATGATCGGGAAGAGAAAGTGATCGTTGCAGATAGCCGCTATGAAGATCATTTCTTTTTAGGCATTTTCGAGCATTTGAAGCATACTTTTGGACTGATCCGACTGCATAGCAACCGCATCTTGTACGAAAAGCCTCAAGAGAAACCAAAGGGTAGTCGTGGCGCACCCCGCAAGCATGGGAAACCTTTCAAGTTGAATGGCTCTCATCGAACAGAAGATCGTAGCGAGACCTTTCAACTCGGGAAACAAACTGTGCGGGTGAGAGCCTGGTATGAACTGCATTTCAAAAAACTGGCGACCTTGATCGGCACTCTGGTACAAGTAGAATTCCTCAAAGAGGATGGAACGCCACGATACAAACGTCCGATGTGGTTATTCTGGACCGGTCCACAAAGTGTTGCTCTTTCCGATCTGTGCCGTATGTATCTTTGGCGTTTCGCGATTGAGCACATGTTCCGTTTTCTGAAACAACATATGGGGCTCAACAGCAATCGCTCTCCGGATTTGGTGAGTGCCCAACAATGGATGTGGTTGTGTGCCTTGGCATATTGGCAATTGCTTCTAATGCGGGATGCGGTGCAGGAAGATTATCCGGCCTGGTATCCGCGCAGTAGGCAACAGCGCGCCAGACTGACGCCGTATCAAGTGCAACGCTCCGCTTTGGCATTTTTGTTGGAGTTGGGTACACCAGCCGCTAAGCCCAGACCCGTTGGAAAAGGCAAAGGCAGGCAAAAGAATTATTGTCCGCCACCACGCGTTCGTTATCCAGTGGTGTTCAAGAGCAAAAAGGCTCAAGTTCCGGCTTCTGCAAGTCCGTAATTGGTATTTGCTTTTCAGTTTTTAACGTTCGGTACAACCGCACAGCTCTTGTGCGCCATTTTGCTACTCTAAACTCAAGTTAATGAAAAACAAAGATAAACATGTCAATAGGATAATTGTGTTTTTTCGAGACATTATACAAAGTTCGTGCGACCACGAAATTCCACCCGCAAAAGGCGGATTTTCGTGGTATCATACAGTTATGATTTCTCGAATAGCCTTGCAAAATACAATCCAACGTAAATTGGAAAACAATCGTGTTGTGGCTTTAATTGGACCTCGCCAATGCGGTAAAACGACTCTGGCAAGGCAATTTATTCCCCCCACATCGGCAAATTATTTTGATCTGGAGGACCCTTTTAGTCTGGCAAGACTCGAACAGCCAATGACAGCCTTGCAAGACTTAAAAGGATTGGTAGTTATTGATGAAATCCAGCGCCGCCCGGAACTTTTCCCTGTTTTGCGAGTTTTGGCAGACCGAACTCCTTTGCCAGCCCACTTCCTGATTTTGGGCAGCGCGTCCCCTGAATTATTGCGGCAATCATCCGAGTCGCTGACTGGACGAATTTCAATCATTCAAATGAGCGGATTCAGCTTGGAAGAAGTGGGTACAGAATCACAAAACCTGCTCTGGCGGAGAGGGGGATACCCGCTGTCATTCACCGCTTCGAACGACGAGACCAGCCTGGAATGGCGAAAAGATTTTGTTCTTACCTTTTTAGAACGCGACATTCCTCAGTTTGGGTTCAATATCCCATCCACCAGCTTATTCCGTTTTTGGAGTTTACTGGCTCACTACCACGGACAAGTCTGGAATGTGGCTGAAGCCGCCCGCACCCTGAGCGTTGGCGAAACGACTGCCCGCCGTTATGTTGATTTGCTCCAAGACCTGTTCATGGTACGCCTGCTCCAACCTTGGTATGAAAACCTGGGCAAACGGCAAGTTAAAACGCCAAAAGTGTATATCCGTGATACAGGTTTATTACATTATCTGTCTGGAATTCGCACCGAACAGGAACTGCTCCTGCATCCACGCAGTGGCGCATCTTGGGAAGGGTTTGTCATTGAAGAAGTTATTAAAGCTGCCGCACCAGATGAGGTTTATTTTTGGGCAACTCACTCGGGGGCGGAACTCGACTTGCTCTTACTAAAAAACGGCAAGCGTATCGGAGTGGAATGCAAACGTGTAGACGCTCCAAAACTGACACCATCGATGCGCACAGCTTTAACCGATTTGAATTTATCAAAATTGCTGGTGATATATCCCGGACCGCACACCTACCCACTGGCAGATAACATCCACGCTATGCCATTGGCACACATGGTCTATAAACCAAGCAGCCTCCTGGAGTAAAAATATTATCTGTTAAATTAACACTGTAGTCATTCCGGCGGGGTACATATCTGGTGTACGGATATAAATTTCGCAAACGAATGTAGGCGGCGGAACTACAAAAGAAACTCTTATATTCAACTGGACAAGTAAGACGCCTGTCCAGTTTTTGTTGTGAATAAGGACGATATTTTGATCTCGGTAAAATGTTATTTACACCCTGCCGATTCCCACTCAGAGTGCATGGATTTCCATGAGCTTACAGCCTGCTCCATTTCGATGATTGCTTCCCGCCAGGCTTGTTCAGAATCATTTCCATTTGCTACATCTTGCAGCATGGTGTCCACTATCCCAGGTGTGCCGAAGACTTCCCATGCCCAGGGTGGTGCGCTGTCGGAGCGTTTGAATTGCCCATTGCTGACTGATCCCATATTCATGGCGGGATGATTGGTGAAGGCAGACCAATCGTAAAAAGATTGAATCCAATCGGCGTGTTTTTGTGTATAGGCAGATGGGTTTGCCAGCGCTACCTCACGCACGGAATTGAGAGGTGGAATCATGTGCCCAGGCAGAACATTATCGTAGAGTAATAATCTGTCGCCGCTAACCAGCCATTGCAGAAAGGCTTTGGCTTCGGCTTGATTCTTTGTGCCCGATGCAATCGCAAAGCGACTCCACACACCCCGGGCGGTGACCGGGACAATTCGTGCCGCCCCATAGCACTTGCGGAGTCCATGTAAAACCCTGATAGGTTTGCGGACCGATGTTGCTGAATTCACTAACCAACATGCCTGAAACGACAGAATTAGGATGCCCGCCCATTTGTGTGATGAGATAGGCGGCTTTGGCGCGGTCTTGAGGACTGTGTGTGTGGACGTCCCACTGCACACCCAAGGCTTCGGATGCTTGGATCAATTCGGCGGCGCGCGGCTCACCTTCGAGCCAGCCAATATCTGCACCGACAGACCACTTCATGCCGAGGGCGGTCACTTGTTGCAGGAACGCAAGGAAAGCATCTATATCGGGCCAGACCTGTGGTTTGGATTCGATGTGAGTTGTGCCGGAGATGTAGAGAAGGGTTATGTTTGTTTCTGCGGGTTGCGCGGTAGCGGGGGATGATTCAGCGGGGGTAGAGGTTGGGGGAGTTGAATCCGCTTCGGTGGCAGGGGGAGGCGTAGCTTCCATTGTTGAAGGTATGGCGCAGGCGGTCATCAAGAACAGGGCAAGGATCAGGGTCAGGATTCGTTTCATTTGCATTCTCCTTTTGATATGAATTGTACGGAATGCTGAAAGTTTGACGAGTGACGCCAGTCATTTGATTGTAAACAGGGTGTAAAAAAGGCGGGCAGGTTATCCCTGCCCGCTTTTTGATTAAACTTTTACTGCACTGTGAAGGTTAAAGTTTCTGAAAAGCCACTGGTATTCCCAAGTTTGTCGATTGTGCGTACGCGCCATGTGTAGGTGCTGTTGCCGCAGGCAACAATGATCTCTTGAGAAGTGCTTGCGGTGGTTCCGGTTTGTTTGCCGCCGGGTCCGTCGATCTCCCATTCATAGTAGGCGATACCGTTCGGGTGTGAGACGGGTTGCCATGTCAACTGAACGGATGAGGTGCAATTCAGTGTGCCGGAAGGTGCGCTGGGTTGAGGGGCGCTCAGGGGAAGCGGGCTTGGTGTGGGAGTGGGCGGTGCTTCCACAATAGGCACGTTGCTGATATCGCCGCTGACTTCGACCAGTTCGTCCCAGATCCAACACTTTACGCCTGCTTCGGTTTGAATGACCCACCAGGTAGAGTCTGAGCGGCGCCCAACAATGGGGGCGGTTTGTTGGCTCAGCAAATACCCTGTGATTTCATACGCCTGACCGGGACCAAAGCGGCAATTTGAGTCTTTGATGGCGGTGGCTTGCGGGGCGCCGAGTGTGGGTGTGGCTTCTGGCGTCGGCGTGGATTCAGGCATGGGCGTAGATTCAACTGTCGGCGGGGTTTGAGAGGCGGGGCTTTCTCCTCCGACTTGTACTTGCACCATATTGGAATCATATGAGCCGCCATCTGCTGTGAGCAGTTTGGTTTGCAATTGATACGTTCCCGGCTCAGAGGCACGCCACGGTTGTTGGATGGTTCCTGATGGGATCGAGCCATCCAATGTATCTTCTCGCACGATCTCGCCGTTGACGAGCAGCAGCATATTGGCGGCGTCTGTCTCTACACTGAAGGTTGATTTAACAATGATCCAATCTTGCAAGGTGTAAACGGTTCCGTTCTGCGGGGCGATGATCTGCACACCCGATGCCTGTGTGTTGCCGGGGAATCCGGCGGGGAGGGTGCATCCGGCTAGGAAAATCAGAAACATGCCAAGCAATAGTCGTTTTATGGTAAATGTTTTCATGGGTTTGACCCGCCTTCCGGGGTAGCCGTTACAGACCAGGGTTCTTCGCAGCTTGGCGTTCTTATTTCAATGCTTGTTCCATCAACAAAAGAGGTGGTTGCGAATCTTTCGCAATTGGGTCCGCAATAATTGATAGCGCCCATGCGGTACAGGTAGGTTATGTTGCAGCCGACTTCGGTATCAATATAACTGGTTAGATTCGTAGGTACCGCCATGGGCAAGCCGACCAATTCCCATTGCGGGTTAACAGCATGAAGACGTTTTACTTGAATGAAAATGGAATCGGCAGGCAGGTAGCCCGGCTCGTTTGATGGTTGGAACGGCGCCCAATTAATGACCAGACACCTTTCTGCGCCGTTACACGCGTTTGTAGCGGTGACGGAGAGCAAGGTGGGCGGTTCTTGAGGAGCGCAATTTTCAATATCCACTTGATAGATACCCGTCTCGTTGAGCCGGACACCGTCACTTTCAAGGCTGAGGAAAAATTCAGCCCGATCTTGTGTGCAATCCACAGGGGTGGTGAAGCTGTGGTGTCGTAAGTTGTTTTTTGGGAAATATCCAGGCGATTCTGTGCTGCCATCTTCCTTGACTTGCCAGATATTCAAGCGTACATCGCGCCCGGCTGGCCAGGCAAACCCTTGCGGCAGGTCGAGTGTGAGCAACACCTCTTGATAACTGCCTTGCTCCCATACTGCCCAATTTGGTTCAAGAGAAAGTTGAATATCGTTCAATGTGCCTGTGGGGCAGAATCCGCGAAGAACGGTTTGACTGGTATGCTGAAGCCAGCCCGATGGAGAAAAGCCGGGGCGGGCATTTGCAGGGTATACGCCTAGCGAGTAAATATATTCATGCCCGCAGATCACATTGGCATCTATATCTGTGAAGAGCAAGCCCGAGCGCAGGTCTTCCTGCGAGTAGACTTCTTCATACAGATTTACTTCGCTAAAAACAGATGGATCGGTGTTGGTTCGATCAAAACGATAGAGAATGACCCCGGCTCCTTCTGGGGGATAGTTGCCCGGCGGTATGCTCCATTCGAGCATCACCCCGCCAGGTTGCGGGTCGGCAACCAAAACAAGCGGACCTGGACCGTTCGGGTCGCAACGTCCGCTGGCTTGAACTCTTTCCCATGCCACGGTTGTTCCAAAGGGGTAGGCGCCGCCGGAAAGATGGGCTTCCACCGCACCCGGCGCATACGCATTCAACCCAACAATATAAGTATAGGTATCTCCGCAGGCAAGGTCATTGTCGACGTATGAAAACTCTGTTCCTGAATTCAACGCGGCGCCCTGCCCAGCCACCCAATTGGGCGGGATGATCAATTCTGACGTGCTATGGTTTCCGATGGTTCGTTGAATGTACGGGATCAGGGTTTTGCCTTCAGGGGCTCCGAACGGTTGCTCCAGCCGCAGTGAAACGAGATTTCCAGCCGGGTCATTGCTGTTGACTGCAACCACGATCCCTACTCCGTACACACATTCCCAGTCGTCTTGTTCACACACATCCTCCGCCGGGGCATCTCCATCTGCGTTGGCTTGCCCGAGCCAATCCAACAGATCAGGCACATTTAACACCGGACCAACCGGTAGAAAATCACTGCCATCCAGATCGGGGATCATGTTATTGATGATCTCATCCAGAATTGTG
>Ga0194126_10005108_pt1 | contig 19558 bp, 21 predicted proteins | sample TA2KigC150mmetaG_FD_148641 | JGI IMG/M metagenome (GOLD analysis project Ga0194126, IMG submission 148641) | Freshwater microbial communities from Lake Tanganyika, Tanzania - TA2015035 Kigoma Deep Cast 150m | ecosystem: Environmental > Aquatic > Freshwater > Lake | place: Tanzania: Lake... | reverse complement strand
TGCGTTAACCAACACGCGAATACCAGGTTGATCCATCGTCGATATGACCCACAAACTTGTTCAATGAAATAACTGAAAACGAAGGCTGGCGAGGGGCTTGACATGGCCCTTCCATACCAGGAATTTGTTTTTCTATTAAAAAAATTCTACCACGCTATCCAGCTGTGCGTCAAGCTAACCCGCTATTGGACAACGACCTGCAAGATAAACGGCGCTTTAGGCTGTTTAGGCGGTGTATTCCAAAGAATGGCATTCTCTATCACCATCAAGTATCTGTTTTAGGTGCTCGCATTTAATTTCAATGAAAGCACCGTATTTGGCTTAATATTCATCAGGGCAGATTCCGGAAATTGTTCAGGGCGGTAGCGAGAACCTCTCTACTGTCGTTGATTACCTTCACCCGCCACTGTGGATCTGAAGGATAATACATTTCCAAAAAGGCGGCCTTGATGATCTGTTCATCCTCCGTGCTGGCATAGCCGTGTATAAAACCCTGATTCTCGAGCAATGTTGTATGCAGAGACTTGATGGAGCCGATCATGGTCTGACTATCCATCGTACCGTACTCAAAAGCCATAGGTAAATATAGCCCCTCATCCTTCATCGCCCCGACAAAGCTGGTGAAATCTCCGGTTACCGTATAAAAATCCTCTGCATCGCCCCAATCGACGGTATAGCCGCTAAAAACTTCCTCCAGCATTCCCCTGACCTGAGGATTTTCCTGGGGCATAGTGAGAAGATGAAGGGTACTTCTTTCTCCGTATCCGGTATGCAGATCGATCATCAGGGTGGCAGGGTAATCGTTTATCAGCGTTGAGATCAACGGCACAAGTTCTGCATACTGCGGCTCAAGCCTGAAGCCCCCAAAGAAAACACCTTCTTCAAACTCATATTGTCCCTGTAAGATAGCCTGGCGCAGAGATTGCATTGATTCACGAACAATTGCCACCACCGCCTTTAGATGAAAAAAGCGGTTACCCAGTGATGAAACATCAGCCGGGCCAGCTGGATTGACCAGGCTGTAGACACCATGATAGCCGGTATTTACTGTTTGGTATAACTCATCACCGAAAGCAGCGTTGCGGTTCAGATCAACATTGTTTTCAGAAACCCGACGGACGTATTTAAACCCGTATGGGTTAACAGCGTGCAGGATCAAAACGCCCATATCGTTTAATGCTGCAGGGCTGATTAATTCCTGCACAAACATCCGGGCAACTGCGCTACCAGTAAATCCTTCGACACCATGAACACCGGCGGAGAGAATCAATAGCCTTTTCTTTTCCTGTTGAGCGGGGATATAGAGGATATCAAGACTCAAATCAGGATCGACCTGGCCCGGCACGGCGATTGTATAGCTTTCGCTTCCTGGATACTGCTCCAGCAGCGGGACCGACTCTTCAAGAAACGCAGCCCTGGCCTCTTCATAACTGTCAATGTAATAGGCCAAAGCCGAGTCATCGATTACAATGTCCTCAGCCACCGGGGCATAAGTATGAAACTGGTAAGTAAAAACAGATAGAGCAGCAATTATAAAAATGAGCAAAAGACCGATCACAATCAGTAAAAACTTTTTCATAACCATGTGCCACCTTTCAAAACAGTTGATAAAGATCTGAACCAATTGTTGACTGTAACGATTTGCCTGGCTTTATGCCAGCTCTGCGGTTGCTCTGGTCAGGATATCCTCCAGCTCCGCCTCTATCTTTTCAGAAAGTGTATTTTGTACTGGAGCCGAGAGAATCTTCTTAACTTTTTCCCGAGCCAGGGCATAAAGATCGGTTCCGCAGCTTTCTTTAATCTCGTCGAGCCGATGTTGATCAGACAACAGTGGTTGATAGAATTCAGCTCCACGGCAAAGCTGAAAAGTACTTTCCAGATCCAAAAAGTGACCACCGGGGCCTACCTTTAAAAGATCTTCAAAGAGGTTCTTCTGCTCTGAGAAATCGATACCGGCTGCCAGGCGGCGGCAGCGACGGGCAATCTCCTCATCAACAATGATCTGCTCCAGCACCAGCAGTTGGCTGGTTTCAATCTCACCGACCCCATTGACTAAATCCGCCCCGCCTAAGACCAGGGGCAAAGTGGTAATCATCTTTTCCATAATTGCTTCTGTTCCTGGCCGGCGGGCATCGGTTAGACAGCCGGCCAGGGTGTTCGGCAGGTCGTAATGCCGGGCCATTTCCCCCATGGCAGCGGTTTGGATAACCATCTCCGGCGAGCCCTCCAGGAAGTTCCCGGTTCTGAAATCCATCGTGCCGGAGGCCGCTCCGTAAATCTGGGGCGAACCGGGTTTGACAATCTGGAAGAGCACCAGGGTTGATAATGCCTCGGCATTGGCCAGGCAGATATTGCTGAAAAGACCGGCGGGACCGGTTGAACCACAGGCCGGCATGGGAAAGATTAAGACGGGCACCTGGTAGGAAAGCAGTTCTAAACAGGCTTCGCTCATCGGGCCTTCGTGGGTCAACGGCGCCACAGGACAATAGCATACCGAGCAGATTTTTCTTTCCCTAATTTCTGTTTCGCTGCCGCCAAGGATACACTTCATCGTTTCAATTAAGTACGGCACTTCTTCCGGGCGATGTAACTCATGTTGAACATGATTCGAGCTGTACTTTAAGGCAGTCAGAAATTCATAAAGGACCCGCGAGGATTTTGGGGCGTCGGAGGCAATCACCGGAGGCCAGCAGACCAACCCGAGCTCGAGGCTTTCGAACAACCTCGATCCCAGTTCAATATCTTTAATCGTCCCGTAACGTTTCTGATCGCTCTCAAAATCGAGGGCGAAGGTGGCTGTACCGTCTAGCGTATAGGCAGTGTAGGGTGAGGGCATTCTAAAATTAAAATCACTGTTACGGGCTCCTAGGGTAAAACTTTTCGGGACCGTTTTCAAAGCCTGATCAACCAGGCTTTGATCAATATGGGCTAGCGAGTTTTGATAATCGATTCTGGCCCCGGCCTGTTCGAGATGCCTGAGAGCCACCTTACTGTGAAACCTGACTCCGACTTCAGCCAGGATCCGCAGGCTTTCCAGGTGGACTTTTTCCCGGTTTCCTTCCGACAAATATCTGTATTTCAATTCTTGTCTACCTCACTTGGATAGTATAAATATCAATTATGGGCAGGGATCCGGGTGGAGTAATCAAAGCATTACTTTGTATGAAATTATAGCAATAATAGAAGATCCAAGTCAACGGCAGCCTCTTCTAGTTGCTTTGTCAGCTATCTGAGTTTTACTTTTTGGTTTGCTTTTTATGCTTGATATCTCCCAGCAGTTCAACCGTTTTGACAACGATGTGTCCGGCAGTCAGGCCAAAGGCCTTCTGCAGATACTTCATTGGCCCCACCTCGCCAAACTGATCCTGCCGACCGATCCTAACCAAAGGTGTGGGCAGGTGCTCAGACAGTAGTTCGGCTACGGCTGATCCCAGACCACCAATTACATTATGATTTTCTGCAGTAACAACAGCCCCGCTTTCAGCCGCGCAGTTTAGCACCATTTCCCGGTCAAGGGGCTTTACGGTAAAACAGTCCACCACCCCGGCCTCAATACCTCGGGCAGCAAGTAGATCTGAAGCTTTAAGCGCTTCAGCAACCATGATCCCGCAAGCAATAATGGTTACATCTTTACCAAGGCGCAAGGTGACCGCTTTGCCGATCTTAAAAACAGATCCTGTTTCGTAGATCTTCGCCGCTTCACGGCGGTAGAGCCGCAGGTAAGAGACGCCGTGCTGCTCACTGATTAAGCGCAGCAAAGCCGCCAGGCAGGTTGAGTCAGCAGGATCAACAACGATCGCTCCCGGTACAGCGCGCATCAGGGCCATATCTTCAAAAGCCATATGTGTCCCTCCATTATAAGCAGCCGATACACCGGGGTCGCTTCCGGTAATGTTTACATTCAACCCGGCATAGGCGGCGGAGAGAAAAATCTGGTCGTAACAGCGCCGCGTAGCAAAAGTAGCGAAACTGTAAGCAAAAGGTTTTTTGCCGGTGGCCGCGAGACCGGCGGCGATCCCGATCATGTTTGCTTCCTGTACCCCGCAATTAAAGGTACGTTCCGGGAATTTCTCCTGGAAAGCGGCCATGCCCACCGATTTGATCAGGTCGGCATTGAGGACAACAATCCGATTATCTTGCGCAGCGAGGTCAATTAGGGTGTTAACGTAAACATCACGCATCATTACCTCTTCTGGTTCATGCTTTGCTGCCAGTTTTATGTTCATGATCTGCCTCCTTCTCCCGGCCCGGCTGCATCTGCAGCCCTTTGCAGCTGCAAGAGATCTTCTGAAACACAGCTGATGGCCTGGTCGATCATCTCATCGGTAAAAAACATATTGTGGTTATCAAGTTTGGCTTCGGCGAAGCAGCAGCTTTTCCCCTTGATGGTGTGGAGGATAATTACCGCCGGTCTTGTTCGTTCTTCCTTTGCTTTTTCAATGGCGCTGCAGATCGCCTCAAGATCGTGACCAGCGCAATCCTGGGCAAACCAGTTAAAAGTACTGAACTTGGCGGCCAGGTCTCCCAAGTCGATAATATCGCGGGTATAGCCGTCGAGCTGCTGTTTGTTGTAGTCGACAAAGGCGATCAGGTTGTTCAGGCCATGATGGCCGGCAAACAAAACCCCTTCCCAGACTTGTCCCTCGTTGCACTCACCATCGCCAAGAATCAGGTAGCTGTAGTTATCTCTACAGTCCAAGCGATTACCGAGAGCTACACCAATGGCAGTGGATATCCCCTGCCCCAGAGAGCCGGTAGTCATATCAATACCAACGGTTTTTTGAAGATCACAGTGACTGGGTAAAGTAGTCCCCGGCTGATTAAGGGTTTGCAGCTCTGCCAGCGGGAAATACCCTTTCAGGGCCAGGGTTGCATATAAAGCCGGCCCGGCATGTCCTTTAGAGAGCACCAGCCAGTCGCGGTCGGGCCAATTAGGTTGATCCGGCTTGACATTCATTACCCGGCCGTAGAGAACGGCTAAGACCTCCACAATTGACATCGCCCCACCGACATGGCCGAAACCGAGACACTTAAGCTCCTTCAGGGTTTCCAACCTAATCCGGGTTGCCAATATTTTTAGTTCGCCTATCTCCTTTGTACTGATCATCTGTTGCCATTCACACTCCTTCAGAAAGCTTCGGCTAAAAACTGTTGTCCTAAACAGGCTCTCCCTTCAGCAGCAATTGACCTCATTCTACCAGCGCTGAAAGACGTGGTCAAAGCGCTCCTGGCTGTATTTTTTGCTTCTTTACTTCTCAATACGGCTCAATTCGGTTATAATCGGAATAGCATTCCGATTTTCTTAGACGGAGGACCGGATGGGAACCAGAACAACCAAACTGATAGCCAAACACGAGCTTATACTCAAGCAGGCTGGCAAGCTATTCTACAGTAACGGTTACGAATCAACAGCAATGAAAGATATCGCCGAAGCCTGCAACCTGGGCATGAATGCCATTTACTCTGTTTTTGACTCCAAGGAACAGATCTGTGCTGAACTATTCCTCAAAGCCCAGGAGGAGTTTGCCGCTGAATTCAAAAGAATCATCGCTGCAGCAGAAAACCTGCCCTCAACTAACCGCACCATCATTAACTTTTACATTGACTTTTACAGCCGTCATAATTTTCTCTACGAGATTGTCTGGATGGTTTTAAGCGGGCAGATTCAAGCCGAATTAAAAGAAAAAACCGTGGCATTAATTCATGGCAATTTCATTGATCTGCTTAATTCTTACGGCGCCTACCTTAAACAGTTAAAGCAAAAGGGCATAATCGGCTGCGACCTTGATCTGGGCAGGCTAGCCTCCACCTTCTGGTGCATGATGTCAGGCCTGGCCGCCAACTACGTTCATAAAACAGGAGAAATAACCGGGGTAGCAAACCAGGAAATACGCGATCTGGAACTGGAGATGGTTCTGGAGGTTTTAAAGTATAACCCGAAGGGAGAGTGCTAAAAACCGGAGGATCTTTGTCTTTAAGCAATACTCTGCCTGTTAGTATTAATAATTGATAAGGGGGGTTTTGGCATGGAACGACAAGTAAAGTTTAAAAACCTGCTGGCCTATGGTATCGGCGATATCTACGGTGGCGGATCTTTCTTCATTATCAGCACTCTTTTTCTATTTTATCTAACCCAGGTAGTAGGGATCCACCCGATCCAGGCCGGTCTGGTTATTGCTCTGGGCAAAATATGGGATGCTGTCTCCGACCCGCTGATGGGTTACATCTCTGACCATATGAAAACCAGGTTCGGGCGACGCCGCATTTTCTTCCTGGCCGGCTTTATCCCTGTAGCCATTAGCTTTGCCCTGCTCTGGATCAAATTGGCTTTTTTGCCTGAGCAGCTGCTCTTTATCTGGTATCTTTTTGCCTATGTTCTCTTTTCCACTGTTTTCACGATGATGATGGTTCCTTATTCGGCCTTAAATGCCGAAATGTCCTCAGACTACAAGGTGCGCACCCGTCTGAGCGGGGCCAGGATGATCTTTTCACAGGTTTCAGCCCTGATTGCCGGGGTGGTGCCGAAACTGATTGTCAACAGCGTCCCGGGTGCACAGGGCTACGCAATAATGGGCATCATCTTTGGCATATTTTATGCTCTGCCCTGGCTTTTTGTTTTCTGGGGCACCTGGGAACTACCTTATGAATTACCGGCAAAAAAGGAAAGCTTCCGGCATTTTTACGGCAAGTTTCTTTCAATCCTGCGCAACCGCTCTTTTCGCATCCATATCGGCATGTATATATCAGCATACACAGCAATGGATATCATGATGGCCATCTTTATTTTTTACGTTACCTATTACATGGGGAAGCAACAATATTTTTCACTCTTTCTCGGCACCCTGGTGCTGACCCAGATCGCCTTCCTGCCCATCTATGTTAAACTCTGCAATCTGATCGGCAAAGGCCGGGCCTACATGATTGGCTTAGGTTTTTGGGGCCTCGGCCTGATCCTGCTTTATACACTGACCCCGGCTACACCACTGGGTCTGATCTTTCCCGTTGTGGTGATTGTCGGCATCGGCCTCTCGGCAGGGGTAATGATCCCCTGGGCTATGCTACCCACCATTACCGATATTGACGAACTAATTACCACTGAACGACGGGCCGGCATTTACTCAGGAATGATGACTCTGTTGCGGAAGGGAGTGCAGGCGCTAACCCTGCTGTTAGTCGGGGTAATGCTCTCTTCGATCGGTTTCGTGGCCGGTGCTGATATCCAAAGCGCGTCTACCCTCCAAAACTTACGTCTCTTCTTCGTCCTGGCGCCGCTGATCCTTATTATTATCGGTGAAGTAATCGCTTACCGCTTCAAGATAACCCCGGAGACACACCAGATGATGATGGATGAAATCAAAAGGCTGCGCGAAGGGGGCGACCGTAGCGCTGTAAAACCTGAGGCTAAGCTGGTCTGCGAGCAGCTGACCGGCTTCAATTATGATCAGCTATACCGTTAAAAGGCAGGTGATCAGGTGGTGTTGACCTTAAACAAATTAGAAGACGGTTTTGAGCTGCTCTGGGAAGGGCGCCTTGTTGCCAGCCACAGCAGTAAAAAGCCTTTACTTTATCTAGGCCGTGGAGAAGGTACTTTCCGGATGCGCCACGGCAGTTTCAAAATTAAAGATAGCTTAGAAACCAAAAAGGAAGCCTTAGGCAATTACCAACTGCACCAGGATCAAAACGGAGCGGTTACCATAAAGGGCGACCTGGCAGAAATTTATTATGCCCCTGCCGGCAGGCGGCTGGAGATCAGCTTCAAGGTAGCGGATGCGAGCCTTAACCGCTTCTGGCTCACTCTGCCGGCCTTTCCCGGAGAATACATTTTCGGCGGCGGGGAGCAGTTTTCCGTTACCAACCTGATGGGCCGCACCCTACCAGTCTGGTGCCGGGAGCAGGGTGTCGGCCGCGGCCGCGACCTGATCACCTTCTTAGCTGAGCTGACGCATGGCTCAGGCGGGGCCTGGCACACCACCTACTTTCCCCAACCCACCTTTGTATCCAACACTAACCGCTACTTACATGTAGAAGGCAGCGCTTATATGGAATTTGGCTTCGCTAAAAAAGGGCATCTGATCCACTGCTGGGAGATACCGCAAAAAATTATTATCAGCCAGGCCGAAAACCCTGAGGAGTTGCTGGAAGACTTAAGCGCTCTTTTGGGACGTCAGCCTGCTTTACCGGATTGGACCCATAACGGCGTATGGCTCGGCATCCAGGGTGGCCGGGAGGTAGTAAAAGCCAAGTTGGCTGATGCCCGCAGAGCCGGAGTCGCCGTGGCCGCTCTCTGGTGCCAGGATTGGCCCGGCATTCGGATGACCTCTTTCGGCAAACAACTGATGTGGGATTGGCATTACAGCGAAGAGCTTTACCCCGATCTACCCGCTTTTATCAGGGAGTTGAATAACGACAACCTGCAGTTTCTCGGTTATGTTAACCCTTTCCTGGCGCTCGAAAGTGAACTTTACCAAACAGCACAGGCCGAAGGGCACCTGGTCCGAAAGCCGGATGGCGGGGAATACCATGTAAAGATTACCGATTTTCCGGTAGCAATCCTCGACCTGACCAACCCGGCTGCAGTAGCATGGATCAAGCAAGTGATTAAAGAGAATATGATCAAGGTGGGCCAAGCCGGATGGATGGCCGATTTCGGCGAGTATCTGCCGACCGATGCCCTGCTTCATAGCGGTGAAGCGGCTGAACTCTATCACAACCGTTACCCTGCAGAGTGGGCTCGGATCAATCGCGAGGCGATTATCGAGGCTGGCCGTGAAGCCGATATTACTTTCTTCAGCAGGGCCGGTTACACCGGCAGTTCTAAACATGCGCCCCTGATTTGGGCCGGTGACCAGCTGGTAAACTGGAGCCTGGACGACGGGCTGGCCTCGGTTATCCCGGCTGCTATTTCGATGGGCTTAAGCGGAATTGGTCAGTTTCATTCAGATATCGGCGGCTACACCACCGTAGCCTGGATTAAGCGAAGCAAGGAGCTGTTTATGCGTTGGGCTGAACTATCTGCTTTCAGCGCCGTGATGCGCACCCACGAGGGTAATCGCCCTGATGCCAACTGGCAGTTCAACTCAGACGGGGAAACACTTGCTCATTTTGCCCGGATGAGTAAAGTGCACGTTAAGTTAAAACCTTACCTGCGCGCCATGCTGGCCGAGTACCAGGCAAAAGGTCTGCCGTTCGTTCGCCACCTGTGGCTTCATTACCCCCATGACAGCGAAGTCCTGCCGCTTAAGTACCAGTATCTATGCGGCCGCGACCTGCTGGTAGCGCCGGTTTACCGTAAGGGCCGTAAAAACGTGCAGCTCTACCTGCCGGAGGACCACTGGATCCACCTCTGGAGCGGGCAGACCTATCCCAGCGGCTGGCAGCGGGTCGAAACACCTCTCGGCGAGCCTGCTGTATTCTACAGGTCAGAGAGCCCCTGGAGTAAATTTTTTGCCGATATCGGCGTCGCTCACCGCGCAAAAGAGCTGTAAAAACAAGCTTAGCGGGGATGGCGGCAAACTGGTAAATCTGGTTTCTACTAGATAAAGGGAGAATAGATAATGGCTAAAAAACTAAAGATCGGGGTTGTCTGCCTGGCCCGGAAAACATTTGATTACCAGGCGGCAGAGCAGATCTATACAAAGATCCGCGCCGGTTTGAACCTGGTTGAAGATGTGGATTTCCTATGTATAGAAGATCTGCTTTTCGAGCCGGAAGAGGCCAGGCTGGCTGCTGAATCACTACAGCGTTTCGGGGTAGAAGCCCTGGTGGCAATCAGCGGCACCTTTCACCTGGGCAACCTGCTGCTTGAGATAACCCAAAAATTGAACCATCCGCCTCTTTTACTGTGGGCGCCTGACGAGCTACCTTACGACAGTGGTAAAATCCGTCTCAACACTGTCTGCGGGGTCAATCTTGATGCTTCTAATCTTTATAAAGCTGGCATTCGCCATTACCACGCTGCTTTTGGGCCGGAAATCGATCAAGACTGGCTCGCAGCTATGCAGGCTATCTTTACCCTGAAAAATGCCCGGATCGGCCTGATCGGTTCACGCGCGCATACTTTCTATAATGTAGCCTTTGATGAACTCGACACCTGGCGGGAACTTGGCCTGCTGGTAGACCAATACAGCCTGCAGGAGCTTTTAGACCACCCTACCGGGGCTGATGCTGAAGAAAAGTGGCTATCTATGCTCTCCCAAAATTTTAGTTTAGATGATATTAATGAACAGCAGGCATTGCTGACAGCCCGCCTGGCCGCCAAGCTGGACGGATTCATGGCGGAACGCGGTTTGACCAGCCTCGCTTTACGCTGCTGGCCCGAGTTTGCGGCGAACTTTGGTATTGCACCCTGTGGCTCACTATCGCTGGTTCAGGGGAAAGGCAGGGTGATCGCCTGCGAAGGAGATGTGGAAGGAGCAATATCGATGCTCGTCCACCAGGCACTCGGAGCAGAAACCCCGTTTTTAGCCGATCTGTCCCAGGTTGATTTTGAAAAAGACGAAGCGCTGCTCTGGCACTGCGGCGCAGCCCCCTGCAACCTCTGGGACGGTAAATGCGAGATCACTTTAGATAGTTACCATGCCGGGGGTAAGGGCGTGACTGCCGGTTTTGTGCTCAAGGAAGGGCCCCTTTCCCTGCTGCGTCTTGACTCAGCCGGCCGTGAAAGAAGACTGTTTACCCGGGAGGGCCTGGCCCTCCCAATGGAAAAAGAATTAAAAGGCACTTATGCCCGGGTTAAGTTCGACGGAGGAGTTAAGGCTCTGATGGAGCAGGTTATCTATAGCGGTATTGCGCACCATGTTTCGGTTGCCTACGGCAATTACCGCAGGCCGCTTGAAATATTGGCCCGCATCAAAAATTGGGATCTCATCTCATAAAATAATCGGCTGATTTTTTTTGAAAGGACTGGTAAAAATGAAGATTGCAATTGCTGCAGAAGCGGTATCGTTTCCCCTGATCGAGATGATCAAGGACCATCTTGCAGCAAAAGGTCATGAAATACTCGACCTGGGGATGCAGAAAACTGAAGAACCGCTCTTTTTTTATGAAACCGCGCCAAAGGTAGCAAGAGCCATTCAGGAAGGCGAGGCGGAACGGGGTATATTAATGTGCGGTACCGGGATGGGCGTCTGCATTACCGCCAATAAATTTAAAGGTGTCTATGCCTGCCTGGCTGAGTCGGCTACCGCTGCCGGGCTGCACTATGCCATAAACCGGGCCAATGTGCTCTGCTTCGGCAAATGGATGCTCGGCGAAAAGGTAGTGCTTGATGTAATTGATCGCTGGCTGGAGACAGAAATCGGCGCCGGCTTTACCGAGGATCGCATCAAGGTGCAGGCTGCCGGTTTTCAGAGGATCAGGGATATTGAGGAAGAAAACTTTAAGTAGCAACACCAGGCCAGATTAGATCGATAAAAAATCATCAAACTTCTTCTGGCAGGCGGTTTAGAAACCACTGATTGGTGGCCGTAACCGGGTGGTAATGGCTTGGACGCCCGCCCCATCGCCTTGCTGAAACTGCAGAAGCATGTTAGAATATAGAAGACTGATGGCAATACTGGTTTTTTTATTTATACTTAAGCACGGCATTTTACGCCAACTTTTCACTTCTAAAACAATCAAATGCTTGATCAAGCAAATGCTGAATAAAGCAAATGCTTAATTAAGCATTTGCTTTATTTTTTTAGTTATATTTTTGCCTTTAAAATAAGCATTTTTTAGCATCTCCAGTTAAACCTCCTGTTAGCTCTAACCCTTTTTTTAAAGTTCGGCAACATCGCAATTAATATAGCGACCACCTGTATGCCTGGCCATAGCGTGAATAGTTCACGCCAGGAGGTGACTGCTGTTACTGTAATTTGGTTCCACAGGCAGGCATAATCTAGATCAGTCAGAACATTGATTATTCTGACAGGCCGGTTTTTCAGATCAAGGAGAAACTACCGGCTCGCAATGTGGTGCTGCCTTATAACTGGACAAATCCATCAGCGGAAGGAGCGTGTTCAGACTTGATCGCGACCTGGGAAATGAATGAGGGGAATGGCGACACTACGGGCCCGGACCAGTTGCAGGGTAGCATCATTGGATCTGCTTGGCTTGCTTATCAGTAAGTTAATAGTCAGTTTAATAAGTTAGTTTGCAACCACAACTTTTGACGGCAGGTTATTAATGTTTAGTTCTTTTAAGTCTAGAACAATACTAGCATTATCAATATCTATACCTACGATTTCTCCTGAACTGGCGAAATCAATATTGACACCTTGAGAAATTTCAACTGTTTCAGCGCTGGCCAGTTTAGATAAATCTATGTAAAGGGAATCTGTTTCTGCATAGTAATTTAGTTTCATTTTTTAAACCTCCTGTCTGGAAAAGCATTATGTATAGTTATTTTGTCTTTTAGAGTTACAACCCTAAGTATCTTTCCATCGAGCTCATCAATTTCCCCCCAAAACCGATAACGATTAAATTCCTGAGAATCGATGTGGATTGGGTTTTCTATAACACGAATACACCACTCTTTTCGCAAATAAGGACGCTTTCGCAGAACTTCATTTTCAAAATACCGTGTAAATTCATAGTCAGCCATTGATTAATTATAACATGGATTTATAGCTATAGTCTTCACAATAATTAAAACTTTGAACGTGACACACTAACACAGTAAAGACGGTTCTTTTGTGTTATTCGTTACCAGAGGCCAATCAAGTTATTACGGAACTGCCGGACAACACAAAAGAACCGTCCCTCTGTGCTACCTCTGTGCTATGTGCTAGTGATCAAATTCTGCTCGAGGCAAAAATTATCTGCCTGGCCGATGTGGTCGAAGCGATGGCTTCACACCGCCCTTACCGCCCGGCGCGCGGCATTGATGCCGCCCTGGAAGAGATTAAACGGCAGCGGGGTATCCTCTTCGATGAAGATGTGGTTGATGCCTGCCTGAGGCTGTTCCGGGAAAAAGGGTTTCAGTTGGGTTAGCAGAAGGCGGTTCCGCTGCCAGGCATTGCTAAAGGCATAGTCATTGAAGAATACCTTAGTTACCATAAAGGGCCGTGCTTATTGCTATTACAGAGAGATTATTCCGATAACCCAATCCATGTAGTATGGGGGTTACCAAAAAGTAAAGAGAAACCTGCTGTTTTGGTTACAGCATATAGGCCTGATCCACATAAGTGGGATCCTTCTTGTATACGGAGGCTTTGATTATGAACGAAAGAAAAAAAACGAAGTATTTACACGAAGGCAAGTATGTGGCAGAGGTTGAAGTTGTATTATATGATGATGAAACCAGCTGGTCGCCATACCTTTCTTTAGAGGATGCCTACCGGCTAGATGAAACAAGATCGGCTCTTCGCCAGGGTGACATTGGAGCTGCTGCAAAGTATGGCAAAATATATGAAATGCATTTGGTAACTTAAGTTATAGAATTATAAGCCTCCGTGGCGATAGATAATAATGCGATAGAGTTGGTTTAAGTGGTCTTGTTTCATAAACCTATTCTGCACCGCTCAGCAGTTCTTTCAACTTAATTGCCTCTTCCTCGGTCAGGGTTACCCCCTTGCTCATTTTCTTATTAACTTATTCAAACGCAGGGCAAATAAGTTATTAAGTTATTAGCCTGGCTTTAGTCGATGCAATCGCTCCACTGGCTTCTGGTTGGGGCTCAACGGCCACCTGGCGGCCGTCAGCATCACTGAGGAGACACCGGACTACAACCTGTACTCCATCCCCGTCCTGCTCAATGGCAGACAGGTCAGTGTCCAGGGCGCCTGGTTCTGGGACGAGAGCAAAGAATACGGTGGCTACTACGAAGTCTTAAGAATATGGGCCGAAATCAATGCGGACTACAACACCGTGGACCGCGACGTCATTGACATCGTTCAGTTTTGATTTTTACGAAATGAATGGAGAAATCAAGCAGTTTGCCGAAAAGTATTTTTCGCCTATGGTCAGAAGTCAATCTTGTTTCACTGATGTTTACATCATTCCGGTATCGGCATATAATACTCTTGGGGTGATCATATTGAAATATATGAACATAACTGAAGCAAGCAATAAGTGGCATATTAGTGACAGAAGAATACGATATCTTTGTTCAAAAGGGCGCATTGAAGGTGCTCTCAAAATCAGCCGGAATTGGTTAATTCCAATTGATGCCGTTAAACCGGGTGATGCTAGAATCAGTGTGAAAAAGCAGTACAAAGGTTTGGACTATGATTTCAGCCATATTGACTCAATGAAATATGCTATTGATCAAAATAGACCTTTCTCTAAAAGATTAGCGGATTCACTTCATGAAAAACTTATTGTTGAATGGACTTATAATAGTAATGCTATCGAAGGCAATACATTAACGTTGTCAGAAACAAAAGTCGTTTTGGAAGGCATTACCATCGGCGGCAAGAGTATTGTTGAACATTTAGAGGCAATCAACCATCGCGAAGCGATTCTATTTATAGAAGACTTGATCGTCAATAATGAACCACTTACTGAATGGAATATCCGAAACATACACGCCCTTATTCTAAAAGAAATCGATCATCAGAATGCCGGCAGATACAGATCAGAAAACGTGGTAATCAGCGGTGCTAAACATGTTCCACCAAAGTATTATGAAATTAATGATATGATGCAAAGGTTAATTTCCGAGTACAATAACGAGTGGCAGAGTTATCACCCAGTCGTTAGGGCAACACTTCTGCATGGTGAGTTTGTAAAAATACATCCTTTCATTGATGGCAATGGAAGAGCGTCGAGATTATTGCTTAATTTAGAGCTTATGAAAAACGGATACACACCCATTATTATTAAAAAAGAAAATCGGGCAAAATATTATGAGGTGCTGGATTATGCCCATACCACGATGGATTATGGCCCGTTTCTTGATTTTGTAGCAGAACTGGTCATTGAATCAAAAAAGCTTTGGCTGTCATTGCTGAATTAGGGAAAAGATTGCCATCCCGAATGCATTATAGCATGGAGAGAATTGCCGGGCAATGCGAAATAAGCCGTGGCTAAACCTTATAGCGGTTGATTAAGGATCTCCGCTTCAAGGGCGGCCAGCAGCCTATGGTCATATAGTTGTTTAGATTCTTTGAGTCTTTTCAGACTGCGCATGGCAATGCGTTCTATAGCATAGTGGTAATCATAATCTAAAATCACTTTCAGAACCCTTGCCAGCAGCGGTATTTTTTCAACATACTGCGCCTCGTCAGGCGGCCCGGAACCGTCAAACCCCCTGAACTGAAAGAGCACTGCCCTGGCTATCTCTTCCAGGCGGGGAATGTTACCGATAAATTTGCTGCCAATTTGGGGGTGAGACATGAACAGGGTTTCCTCCTGTTCGCTCAAACCTTCATCGCTGAACTTATTTTCAATCAGCTCTGCCGGCAGGGTCATTGTGCCAACCTGCGACAGCAGAGCAGCCATCTCAATTTCCTGTTAATTTGCAACTTCTTCCCTACGGCTCTCGCGAGAATTAATCAAACTATACTTCCATAAAATGCTTTCTTCTCCTCGTTAATTTGATAATATTTATACAAATTATTAAGGGGGAGATGTAATGCAGATAATCTTTAGCTTTGGGGTAAGTCCGCTGATCTACGCCTCAAGAGGCATAAAGAATCACTTCCCGAACATGAAGGAATGCCCTATATGCCACCATCCGGAGGCCATGGAAAAACACGGCTTTTACTGGCGTAACGTCTTATTTTCAAAGCGGCAGTTTCGGATTCCGATTAGAAGGTTGAAGTGTTCATCCTGTGGCAAGACGATATCATTTTTGCCTGATTATCTATTGCCATACTTCCAGTATTGCCTTGTCTATATCGTAGAATCCCTGCGTGGCTTTTTTCTACAGGGCAAGCGAAAAATTTACTACCAGCTACTACAGTTTTACCGGCAGAGATTTTTAAAGAACCTAAACCGTCTTCAAAGTTTTTTCCGGGATTTAGGTTACCTGGGGGTTATTCCGGAAAAAGAGAAAGCCATAAAATTGCTGGAAATGATTCGCAATGCTTTCCCCAAAGCAAAAACCTTTGCAAAAAGGTTCCAAGAATCAAGCCAGACCAACTTTATGGCAAAATAATTTTACCACTAAATGAGCTTTTAAGGAAGTAGTGGCTTAGCCACAAACCATTTGCATGGATCTAGCTCCCGATGCCTTTTACAATGGATTTGAGGCAAATTAGTTGCTCAAAAACCACTGATGGGAGGAAGAAACCATGCAGGAAAAAGAGCGGGAAAGTATTGCCCTGTTCCGCTACGGCCTTATTGCGCCCCTTTTAAACGAGCAGGTCGAATCAAAACAAGATTACCTGGCCGAAACATGCAGCCGGGTGCACCAGGTGCCCTATTACGGACCCAAAGAATATACCCCGAAAACAATTACCGAATGGCTCAGGCTCTACAAAAAAGAAGGCTTTGATGTGCTCAAACCAAAGTTGCGTGCCGATAGAGGCATGAGCCGCAGTATCCCTGTTGAGCTCCAAGAAGCGATCTATGAGTTAAGGCAGGAAAGGCGAGACCTGCCGGTGACCATGTTTTATGAGCTTTTGGTGCAAAAAGCATTGATCAAAAAATGTGATTTTTCTTATGCCACCGTCTACCGCCTCTTGAAAAAAAACGACCTGGTGGGCAAGGGCAGGCGTAAAGAACCGGAAAGAAAACGTTTCGCCTATGAGAAGGTGAATATCCTCTGGCAGGTCGACGCCTCAGCCGGGCCATATTTACAGGTAGGAACAAAAAAGAGGCCGACTTATCTTTTGAGCTTCATTGACGACTGCAGTCGCATCATACCCGCGGCCCGGTTTTCGTTTAGCGAAAACACAGAGGACTTAATGAGCGTGTTTGAAGAAGCGCTGCTGCGTCGGGGCATTCCCCGCATGGTTTATGCCGACAATGGCAAAATCTTTCGCTCTGATCAGTTCCAGCTGGCCTGTGCCTCTTTAGGCATCACCTTACTGCATACCAAAGTACGAGATGCTCCGGCAAAGGGAAAAATTGAAAAATTTTTCGGTACAGTTAAGCTTCGGTTTTTTCCCCTGCTCCGGGAAAAAATGCCTCTTGACTTAGACGGGCTCAATACTTTTTTTTGGCAATGGCTGGAGCAGGAGTATCACCGCCGGAGGCACTCGGCCCTGGAGATGAGCCCGCTGGACAAATACCTCTCCCAGGTGAGTCAGGTAAAGATGGTCGAAGACCCGGCTTCGTTGAAATTACTATTTCTAAAGCGCGACTACCGCAAAGTACGCCACGACGGAACCATATCCTTACACAATCACCTCTTTGAAGTACCGCCGCTCTACATTGGCCAAAAGATTGAACTGCGCTACGATGAAGAACTAAAAGATGTTTTAATTTTCGCTGAAGGGCAGTCAGCCGGCAAGGCCAAGGCAGTCAACCTGGCAGACAACGCCCGGGCCAAACGTGAAAAACCGGCGCTGTCTTTTGCCGCGCTGAAAGGAGAAGATGAAAATGTATAAAGCTTTCTACTCCTTAAGCGGTACTCCCTTTTCCAAAGAGAATGGCAATGCTTTTGCCTCAAAAAGTTTCAATGAAGCTCTAGCCCGCTTGGAATATTTAAGTAAGGCTCGTGGTATCGGCATGTTAGTGGGCGAGCCCGGCGTGGGTAAAACTTTTGTATTAAAAAGTTTTGCTGAAAAGCTAAACCCTTCTTTGTACCACATCATCTACTTTCCTCTGTCGACCGGAACAGTGATGGATTCTTACCGGGGGTTGGTCTTAGGTTTAAACGAAGAGCCTGCTTTCCGTAAAATAGACCTGTTCGCGCAGGTGCAAAAAAGGGTTCTTTCTATGTACCGAGATAAAAAAATTACCCCTGTTTTTATCTTAGACGAGATGCATCTGTCACCGGCAAAAATGCTCACGGATTTAGGGCTGCTGTTTAACTTTTTAATGGATTCATTAAACCCCTTCGTGTTAATCCTCTCAGGATTGCCGGCGCTGATGCAGCGGCTTACCATCACCCAGGCTCAACCCATCAATCAACGCATCATCATGCGCTACTTACTCGAACCCCTGGAAAAAGATGAAGTTAAGGGCTACATCGAGCATCATCTAGAGACCGCCGGGGCAAGGCATCTGATTTTTAGCGAAGAGGCAATAGAGGCCCTTTCTACGCTTTCCCATGGCTGGCCAAGAACCCTTAACAATCTTTGTATTAACAGCCTGCTTTTAGGTGCTCAGGCGAAAAAAGAGCTCATTGAAGCTGAAACCGTGCGTCTCGCCGCCCGTGAAACAGGAATGTGAGGAGGTCAAAAGAGTGAACGTTTTGGATAGCAAAATCGACAAAAGGTATTTTTTAGATATAATGGCCTACCTGCTCTGTGATCAGAGCTTTGCTTACGACCTCGGCCATAGTCACCTTAACTTGTGCTTGAAATTATACAAAGAAGTTTTAGCCAGGCTTAAAAATCATCTGGAGCAGGATTTAGCCATTGCCGGCGGACTGGATGATTTCAACATGATCAGCCTCGAATGCCGGGAATTGGCCGACTTGTTTTACATGGAAAAACAACTGGAACTGATCGAAGAAAGAGTGCCGGCAGTTAAGCAATACCAAAGCCTGACTGCCAATTAAGGTGGTGTCAGTCGATGCGCGAGCCAACCCACGATGATGATACACTGGAGCTCATCGTTGAATTACAAACTTTTGAATTGATCACAGGCTTATGTGAATATGCAAGGTCTCTTGAAAAGATGGTAATAGAGCTGCGGTCGCAGGTCAATAACCTGACGCCGCTATGGCAACCAAAGCCTTATGCCGAACTCTACAGCGATATTTTCGAGGCATTTGATGATTACCGTGCTTATCAAAGATTTAAAGAAGCTTTTGAGATCCTGGATCGGGATTAAGCAATCCTGCTTTAGGGAAATGCTATTTTGCCGTTTCAAGGGGTGATAATCGTTGACACTGAAATGATTTGCGTTTTAGTGGCGCATTTTCAAAAACTCAACATATAGCTTCCCCGAAAAAACGTGACATTGTGATTAATGATAAAATATTACCGGGATTATTTTGATAAATGCTCGTAGTTATGTTTCGATTGAACACTGTTTTATTCTGAAATCATGCTGCCCTTTTAAATTGCAAGATAACAATTTCCCAGGTTTTCCTGATTCCCACCCGCTCTGCCACTCTCTTGGCCAGGCGACTGATATTGGGGCCACAAAACCCCTTGCAAAATGACGTTCTGTTTGACGTTTCCCTGTGCGGCGTGTTACCCTACAAAGAACACATGCTCGCCTTAGGAGCACAAACAGATGTAGCAGCCCGCACTACTGCCTTTAGCCGGTGAACTTAAACCTCCTTACCGTCCCCGTGTGCCGCAACAAAGCGTCTACTACCGTTTGGTGGAAGAACACATTAAATACCCTCTGCTTCACCTCTACCCGTGGCGAACCGGGCTGGAAGCCTGTTTTTTTAGGGCCGGGATAGCTTGACCTGCAGCTTGATAGTGTAGTAGTATATTCCCAACAGAAAAGCAAATTCCTGGTATGGAAGGGCCATGTCAAGCCCCTCGCCAGCCTTCGTTTTCAGTTA
>Ga0194126_10005106_pt1 | contig 19566 bp, 16 predicted proteins | sample TA2KigC150mmetaG_FD_148641 | JGI IMG/M metagenome (GOLD analysis project Ga0194126, IMG submission 148641) | Freshwater microbial communities from Lake Tanganyika, Tanzania - TA2015035 Kigoma Deep Cast 150m | ecosystem: Environmental > Aquatic > Freshwater > Lake | place: Tanzania: Lake... | reverse complement strand
AAAGCTGGCGCTGGAAGCTTCCGGGTGAGAGATATCACACGAAACGAAATAGGCGTATATCATATTGAATTAACCTAATAAAACTATATAAGTATGAAAACCACTTTTGAAATCCGCTCTTTATTTGACAGCCTAATTCAAGAATTACCTGAAAAAACTAGGCAAGAACTTTCCGTACGCTATAATTATAGTAGCATACTACATGGCACAATTGATGTTATCATTGAAAGAGGAAACCAGTGTATGGCGCTTGGTAGATTCCGTACCGTTTCTGAAGAGAGCCCCAGCGATTTTTGTGAGCGCTTTCGACAAGCCATGGGCTATCCTGATGACACTTGGTACTTATTTGACTACGACGGGAAAAATATGGTAATTAATGACCTGAGCCTAAGTGAACCAGTGGATGAATTCCCTGCTACACCCGAAGAAGGGCTACGCCGTTTAATTACTACGCCCGATGAATGGCATGCTGATCAAAAGAAGTTTCAGGAAATGAAACAGTTTCTTGAAGCAGTACGCCATCTCATTGATGAGGAATCTCTTAATAACTCTGTAAACTAATAATCATGAATACAATTAAACAACTCCTTACTGAAGTGAACTCCATCGGCCTCTGGGGACGTATTTTCGGGTGGGGACGAGTAAAGAACTTTATCGCCACTGCTATGGCAGAGCTGGAGGTATTATTGGACCGGGCCACTCGCTACGACGTAACGCTAGGGGAGCTGCAAGAAGAACTCTCCGTATCGAAGGCCGAGACCCGCGGCAAAACAGAACAGCTGATCGGGCTCGAAAAAACAAAAGCCACTGCCGATGCCGAGCTGTCAAAGCTTCGAGAAGAAGTATCTGCACTTAGACAAGAAAATGCCGTCTTGAAAAACGAAGAGGAAAAGCGTATCAGAGAGCGCGACCAGGCCGTTGGCAATTTGACCAAGATTCAAGAGAAGATCCAACGAGACCAAGATGCTTTTGTAGCTGAGCAAAATCAAAAAGAGATTGCACGTCTGGAGAATATGAAAGCAACCTGGGCCAAGCACCAGATTGGTACCGCTGAGCGTATCAAATCGCTCTGCCAAAAACATACGATTCAATACCTGAAAGAAGTACCCTTTAAAGGAGAGCCGGATAATACGGTAGTACTTTGCGAAGAGTATATCGTATTTGATGCAAAGAGCCCTGCCTCCGATGATCTGGGGAATTTTCCTACCTATCTGAAATCGCAGGCTGAAAAAGCAATCAAGTACGCCAAACAGGAAAATGTAAAAAAAGATATCTTTTTTGTAGTGCCTTCGAATACGCTTGAGCATCTTTCACAGTTTGTCTACCCACATGCAGATCACGATGTATATATTATCTCTGCAGATTCTCTCGAACCAATACTGCTGAGCCTACAAAAAATTGAGGAATATGAGTATGCCAAAGAGCTAACGCCAGATCAGCGCGCTAATATCTGTAGGGTCATTGGACGATTTGCACACCTAGCCAAACGTAGAGTGCAAGTAGATAACTACTTTGCCACACAGACCATTGAACTTGCCTATGCCTGTGAAAATTATTTACCAGTGGAAATCATGAATGACGTAAAAGAGTACGAAAAAGCCGAAAAACTAAATCCTCCCCAGGAAAAGCGCGTTAAGAATATACCCGTAGGTGATATCGAGAAGGACACTAAAAAGGTACAGCGGGAAGCAGAGGGCAGAGGAGTAAACATTGATGCCGAGGCGGTTTCTAAAAAAATTGATGACACCCCCCTCCATAAGGAATAACTTATGGAGGGCTAGATTATTTGATTATCTTAAATTTAGTAATATGAAAAAATATAAACTTGTTGTAGACACACACTTTCCAAAAGTTAATCCGAATGAAAAGCAATTAATAGAACTTATCAATGGGAGGAAGCCTAAAAATGCAAAAGAGAAGAAAATAGTTAAAGAGTTAGAAGAGATGAAAAAGAAAGGACAGATACCATATATACCAAGTGATTTATAATTTTATCAATGCTATCTCCAAATTACGCTTAGTTGATGACCTAAAAAACTAAATCCAACCATTATGAATATACATGCAAAAGAAGGCGATAAAATAATTGTCACCGAGGAAACGATAAAAAATGGTTCAGATACCGACAGAAGGAGAGCGGAAAAGTACTTAGAAATTGGTAAAATTTATACTGTAGATAGCATAGTAGTTATGGCATGGGCTTCAAGAGTATTTTTAAAGGAGCTTCCAAAACTCACATTTAATACTGCCCTTTTTAAAGACTATAAACCATAAATCTAAAATGAAAAAAGATTCACTTAACCTTGAAAGCTATTTAGAAAAAGTGTGGCCAATTCTTGAATATTGCACAAAAGAGATAGAAATAGATGAAAAAACTGGTAGGCCAACTCTTGATGCAGCGTCGAAAAAACACATATGGTACTTATACAGACAATCATTTTACGGTTTCGATACTGTCGTAAATAATACAAAGTACTACTACTCAGCTGCTGCAAACTTGATTTTCACAGAAAAGTCAAAAGGTACGAGTCTTGCAGGTCGATCACTTAGTAATATCAAATGGACTGAACAGCCAATCTTTGATCCTCAAAGAAAATTCCTCATGCTTGAGCATATGTATACAGGAACAATGTTCAGGATTGATGTATTGAAATTATTAAAAGAAGGAAGACTTTCTATAGAAGAGGTGGCCCCACTAATTTATGATAATTATAATGTCTGCTGGATTACAAAAGAAGAAAATGAAAAACTTGATAAAACCATAAGGAGAGGAAATCTTTTTGAATACTACGAGGACAAGAAAATAATCATAGTTAATGTTTGAAGAATAAGTACACACCTTTTTTTCAATTTAGTATGAACTCCATCTCCAAATCCCGCTTTCTCTCCGGCTGCCAATGTGAAAAGAAGCTTTTCTTTGACGCCTATAGAAAAGACCTAAAGACACCAACTACTGAAGCCAAGCAAGCAGTATTTGACACAGGCCACATTGTGGGTGCCTTAGCACAACAGGTATATCCAGGTGGTAAGGATGCCAACGAGGAAATCAACGGAAACTGGAATATTGCTATTAATAGAACCAAGCAGTGGCTTACCGACGGTATCCAAACTATTTATGAGGCAACTTTCAGTATACCCGCAGGATTTGCAGCTTTAGACATTTTACATCACCAAAACGGGGAGCGCTGGGCAATAGAAGTTAAAAGTAGTGGTTCAATCAAGGACTATTATATCACTGATGCATCTTATCAATACTATGTCATGAAACAAGCCGGGTTCACCCCCGATAAAATGTTTCTGATGTATATAGATAAAGACTACATCAAAAAAGGTGAGATTGACCCACAACATCTCTTTAAGCTTGAAGACATCACTGAAAAAGTTATTGAAAATCAAGATGCGGTAGAACAAAAGCATTCTCAGCTTCTTGCTATGCTCAATGCCAAGGTGGAGCCAACCTATGAAATTGGAAAGCACTGCGAAGAACCTTTTGAATGCGATTATATGCACCACTGTTGGAGTCATCTTCCTGACAATAATGTCTTAGAAATATACTCCCACAGGGGAAAAGGCTGGGACCTTTATCAGAAGGGCATACATTCCATTACAGATATTCCTGAAGATATCTTTTCAAATGCAAGGCAACAGGTACAAATAACAGGTACTAAAAGTAATACTCTACAAATTGATCAGCAAAGCATAAAGGAGTTTATGAGCTCATTTTCAGCTCCCCTCTACTTTTTTGACTTTGAAACCATCAACCCCACCCTGCCAGTTTTGGATGGTACCAACCCCTTTCAGCAAGTGCCATTTCAGTACTCCCTTCATATTACAGACATCGAGGGACAAATAAGCGATCACCGTGAGTTTTTAGCCCGTCCTGAAGATTTTAGAGATAAGGGGGCTGTGGATCCAAGACGTAAACTACTCGATCAGCTTAAAAAAGATATACCATCAGAGGGTACTATTATAGCTTATTATGCAAGCTTTGAAATCTCAAGACTAAAAGAGCTTGCCGAGGCTTTTCCTGAAGAGAAAGAGTACATCGACTCTTTGATTGCAAGGGTGATAGATTTACGTGACCCCTTCAAAGCAGGCTGGTATTTTGCTCCAAGCATGAAAGGAAGTAATTCGATAAAATCGGTATTACCTGCAATAGATCCAAATTACTCATATAAAGACCACGAAATAACAAATGGCACTGATGCAAGTAGCATATACCTATCGATGATCAAAAATCAGTTTACAGGTGATTACGAGTTTACAAGAAAAAACCTACTCGAATATTGTAAAAGAGATAGCGAGGGAATGGTTGTCATATATAGACACTTGAGGAGTTTACCCATGTAAACAGTAGAAAATGTAGCATACTCATTTTCGGTCAAAAAGTAATGTCACCAAGAAGACTCCTTTGACTCTTTAAAGATGAAAGTATTTATCGTAAGCCGGAAATTAATATGCCCTCTAGAGGATTTTCCATAAGAACACAAACACCACGGTATGAAAACTGATAGCCTCTCTGAATTTTATACCTTATGCGAATTATCAAAATGGATTAGGCTTTCTCGATCACATATCTACTTCTTGGTAAGCAAAAAGAAGATTCCATTCATAAAGCTCGGAGGGAAATTACTTTTCAGCTCGGTAGATATAAGATTTTGGATTGAGCAGAGTTCATATAACCCTAGCAATGCAAAGTCAACCGCCCAAAGAGGGAGACCAAAAGAGTCTAGTACCAATAGAATTATTTAGGCCTGATTCCAATTAGCCACTTGGAGGAAAAATCTACTTTTTTTGCCAGTTCAACAACAATAGTGCTGATATTGATAGTAATAACAGAGGATTTACTCAATAACTCGTATGCATCTGTAGCGCCATTAATTGGGCTACTTCTCATCTCATCAAGGTTAATGACTCCTAGACTTGCATCTTGATCAATATAGATTACCATGTTTGCTCTTGTAATGATAGAAGAAAAGAGTATGCAAAAAAATAGGCTGAACTGTGATTCTTCTAAGGCATCCGAATCGATTTCAACACCTTTTAGGTCCTTTGCATTAGATATCTCCTTTTCACGCAAAAGTTCAGATAAGGGTGTATCTGTGCCTATTATTTGATCAAAGGGAGCAGCAGAGATTACTTCCTTTAAAAAGTTGTCGGGAAAAAGCCCTTCTTTGATCTTCTTAAGTCGATCAATTGCAACCCCTTGTTTTCTGAGTGCAATCAAAACCTTAAGCCATGCCAGCTCTATAAAGCTAAATCGGTTCCAAGTCTTTTTGTTAGCATCTACCTTGTTTCGAAAAGGAAGGAGACTGCTTTTTTTCCAGGTAAAAAGAAGTTGCCGTTCGAGTACTACCCCAGACTTTGAAATAGTGTGCTTGCGCATAGATATTTCGTCAAGGAAACCAAAAAAACCTAATGGGTCCGATTGAATAAGGCGCAAGTATGGTCCTAGATCAAATCCTTGAATTTCTTTTTGGCTTATTTTTTGTATATTCATTTTGACAAAAATAATCATTTTTGATTAATAAACAAATTCCGCTGAAAATGAGACCAATCAGATGATAAACATTGTTGACAAATAATGAAAATGTGTATATGAATATGCCTATGTATACGAACGAAATCTGTGGTATATAGTCGATTATACTCGTTGGCTTTACGATTCAGGCAATCGGCACAAGTTGGCTGTTTGACCCACCATAACACTTAATTGACGTATGGTATTTACACTTATAAGCAAAGCTAAATAAAGATTTTTTGTCTATTTATTTTGACATTTATATATTTGCATGTCACCCCACTGTGACGTAATTGACGGCTACCAAATTACGCTGTGTGGAGAGGCCCAGCTGAAACACAAAGCTGGATTATAAAAACTCAAAATATCGCCCAATGAAAGCAGAAGTAATTTCCTTTAGGCCTGGTCATGACCTTATGAAAATAATCATGGCCGACTGTGAAAGACTAGGCATAACAGCAACAGAATGGGTTCTACAAAAAGTATATGCTGCTATGGATAAAAAAAATGAGTGGTCGGATCTGCAACGCATCAAAAACTCAATCTGGAACGCACGGAGAAAACTCCGCTGGGATGGCAATCTAGAACAAGCGCTAGAAATACTAGACCAGACACATGAATCAATAACAATAATGCTTAAAAAATGAACAACAACTTAGCAAATCCCGAGCTGCTCATGGCATTTCTTGAACCCATCATTAATGATATGGTGGATGAGCGCGTCAGACATGAGCTGGATAGAAGGATGGCAATAATTAAAAATAGTAAAGAGCCTGAGCGACCAATCCTAATAGACGAGTCAGCCGAGATGCTCGGCTACAGTCGCAGCCACATATACACCCTTTGCAGGAACAAGAAGATACCCTATGTCAAAAAAGGTAGGTGGCTGTATTTCTATGTGTCGGAGATAAAGGCGTGGCTAGAAGAAGAAAGGGTGGTTTAGATGAGCTACCTAGGTAGAGACTAGGTTAAATTTCCTTAGTTTCTGCAAAAATCGTAGTTATCTGATTATCTGTTAGTTGCGATTTTTTTGGATTTTATTCCTCTAAAGCAAGACTTCTAAAGCAATCACACAAAAGGTAACTCACAAAAATTCAACTACAATTCTAAAAAAGAGGAACTTGGATAGACGGTGTTTTGAAGGTAAGGCAGAGAGTAGATTGTATATTTCATTTAGAAATTCAAATATAAAATGAATTTCTTCCAGTTGTAATAAAATGATAAATCACTTGCTTAATTTCAATGAACTAATTGGTAATTTTCAACTTTGCGCATTAGAAATGAGAACACTCAACTATATAGATCTTTTTGCCGGAGCAGGCGGACTTTCCGAAGGTTTTATCCGCCAAGACTTTTCTCCAATTGCGCACGTTGAAATGAACAGGGAAGCGTGTGATACTTTAATAACAAGATTAGCTTTTCACTATCTCAGCTCTATTAAACAACAAAAAATATATTTCAAATACTTGAGGGGAGAAATTTCAAGAGAACACCTTTGGGGAAAAATACCTAAACAAATACTAACTTCTGTTATAAATGAAGAACTTTCAAACAGAACAATCAAAAATATTTTTGGTAAAATAGATCAGCAACTCAACTCAAACTCGGTTGATGTTATAATTGGCGGGCCGCCTTGTCAAGCTTATTCACTTATTGGCAGAAGTCGTGATCCTAAAAGAATGAAGGGTGATAAAAGAAATTATTTATTCCGTTACTATGCTAAATTTTTGGATAAATACAAACCAAAATATTTCGTTTTCGAAAACGTACTTGGTTTACTTACCGCTGGAAATTCTAAATATCTAGCAGAAATGATGGAACTATTTTCCTCGAAAGGCTATTCTGCGGATTATAAAGTTTTAAATACCCAAGAATATGGGGTTTTACAGAGAAGGAAAAGGGTGATAATAATAGGAAAAAGAACTCAAAAGTCATTTTTATTTCCTGCTTTAGAAAAGACTGAAAATAACTGGCAGATAAAAAAAGATTTATTTAATGACTTGCCGGCCCTTTTGCCTGGAAAAGAGATGCAAATTGCATTCTATACTAAGCCCTCTTCAGATTACTTGAAATTAACTGGGATAAGAAATGATATTGAATTTGTAACACAACATATTAGTAGGCAGCATAATGAAAGAGATTTAGAGATTTATTCTATTGCAATAGAAAAGTGGCTAAAGGAAAAAAGAAGACTAAAATATTCGGAAGTACCAAAGCGATTACAAACCCACAAAAACAAATTAGCATTTCTTGATCGATATAAAGTAGTTGACCCAGCAGGCCATTCTCATACTGTAGTAGCACATATTGCAAAAGATGGCCATTATTATATTTACCCTGACCGAAAACAGATAAGATCAATATCAGTTAGAGAGGCTGCACGTATCCAGTCATTTCCTGATGACTTTTTTTTCGAAGGAGGTAGAACTGCAGCATTTAAACAAATTGGGAATGCAGTGCCCCCTTTATTGGCTGAAAAAATAGCCAAATCAATAAAGGAGGATATTGCAAAGTAGAATCTTTTAATTTAGGTAAAATGGACGCAAATTTTATTCAAAATATAAACTTCAGATACTTAGCAACAAACGATAATTTTTCGCTGACTGAACCCTTGAAAGAATCAATTCAGATCATTCGCAATTTTTGGAATCAAAATAACAACCATAAACTTTGTTTAGTTTTCCCAACAAAAGAGTATGCGGCTCAGTGGTTATCTATTCCGACAGTTCTTTACATGATTCAGTCTGATTTTATTCAATTTCAAAATACCATAACAGAATCATTACAACAATATAAAAAGGGAGATCTCATACTTCTAAATAATGAAGCTGTTGTTGAATGGATAGGAAGATCGTCCGCAGGCTTTACCTTTAAGCATAAAGAATACAAAGGTGAAGACAAAATAATAATCGATATAAAGAAAATATCCAAAATACAACCAGCACCTTTAAATCGCAGAGCTTTATCAAGTTACAAAAGAGTGAGAGAAACCCTAAATCGCAGAAATGTAAATCCAATTGATAAAATATTAAGTATTCAAACCGATGGCAACCGAGTATTCCAGAAGAATTCAGTTTGTTTAATAAGCAAACAAATCTCTTATGAGAATGCAGTATCAGAAATAAAAATGAATGAATTCACTATTGATGAATATTTCAAAAAGGGTAAAATTGATGACACGGGCGAAATAGATTTAAAGAGCCCCTTACTGATTTCCAATAATTTTAGAAACCTTTCACTATACCTAAATTTAAGTAACACGATTTCAAGCATTATTATTGATGGCTTTTCTGCAATAAGAGACCGAAGCCACGACTTTAATGATATTGAACTTAAGAGGATTCCTACTATTTTAATTACAGATTTTTCAGAAGTTGATCAGTTTGATTCAATTGGAAACTATGGCTTTGACTTTTATAATTTCACAAGAGAAAATCTTAAGCTTAATAAAACTAATAAGCTATCCCCATTCAATTTGTTTGAAAACAAACTCCACAAGTTTGCATCATTTAATCTTGTGAAAGAGTTATGCACGAGCCCCGACATAGAGGCCATTTCAAGACTTATCTATTCAATTGAGAACATTGAGACACTCCGTGAGTTAGTAAATATAAAATCTTCGCTAATTCTGTTAAATAATATAATTTCAAGAATAGCTCACCCTCTTAGTTCAAATGAAGTTACAGTTTACTCAGATAAGTTGAGGAAAATTGAAATATCCTTTTTCGAAAATAAATTTTTTTTGGGTAATTCGGCAACTACAATTGAAACCTGCATAACTCTACTAAAAAACTTGATAGAACGACTATCTAAAGAAGAATCCGAAAAGTGTACCCGCCTTAAAGAATTGATTCTGACAAACAAATATGAATATATCATATGTGCAAACGACGACGAAGCATTTGCACTTTCACAATATCTGCAATCACTGAATTCAAATTGTCCCAAAGTTATTCCAATAGCATTTTTAAATAATAATTTGCTACAAAAAGAATCTACGAAAGCAATTCTTATAGGGTGGGTAAAAAGTAATAATGTAAATAGGCTCTTTTCAAGCTTTTTATTTTCAAACCTTACGGTGCTCTTTTATAGATTTGAAAATAGGTACTTTAATTCTCTTCAAAACAGAAACAAGAAAAACTGCGAGCAAGTCCGTTCTACTATAGATCAGAACGGAAAAAGAACCGTAGCACAAGTATCCCAATCGCACGCGTTTTCCCATATATTTGGATCAGAAAGTCAAAATGATAATGATACAGATATAACTTTCGATATCGCAGAGTTTGAATCAAATTTAGAAAATGCTCAATACTCAAGATTTATTGTTAAAGAAAATACCAATGAGTGTATAAAGGCGAAACGATTAGAATTTGAAGGCAATAAATTCATGTACCTAACCGAAACTCATAGTTTACTAGTATTAGAAAATATTGATTATACTTCTGAAAAGGGCATTAAAATTTCTAAAAGTCGTATTGAGAATCTTAAAATGGGTGATGTAATTGCTTTTCTAAAAACAGAGCGTGAAGTACTTAATAGAATAGTTGAAAATCAAACAACTCAAGAAGCCTTTGCTGAAACTATAAGATGGATAAACCTTTGGAAAAGTTCACTTAAAGAATATTATCTTCGGCTAAATAAAGATTTTAATCATTTGGTACAAGAATTAAGAGATAATCATTGCTCACGAGAAGCAGCAACGATTCGTTCTTGGCTTTTTGATGACTTAAAAATTGGCCCGAGGAGAGATGATGATATAATTTCAATTGCACTAGTATCAAACAAAAATGAACTTTTAGAAAATATAAATGTGGTGAGGGCAGCGATTCGGCAGATGACAAGTTGGAGAATGCAAGCTTCTGATTTTGTGATCGAACAAATAAAAAATAAATTAAAACACTCACGCACAAAATTGAAAATAAATAATGTCATAGATTTTGAAGATTTAGGAGAAGTTGAAATTCTCGAGATTAGCGCAATTAATAGCGTTTACGATAACGTCGATTTTAGAAATTCTAATCGTCTTATTGAGAAAATAATTTTTAATGATTAAGATATTACCACCTTACATTGATCAAAGTTGCAAAAGCACTGGGGAGAAAATGATTTTTGAGATGTTCAAAAATGAATCTTTCACAAAAGACTGGATCATTCTTCACTCTTTAAACCTCTCACAACACACAAGGCGTCTATACGGAGAAATAGATTTTCTGCTTCTTATTCCTGGAGCCGGCATTTTTGTAATGGAAGTTAAAGGCGGAGATGTAAGATGCGTAGATGGAATTTGGGAATTCAGAGACAAATTTGGCAACCTTAATAAAAATAAAAGTCCCTTTAGCCAAGCTCGAGATGCCATGTTTTCACTGCAGGCTGCAATAAGAAAAGAATTTGGACCTGAGCATAACTACAATAGAATACAATATGGTTTTTTTGTAGCATTTCCTCAAGTGCATTTTGATATTCGAAGTGTTGAATATGAACCATGGCAAGTGTTTGATAAGCTTAGCTATAATTCTAATCACGAAACATTTTTTAAACACTTAATTTTTCAATTCACCGAAAAGCATAAAACCCAAAATTGGTTTTCACCAGATGTATCCCTTCCAAAAAAAGAAGAACTTGAAGAAATAGCTAATTTTTTAAGAGGTGATTTTGAGCGGGCAAGAACAACAAAAGAGAGGCTCGATGAATTTAATACACAAGTGAGAAACTACACTAAAGAACAATTCTTAATTCTTGATTCTCTACAAGAAAATGATAGAAGTGTCATTCACGGGAGTGCAGGTACTGGAAAAACAATAATAGCGATCGAATCAGCAATAAGAGCAGCTAATGAAGGGAAAAAAGTCTTTCTTACATGCTACAACAGAATGATTGGCGACTGGATGCAAAAATATTTGGAGCCTTATAAAGACAAAATAACAGTGTCTCATCTTCATGGTTATTTATTTAATTTATCAAAGGGCTTTGATTATGATAAGGCACAATCAGATAAACAGGACTTTTACACTGCATACCTACCGAACTTGATGAAGGAGTTTTTCAATATGGAGCTTCAAGAAAAATTTGATAAACTCATTGTTGATGAAGGGCAAGATTTAATCCGCAATGAATATCTGGATTTATTTGACTCCATGCTCAAAAATGGATTGTCAAATGGCAGGTGGGAAATTTATGGAGATTTTGAAAGACAAGCGATTTATGCCCAATTGCAAAAGAAAGAAATGATGGACTTGCTAAAATCTGTAACGCATTTTTCAAATCATGTTTTAAAGATTAATTGCAGAAATACAAAACAAATAGGCGAAGAAACATGTTTAATCTCTGGTTTTGAGAAACCGCCATTTTTATCAGACTACCTTGAGGGAATGCCGGTTGAATATCATTTCTACGAAAATGATAATGAACTTAAACAAATGTTAGAAACCCTACTTGTAGATTTTCGCAGAAAAAATCTTTCTATTAGCGAACTGATACTATTATCACCTAGGAAATTTGAAAACTCAATAGTTTCTTCCTTAAAAACAATTCCGGTAAAAGAACTCAAAACTTACAGCCAACATCCAAATAATGAATTTTTTGGGTTTACAACTATTCAGGCATTTAAAGGAATGGAAAGTAATTACGTTGTAATAACTGATATTGAAGATCTTGAGAGTGACATTGCGAAGTCATTAATATATATAGGAATGAGCAGAGCAAAATATAGTTTGACAATTTTAATTTCAGAGTCAGCTAGGAACCAGTATTTCCAAATTTTAAGCAGAAAACTTAATTAAATGCGTACTGATATTTTAAATTTTTTAAAAAGAGAACTTATTGGTCCAGATCCCGTATCACCACACATACAGGCTGATGGGGAAGAAATATTAATAAATGAACCTCCTCGCTTGCGATACAGTGCTGCAATTCTTTTTCCATCTCCCAGTGCAAATGGCAAAGGCGTAACATATTCAGTTACCGAGACTACAACTGCATCAGAACAAGAGATAATAGAAGGAGTTGCTGAAGATAAAATAATAGAATCCTCAGATTCAGTAGTAAACAACAATACAAGTGCTATTGTGTCTGATGATTTTGAAGAAGAGATTGGACTATCTAATAATTTTCTTCCTTCAGCCATGGGATTTAGCTGTTTATCAAAAATTCCTATGGAAGGATTCATGATAGATATTACAGTCGGTACATATGAGCTAAGTGATTATACATATAAGAGAGATGATGGAGCAGAGGTCAAAAGGAAAGCTTATTTCAGACGTTGTCATGACCAAACCCTTATCGTTGAATCTAAAGATATTCCATTAGTTTCAGGCAGTTTTAAGGAATTTGCATTAACAGATAGCGAAAAAAATCCCTTAGGCCTTGTTTTAAACATTAGAAATAGAACACACGGAATTGAAAGCGGAAGTGATATCCATCTATTGACGTTTACATTGATCAATAAACATCATGGCAGCAGCAGTAATGTAAAAAACGAAGATTGCTTTTTTCAGGTATCTTTTTCTGTTGCTGCGCCAGAGCCTTGCTTTTGTCCTTACAAATTGGCAATATCTAAGAGTGATCAAGAAGATGAAAAGTCAAATCATCTTCTTTACAGAAAGAAAAAAACTTTTGCCGTGGGTCACGGATGTTCTCCGACATGGTCTGATGTAAATTATGAAAATACAAGTAAAATTAGCGCTGAAATTATTCCTTCATATGAAATTAAACCAGTTGTTCCAAATGAATTAAGAAATGTTGCGTTGAAAATGTATGACATGAGTGATTTGGCATCTGGCGATATTACCGAAGGTTTATCCGCTCTAAATCATGAATATGAAAATTGGATAAATGACCAAGAAGCAATTGCTCACGCAGAGTTAACCGGAGAATTTTTGGAAACAGCCATGCGTCACATTCAAAGTTGCCGCACCTGTTTGCAAAGAATGAGAAATGGAGTAGAGCTATTAAAGAACAATTCAACTGTGAATAGAGCATTCAGATTAATGAATAGGGCAATGCTTCTTCAGCAGCTCCATTATGGTATTGATACAAGGCATTGGATAGTAGAAAACGGCTTGATACAGGGCCTAAAAGAAGCATCCATGCCAAATATTAAAGATACATCCACTTGGGCGAAAAATCCTGACGGGAGTTTAAGAGTAGGTTCTTGGCGCCCTTTTCAGATTGCATTTATCTTGATTAATTTAAATGCAATGTTAGACTCAAATCACCCTGACAGGAAAATAGTGGATTTGATTTGGTTCCCAACTGGTGGCGGAAAAACAGAAGCTTATCTTGGGTTATCTGGATTCACAATCTTTCTAAAAAAGCTCAAAGACAAGGAAGATTCTGGTACATCAATTCTAATGCGTTACACTCTTCGCTTACTCACTGCTCAACAGTTTCAGAGAGCTGCAGCTTTAATTTGTGCTTGTGAGATAATTCGGACCGAATTTAAAGAAGAGCTTGGAATTGACAGAATTACTATAGGCCTGTGGGTTGGTGAACTCACACCTAATAAAAGAATTGATGCAACAAGAATTTTTAAAAAGATGGGAGAGGGTCAAGAAGATGATAACCCTTTTGTAATACTCAAATGTCCATGGTGTGGTAGTCAAATGGGGCCAGTTAAAGGGACAGGACGAAATGAAGTTAAAGGCTATAAATTAAGAAAAGTAGATGGGCATGACACGGTAATTTATAAATGTGACAATGAAAATGAATGCGAATTTTCTAAAGAAAACTTCCGGCTTCCATTAGTTGTAATTGATGAAGACATCTACAATGATCCACCCACATTATTAATTGGAACAGTAGACAAGTTTGCAATGCTACCATGGCGACCTGAAGCGAGAGCTTTATTCGGCTTCAAGGACAATGGAAGAAAAACTCCACCCGAACTAATCATTCAAGATGAATTGCATTTAATTTCTGGCCCCCTTGGATCAATGGTGGGTCTATACGAAACTATGATAGAAGAGCTATGCACTTATAAAGAAGTAAAACCAAAAATAATTGCATCATCAGCAACTATAAGCAGAGCAAAAGAGCAGATCCATTCTCTTTATGGAAGGGGGACAGAAAATGTAAACATTTTCCCTGCCCAGGCTTTGAATGCTGGTGACTCCTTTTTTGCTTATGAAGAAAATAACTCAAATTTTACCCCCGGCAGGCTTTATGTTGGCATATTTGCATCAGCACTGCCCTCTCATGCTACAGCGCAGGTTCGAGTTGTATCAGCGTTACTTCAATCAGTAAAATCAATTCCTGTAGCCGATGAAAAATCAAGGGACCCGTATTGGACTTTACTAACTTATTTTAATAGCATCAGGGAGCTAGGACATGCTGCAACTTTGATTCGGGCTGACATCACCGAGTACCTGAACTCAATTTATATTAGAAAGAAAATCACAGGTAACAATCGTAGATTTATAAACGTTGATCGAGAATTAACCAGTAGAATTAATAGCAGCCAGATTACTGATATACTTGAAGAACTGCTTAAAGAGTATCCTAACGAAAAATACCCGATAGATGTTTGCCTTTCAACCAACATGATTTCGGTGGGAGTTGACATTCCTCGACTAGGCTTAATGGCAGTAATCGGCCAACCAAAAACAACATCTGAATACATTCAAGCTACAAGTCGTGTGGGCAGATCGAAGAAGGGTCCGGGTCTTGTCCTTACAATTTATAATTGCTCTAAACCACGGGACCGTTCACATTACGAGCATTTTCAAGAATATCATTCAAAAATATATAGTAAAGTAGAACCAACAAGTGTTACACCCTTTTCACCGCCTGCAAGAGAAAGAGCTTTACACGCAATACTTGTTGGTCTTGTAAGATTTTATTCTGAACAAAATCGTGAGCTACCTAATCCTTTTCCACGTAATGAAATACTCCAAAAAGTAAGAGAGATAATTTTTCGACGAGTATCAGAAATTGATTATGACGAAAAAGAAAAAACAGCCGAAATGCTTGAAAGGAGAATTTCTCAATGGCAAAATAATTTGCCTATTGTTTATGGCTCATTTAACCAAAACGATGATATACCATTGATGTATCCCGCAGGCACGAATCCATCTGAGCAAGTAAAACTTAGAGCGTGGGCAACACCTACTTCAATGCGTAATGTTGATTCTACATGCGATGCAATCATCATAAACGAATATGTGAACATTGATAATCTTTAAACGTCGTTATGCCAGCAAATAAACCAGTACGCCGATCTCAGCTTATTTCACCTTGGGGAGTTGGACAAATGATAAATTTCCCAAAAGACGAGTCTTTAATGGTTGCAGGATTAGACCTGTGGGAATTAAAGTTCAGAGAACTTGAAAGATCAAAATCTCTAGACGAATTCATTGTTGAAGAAGAACGCCTTGCAAAAAGATTACGTGTAAAAAACTTTAGGCTTCCGCCTGACTATCGGGATAATCCACTAGAAAAAACAAATCAATTTCTAAAGATACCATTCGTACGGTTTCCAAAATGGCATTATTGCACAAATTGTGGATATATGCACAAAGTTCCAATTTATCACCATGAAAAACCAAGATGCTTGGGTATTCGTTTTACTGAAAAATCCTGTGCAGGTACACCAGCTAATAGGAGAAGAAAATTAATTCCGGTAAGATTTATCTCCATTTGCCCACACGGTCATCTTGAGGACTTCCCTTTTGAAGAATGGGTTCACAATGGTTCAAAATGTTCCCAAGACAATCCAATTTTAAGACTTAGAGCGGGTAGGAGTTCTGGCGCATTATCTGGAATTGAAATTTCCTGTAGTTGTGGAAGCAAAAAATCAATGGCAGGTGCATTTAACGAACATGCTTTAACAAAAATCGGAGTTACCTGTCATGCTGAAAGACCTTGGGTAGGTGAAGAACATGATAGAAGAAATACCGGTCATTGTAGTCAGGAATTGCGGGTTGTACAAAAGGGTGCATCAAATGTTTATTTTTCAAATGTCAAAAGTTCAATTTACCTACCACAATGGGAACCTTCAGTAGATAGTGAACTGATAGACATTTTAGAAAAAAACTGGGATTTTTTGAATAATGGAAGAGTAAATAATGACTTTGATCGAAACAGATTCTTATTTGTTGTAACACAAAAACTTAAAGTTGATTTTGACAAAATTGACTTTTGGATTGATAAACTTTTAGATGGTGCAAGAAAAAAAGTTACAGGTTATGATTCAATGCAAACCACAGATTCAGAAGAATTTTACCGTAAGATGGAGTATGATGCAATATTAAAAGAGCCAGGATCTGAAAATCAAGATTTTTATGTAACTAAAATTGATGCAAATGAATATAAAAAAAATACTGCTGTTAGAAATTCTTTTGATGCAATTTGCCTTTTACATAAACTCCGAGAGACTAGAGCTTTCACTGGTTTTTCAAGATGGCTTCCTGAAGACGGGAAAGCTTTAGAAGAAAAAAAAGCGTTTATAAAACTTGCCGATAGTATTAATTGGCTGCCTGCAGTGGTCGTAAGAGGAGAAGGTGTTTTTTTTAAATTTAATGATAGATCTATTAAAGAATGGGCATTGAATGATAGAGTAATTGAAAGAGTGAACTTGTTAGTTAATAATTATAATAAACAACGGACTGACAAAGGACAACAACCACGAAAAATATCGCCTGAATTTGTTTTGATTCATACTTTTTCACATTTAGTAATTAATCAGTTCAGTTTTGAGTGTGGCTATGGTAGCTCTGCACTAAGAGAAAGAATTTATTGCAATCTTGAATCTGAAGAGGTTATGAACGGTGTACTCATATACACTGCATCAGGTGATTCAGAAGGATCTTTAGGTGGACTAGTACGACAAGGCAAGCCAACTAATTTAGAAGAAATTGTAAATAATGCCATTGAAAATGCACGTTGGTGTTCCAGTGATCCTATTTGTATTGATAGTTACGGGCAAGGCCCTAACTCATGCAACTTGGCTGCATGCCATAATTGTGCACTGTTACCTGAAACTTGTTGCGAAGAATCAAATATGCTTCTTGATAGGGCATTACTGATTGGAGAACTTGACAATCCTTTAATTGGGTACTTCAATAACCACTAATAAGATTATGAAATCAAATTCAAAATACTACTCAGATCGAGAAAAAAAAATCTCAGAAATTGCTAACGTTTTCGGCAAACCTAATGAAAACGATAAAAAAATTATAGAGGGTGAAACAATCGTTTACAAAGAAAAAACTTATACTATTGAGAAAACTAATATACCATTCCCAGACAATAGAAATGAGTTAACTGAGATTATAAAATTACTAAGCTTAGATAATTTAACTAAAGAATCAATTGAAGAAATAAATTATTCTCACTCAGATATCGACGCTTCCCCCTATCCCGATTGTAGTAACTTTCTTGAAGACTTATTAGCAGAAACAAAATCTAAATTAGAGAATTTCATAACGGAGCTTGAGGACGACCACAAAGAGCCAAATCGACTTATTAAGCCGAATTACCTTGGATTCTATAAGCCATATCACTTCTGGCCAGAATCTTGGGGTATTTATATGAATATCCAACTTTTACAAGCTCAAGGCAGTCGAATTTACAATTACAACAACTTGAATAATATTGTAGCGGGTTTGACCCAAACAGAAGCTGGCATATTATCGTTTTTGCAAACCTACTTCCATGAAATGTTTCATCACAAATTTGAATTATTAGGCACTAAGCTTGAATTAGCTATTCGCAAGCCTGTATATACTAATTCCTTTCACAAATTTTATTGTGAAACACTTTATACAGATTATTGTCTAGAGGAGGCGCTTGCTAATGTATTTGGTCTAAATAAATCTCTTGAATACATAGTTGATAAGCAAATAATGAGCCATTCAAAAAGAGATTTGAAGAGGCTTTTAAGAAAATCAATTATACGAGATTCTCTTCCTGGATACAGAGTTGCATATGAAATAACAGGATTAAATAATATGGATGCAGAAAGGTACTATGAAAATACATTTCTTGAAATCATTTTAGACTTTACTCACAGAGTATTTAATAACAACGTCCCTCCAATTGCAGTAGAATCTTTAGCTTGGGACATGTTTACCTACAGACTAGACCCGTTAGTTAATACAGATAATACTATTACATTCATCATTTAAACTTATGTAATTTAATATACAGTTCGGGTTGGTTAATTATAAATATTATCATTTACTTCCCAAGACTCAATACGATAATATTTAAATACATTTTCAATTATAGTAAAAAAACTTTCGTTGGTTGCTAAAATGATACTCCCATAATGATAAAGTCGTCTTCTGTGACCTTCTTCACGCATTTGCAAAGCTTTTTTTTCACCATGAAATAGGTTGTTTCGAACCGCATAGGCCATCTGTAATAAATTAAAGTGGTGCTTACTGGTTAAATTCAAGCCATCAGTAACTAATTTTGCAGCGGCGATAAAATCGTGAGCAATTGTATTACCAGTATTTGGATTTTTTCGCCCAGAATTAAAGTCTTGAGGCATATTTAAGCATTCTTGATAAATATGCTTTATTTCCTTGAAATCTAATAAACACTTTTTAAAACAACTTGAGTCTGTTTGATGAATAAAATTAACAAGACTTTCAATTTGAGACTTCGCAAATTCACCATCATGTCGACTAAAATATTTAAGTCCTTTATTAATTTTTAATGTTTCAGGCCATTTAATCGAAAAAATCATGTTAAATGAAAAAAATGCGTATACAAATCTTGTAGGCTCAAATAATTCCCAAGATTCATTAGACCTACTTATACCATGGCTGTAATTTTTAGCAAATGAGTGTGAAATTTCTACACTCTGAATATACCTTTCAATTTTTGGATTAAGATGCAACACAACTAGTACTTTAAATATAACCAACCCACATATCTAGTAAGTAAATTTAATTATTCCAAGGAATATTAATTAAATTAAACAAATTTATTTAAAGACTAATAAACTACATGAAAAATATAATCATAGCCTATCTTATATTAGTTTTTACGTCAAGTTCTCTCTTTGCTCAAAGACTAAAAAATAGCAGCGGCACTACAATTGG
>Ga0194126_10005105_pt1 | contig 19569 bp, 26 predicted proteins | sample TA2KigC150mmetaG_FD_148641 | JGI IMG/M metagenome (GOLD analysis project Ga0194126, IMG submission 148641) | Freshwater microbial communities from Lake Tanganyika, Tanzania - TA2015035 Kigoma Deep Cast 150m | ecosystem: Environmental > Aquatic > Freshwater > Lake | place: Tanzania: Lake... | reverse complement strand
AAAGGAACGCAGGCGAAGATCATTGCCGAGGCCACCGGGCTGACGCATGTCTCGTCGGGCGACCTGTTCCGCGAGAACATCAAACAGAAAACCGCGCTGGGAAAACTGGCGCAGTCCTTTATCACCCGCGGGGACCTGGTGCCGGATGATGTGACCATCAGCATGGTGCGGGAGCGCATCTCCCGGCCCGACTGCCAGGCCGGCGCACTATTGGACGGCTTTCCGCGCACCCCGGCGCAGGCTGCTGCCCTCGAGAAGATGCTGGCGGAATTCGGCGGCCAGGTGGACCATGTCCCATTCATAACGACAGCCCCGGAAATACTGGCTGAACGCTTGGGAGGGCGCTGGACCTGCCGGTCGCAGGGACATGTATTCCACGAGAAATTCAACCCGCCCGTGAAGAGCGGTGTGTGTGATTTCGATGGTTCCGATCTTTACCAGCGTGACGATGACAAGTCCGAGACGGTTGCCCGGCGCATCCGGGTCTATTTTGAACAGACTGCGCCGTTGATCGCCTACTATCGGGAGCGTGGCGTGTTGAGCGAAGTGGATGGTGGCAAAGCCATCGAAGCGGTAACCACCGAACTCTTGCGGATCATCGGCAAACCGTAATGGATGCGTCGAACCAGGTCCACATAAAGAACCCGGCCGAGATCTCCCTGATGCGCGAGGCCGGCCGTGTCAATGCCAGTGTCCTGGCGACGGTAAGGAACCTTATCAAACCCGGCGTTACAACTGCAGACCTCAATGCGGCTGCTGAGGAAATCCTGCAGAAGTACGGTGCATCCTCGCCATTCAAGAACTACGGCCATCCGCCTTTCCCGGCTTCCATCACTGTCAGCATCAATGAACAGTTGGTGCACGGCATACCGGGAAAACGTAAACTCCAGGAAGGCGACATCGTCTCGATTGATAGTGGAGCGGTGGTGGATGGTTTTATTGGCGATGCAGCCTTCACGGTTGGCGTGGGTGAGATTTCCCCCCGCGCCCGGCGATTGTTGGAAGTCACCGAAAAGGCATTGTACATCGGCATCGACAGGATGCGCGTCGGCAATCGCAGCGGCGATATATCGGCTGCGATCCAAAAATATGTGGAAGGACAGGGTTTCCACGTTGTCCGGGAGTACACCGGGCACGGGGTGGGGCGCCAGATGCACGAAGCGCCGCAAGTGCCGAACCACGGCACCCCGGGAACAGGAGTACCCCTGCGGGCCGGGATGACGATCGCCCTCGAGCCGATGGTGCTGGTTGGCACCCATCGCACCCGCGTCCTCTCCGACCGCTGGACAGTCGTCGCGGCTGACAGATCACTAACGGCCCATTTCGAGCACTCCGTGGCCGTAACCGAAGGAGAACCCCTCATCCTGACTGTTCTTTGACCTGGAAGAGTAAAAACTGGACTAAAGAAATAAGAGCAAGTATAATTGACACTTTGGCTGTAGAGCCGGAAGGAAAGCAAGGAGAACCGCAATCATGAAAGTATCCCCGTCCATTCGCAAGCGCTGTGCGAAATGCAAAGTTGTCAAGCGCAAGGGCAGATTGTTCATCATCTGCGAAAATCCGAAGCATAAACAGCGACAAGGATAGGCAAGAGTATGGCGAGAATTGAAGGTGTTGATCTGCCGCGCAATAAGCGGGTTGAAGTAGGTCTGACCTACATCTTTGGCATTGGTCCAACGCGTGCACGGGAAGTTCTTGCGGCCACCAAGGTCAATCCGGATACACGTGTCAAGGATTTGACCGAAGCCGAAGTATCAGCGATTCGTGAATATCTCTCGAAGAACTGGAAACTCGAAGGCGACTTGCGCCGTGAAGAAACCATGAACATCAAGCGGCTGATCGAGATCGGCTGCTACCGCGGTTTACGCCACCGGCGCAACCTGCCTGCCCGCGGCCAGCGCACGCGGACGAATTCCCGCACCCGCAAGGGTCCCAAGAAGACCGTGGCCGGGCGCGGACGACGACGCGGCGGCAAGAAGTAAACTGAGGAGTAAGAGAGATTATGGCTCAAACTGTACGTTCAACGCGGCGCTCTGGCGCCAAGAAAGCCAAGCGCACGTTATCCGCCGGACAGGTGCATATCTTTGCTTCCTTCAACAATACGATCGTGACCGTCACCGATCCCGACGGCAATACGCTTTGCTGGGGTTCGGCCGGCTCGGTCGGTTTCAAAGGTTCCCGCAAGAGCACGCCTTTCGCCGCCCGGCTGGCGGCCGAACAGGCTGTCAAGGCTGCACAGACGATGGGCATCCAGGAAGTGGAAGTATATGTCAAGGGGCCCGGCCCGGGCCGAGAAAACGCGATTCGCGCCGTCCAAGCCCTGGGGCTTAAAGTGAAATCCATTTCGGACCTCACCCCGGTCCCGCACAATGGTTGCCGGCCGCCGAAGAAGCGTCGTGTATAGTCGATAAGAGAGGTAAGATCGTATGTCTAAAGATCTTGGTCCGGCCTGTAAACTGTGCCGGCGTGAATCAGAAAAACTGTTCCTCAAGGGGGAGCGTTGCTTCTCCCAGAAATGCGCTTTCGAGCGGCGGGGGTTTGCCCCCGGCCAGCACGGACGCACCGGCAGCCGCAGCAGTCGCGGCGGCACCGGGCGGGAATCGGATTACGCCCGCCAATTGCGCGCCAAACAGCGCGCCCGCCGGGTATATGGAATCCTCGAACGCCAGTTCCGGCGCTACTTCAGCGTCGCACTGCGGGCGCGCGGGCTGACAGGCCTGGTGCTCTTGCAAACACTGGAATCCCGCCTGGATAACGTGATCTTCCGACTGGGATTCGCCTCGAGCCGTTCACATGCCCGCCTGCTGGTGACTCATGGACACTTCATCGTCAATGGTCGCCGGACGGATGTGCCTTCGATGATCATGAAGGTTGGGGATATGGTGGCTGTACGCGATGGTTCGCGGGATGGTACATATTTCAAGGACCTGGGCGCAGTTGCCGAGACCCGTAATTCACCGGCCTGGCTCAACCGTGACCTCAAAACCCTCTCAGGTAGCATCGGCCGCCTGCCGGAACGCGCTGAGATTGATGGCAACCTGGACGAGCAGTTGATCGTCGAATACTACTCGCGGTAGTGGTGGATATTTGCCGTGATCGTATGGTGCTGATTGTGCACCAGGAGAGGTGAACTGTGAGCGGTTTTTCGAACATGGTCATGCCTAAGATCGAGCGTGAAGCAGAAGCTCGCAACTATGGCAAATTTGTCATCAGCCCCCTGGAGGGCGGTTACGGTGTAACCCTGGGCAATGCCCTGCGCCGGGTCCTGCTTTCCTCCCTCGAAGGTGTGGCTGTGACCTCCATCCGCATTGCCGATGTCCTGCATGAGTTCAGCGACATCCCAGGCGTCCGGGAGGATGTATTACAGGTCATGTTGCAGATCAAACAACTGCGCCTGACCCTCAACGGCGTGGATACCATCCGGATGCACCTGGAAGTACGCGGTGAGGGTGTGGTAACCGCCGCCGATATCATTGCCCCGCCGGAAGTAACGATCATCAATCCGGACCTGTATCTGTTTACTGCCGACAGCGCCAAGACCAAACTGGATATCGAATTCATGGTCGAACGCGGGCGCGGCTACAATCCCGCCAATGAACGAGGCGGTCGCCTCCCGATCGGCGAACTGCCAGTGGACGCGATCTACAGCCCGGTCAAGCGTGTGAACTGGGATGTCCAGTCGGCGCGTGTCGGGCAGAGCACGAATTACGATAAACTCATCCTGGAGATCTGGACCGACGGCACGCTTTCCCCCGAGAGCGCCCTCAGCACTGCCGCCAAGACCCTGATCGAGCACCTGCGGTATGTGGCTGGTATCAGCGAGGAATCGCTCACCATTTCGGTCGTCAAGGAAGTTGCCGGCAGCCGTTTGACCAGCGAGGTGGCCGAGACGCCGGTCGAGTCGCTCGACCTGTCGGTGCGGGTCTTCAACTCCTTGAAGCGCACCGGCATAACAACTGTCGGCGATGTACTCGACCTGCTGGAGAAGGGTGAACAGGCTGTCATGTCCATCCGCAACTTCGGCGAGAAGAGCCTGGATGAACTGCGTCTGAAGATGCTCGAAAAGGGGTATCTGAAGGACGAACCTAAGAAAGAGTCGGAGTAATCAGCAATGCGACACCAAGTAGCAGGTTATAAACTAAACCGCAGCAAGAGCGCGCGGATCGCGCTGCGCCGCACCTTGATCAAACAATTCTTCGAACACGGGCGCATCCAGACCACCGAAGCCAAGGCAGCCGCCATTCGCGGCGAAGCCGAACGGATGATTACCATCGCCCGCCGGACAAAGGATGCTGCGGATGCCAAAAAAGTCCATGCCCGTCGTCTGGTGATCTCGAAACTGGGCGACAACCAGGTGGTGGCGAAGTTGTTCGATGAGATCGCGCCGCGCTTCGAGAACCGCAACGGCGGTTATACGCGGGTCTTGAAACTTGGTCCCCGCAAGGGTGACTCGGCTGAAATGGTACTGTTGGAACTTGTGGAAGAGTAGTTTCTGAGGACGCACCTGGAAGGCTGGAACCGACCCACGTCGCCCGACGCCGCCTTCTGAAAGATGGAACGTTACCAGGTTATCCTTGCCTACGACGGCGCTGGTTTCCTCGGCAGCCAACGGCAGACAACGTTTCCGCCGGATGGACGGTCGCGAACCCGTACCGTCCAGGGTGAATTGGAACGGGCTTTGCAGCGCATCGGATGGGAAGGAAGGTCCATCCTGTTGGCTGGCCGGACCGATACCGGTACGCATGCCAGTGGTCAGGTGGCGGCTTTCGACCTCGATTGGGCGCATGGAACGGACGAACTGGTCAAAGCCTTGAATGCCAACCTGCCACAGGACATGGCGGTGCGATCCGCCCGGAAGGTTACCCGGGATTTCCACCCGCGTTTCGACGCGTTATCCCGCCGCTACCGCTACCGTCTGTTCTGCCAGGAAGGGCGCGACCCCTTGCGGGAACGCTATGCCTGGCGGGTCTGGCCGGAAGTCACGGACCTCGCACCGCTGGCCGATTTATGGACTGGCAGGCACGATTTTTCCGCTTTCGGGACCCCGCCCCGCCCCGGCGGCGGTAGTGTGCGGACAGTCTTCGAGGCCGGTTGGCGGCGGGTGGAAGACGACTGGATTTTCGAAATCAGCGCCGATGCCTTCCTCTACCGGATGGTGCGCAGGCTGGTCTTCGTCCAGGTCGCGGTCGGGCAGGGCAGGCTCCCGGTCCGGCAGGTGCTCCAGGCTCTGGCCCAGCAGGCTGGTTGTTCGCATAAACTCCCGGCCGGGCTGGCCCCGGCTTGTGGGCTGGCGCTGGTGGAAGTCTGCTACGATAACCTGGGTTCATGAATTCGCCTGTAATCTGTAATTGGAGAGTTAACAGTGTTCAAATCATTTTATCCCAAGGCTGCCGATATCGAGCCCCAGTGGGTGCTGGTGGATGCCAGCGGACAAACCCTGGGCCGCCTGGCAACCAAGATCGCTGGCCTGCTGCTGGGCAAGCATAAACCAAGTTTCACCCCTGGTGTGGAAATGGGTGACTACGTGGTCGTTGTCAATGCCTCGAGCGTTGCTGTCACTGGCACCAAGACCTCCACGAAGTTGGACAGCAAGGTCTACTATCACCATTCCCATTATCCAAGCGGATTGAAGGCCATCAGCCTGCGCGACCAACTGCGCAAGTTCCCGGACCGTGTCATCCGCTCTGCGGTGTGGGGGATGCTTCCCCATAACAAGATGGGGCGGCATGTGCTGGGACGCCTCAAGATCTACGGCGGCGCCGAGCACCCGCACCAGGCCCAGAATCCGTTGAAAGTGGACTAAAGAAGGAGCAGGAAAGCAATGACTGTTCAGTATTACGAAGGCGTCGGACGTCGCAAGGAAGCGATTGCGCGCGTGCGCTTGATGAGCGGCAGCGGGCAGTTCACCGTCAACGACAAGGAAGCACAGGCATTTTTCACCCGCCTGGGCGACATGGATGATGTCCTGGCTCCAATCAAGTCGATTGGACAGGATGCCAAGGCGTATGATATTACCGTCGTTGTCAAAGGCGGCGGCGTAACTGGCCAGGCCGATGCGGTTAAAATGGGGCTGGCGCGCGCCATTGTCAAAATGGACTCTGAACTTAATGCAGTCATGCGCAAGGGCGGTTTCCTGACACGCGACGCACGCGCCAAGGAACGCAAGAAACCCGGTCTCAAACGCGCCCGCAAGGCGCCGACCTATACCAAGCGCTAGACCAACCACCAACGATAGCGAAACGTCAGACGTAGTGCGTAGTCCTTTGAGTGGGTTTTACGCATTACGTTTTACGTTTAATCAGGAGGCGAAATGCCTGGTATCACCATTCTGGGTCTTGGCCCCGGCAACCCTGCCAAGGTTACCCGCGAAGCCTGGGAGATATTATCCAGCGCCAGTGAGGCCTGGCTGCGAACCAACCAACATCCGACAGTTGCCAGCCTGCCGCAATCGTTGAAGGTCCATTCGTTCGATGGTTTGTACGAAAATGGGGAATCCTTCGAGCAGGTCTACCGGGCAATCGTCGAAAAAGTCCTCACACTGGGGAAACGTCCGCAGGGTGTACTGTATGCTGTTCCGGGCGACCCGTTTATTGCAGAGGCTACCGGGCCGGAGATCGCCCGCCAGGCGCGGGGTCTCATCCCTGTAAAGGTTGTGAGTGGGGTGTCGTTCCTCGAACCGGCTTTCGCCGCCCTCGGCCTCGACCCGTACCCGCACCTGGCGCTGGTGGACGCACTCGAACTGAGCGAGCGCCACATGCCGTCCTTCCCGCCCGACATGCCCCTCCTGGTGGCGCAGGTTTATTCCAACCTGGTGGCGGCCGAAGTCAAAACGACGCTCAACAATGTCTACCCGGACCAACATCCGGTGCAGTTGGTACATGCCGCCGGCACCGACCTGCAACTTGTCGAGCATCTCCAGTTGCACCAGGTGGACCAGAGCGGAAGGACCGGGTTGCTGACTGTGCTCTATGTACCGCCGCTTGGGGAGGGGACATCCTTCGAGTCATTCCAGGAAGTGGTCGCCAGGTTGCGCGCCCCGGATGGATGTCCGTGGGACCGGGAGCAGACGCACCTGTCGCTGCGCACGCACCTACTGGAGGAGACCTACGAAGCCCTCTCGGCCATGGACAAGGAGGACCCGGAAAAAATGGCCGAGGAGTTTGGCGACCTGTTGCTCCAGATCGTTCTCAATGCGCAGATCGCCAGTGAGACCGGCGGTTTCGATATGGCAGAGGTTGTCAGGCGCATCAATGAAAAGATCATCCGCCGCCATCCCCATGTCTTCGGAGATCTCGAAGTGGCTGGCGTTCCGGGAGCGCTCCGCAACTGGGAGAAGTTGAAAGCCCAGGAACGCAAGGAAAAAGATACCGGGGAGAAGGGGTTATTGGATGGGGTCCCGGCAGCCCTGCCAGCGCTATCGCAAGCCCAGGAGTACCAGGACCGCGCTGCCCGGGTCGGTTTCGATTGGCCGGAGATCGAAGGTGTGCTGGATAAGATCGCCGAAGAGGTGCGCGAAGTCAAATCCAGCCGTGACCCGCATGAATTGGTAGCCGAACTGGGTGACCTGTTCTTTTCCCTGGTGAACCTGGCGCGTTGGAAGCAGGTGGATGCTGAATCTGCCCTGCGCCAGGCAAACCTGAAATTCAAGCAACGCTTCGCCCAGCTCGAGCAGGGAGCTGCCAGGCAGGGACGGCATCCATCCGAGTTGTCACTGGCCGAGATGGAAAGCCTCTGGCAGGAAGCGAAAGGGCTGGAAGATCCAGGTCGTGGAGCGCCGGCTTGACGCTCCGAGTCCGGCATGCTAGAATGATTCCGCTTACTTACCCCTCCAAGCCGGAATATACCATGACCAATCCCCGTCGTCCCCTGCGACTCAATGTCGGTTTCCTGATCAACCAGCCGATCGGCGTCAGTCGCGAATTCCTCTTCGATTACCCCGAGATCAAAGCCGGTGAGGACACCCGGCTGACGAATTTTTCCGGATCGGCGCGCATCAGCCGGACGCCGCAGGGGCTGCTTGTACAGGCGAAGTTCGAGGCTTCCCTGACCATGGAATGTGTCCGCTGCCTGGAAACATACCAGCAGCGCCTGGGTTGGGAGTTCACCGAACTCTATGCCTTTTCCCGGCGTTCGGTCACAGAATCGGGCCTGCTCGTACCGGAGGATGCCCACATCGACCTGGAACCGTTGACGCGCGATTACGCTTTGCTCGAAGTCCCGATCAATCCGATCTGCAAGGAAAACTGCCGCGGACTATGCCCGGTCTGTGGTGAGAACATGAACCAAGTGGATTGCGGCCACCGGTCCGGCGGGGCGGATTCACCGTTTGCAGTCCTGAAATCCCTGACGGACGAATAGTACCGCGGCAGGGGATGGTCCCTTCCTGGTCCCGGACTGGCGACAATCCCAGGCACATCGCCTCCTTGCCACAATCCGCACACCATAGTAAACTACTGCCCATGAAAACCAGCGTCATGATGATGTCCCGCGCGCGTGCGCAGTTCAGCGCCAGGTGAACTGCGGGACGGTCCATGCCGCCTCGATAACTGCTGGCGAAAGCCGGCAGTGTTTTTTAACCCGAAGGTCACAAAGGGGCACGAAGTAATCATATTTTTCACCTTTGTGTACCTTCGTGAACTATGTGGTAAACGAGAGAGTCGATTATGCCCGAAAACATCCTGATCGCCATCGCCTGGCCGTACGCCAACGCCGAGATCCATGTCGGCAATATCACCGGTTCCCACCTGCCCGGCGATATCGTCGCCCGATTCCACCGACTGAAAGGGGACAGCGTGCTGATGGTTTCCGGCACCGATTCGCACGGCACGCCGGTCACCATCAAGGCCGATGCCCTCGGAAAACCGGTGGAGGATGTCTACAGGGAATACCATCACGGTTTCATTGACCTGTTCCAGCAACTGGGCATCCAGTATGACCTGTTCACCACCACCCACACCGAGAACCACTTCAAAGTGGCGCAGTCCATTTTCCTGGCGCTCCAGAAGAACGGTTTTCTGTTCACGCAGAAGTCCATGCAGTGGTATTCGCCGTCTGCCATGAAATTCCTGCCCGACCGCTATGTGGAGGGGACCTGTTACCTGTGCGGCTACGAGAGCGCCCGCTCCGACCAGTGTGACAAGTGCGGCAATGTGCTGGAGCCGGAGAAACTGCTCGACCCGCGTGCCAGGACCGGCGACGGCGCCCTCGAACTGCGCGAGACCGAACATTTTTACCTCGACCTGTCCAAACTGGAACCCGAGGTCAAGAGATTCCTCAAGGAACGCTCCGCCTACATGCGTGAGCCGGTCCTGGGTGAGAGCCTCGGCAAGATCGAAGCCGAAGGGTTGAAACCGCGTCCCATCACGCGCGACCTCGACTGGGGTGTGCCTGTCCCGGTCGAGGGCTGGGATGGCAAGCGGCTCTACGTCTGGTTCGAAGCGGTCATCGGCTATCTCTCGGCGGCGGTCGAATGGGCAAGGGTCAAGGGCAGCCCCGAAGATTGGAAGGATTGGTGGGTCAACCCGGCTGCGCGAGCCTTCTACTTCATTGGCAAGGACAATATCTTTTTCCATACCTCGCTTTGGCCGGCCCAATTGATGGGCGCGGGCCGGGAGTTCCTCCAGATCTTTTCCGGGCAGGACGGCCTGCTGACGTTACCGTTCGACGTACCCGCCAACCAGTTCATGAACCTGGAAGGCGAGAAGATCTCGGGCTCGCGCAACTGGGCGGTCTGGGGCCATGACGCCCTGTCCCGCTACGATCCGGACGCGCTGCGGTACTACCTGACCATCAACATGCCCGAAATGCATGACTCGGATTGGGACTGGGCCGAGTTCGTAGCCAGGAACAATGGCGAACTGGTGGCTACCTGGGGCAACCTGGCGAACCGGGCGCTGGCTTTTTCATACAAACATTGGGATGGGCACGTCCCGGATGTGGACGTAAAAGCGCTGCGGCGGACGGACCTGGACCTGCTGGCCGGGATCGAGGCCGGATTCCAGTCTGTCGGCTCGTTGCTCGACAGTGTGAAACTGCGCGCCGCCCTGCAGGAGGCCTTCCGCCTGGCGACGACCGTCAACCAATACCTCGACCAGAACGCTCCCTGGCAGGCGGTCAAAACCGACAAAGACTCCGCCGCCCTGACCATCTACACCGCTCTGAAAGCCATCGATTCGCTCAAGGTGATCTTCGCCCCCTTCCTGCCGTTCACCAGCGAGAAACTAAATGGTTTCTTTGGGTATGAAACCCCGCTGTTCGGCGAACCCTACACTGAAACCGTAGCCGATGCGCTTGGTGAGCATTCGGCGTTGCGGTATCGCCCGCATGTAGGGCGGGATTTCATCCCGCCATGCAAATGGATGCCGAGCGACCTCAAGCCTGGCGCGAAACTGGACCAGCCCGGGCCGCTCTTCAAGAAGTTGGATGAGAAGATCGTGGAAGAGGAAAGGGCAAGATTGGGGATGTAAATTATCGCGCTATAATTTTCCAGAGGAACCCGGCTGTGAGATTTACTTTTGAGTGGGATGAGATCAAGGCCAGTAAGAATCTCCGAAGCACGGCATCGGTTTTTCGGAAGCGGCCACTGTCTTTCAGGATGAACTCTCTTTGACTTTCAGCGACTTTATTCATTCGAGTGAAGAGGATCGGTTTGTTGACATTGGCCGTTCAGAGAAAGGCCGCGTTCTGGTTGTGGTTTATACCGAGCGAGACAGCAATATCCGAATTATCAGTTGTCGGAAGGCGACATCGGTGGAGAAAAAAGTCTATAAAAAGGAAAATAGCTGAACCCGTCAAAGATAAAGAAAAAGATGAGATGCTCCCCGAATATGATTTTTCTGGAAAGAAGGGAGTGCGCGGTAAGCATGCCCGGGCGATGCGTGGAGGCTATTCTGTGGCAATCCACAAGCAGGATGGCGTGACCCTCGTGCAAAACTATGTGTTGCAGGAGGACGCGGTCCTCCTTGATCCCGATGTGCGGGAATATTTCCCTGATACGGAAAGCGTCAATCGTGCCCTGCGGACTCTGATTGCCCTATTCCCCGAGAACAGCCGCGCGGTCAGGGAAGGCAAGGTAAAATTTGGAGAGTGAACAGGGTGCGGACAGAACATGGGAGGAGTGAAAAATCGGTAGCAGAACAAATATAAGCCTGGCGCGAAACTGGACCAACCCGGCCCGCTGTTCAAGAAACTGGAAGAGAAGGTTGTGGAAGAAGAACGGGCGAGATTGGGGAAGTAGGAAGACAGGAATGGATGTTCTATTGACAATGCAAACCTGCAATGCTAAACTATATAGCGTATATGCTATAAGCAGCAACGAGGATTATGGGGCTTCGAAAATGGGTTGTTGAGTTTTACAAGAGAGCCAATGGACGATGCCCAACGGCGGACTTTCTTGATAGCCTTTCGGACAAAGAGAAGGTATTCATCAGAAGGTCTCTTCAGCGTCTCGAAGAATATGGCACGGAATTAGGACGCCCTTATGTTGCACCGCTTCGTGAGCATATCTGGGAATTACGAAAGGAAACCCATCAAAGTAACATCCGTTTGCTGTATTTTTTCTTTGATGGCTACAAATTTATAATTACGCATGGGTTTAAGAAAAAATCGGATAAAGTACCTGATGCCGAGATTATTAGAGCAATAGAGTATCAAAAAGATTATCTTGAGAGAATCAAGAGATAACCATGAACTACAAAGATTATTTTAAAAAACTTGAAGGTGATGCAGAGTATCAAGAGGCGGAACAGGAATTAAAATTCCTGCTCGATTTGGCGGATGATGTTCTTCGCCTTCGCATGGAAAAAGGCTGGTCACAAGCCGAACTTGCAGAACGCGCTGGAACGAAGCAGGCTAATATTTCCCGTCTGGAAAGTGGCCTGAGCAACCCCTCTGTTAATTTCCTACAGAAGGTGGCAAAGGCTCTAAACACCAATGTTTCAGTTCACTTTGAGCGAAGTCAGACCCAAGAATTCTATATATTCACCAACTATGAGTATCAAAGTAAAGAAGCCATTCCCCTACCTGCTAACTGGCCTAGCTTCAAGCAACGAACTCAATCTACTAACGGCATCACTTCAGCAACAATAAGGCAAATCTATGATTGAACATATTTGGTCTGTTCTATGTTCTCAATCAGTGATTGATTCTGAAACGAATACTGTCAGTATTCAGAACGTTATTGAACAGATTCTCATAAATTCCGACCCAAAGCCAGATGGCTTTTTACCCATTCCACTTGAGCTAATAACACTTTGGGGAAGAAAAGAGAGCGACAGAACAGAAAAAGGTATTGAACGAGTGTCGTTTGTTTCTCCTTCAAAAAATACGAATGTCGTGGCTGAAGCAACAATTGACCTTTCAGCTGCAGAAAGGTATCGTCATAGGGTTAGGTTTCCTGGTTTGCCTTTACATGAAGCCGGGCGATATTACTTTATCGTTGAAATCAAAGAAGATGGTGGCGTATGGCGCGAAGCTGCAGCCGTCCCTTTGACTGTTATGTTCCAGCCCCAAAGATAGAGAAATATTGTTGGAACTATCTTGTAGTTTAGGCTACAAGATAGTTCCGTTTCTACTCCATCCATACCACCCGATCCTCGAATCCTGGACGCTCTACCTTACCCGCTTCCACTACCGGATAGCCGATATACACCAGCGCGATCAAGCGCTGTTCCGGCGCGAAGCCCAGGAACGCCTTGAGGCGCGGGTTGCGGGCGTCCTCTCCCGTCCGCCACTTGGCGGCCAGGCCGAGCGCCTGCGCCGCCAGCAGCAGGTTCTCCACCGCCGCGGCCGCGGCGCAGATGTTCTCGACCTCATCCACTTTTGGCCCGGAGGGCTTGTCCACGCCAACGGCGATAATCAGCGGGGCGCGCAGGGGTTTCGCGCGTTCCTTCTCCAATGCGGAGGCGGGAGCCTGCGGAAACCTTTCAGCAAAGGAATGTGCCAGCGCCTCGCCCATTTTCTCGCGCCCGGCTCCGGTCAACACGATGAAACGCCACGGGCGGACCTTGTAATGGTTGGGGGCTTGCACTGCCGCGGAGAGCAATTTCTCGATCAAGGGGACCGGCACCGGGTCCGGTTTGACTTCGCCGAGCGACTGGCGGGTGAAAAAGGCCTCGAATGTGTCCATGTCTGTCTCCTGTGTCGATTGTACCTGTTTGTCAGCAGGTGGATTGGGGTAAAATGGGCTGCGAGCAACTTTACCCGGCCATGCAACCCTGACAGGAGGAACAATGCCCGAACGCTTGACCCCGGAGCAGGAGCGCCTGCTGCGACTGCGGGAGCAGCAACTCTCCGCCCGCGACCCGCGCCACAAGCGCGATCAGATCGCCCGGCTGGCCTCCAACCGCGAACGGGCAACTGACCGGCGGATTACGACCGGCCGCGTCTGGCGGACGGTGTCCCACTTATGGCGCGGCATTTTCATCGGGCTCCTGCTCGGGATTGCGCTGGTAATTGGCCTGCCGGCATTATGGCTGTCTCCCTGGGCGCTGGTTGTTGCCATTATCGTGGGACTGGGCCTCACCGGACTCTTCGCCATGATCGGCAGCCTGCTGGATTACCGCGATAACCTGAAAGACTTATCCCGCTGACGAGCCGGAGTACTCCAAAGAGGGAACATGCCCCAGAACATCGAGATCAAAGCCCGCGTCCAGGACCTGGACGCCCTGAAACGACACGCCGCAGCCCTCAGCGATACCCCGGTGGAAGTCATCCCACAGGAGGATACTTTCTTCCACACTCCAAAAGGGCGGTTGAAATTACGCCGCCTGTCGCCGGGGCGAGGGCAATTGGTTTATTATGAAAGACCCGACCAGGAAGGGCCGAAACGTTCCGATTACCACATATTCGAGACCACTGACCCGGAGAATTTGAAGGCTACCCTGTCCCTGGCGTTGGGGGTGCGGGGAGTGGTGGTGAAGACCCGTCACCTTTACCTGGCCGGCCAAACCCGCATCCACCTGGATGAGGTGGCCGGGCTGGGCAGTTACATGGAACTGGAGGTCGTACTGCGCCCGGGGCAAAGCGACGCCGAAGGGCAGGCTGTGGCGGAAGCCCTGATGGCCTCATTGGGCATCCAACCCGGCGACCTGCTCGAAGGCGCCTACATGGACCTGCTCGAAAAACGTCCGTGACTGCGAGGTGAGTCTTGCGCGGTGCGGGAAATCCCATAATACATTCGAGGTGATATGCCCACGATCCAAAAGTTGAACCACATTGCCATCGTCGTCGACGACATGGAGAGATCGCTTGCTTTCTGGCGCGATGCGCTTGGCATCGAATTGCACGGAATCCGGGATGTGCCGGCCGAGAAATCGCAGGTGGCTTTCCTGCCGATCGCCGGGTCGGAATTGGAACTGGTGCAGCCCACCGACGACGAATCCGGCGTCGCCAAGTATCTTGCCAAACGCGGCCCTGGGCTGCACCACCTGTGCCTGGAAACCGACGACCTGGACGGGATGATGGCCGGCCTTAAGGCCAGGGGCGTGCGGCTGATCAACGAGGAACCCCGTATTGCCGCCGATGGAAAAAAATACGCCTTCGTCCATCCGGAGAGCGCCGGGGGTGTGCTGGTGGAGTTGTACCAGTTTTAACCTTGCCGCAGCCGCCCGGCCGCCCGCAGCGCAGCCAGCCTGCAAGCGGGCGGCCTTTGTGGTTTAATTGGCGCATGGAACCAAGATCAGGTTGCGAAATCCTGCCGCACATGCTCCCTTTGGGGGCGGATCGAAAACTGGTGGTCGGCGTCTCGGGCGGCCCGGACAGCCTGTGCCTGCTCGATCTGCTGTACCGTTCGCACCCCTCCACCCTGGTCGTGGCGCATTTCAATCATAAACTGCGCCCGGAGGCGGAGGCCGAGGCAGAAATGGTCGAAGCGCTGGCCGCCCGGTTGGGATTGGCCTTCGTCATTGCTTCCGACGACGTGGCGGCTTACGCCCGGAGCAACCGGCTCTCGCTGGAAGAGGCGGCCCGGAAATTGCGGTATCGCTTCCTTTTCAAACAGGCGCGCCGGCGCCAGGCCGGGGGCGTGGCGGTCGCCCATACCGCCGACGACCAGGTGGAAACCATCCTGATGAACCTGTTACGGGGGACCGGCATGAACGGCCTGCGGGGGATGCAGGCGGCAACGATCCTGCCTGAATTCGACCCGCTCCTCCCGCTCCTGCGGCCGATCCTGCATCTGTGGCGCACGGAAGTGGAAGCCTATTGCCGGGAACACGACCTGCAACCGGTCCGCGATGCCACCAACCAGGACCAGGCTTACCTGCGCAACCGCCTGCGCCACACTGTCATCCCGCTATTGGAGGGACTCAACCCGCGCTTCAAGGAAAGCATCCACCGCATGGGACAGTCACTGGGTCGGGATTTCCAGGCGCTGGAGGACATGGTCGCTGCGGCATGGGCGGGTGTGCACCAGGGCAGCGGTCCCGGTTATGTGACCTTCAACCTGCTGCCGTTGCTGAAGCATCCTCCCGGCCTGAGACGGGGGTTTCTGCACCGCGCCGCCCTGTCGCTGCAGGCGGACTTGCGTGACCTGGATCACGAGGCCTGGCAGCGGGCGGAGGAATTCCTAGCCGGCATCGATAATGGCCGACCAGCAGGCGGGCAGGTCGACCTGGCGAACGGACTGTATCTTGTCTGTGAAGGGGATGCACTTCATCTTGCCAGCCGCGCCGCCCGGTTGCCCTTCGCCGACTGGCCGCAGGTGGGAGAACCTGGCTGGCTGGTTGTGGGCGGCAGTTTCGAACTGGGCGCCGGGTGGCGCCTCACGGCGGACCTCGTCCCTGGCGGTCGGGATTGGAGCCAGGCGCAGGAGAACCGCGACCCGGCATTTGCCTGGTTGGATGCCGGTCGCTGCGGCGAGCAGTTCGAAATCCGCTCGCGCCGCGCCGGGGAGCGCTTCCAGCCGCTGGGGATGGATGCGGGGACGATGAAACTATCGGATTTCTTGGTGAATGAAAAAATCCCCGAAAGGGCGCGCGCCCGCTGGCCGCTGGTCTGCGCCGGGGGGCAGGTGGCCTGGGTGGCAGGCTGCCGGATCGCCCACCCGTTCCGCATCCAGGAGGAAACGAAGCAGGCGGTCCGCCTGGCCCTGCTCAGGCCGCCGGGCGGATCCTAGCCCGCCTGTCCGGCCAACTGCCGTAACTTCATGCTGATCTCGCGCCACTGAATCTTCGAGATGCCCAGTTTCTGTCGGATGCGGTCGTGTTCGACATTGTTGAAGTAATCCTGCAATGCGCAAGTCCAGCGGCACATATCGAACGAGAGGTGCTTGGCCAGGCCAGCTTCCTTGCCGACATCCTCCAGCAGGTATTCGAGCCGGCGCGGCGACCAGGGGAACAGGCGGTCGACCGGTCTGTACTGCGCCTGGTATTCCTCGTAGGCTGGCAGCCAATCGTCGGGCAGGGCGATCTTGCGCTCCTTGTAGCGGTTGGCCGGGCTGGCATAACGGATGAATACCAGCGGACCGGACGGGTCTTCGAGGTCGACGTGGTTGAGGTGGATGCCCAGGCACTCCGATTTCTTGATGCCGGTTGCCAGCAGCAGGGAGACGAGGGCGAAGTAGCGGGCGTCGGGTTTTGCGCCGCGGCGGTGGCGGTCGGCTGCCAGCAGGACAGCCTCCAGTTCGGCATCGGTCAACACTTCGGGCAGGGGGCTGAGCACGGAGCGCTGGAGCACCTTCTCGGCTGGGTCCACCAGCACCACACCGCCTTTATTCAGCCAGCGATAGAAGGATTTAATGGATGTGATACGCCGGGCGAGCGTCTTGGGCGAACAGGGGACGCCGCGTTCCTTCTGCATCCATTCGAGGAAGTTATTCAAGTCGGCGGTGGTGATGGCGCCGACCGTCCGGTCGGGGGGCAGGTATTCGGTCAACAGGCGGATGTCGGACAGGAAGGCTTTGACGGTATAGTGCGAGCGGCCCTGGTCGTTGAGGTAGATTTCCCAGGCGTTGATGGCTGGGATGAGCGGGGTTTGGGCGCTGAGGTGGGCAGTATCCGAAGGGGTATTCATGCGAGCCTCCTTGTTATGCGGGTAGGCGACAACCTGCGTATAGTTTATGGCAAAAAACCGGAAAAGTCAAATCCTTCCGCCCCCAGGTTGGCGCGCTTAACGCCCCCTTTTCCGCGCCTCCAGGGCCAGGTTGTACCTGAGCAGGCGTCCCTCGATGGCCCTGCCCAATTCCTGCCGGCGTTGTCCATCCAGGCTGGCAGCCAGTTCATCCCTCAAGGCCGAAATTTCCTTCAATAACTCGGCTTCCTCTGGCAGGGTATCGGCGTTCTTGAGGATCGAGTAAGCCAGCCGCAGGTCCTCGGGTGTGTTGAAATAACCATCCAGGTTGACCGGGCGGCCTTCCCCGGGCAGGCGGTTGAATTCGCCGCGCCAGATGGCATCCTGCAAGATGGATTCGATTGCACGTTCAATCGGCATGGGACGGAATCCTTACGGGCATTGGATGCCCTCCACGGTCGCCGGCGCCTGGGACCAGACACGTTCGAATTCCCGGAGGTAGAGCATGGCGATGGACGGGTTGGTGATGATGATGACATTCTCGTCGTTGTTCTCATCGGCATTACTGGAATAGTTCAACGAACCGGTGATGACAGTATCGTCCACGATGATGACCTTGTGGTGTAGGAAGGAAGGGTTGCCGTCCTGCCGCACAGGTACGCCACCGCAGTGGAGGGTACGCAGTTCGGCATGTTCGGTATCACTGCCGACCCGCTCGAAGACGCCGCTGACATCCACGCCGGCCTCGGCCCGCGCCAGCATTGCCGCCGCCAGCGGGTAGTCGGTGAAACTGAAGGCCATGAAGCGGATAAAACCCTGCGCCTGGCCGACGCGCTCGATGACGAAGTTCACCACGCCGTCCTCGGGGGAGAAGAGTACCTGGACCGGTGTGCCATCGATTGTGGTGTGTTGGAGGTCCGCAGTCGAAGGAGAAGTGATACCGGATTGGCCCTCCCACATCTCCTGGAATTCGCGTTCGTACATGGCTGCCACTTCGGATGAACGGATGACGATGGTGTTGTTATCCTGTTTGAAGATGCCGTTTTCGGTGACGTTCGTGGAACCAGTCCAGGTGATGTAGCCGTCGAAGATCCAGAACTTATTGTGCATCAGGGCTGTCCGGGCGTCGTCGCGCACCTCGATGCCGGCGACTTGCAGCATGGCGAACTGGCCGTGCTGCGGGTCGAGGTCGGCTTCCAGGCCGCTCTCATCATCGGTCACCCAGCGCACATCCACGCCGCGGGCATGGGCGGCAATGAGCGCCTCGGCCACCGGGGTCAAGTCGAATTCGAACGATGCAATATGGATCGAAGCCCGGGCGGCTTCGATGTAGGAGATCAGTTTTTCTTCGATGGATCCGGCGATCCGGGATGGGTCGTTGAGGTTCAGGGGGTCGGTAAAATACACTTCCCACCACCCCGGCTGCCCAGTCTGCGTGCCCGGGAAGAAGGTGGGTGGCAGGTCGCTCGGCGGGAGGGAGGCGGTGGTGGTGAACAAGCCGAGTGGATCCTCTCCCGTAGTGGTGTAGATGAAGGCAAGGGCGACCATGACCGCCAGGAGGATCAGGGTTAAGGTGGATCTGCTGCTGCGTCGTTTCGACATTCTACCTCGCGAATAGGGGATGGATGGTGATCGTCTGGGGAGTATGGTTATTCCGGTTCCGGAGGGGTGGGCCGGTTTTCCAACAGGCTGCGTAGGGAGCGGATGAACCCGGCCGGGTCGCCGGCAGACGCCTGGATGAATGCTACCCGGCGTTCCTCAGTAGGGGCGGCGAACGATCCGCCGTAGACGACGGCTGCCTGCTCGATAACCTGGCCCAGCAGGGTCGAACGGGTTGCATCGTCGAGGGTTGCCGAGTCACGGACCCAGCGGTTGACGAGGCGCATCAGCCTCCGAACCGCTCTCAGGCGCGGCCCGATCTCGGCTTCAGCCTGTATCTCATCTGCCAGGGTATCGGTGTCGAGCGCGACCTGCCGGGCGGCGGCCAGGCCCCAGTCCAGCAGGAAACGGGCATCGTCCCCGCCCAGGTCGGCGGCCAGGCTCTCGTTGCCAAGGATGCCCTCGGATGCGCGGCGGGCGCGGCGTTCGGCATGTTCTCTCATATCTCTGTCAGGCTCCCAGGATGCCCAGCCAGACCCGGCGCATCCCGGTCAGGCTGCCGAGCATCATCGCCGCGCCGCCGAACCACATCACCAGCAGGCCGGAGGCTGAGTCGGACAAATAGAACAGGATCCCCGGCAGGTTGACGGCGTCCAGCACGGACTGGCCGCTGTCGGCCATCGACAGGTAGTGTTCCAGGCTTTCCACAACAGAGTAAGTCGAGAAACCGATCAACGCCACCCCGCCAACGAACAAGACAAAGGCAATGACTGCCAGGAATGGTGACTGGCGGCGGGTGATGGCGGTTTCGTTTTCCTGCCGTACCCGCTCCACCAGTTCCTCCGCCCTAGGCCAGGAAAGGCCGCCCTGCTGGCAGAGTTCGAGGACAATATCATCCGGGTTGTCATGGGCGGCCAGGCGTTCGACGATGAAGGCGCTCCAACGGTCATCAGGCATTTCCCA
>Ga0194126_10005102_pt1 | contig 19579 bp, 13 predicted proteins | sample TA2KigC150mmetaG_FD_148641 | JGI IMG/M metagenome (GOLD analysis project Ga0194126, IMG submission 148641) | Freshwater microbial communities from Lake Tanganyika, Tanzania - TA2015035 Kigoma Deep Cast 150m | ecosystem: Environmental > Aquatic > Freshwater > Lake | place: Tanzania: Lake... | reverse complement strand
GTCTGATCGCAAAGTGCCTGCATCGAGGCTCGCTGCGGATGCGTCCGTTGCCACAGCCATGAGCTACCGGCCACGCTGACGAGCAGCATCGCGACGACCGAAATCCACCAAGCACGCCGATGCAGATCGGACCTGATGTGCTTTATATCGGACACGCAACCGCTCGCAGTGTCTGCCATCGTCTGTGCCAATAATTGTTCACGCAGTCCCACTGGGATCGGGACGGCTTGCATCACCGTCTCGATGCGTTGGTCGGCCGCGCGTCGCTCTTCAAACTTCAGCCAGCACGCGGAGCAGTCTTGTAGATGCTCGCGCGCAGCGAACAGGTCCGCATCAACGGTCTCTTCCGGCAGCGGATTGAGCCAGGCGGCGTCGAGCCGTTCGAGGGCGATCTCACAGGTCAGCGGTTTGAAGTGAGGTGCAGTCATGGCAATTGGTGGGCGAGTGGTTTGGTCGGTTGTTTTGTTTCGGCGTCACGGCACAGACGGCGGCGAAGATGTTCTTTGCCGCGTGAGAGACGGCTCATCACCGTCCCCAGCGGAATCGACAGTTCGGCGGCGATGTCTTGGTAGCTCAGTTCGTGGAAGTAAAAGAGGACCAGTGGAAACCGAAACTCGTCCGGCAAGTCGTCGAGCGCGGCTTGCAGCTCTTCCGAATCGAAGGGGTCCAACTTGTGCGTCGAGCAACTTGGTTCGGGAAGTGAGTCCAACCGCACCGAGTGTTTGGCCGCTCGGCTGCGATTTCGGAAGAAGTGGTGCCGCAGGATTGCCAGCAGCCACGACTTCGCACTCTCGGTCTGCCGAAGCTGTTCCAGCTTCTGCTGCGCCGTCAGGAACGTCTGCTGAGTCAGGTCTTCCGCATCGGCAACCGAGCCGCTCAAACGAAACGACACCCGGTACAGCAGCTCATAATGCTGTCCGATCAGCTCGGCCACACGCTGTTGACGCTCAAAAGAGTCCATGACGGTGCGGGAGAAAGAGTCGTGTCCACCAAGCTTATTCCCGACCCTGACGAGAATTCGGGAAAAAGTAACAAAGTCGAAAGGGGATTGCGCGGTGCTGGTCGCTAACGGTCGGAAAACAGCACCGTTATCATCCCCGCCCCTCGCTCCGTAGGATGGACACCCTATCCCATCCTGGTCGGGCAAGAGTGCCCAACCTACGACAGATTTCAAAGGCAGACCGATGAAGATTCATGAGTACCAAGGTAAGCAATTGTTCGCGAAGGCGGGAGTCGCCACACCCAAGGGGATCGTTGCCCGCCACCCGATGAAGCCGCCGCCGCGTTCACGCAACTGGGTGGCCCGATCGCCGTGGTGAAGTCTCAAATCCACGCCGGTGGCCGGGGCAAAGGACGATTCAAAGAGCATCCCGATCAACCGGGCGTAAAGGTCGTGAAGTCGGCCGACGAGGCTCGTGATCACGCGAAGCGGATGCTCGGCAACACGCTGGTCACGATTCAGACCGGTCCCGAAGGAAAGCAGGTCAATACGATCTACGTCGAAGGCGGACTGAACATCGCTCGCGAGCTGTACCTCGGTGTGGTCGTCGATCGCGAAGCGGGGTCGCCGGTCGTCATCATGTCCTCCGAAGGGGGCGTCGAGATCGAACACGTCGCGAAGGTCTCGCCGGAAAAAATCCTCAAGGAATCCTTCCACGCCGGCTACGGCCTGCAGCCGTATCAAGCTCGGCGACTGGCCTATCAACTGGGACTTAACGGCGCGGCAGTGACGAGTGCTCAGACCTTCCTGCCGAAGTTCTGCAAATTCTTCGTTGATAACGATTGCAGCATGGCCGAAGTCAATCCGCTGGTCGTCACCGCTGAGGGGGAGTTGGTCGCCCTCGATGCGAAAGTGACGTTCGATGACAACGCCATGTTCCGGCACAAAGACTTCGCCGAACTCCGAGACCTCAGTGAAGAAAACGAATTTGAAGTCCGCGCCGGCAACGCGGGGCTGAGTTACGTCAAACTTGACGGCAACATCGGTTGCCTCGTCAACGGAGCCGGCCTCGCGATGAGCACGATGGACCTCATCAAGCTGCACGGCGGTGAGCCAGCCAACTTCCTTGACGTCGGCGGCGGGGCCAATGTCCAACAAGTCACCGAAGCATTCAGCATCATCCTCGCCGACAAGCACGTGAAAGCAGTGCTGGTCAACATCTTCGGCGGCATCATGAAGTGCGACACGATTGTGACCGCGCTGCTGTCCGCCTACGACACCGTCGGCTTCACCGTCCCGCTGGTCGTGCGGCTCGAAGGGACGAATGTCGAAATCGCCCGCAAGATGCTCGCCGACAGTGGCCGCAAAATCATCGCCGCCACCGACCTGACCGACGCCGCTCAAAAAGTCGTCGCCACACTGAAGGCCTAGTTATTCGCCTTCCCTAAACCCCGACCCCTAACCACTGAACCCTACCACCATGTCCATCCTCGTTGACAAAAACACGCGCGTTATCTGCCAAGGCATCACGGGCAAGACTGGCCTCTTCCATTCGCAGCAGTGCCGAGCCTACGGTACTCCGTTCTTCGGCGGCGTCACTCCCGGCAAGGGAGGCACGGAAGTCGATGGCTTTCCGGTCTTCGACTCGGTCGATGAGGCCGTGCGCAAGACAGGAGCGAATTGCTCGCTGATCTTCGTCCCGCCGGGAGGCTGCGGTGACGCGATCCTCGAAGCCGCAGCCGCCGGCATCACGTTGATCGTCGCGATCACCGAAGGCGTGCCGGTGCTCGACATGGTTCGCACCGCCGATGTTCTCGCCACGAAATTTCCCAAGAGCCGCCTGATTGGCCCGAACTGCCCCGGCATCATTACTCCCGGCATCGCCAAGATCGGGATCATGCCCGGCTACATTCACAAGCCCGGCCCGGTGGGGCTCGTCAGCAAGAGCGGCACACTGACTTACGAAGCCGCCTGGCAGCTCGGCAACGTCGGACTCGGTCAATCGACCGCCATCGGCATCGGCGGCGATCCGATCATCGGCACTAACTTCATCGACGCACTGACGCTCTTTGAGGCCGACCCGCAAACCGAAGCGATGCTGATGATCGGCGAGATCGGCGGCAACGCGGAAATCAAAGCCGCCGAGTTCATCAAGGCGAGTATCAAGAAGCCGGTTGCCGCCTTCATCGCCGGCCAGACCGCTCCCCCCGGCAAACGTATGGGTCACGCCGGAGCCATCATTTCCGGAGGCAGCGGCACGGCTGAGGAAAAGATCGCGGCGCTCGAAGCGGCCGGAGTCGTCGTCAGCCGCAGCCCCGCCGACATGGGCAAGGCACTTGTCGAAGCGATCGCTCAGAAAAAGTCCAAGTGATTCCTGGGACTGCGGGAGCAGACTGCTGCAGTCCCTTAACATGAGTCAGTCAAAGAGAATCAAGTGATGTCCATTAAGCGTCTATTCGCGAGTCACTAATTGCTGCTGGCCGGTGCGGCCATGGTGCGAACTGCCAGGGCGAGACGAAGGGTGATACGGCGACACATCCTGGGTGGTTCTCCGGGCAAGGTCATGTGCTCACAACGAAGGTTCACGTAAGCCGCTCCTCGTTTAGACCGGCCACTCTTCTTTGCGTGCGTGACAGGCGGCGGGGAATGGTTCAGCGTCTTACTTTGCAGGTTCTCCTTGGGCATGGATCGCCTGCTTCTCGAGTTTCAGGTTCTTTTGCAGGGTGTCGATCGGGAACTTTTGCACCGCGACCTCCTACTGGGCCGTCAGGCGGGTAGCGATCCCGGTGGCCCGCCCGTCCATCATCCAAGTGGACTCCATCCGATAGGCACAGAAGGCCATGTGCGAGAACGAGGTGTTCACCGGCACTAGCAGGGTGTCGCCCTCCCCGACCCGCGGCGCGATCGCCTGGTAGGGGACTTCAGATCCTCCCCATTCACCCAGAGCCGTCCTTCATTCGTGAACTCTTCGACGCTGACCGGCAAGCCTCTCGTCGCTACGAATCTAATTCAGAAACATCACCCATTTGGCTCAACGAGTTCGACGTTCTCTGGCAATCTAGAAACATGAAGCAACTCTCCAGGAAATCAGCATGCCTCAGCCTTTTTGTGAAAATGGGAGGTTTCGGTTGATCGGGATTGGGGGTTGTTGCCCGCAAAAACTCAGCAACTGGTCGCCTCGGCGTAACCAGCAAAGTTCCCCCAATTTACCTGATGCGGTCGGTCGGACTTGTCCGATCAAAGGTGGTGAAGGTGCGGGGGCATCGTCATCGACTCTGAAGGAATGCTCATGCCGAGCCGTCTCTGGTTACGCTTGATCGTCGCCTTGTGCGGCATCTTAAGTGCCTTTTTGGGCACGGCGACCTCGGCGTTTCAGTTTCCGCCGCCCAGCGACGACCTCGACACGCGGCAGATCCATCACCCGGATGCGTGGGTTGGCGATGGCTTTAAAGCCAGCGGAAGCATCAATCAGTCGCCGGCGGAATTCGGTCCGGCTCACGGAATGTCGCAGCGATCATTTGATGGTTACCCGGCCAGCGGTGAGAGCTTCCCCGTGATGACGGCAGGTTCGTTGCCCGGTGGACGCAGTCCCGACGGAATAAACGGCAGCGGAATGCGTCCTCCGGTAAATCAAGTTCCCTCGATCGCCAACAATCTTCTGTTCGGCGGGAACGAAGAGTCTCCATTCGGATCGAATGGCCCGAACGATTCGAATCCGTTCAGTCAGAATGGTGCGATGCCGTCGAGGTCAAATTCAGCGGGACAAAACTCGGTCGCGAATGGGAATCGATCCGGGACTCTCCGTGGGCTGCAGCCGCAGACGACGGGCGCACCGCGCGTGAAGCCGAAGATGTCGTGGGCGGTCGATACAGCCCAGCAACCTTTCGTGGGGTTGGTGGGACAGGTCGCTCGGCCCGGTGTTTATGAAATCGAACGACGAGGTACCTTGCTGGGTGACTTGTTGCAGGCCATTGGCGGATTGGCCAAGGATGCCTCTGGGCAATTCCGGGTTATTCGCAATGGTCGTCCGGAACTGACGACTTCGTATTCCGGTGCCGCTGAGTTTGAGCTGATGGCGGGGGACATGATCATCGCCGATATGCAACCCGCTCAAATTAGTCAACGTGCCATGAACGCGAAGCAGGCATCCGCCGATGCCGTCCAAATCGGCTTTGTGAACTTGATCGATCGGCCAGTCGTCCTGAAGTTGAAAGTGGAGCACGCATCTGTCTACGAGATCCTGTCGATCATGCGTCAAGATCAGAAGCTGGCCTCGCAAATCAAGATCGTCGTTCCATTGAGTCAACGTGGCCAAAGTCAACCGCAGCTCGACACAGTCCTGGCCTCCGAGACGGTACTGATCTTCCCGCCATCTTCCGTGAAGACCGAACGGATCGCATTGCTGCCCGAACCCTTCAAGCTCAAACGTGAGTCTGACACGAAGCGTTCGTCCGGCGAAGCAGTACAGCCGTACGCGCCGCATGAAAACATCTCACCGGCTGGGAATCGAGCACCGCGCTCTCAGCCGGGGGTAGAAGACAACGGGACGGATTCCGCGCCGCTGCCACCAGATGCCCAGCCCATCTCTCGACCGAGTGTCGAAGTGTTGCCGGATGTCTCGGAGGTTCCGTCTCCACCCGTTGAGGACATCGCCAGCTCAAGGGGAGCCAGCGGAGTTCGCGGAGCAGCGGGTCGACCGGAAAACATTTCGGATGGGACCGGTCGTATTTCCAACGCGTTTCCAGCGCCACCAGCCGAAGGATTGACGCTATCACCGCGCGACTTACCGCCGACTGACGTGGCAATCGACAACGACAACGCGCCGATTCCGGATTTCGCCGATTCGCAGTCGCTCGATGACGGCAACCGCTCCGCCGAACCCTCATTGCTCAACGCCAAAGGCCAAAAACGTCCAATCCTGCTCGCGAAGGAAGGTGCGACGAACAACGCAATATTGACGGCTAGCGAACTCGACGAGGTGGCGTCAGCCGCCGACAAAGCCGGCTCAAACTGGTCGATCTGGCCTCCGATCCTGACGGCGGGATTTGGACTGCTGGCACTGATCGGGTTCAGTCTTTCGTTGCGTCACCGTACGAAATCGACGCCTCAGATTTCACCAGTCGTAACGACTCAGCCGGCAACTCCAGCGATCCACAATTCAGAATCTCTTTCGCGACGCCAGTTGCTCGACGAAATCATTGACGACCGACTGCCGTTGACGGAGGAACGAGTACCGTTCGCGTCACCGATGCAATTTCACGGCCGGCCACAACCGCCCAAGACGATCCGAATGGACCAAAAGCATTCGTTGCCAAGGCCGCATTCGCTGGGCACGACAGAAGTCGATGATCAGAGGTTAGAGGTCAGGCAACCGTCGCAGGGGTTGTCGAGTCCAGAGACCGCCGCCGCTTCTCGAACTTCGACGACGGTCACACAGAAGATTCGCATTGATCGAACTGGAACCAAGTCGGGTGCCCCCGTGATTTCGAAGACATCATCCCATCAAACGACCGCTGCCGGGCCGCTCGATCGCGCTTTGTCCGCAGTCCAAAACCGTGAGGAGCGCGGCGTATGAGCGTGGGGTTAGACATCGGCACTTCTCAATTTCGCTGCTTGCGTTGTCGCGATGCGCAGTTGGTGGGCCGTTCCGCGAAGGCTCAGTTTACCGCGGTGCCAGACGCGTCGGAGTACCGAGCGTTGTTGGCGGCGGGACAGATACCGTTTGCTGTTTGTGACGGGGCGTTGACCATCCTGGGTGACAACGCCGCCGAGTATTCGAACCTGTTTCACGTTCGTCCGCAGTCCCTGCTTCCTCAGGGGCGACTGCCGACGAACGACCCCGTAGCCCGACAATCGTTGGCCGCATTGGTCGACGCGTTGCTCGGCGAGCCAGATCAGTCGGGAGAGATGTGTGGTGTTACTCTTCCGGGAGGCGAATCGTTCCAGTCGCTGGCCACTAGCAGCGAACTGGAATTTTTCTCTCGGCTGATCCGGCTACGGGGCTTCTTTCCACAAGTCTTGTCCGCTGGTATGGCGGCGGTGTTGGCCGAGTTGTCTCGGTACGGCTTCACCGGCCTGGGCCTCTCGTTTGGAGCGGCCACCAGCGAGTTGGTCGTCGCGCATCGCGGCATCGAACTGCTGATGTGCTCGATTCCCAAGGGCGGCGATTGGCTCGACGAGCAACTTGCCCAAAAGTTCGGCGACATGATTCGCGACGATGCGGGTGAGCCGATTCGAGATCTCGCGAAGGCGGAGGAGCGACGACGTTCGGTGGAACGACTGCTCAGCCCGGCGAACGACGATACCGACCGCTACCTCGCAAGCCTGCATCGAGACCTGATTTACTCGCTGATCCGCAGTGCAACATTCGCTCTGGCAAGCCATCCGCAAGCCATCGAGATTCCGCAACCGCTTCCAGTCGTCGTTGTCGGTGGCGTGTCACGCATCGCAGGCTTCGAGGAACTGCTGCGGGAGTCCTTCGAGCTGGCTCGATTTCCGCTGGTGATCCGCGAGGTTCGATTCTCAACACGGCATGATTTCACCGTCGCACGTGGATGCTTGATCCACGCACAACTGGAAAGCGAAATTCGCCAGCACCAACTCACACGCGCGGCGTGAGTGGCGGACCTACTTCAGCGACCAGCCATCGGACAACACACCATCCTTCGGCACAACGATGATGCCGTCGCGGACATAAACACCCTTCACGTCGCAATTCGGTTCGAGTCCTGGGTGACTCTGAATGCGGACCTTCCGGCCGATCGCGCAGTTCTTGTCGGCGATGACTCCCTCCAAAACGCTGTCAGCACCGATGCCGAGATTCGGACGCCCGGCGCGAGCATTCGCGGATCGCTGTGCGTCCGAGTCGTAGAGGTCGGCACCCATCAGAATCGAGTTGCGAATCGTCACGTTCTGCCCGATGTGGCAACGCAAGCCGATCACGCTGTTCTCGATGACCGCCCCTTTCTCGATCACGCAACCGTCCGAAATCAGACTGTTCGAAACCGTCGCGCCTTCGATACGAGTCGAAGGGAGATGGCGTGCTCGAGAATAAACCGGAGCCTCTTCATCCGCAAAGTTGAACGGCGGCGATGACGACGCGATCGCCAAGTTCGCGTCGTAGAAACTGCGAATCGTGCCGACGTCCTCCCAGTAGCCGTCGAACAGGTGGCACTGCACACGCCGCGCGCGAATCGACAGCGGAAAAACTTCTTTACCGAAGTCCTGATAGTTGTTCTTCGAAAGAACTTCGACCAGCCAGTCCCGGTTGAAAAGATAAATGCCCATGCTGGCGAGACACTCGCGACCCTTGCAGGGAATCCCCTGAGCATCGAACCACGACGGTTCCGTTCGCACGAGATTCAGTTCGTCGTCCGTTGTCGGCTTCTCCAAAAAACCTTCGACTCGCCCAGTGCTGTCGATCCGCATGACGCCCAGGGCGGAAGCCGCTTCGCGATGCACCGGCAACGTGGCGATCGTCGCGTCCGCTCGCGAATCAACGTGAGTTCGCAACATCTGCTGGTAGTTCATCCGGTAAATCTGGTCTCCCGACACAACCAGCACATGCTCGATGCCTGGCTGTTCAAGATACCGCAACTGTTTCCGCACAGCATCGGCGGTCCCCTGATACCATGACTCCCCGTCATTGGTTTGCTGAGCGGCGAGGATCTCGACGAACCCGCCTCCGAAACGGTCAAAGGCATACGTCTGCCGGATGTGTCGATGCAAACTGACCGAGTTGAACTGGGTCAGCAAATAAATCTGATTGATGCCGCTGTTGATGCAATTCGAGATCGGAATGTCGATCAGCCGAAACTTACCGCCCAGCGGCACTGCCGGTTTTGAGCGAAACTCGGTCAGAGGAAACAGGCGCGTTCCTTTGCCTCCTCCCAGAATGATGCAGACCATCCTCTTCGTCATATTGTAGAACTTTCGAAGTCGGAGAGGTCACTGAGTGCAATGCCTGCACGATTCGCCCGGCACTCGCATCAGACCGAGGCCGCAATTGCGAGCGGATTCTAAGGAGGCTGCAAATTCCCTTGCCACCAACCACGTGAAGTTCACAGAAATCACACCAGCTTGACGAGCGACTCGGTTCCCCGATAATGCCTCCTCACCTTCGCCAGGCGGGGAAGGCGACCTCTGACTGCGGTGAGGCCGTGTGAACCGGGTCAGATCCTAACCGAAGCAGCCCTAAGCAATGTGCTCTCAGGTGCGGAAAGAGGTCGCTTTTCCCGCCTGTCGCTTTGGTGGAGCACGCGGCTCGCGTGCCCCAACCGAAATTCTCGTCTGCGAGCCATGTGTGCCACCTGCGAATCCATCATGGACGCATCCGCCAATTACACTGTTCTCGCTCGCCGCTATCGGCCACAAGGCTTCGAGGAAGTCATTGGTCAGGAACATGTCGCCACCTCTCTGCGGAACGCGATCCTGTCCAACCGAGTCGGTCATGCGTACCTCTTCACGGGAGCCCGCGGTGTTGGCAAGACCTCGACCGCGCGAATCTTCGCCAAGGCACTGAACTGCCCGAACGCCGTCGATGGGACCCCCTGTAATCACTGTGAAGTCTGCGAGAGTGTCGCGGCCGGCAGTGATGTCGATGTGCATGAAATTGACGGTGCATCGAACAACGGCATAGACAACATCCGCGATTTACGAGCCAACGTCACCGTCACATCGATGAGGTCGAAGTACAAGATCTACATCATCGACGAAGTTCACATGCTCTCGAAGCCGGCGTTCAACGCACTGTTGAAAACGCTGGAAGAGCCGCCACCCAACGTCAAATTCGTCTTCTGCACGACCGAACCGACTAAGGTTCCTGACACGATTTTGTCTCGCTGCCAGCGATTCGACTTCGGAACGATCGCACTGCCGCAGATCATTGAGCGACTGGCCGACATTGCGAAGTCGGAGAACATGGAAGTCGAACCCGCCGCGCTCGAACTGGTTGCGCGCCGCGCCGCCGGTTCGATGCGCGATAGTCAGTCACTGTTCGATCAACTTCTCGCCAGCGCTGACAAGCGAATTATGGCAGCCGATGTCAACCGGTTGCTCGGTACCGCCAGCGATGAGCGGCTGATGGAACTCTTTGCGGCCATCATCACCCGGCAACGGAATCAAACGCTCTCGCTGCTCAGCCATGCACTGGCCGATGGGGCACAGCTTGGCGAGCTGACTGACCAGATTCTCAACTACCTGCGCGACCTGATGATCCTCGTCTCCGAGGCGACGAACGTGCCGCTGATCAGCGTCTCGGAGACCAACCGAGGTGGTCTGGCAAAACAAGCTCAGGCCTGGGGGCTGAACACGATTGTCGCCGCGCTGCAAATCGTCTCCGAAGCGAAGCTCAAAATGCAGCGGGCGACCTTCGGCCGCGCGCTGCTCGAGCTTGCGCTGATTCGCCTGACGCTGCTGGAGCAACTGCAATCGCTCGAGGCGTTGCTAACCGAGCTGTCAACGTCTCCAACGGGTCGGACGCTCGCGGCGGTCTCCGCGCCGTCTGCAGGCTTCGAAAAAAAAAAGCCTGAGCCAGTAACTCCAGAGTCCGCCGACGAAAGCCGGAGGACGGGCACTCCTCCCTCTAGGTCGCAGGATTCATGCGAGGTCCATGTATCGCATGTGGCGGACACGTCTGCAGGAACCGGCAAAAGCGCCTTTTCTCCGGGGCAGCCGCTCGCCGATACCAGCCCCTCCTCGGCTTTGTCCCAGAATCAATCCGCTTGTGAAGCCGTTTCGCCGCCGCCAGGCTGGAACTTTCAGCCTGGCTCGGAATCGAAGTTTTGGGCGCAAGTGCTTTCTGAAATTGGAGATGATGTCGGGGATGCTCTCCGCAAGGCCAACCGCGTGGCAATTTGTGGGCCAAACCGCCTAGAAGTTGAGTTTCCCAAGAGCTACCTTTTCGCTAAGTCGCTGGCTGAGCAACCGGAAGCTCGCCAAAAGCTCGATTCTGTGGTCACTCGACGGGCTGGCAGGCCGGTCCAAGTAGTCTTTGGAATCTCTGACGAGCCGGCTGCCAATGGGGAATCCGTTCAGGCCTCCAAGGGGGTTCGGCGAACGGATACCTCTACTCACGGCGACCCTTACGTCGAAAAGGCGATTGAATTGTTCAACGCCAAAGTGATGAAAAAGGAAAGCTTGGCCCGACCATCGGGCCAGGAAATTTGAGCCGCCTCCAGGGCGGATTGAGCCATGTTCAAAGGACTTGCCAATCTCGCCCAGATCATGAAACAGGCCCAAGAGGCGCAGTCCAAAATGGGCGAGCTCAAAGAGAAACTCGGCCGACTGACGGTTTGCGGAGCGGCGGGTGGCGGGCTGGTCAAAGTCGAGATGAACGGGCACCAGGAAGTGCTCAGCTGCCGCATCGATGAGTCGCTGATTCGGCCCGCTGACCGCGAAATGCTGGAGGACTTGGTTGTCGCCGCGACCAATGAAGCGCTGCGGAAAGTCAAAGAGGCGGCGGCCGGCGAGTTCTCGCAGTTGGCCGGAGGCATGGACCTCGGCGCAATGAAAGACATGCTCAGCGGATTGGGTGGATGATGGCCAAACAATTCTTCGATCCCGAGAAGCACCCGTTCGGGCCGGCTGTCGGCCACCTGGTTGACCAATTCGCACGTCTACCGGGGATCGGCCGGAAGTCGGCCGAGCGACTCGCTCAGCATGTGCTGATGACCGACGAAGCCGAAGCACTCGAACTGGCGGACTCGATCCGAGCAGTCAAGACACGCGTCCGACCTTGTCGCGAGTGCTTCAATCTGACCGAGAACGAGGTTTGCAACATCTGCTGCGACACGCGCCGTGACCATCGCGTGCTCTGCATCGTTGAACAACCGCGTGACGTACTGATCATCGAAGGTTCGCACGCATTCGACGGCTGCTACCACGTTCTGCAAGGCCGACTCTCTCCACTGGAGGGAATCGGGCCGGAGCAACTCACGATCGACGCGCTTGTCCGGCGTATCCGCCGTGATGGTGTGACGGAATTGGTCATGGCCACAAATCCGACTCTTGAGGGTGATGGCACCGCGTTGTTTATTAGCAACGTGCTGGCCAATGATTCGGTCAAGATCACGCGGCTCGCTCGCGGGATTGCCACCGGGAGCGTGCTAGAGTTCGCCAACAAAGAAATGCTCGCCGACGCCATGCGCGGCCGGCAAAGTTTCTGAAATCGATGGTCCTCCGTCATGTACATGAACTTCTCACAACAGATGCGGATGAGCCAGCAGATGAAGCTGGCACCGCGGATGATCCAGTCGATGGAGATTCTGCAGCTACCGCAAATGGAACTGCTGGAGCGCATCGAACAGGAACAACAGGAAAACCCGACACTGCTGGTCGGGCCCGAATTGGATGGCGAATCGTCGACCGAGCGGCAAATCGAAATCGCCAGGGCCAAGGAGGAAGCGACCGAGACTCCGGTCGAAGCTCGCGAACTGAAGGTCGAGGACAACGGCAATAACGAAGCGGATTTCGAGCGTCTCGTCGAGATGCATGAGAACTGGAACGACGACAGCTTCAATTCTGAATTGCGAGTCTCCTCCGGCCGCATCTCAGAAGATGGCGAGCGCCATCTTGATCAGATGGCCAGCCTCCAGGAAGACGAGCCGACGCTGATCGAGTACCTGCTCGAGCAGTTTCATTTCTACGACCTCTCGCCGGAGTGGCGCGAGTTTGGTGAGTACCTGATCTACAACCTGGACGGTGACGGTCGGCTGCAAAGCTCGCTGCCGGAGCTGGCCCAAGTTTTCGGCCACCAGATCAACAACGATGATGCCCTGAAGGTCTTGCAACTCATTCAAAAGCTCGACCCACCTGGAGTCGCGGCTCGAGATGTCAAAGAGAGCCTGCTGCTGCAAATCACCGACGACATGCCACTACGAGACGTTGTCATCACGATCATCACGTCCCACTTCGAGGATTTGGCCGAGAACCGCCTGCCAGTCATCGAACGTAAGACCGGCTACTCGATTGACCTGATCAAGATGGCCCGCGAGGAGATGCGTGAGCGGCTTGACCCGCATCCCGGCCGCCGCTTCCGCCATGTCCCCGTCCAGACCGTGACCCCCGACGTGTTTCTCGAACAAGACGATCATGGGCAGTATGTCGTGCGGATTTCCAAAGAGACGCTGCCGCAATTGAGAATCAGCCGCAAGTACATCGACATGATCCGCAATGGCTGCGACGCAGCGACCAAAGAATTCATCAAACGGAAGATCGAATCGGCCAAGTGGCTGATCGAGTCCATTGAGCAGCGTCACAACACGCTCAAGCGAGTCGCCCAAGCCATCGTCGATCGGCAGACGGAGTTCCTCGACAAAGGTCTGGAGTTTATTGCTCCGCTGAAAATGCAGCAGATCGCGGACGTTGTCGGCGTGCATGTCACGACGGTCTCGCGGGCCGTTGATGATAAGTGGATTCAGGCTCCACGCGGACTGTTTCCGCTGAAACGCTTCTTCGGCGGCGGCACGAAAACCGACGATGGAGAGGATGACGTTGCCTGGGCCGTCGTCCGCATCAAGCTGCAAGAGGTCATCGACAAGGAAAACAAGGACGACCCGCTCAGCGACGACGCGCTCGTCGAAGAGATGAAGAAGCTCGGCTACAACCTCGCCCGCCGTACGGTCACGAAGTACCGCATGAAGCTCAACATCCCATCGTCCCGGCAACGGCGGGTGTATTAGCGAATCCCGGTCATTGCGTGGCCGGGATGCGAGTCACGGAGTGGCTCGCCTGCGTTCGCTCAGTGATTGAACATGAACTCCTTCGAGTTCAGCAGCGCCCAAAGCAAATCCTCGACCGCTTGTCGCTTGTCCGACTCGCCTTCGAGATACTTCGTGGCCGTCGTGAGTTCATCGCTGCTCGGCAGGCGAGAGAGCGATCCGAGGTACAGTTCTTCGATCAAGTTGTTCAGCGGGCGGCGGTCTTTCTCAGGAATCGCGAAGAACTTTCCAATCTTGCCTTCGCCGCTTGAAAGCTTGTTTTCAATCTCATCCGAGTTCGACAGCAGCAGCACTTGAGCCAGCGTCGCGCCAGGCGATCGTTCGCACTCGCAAGCGGTGACTCGTTTGGGACGGTCAAAGGCGTCGAGGAAGTACGAGCCGAAGTTTTCGTGCGGCAGGTCAATCGCACGCGCGGAGGTTCCGACGCCGTTGAAGCGGTCGCGGACACCGGTCGCCTGATTGACGGAATCCAGGAATACCTCGGCGATCAGGCGGCGAGCGTAAAAACGGGCATAGTTCTGCCGGTCGTGTTCGTTGTCTGGCGTCGGTTGCGAGGACAACTGATAGGCCTGACTCGTGACCATCTGCCGAATCGCGTGCTTGATGTCGAACTGGTGAGCGAGGAAATCGTCACTCAGGAACTTCAGAAGTTCAGGATTCGATGGTGGGTTCGTTTCGCGCAGGTCATCGACTTCGTGGACGATGCCTCGGCCGAAGAAGTGTCCCCACAGACGGTTGACCATCGTGCGAGCGAAATACGGATTCTCCGGCTTGGCCATCCAATCGACCAGAGCGTGACGCGGGTCTTGTTCGGAGGAAAATTCCGTATAGTCCCCGTCGAGGAATTTGGGTTTCGGCGACTGTTTTGTCAGCGGGTTCTGTTCGCCGCGAGTCACCGTCGGAGCATTGAAATACGGCGGCGGCTCGCCGAACGACTTCTGACCGAGCCGCGTGAAGAAACCGGACAAGCCGTAGTAGTCCTCTTGCGAGTATCTCTCATACGGGTGGTGATGACACTTCGCGCATTGCAGCCGCAGGCCGAGAAACACCTGGGCCGTGTCAGCCGTCGATTGATGCAACAAGTCGTCGCGCATTTGCCAATAGCGGTTCACTGGGGGAGCATCCTGCCACTCGCCCGACGCTGCGATCACGCCACGAGCGAACTCGTCGTACGGCACGTTGCGGGCGACTTGGTCCTTGATCCAATTGTTGAACGCATACGATGCCCGATCGGCACCGGCAAGATTCGAGTTCCTCAGAATCGAACCCCATCGCAACGCGAAGAACGCGGGATAGTCGGGAGAGTCGAGCAACCGATCGACTGCCCCCTCGCGCTTCGTCGGAGTCGCGTCGTTCAAAAATGCTCGAACCTCGTCCGAGGTCGGCAAGCGTCCGCACAGATCGAGCGTGACTCGCCGCAAAAACGTGGCGTCATCGACCAGCGGAGAGGGCTTGAGACCCAGCTTCTTCCACTTTTCGACGACCAATCGATCGATCTCGCTCTTGGGTGTGAAGTTGGTGATCTCCTTGAGCGGCTCGCCGTGTGGCACGAGTGCCAGAAACACCGCAACCTGACCCATGTACCGAGTCATGATCGCCGCCTCGCCCGATTGACCGGTCGTCTTCACGAGCCCGTCTGCCGAGACGGAAGCGACGACATCCAGGTTGCTGGAGTAATCCGTCTGTCGAGTCACATCGCGCTGCGATCCATCGCTGTACTCGGCGATGACCGCAAGTTGCTGCTGGGATACCTGCTCACTAACCCGCAGCGCCAGCGAGGGCGAATTGGAATCGGCGTTCGAGGGACGTCCCCCCTCGCTGACGCTGCGGGTTAGTTTTTTCAGCACGCGTTCCTTCGGCGACACGTGCAGCTTGACGACGCGCGGCACTTCCGGCGACGAGGCCGGGGCACTCGATTCGATCCAACTCAGCAGCAGGCGATACGGCTCACTGCCGACTTCAATGCGGCGGCCTCCGCCGTGTGGTACGGAGCCGACCGCTTTGCGAAGCAGCAACGATCCGCTTGCATTCGCTACGTTGACGCGGCGTCCGCGAGCTTCCTTCACCAGTGCTGAGTAATCGAACTCGGTATCAAAACCGAATAGCGACAACTGAAATCCGTTCTGTCCACCTTGCTTGCCGTGACAGCCGCCGGAATTGCAGCCGAAGCGGCTCAACAGCGGAACGATCTCTGTCGAGAAATCGATGGCGCGAGCATTCGCCATCCCCTTCACCGTCACCGGCACCGTCGAGGTTTGTCCGTTGACAGTGATGCTGATCTCGGTCGTACCGTCGGCGACCGGCAGCAAGTAACCGGACTCGTCGACTGTCGCGACGTTCGTCTGCGAACTGGCGTACTTGGCCGAGCGGGTCACATCTTTTCCATCTGCCTCGACCAGTAACTGCCGCCGGGCAAATGGATCAGAAAGCGTGACTGCATCGGGCAGGACTCTCAGCGGTCCCTGGGCGAACAGAGTCGTCGCGCACAAGGCTGAGGCCAGAGTCAGCAGTTGAATACGGAGATTCCAGACAGGAACCAATCGTTCAGCGAACAGCATCGAAGTTCCCTCGGCGGGCAGGTTATGGGAACGAGTCCAGGTGGGCTGCACTAATTTACTCTCGACCGACGAGTCACGCGAAGCCTCCTCTGCGAAAATCGGCCTGATCGGTGTTTCAAAAACTCAAACGCAGATTACGCAGATTTTCGCGGAGGGAATTCGGTCAGGAGGGGAGATCCAACTCAAAGCAGGTCGTTTCGCCGACGCGGAACCAGCAGAGTGATCCGCCGTGCGATCCGGCGATTTGTTTGGCGACGGCTAAACCCAGCCCGGTCCCTTCGGGCTTGTCGGTGACGAATGGTTCGAAGAGTTGTCCGGCAATCGAGTCGGCCGGACCGGGACCAGAATCGAGCACGCGCAGTCGCACGCGGTTCGGAGTGGCGTCGTTCAATTCGATTCGGACCCAAGCACCGGAACTGCTGGGCCAAGACTGCGTGGCCGCATCGATGCCGTTGAGCAACAGGTTGACCAGCAACTCCTGAAGCTCGTCGCGGTCGCCGTGAATGACGAACGCCGTCGCCGGAGGAGTCCATTGCAAGTCGACTCCCACATGTCTGCCTCGTGGTCGGACCAGCGACAGGACGTTGTCGATCAACTCGATCAGCGGCACGTCATGCGATTCACGCGGACGTGCCGCATCGTCGCGACCCGCACCGAGCGTCAGGAAGCGTTGCAAGTAAGACTCCATCAGGCCGAGCTGTCGCAGAGCCATCTCGGTCGACTCGGCATGCTCACCAAGCGGACACTCGCGCGCATGGACCTGCAACGCCATGCGTGCTCCCGTCAGCCAGTTGCGAAGCTGATGAGCCAATCCCGCTCCGAGTTGTCCGAGCGTCTTGAGCCGTTCGTTGCGACGGACTTGCTGTTCGTAGCGTGTCAGTTGTTCGACCATGCGGTTGATCGACAGTGTCAGGTCGCGCAGCTCGTCGTCGCGAACCGGCAGCGGCATCGGTTGGAAGTCGCCGCTGGCAATGCTCTCGCTCTGCTGGCTCAACCGTGCGATTGGCCGAGTGAATCGTCGTGCCCACAACGCTGTCAGCACGAGCACCGCCAAAGCGGTCACGCTGCCGGCAATCAGTGGCGGCAGGACCGCTCCGCGTGTCGTCGTCCACCAGCGATCCTCCGGGTACAGCACCAGCAGCGATAGCGGCCGAGTGGCCGTTCGACGCAGCGGCACCTTCGCTGTCAGAAAGCTGCGTCCCTGAATCTCGACCAATGGATTGCTCGACAAGTCAGACAGTGGCCCGGTGTCAGGAACCGCTTTGAGTCGATCACGCACGTCTGCATCCAACGGCAACGTCGCCGCCTGAGCTTGCTGCTGAGCATCCCAGACCACGAACTCGGCCCCCGACAATCCCGCGAGCTTCTGCAAGACCGACTTCTGCAACGGGAAGTTCGCATCCGCCAAGGTCGCCACGACACGCGACAACCGATCGGACTCCTCGCGCCGCGCCCAACGGCTGCCAACCCACGCGCTCACGCCGCTGGAGAGCGTGCTGGCCAGCAGAATCACCAGCAGCATCGGAACCAGTAGTTGTCGCTGAATCGGCCAACGCATGAGTCACACGAAAACCAACTCGAAGCGCCAGCGAGGGCGAACGCTTCAAAGATTTCCGAAACGACGAAATTACCTGAAGCGCCCACCCTCGTTGGTGCTTCGGGTTAGTTTCCCACCCGGCAGTAGACCGACACGACGCGCGTTTGTCATGCTCTGACGCCATGCGAACGGACTCGGAACAAGTTGTTTTCAGACCGCTAGTGCTGGTTGTTGGAGCGGGCATCAACGGTGCGGCGGTCGCACGCGAACTGACGCTCAACGGAGTCTCGGTCGTCGTCGTCGATGCCAACGACATCGCGTTTGGAGCGACCTCGCGATCCTCGCGGCTGATTCATGGCGGACTGCGATACCTCGAGCGAGGTGACTTCGCCCTCGTCCGCGAATCGCTGCGCGAACGAGCGATCCTGCTCAAAACCGCGCCGGACTTCGTGCGGCCGTTGAGACTGCGAATTCCCGTGCGCCGACGCTTCGGCGGGCTGATCTGGAGCGTGCTGACATTTCTCGGCTGGGATCGTTCATGCCTCGGCCGATTCTGGCTGCGCTGTTTTCCAAACGCTCGCGAACGTGGCCTCTGGCTCATCCGCCTCGGACTCTGGATGTACGACCGACTGGCTGGCGGAACTGCAGGGCGGGACCAGCTCGCTTCGAGCGCCGACCCACCATCGCCTGATCAATCTGCTGGGCCGGCGCTGCGCGGGTCCCGCTCCAACTACCGATTCGCCTGCGAATACTTCGACGCCCAGATCCTCTCCCCCGAACGGTTCACGATCGCGCTGCTCGACGACGCGAGGCAACTCGCGCGGGAGCAATCGTTGACCTTCGCCGTCCACACGCACACGCTCGTTGAATTTCACGGCCACGAGATTCACCTGATCGACCGCCTGAACCGCAATGTTCCGATCTTGCTCCGGCCCGACATCATCATCAACGCGACCGGAGCCTGGGGCGATGCGACGTTGGCCGATTGGCGGATCGGTTCACCCCGGCTCTTCGGTGGCACGAAGGGGAGTCACTTCGTCACCGCGAATCGTGACCTGCGAGCGGCACTCGGCGATGCCGGCATCTACGCCGAAGCCAGCGACGGCCGCATGGTCTTCGTGCTGCCACTCGGCAAGCATCAGACGCTCGTCGGCACGACGGATGAACCGTTCGATGCTCGGCCGGAAACCGCCGTCGCTGAATCGCGCGAGATCGACTACCTGCTTAATTTGGTCAACGAGGTCGTTCCTTCCGCGCGGCTGACTCGTGAAGACGTCGTCATGAGCTATTCCGGCGTGCGCCCGCTCCCCTTCGGCCCAGCTGACTCCCCCGGTTCCATCCCACGCGGTCACTGGATTGACGAGAACACGCACGGCCCGATCCCCATCCTGACGCTCGTCGGTGGCAAACTGACCACCTGCCGAGCGCTCGGCGAAGAAGTCGTGGATCGAGGGCTCGCACGCCTGCGAATGCCCCGCCTCGCCAGTTCGCGCGAGCGACCGATTCATGGCCCGGGAGGCGACGACAGCCGACAGAGTTTCGAAGTCCCGAAGACTTCGGAACTCTTCACCAATACCAGCGTCGTGGAGATTATCCGCCACGAGTGGGTCCGCACGCTGAGCGACCTCGTCGAACGCCGCTTGCTGCTGATCTTCGACCCACGTCTTGACCAATCACACTTGCGAGAATTGGCCACGCGTTTGGCCGACGTCGGAGTTATGGAGGCTGCTCAGATTGACTCGGAGGTGGCCGCGACCGTCGCCCGGCTTCTGCGAATCTACGGAATCGATCTGGATGGAACCTGCAGTGGACGAGTGAGGCCGCA
>Ga0194126_10005100_pt1 | contig 19586 bp, 43 predicted proteins | sample TA2KigC150mmetaG_FD_148641 | JGI IMG/M metagenome (GOLD analysis project Ga0194126, IMG submission 148641) | Freshwater microbial communities from Lake Tanganyika, Tanzania - TA2015035 Kigoma Deep Cast 150m | ecosystem: Environmental > Aquatic > Freshwater > Lake | place: Tanzania: Lake... | reverse complement strand
ATGGGTGTTGGGACGATGAGTGGCGGCTGGCACGAGAAGTTTACTCGGTCTTATTCGATGAGGACTTTTCTAAGGCTCCCGATGGCATGTTCATTAAAGGTTCGCAAGGATGATAATGCAGACTGGCTCTACAGTTAAGTAATTCTCTAAGGTAAAAACACAAACTTGGGGAGCTTGTTGTGAGTAGTGAAGATTGGCAGGTCGTGGAAGCGATGTCGGTCTATGGGGGAAACTTTGTCCGGTGTTTAGCTGCGGCTTTCAAGGCGGCTGATCCCACGAACTTTAAGAAATTGAAGGATGCTTTCGCCGTGGTGTGGCAAGAGTATACGGAGTTAGTTCAAGCGGTTCATCAATGTCGTCCGCTTTTGCATTTTTCCGAGCCACCATAGAAACTCCAAAAAACCGTGGGAGCAAACGGCAACTCAAATGTTAGGATGTACCAGAGGAGCATTAAAGGTTGCGAGATTAGTTTCCTCTCTCATTGGAGAATGAAATGTGTCCAAAATGTGAAGACGATCCCAATAGTCGCTGGCATATCTATGATGGGTACGGTATTTACCTGACCTCAGTTTGCGAGCATTGCGAAGAAGATAGTCTTCGTAAGTTTCGCCCTGACATTATGGAACGGTATGACGTACAAGAACCCATTGACTTTGAATAAAACTGGTGCTTGATTTGGTTCTGCGATGATGAAACATGAAAGCCGCTGAGGGGGTCACGCATCGCTAATGGACTAGTAACGCACCTATACAACGCCTGCTTGCGGACGTTTGCGGTGGTGAACGAAAGTTAGGATCACGATACTCAGCGGCTTTCTTCTTAACTGTACCAAGAAGGTCGTTAGTTGGTAACGTGTCTCTTATTTGGGGATTAAAATGGCTCTGGAAAAAGTGATTGTTGAGAGCGAAGAAGATATGCCTCTTGAGCAATTTGTAAAAGTTGTTCAAGCGGCTATTGGATCGGTTCATTCTGCCGTGATTGAAGGTGAAAACTGTGTTGTTTTTGCGTGCGACTGTCGTGATGCTGAAAATGAGATTACCAAACTCCTTGATGATTCTGGGGTAAAGTGTTTTGTTTACGATGATGAACTTTTTCTGTATAAGTGGCATATTTAAGTTGGCATGTACCAGCATGTACCAGGGAGACAATTATGAAATTCACAGCGACAGCCGAGCATTGCTCTGGCGGCAGCGTAGGTCATCCATGCCGCACTGGGGTGTATTCCGACCCTACCGACTCATGGCAAGATGACGTGGAGGGCGACACCATCGATGCGGCGCAGGATGCCGCTCACAACCGACTGCGGTCAATCGTTGATGAGTGCGAGTCGTGCGACTGCGAGCGGAAGCTGTCGCCGGGCTGGGATTCGTGGTGGAACAGCGTAGCCATCTTGAGAAACAAATTTCTCTAACTTTGTGTCATAAACTTGTAAAACATAACCAGTTGTGATTTTCTTAACGAGCATCGTCGTCGTCTTCCTCTTGGTGGGGTTTGAGTTTTTCTGGGTCGCCGCCCTCGGCATCAACTTCGCCTTTCTGTTGAGCGACCCAATTCATTACTTGTAAAACCCTCGCTGGCGAGCACCAGCCCTCGACATCATCGTTATCAAGCAATGCAGTTGGGCAAAAATTGCCATCAGGATCAATGACGGCAATTTCTGCGTCCTTGCTTGAAACATCTTTGGCCGCACCAGCAGGCCAACCGTAGTCCTCACGCCCCCCAAGATTGTCACGGTTCTCACAGTAACAACCATAACCAAATTGGACGGAGATTTTCCATCCATTCTCGAACTCGATCCGAAACCCTTTGCCTCTAGTGATTACAAACATTGTTTTCCTTTCAACTAACCTGAGCCATCTCAGACTCAGCACGTTCTTGGGGTTTGAGTTTTTCCGGGATGATGCCATACGGGTCGTTCGATGCCATTTGACATGGTCCAGCCGCAAGATGGCTTGGGAGCATCTTGCTGAGGAAGCGGCAGCAAGGGCATGGGCCGAAGGCGAAATGTAACGTATTCGCCGGATTCGTTTCTATGTTAGCATGTACCAGAGTGGCTTGGCAACAAAAAGGAGAAACAAACATGAACGATGTACCAGAGAACACCATGAACGAACTCCCGACGCAGGACTTGGAGAAGAAGGCCGTGCCTGACGGTCTTTACTTCCTGCATCCAGAAGGTTCTGCTTGGATTGCCGCTCGCTTCAAGGATGATGAACTGGTTGCTACTGCTTGCGAAGCCGATGCTGGTACGCATCAAGCCGCCAACGATACATGGGCTGGTATCGTTCCGCAAGATACTGACGTTGAACTCGATGACGAAGATTCCTGCAAGGAAATTATCTTGCAGGTCATGGGAGAAGATACTTTTCCCGAAATGGTGGTTGTTACTAAGCCTGCTCCCGAATATATCCTTAACATGTACGATGATGGTGGTTCTTCTCACGAAGTTGATTTCGGCACAGATCGACCTGATGAGTCTGACATTCACTCCGAGATTGAAGATTGGGTTGAGGATGGTGATTGGGGTGAAGATGGAGCGTCGGTTTCTGTCGGCTGGAGTCTGGAAGAAGATGGCGATGAGATTGATGATGGCTGGTATACCGTTGAGATTGAACCAAGCCACAGTTGTTTGATTGCTAAGGCAACTGGTCGTGACTCTCGCTCATGCGGTGATGAACCTGACGACCATGACTGGACTGCCGAGGGAGAAGGTGGTTGTACGGAAAATCCTGGCGTTTGGAGTGTTGGTGGCACTGGTATGACGTTTAATACACATTGCCGCAAGTGTGGTCTTCATCGCCATGAATATAGGACAGGATCGCAACGTAACCCAGGCGAACATGACACTGTTACTTACGAGATGCCTGATAACTGGTGTGCCGAGACTGAGCAATGAAAAAGTTTAACAGTTTTGAGCGGCGATTTGTGAAAGCATTTGTATTTCGCAATCTTCATCAGCCGGGCGTTGTTTGGAGTGTACGGGATGGCAATGGTCATACCATTCTCCATTCCGAGAATGTTCTGATTAAGAACGCCAAGTTTGTTGTTCAAAAAGGTGGACAGGCACAAGTTCGGCGAACACGGAGGAAGGCAGTTCATGCTGGAGTTCGTGGGGAACTGGTGGTTGATCCAGTTGAAGCCCGGACGTTATTTGATCGGATTCAGAATTCGGGTTGTTGCCGGGCATATTACAACCCGTATGTCAATGATACGTTTGTGGATGCGGCTGGCGAGCCGTTGGTTGATGCCGAATGCGTTTTGCTGACCAAAGGGCATGACGGCAAGAGTCAGGTGTTGTTTCTCAAGGTTGTACCGTAGGGGGTGGTGGACTCGGAACGGGACTTTCCCGCCCCTTTTTTTCTATGTTGGCATGTACCAGAAATGGGTGTGATGAATGAGATACCGAACAATGACTGAAAGCATTCTCAAGAGCGAACTTGAAGCGATGATGTTGATTGCTCAGGACACCAAAAAGGCGTTCGCTTACAACAAAGGCGAAGGCACTTGGACCTGGCATAACCGACCAATGGCGGGCTACGAGTCCAACCATCCCCGTGGCGACGAAAGCAGAATCTCTGAACCATTTGATTCATTCCTTTCCGCCTTGACGGATGCGGTTGCTCCCTACATGGAGAAAGTGAAACGGCGGAATCCGTAGGCGTTTTTGTGAAAGTACGATTGGGAGAAATTTAATATGTTTGAATTGAACGAAACTGAGCGTGGTAACATACTTTTGACTCACGACGAGGAATTTTACTTAAATTCCTACACTCGATTGGGGGACAATCGTTGGCTGGAAGTTTCTTTCCGGTCGGACAATTATCCAGCGTACACCGTCCAGACCATTAACGTGACGGATACGGAATTGGCTGCCCATATCACGAAAGAATTTGGTGGTGGTTTGTGGTATGCCAGAAAGATGAATCTGGACGGCGTCAAGGTTGACGAGTCCAATCATGTTGTCGGTCTTGAAGATGAAGATTATACGGCGTGATACCCAATAAATGTGAGAGTAACCAAGACTCGACCGTATTACTTGTGCCGATAGCAATGGCTAAAAAAATGTGTAAAGGGGAAAAGCATGAATGTTGAACCACTGAACAGCGATCTTTACAACGAAGCTCTGTCCCTTGGGATTACCGAGATAATTTTGAGTTTCTCTGGTGGCAGTGACGAAGGCTATTTGGATATTAGTATGTCACCGTATGACTGTGACAATAAGACGCATCGTGACTTCAGCGACAAGGTCGAGGCGTGGGCGTGGAAGAAGTATGAATACAGTGGTGCTGGTGATGGCGATAACTATGGCGACGATATCATTTACAATCTGGTTGAAAAAAGGGTGTATCTAAAAGAGTGGCATATGGCTCGTGTGGATGCTGATCTTGGCTCAATTCCGCTTGAGAAGGAGTAGAAAACAATGTCGATGAGAGAATTTCCTCAGTCTGGTTACACCGTGCCTCTCAAGTCGCTGCGAGCTATCCTGCCTTTCGCTCAACATCAGATGTTCGATAGACTCATTGAACAACTGGAAGATGGGGATATTGACGGCAAAGAAGTTGCCGAGTTTCTGAGCAACTATCATTTTGGAATCGCTCGGCGGACGCTTCCACCGTTCAGCGTCTATCGTGGGCAGGTCGATGATGACAACATGAAATATGGTGAATACTACGCCATTTTCGATGAGGCGGATTTGTACGTCAAGGCTGAGACTCCGGAACATATAGCGATGAAGAAGCTGGGCATCAATCCCCAATTTTCCCGATGGTCTATGTGGGGTATGCCAGAAAGATGAATCTGGACGGCGTCAAGGTTGACGAGTCCAATCATGTTGTCGGTCTTGAAGATGAAGAATAAAGGTTCCCGAAAAATATCTGGGAAAATCCTATGTTGGCATGTACCAGAGGAATGTGGGAACGTAGATTGTTCTGCTAAAAAACACACACAAGGGGACTGCAATGACTGCTTACTTGAAAATTGAGAATCCCGGCGTTGCTCCTACGGAAGCGTTCACCCTGCTTGGTGCTTCGACCAAGCGGGATTCGGACAATTCCCGCACGGTGGGCAAGTTTGGTTCGGGCAACAAGCATGGTGTTGCGGTGTTGCTCCGCAATGCTTTGCCGCCGATTGTGTTTGCTGGTAATCTCAGGATGGAGTTTGGTACTCGTGAGCAGCACGTCAATACCGGGCTGAATACTCACAAGTTCGCTAGGGTTCAGGTGCGGTTTGGCGGGAAGGATGCGCAAGGCATTTCCCGCACTTCTACCGACGATTTGGGTTTCGTGTTGGAGTACGGGGCGACCGATTGGTTGTCAGTTGACCTAGCTCTTCGTGAGTTCGTGTCCAACGCTCTGGACCGGGCCGAGGAAGAGTCGGACAACGATTTCCTTCGCAAGTGGTGTGTCGATCATGAGATTGTCACCCAAGATCAGGTGTCGGACGATGTTCGGTATCGTGCCAATGCCGATTTGAAAGAATACCGCAAAACGGCTCGTCCGTGGGAAAACGTCACGATTGAGGTTGTGAATGAGAATCAGGTTCGGGCGAAGTCGGGTTTTACTCGTGTGTTCGTCCCGTTGAACAACGACGTTCTGAATTTCTTTAACAATTTGGGGAAGTGGTTTTTGCACTTCTCTGAACCGGAGTTGTTGGGCAAGATGATTTTGCCCAAGAGCAATCGCAACTTGAGCGACCGTAAGACAGCGGTGATTTACCGTCGTGGCGTTCGGGTTCGTGAGTTTGAGTCGAGCGATGTTCCGTCGCTTTTTGACTATAACTTGGAAAATCTGGAGTTGGACGAGTCCCGCAAGGTTGACGATTGGCGTGTCCAGTCGGAAGCGGGTCGGGCGGTGAGTCGTGCCGATTCGGGCATTCTTGCCCGCCTGATGCAATCGTTCTTGCAAGGTGAGACGGTGTGGGAGCATCAATTCAACGAATGGGCGTTGGCTCCTTCCATCTACGATTCTACCGAGGCTCTTGTCGCTCGCAAGGCGCAATGGTCGGATGCCTTCCAAGCGGTTGTCGGTTCGGATGCCGTTGTCGCCACGAAGAATGGCGGTGAAATGGCGAAGCGGAAGGGGTACAAGGTTCTTGAAGCTCCCGAAGCGTTCGTCAAGGCGGCTGAGAAGTGGGGTATTCGCACGCCTGACAAGGTGTTGACGAATGACGACAAGGAAGGTCGTTCGCTGAGTGAGGCAACGCCAGACGTGCTTGCCGCCGTCGATTGGATTTGGGATATTGCCGAGCGGCATGGAATGTTAAATGGCAAACAAAAGCCAGCAGCTTCGTGTTTCACGAAGATCATGGATGGTGGTTCGCAGACGTTGGGATTTTACCGGGACAATACGGTGTTTGTGAACACCGACATTGCCGGTGGTCGTTCGCAACAGTTGCTTGTGACGGTCACTGAGGAGTGTGTGCATCACATTACTCAAAGTACCGATAATTCTCGTGATTTCCAAGACTACGTTCTCAATTTGTTGGTGAAAATCGCCTTGGAAAAACAGATTGATATGTCTTGGTTGTCTGAGGCATTAAACAGCGGTGACGGGAAATATAAACCGTAAAAAGTAGCTCCCTTGTGTGGGGGCGGGGACTGCAAACCCGCCCTTTTTTATCTGGGAGTAATACGCCTCCGTATTGTCTTTATTTTCTAAGTTGGCATGTACCATAAAGGGACGGTTACGAAACACAAGGGAAACATTCACAAGGGGACAAACGATGCGATATGCTGATGGGTATTGCACCTACACCGAACAACACCAGCCGGAACACACCTACACTTTCACCGGGCCGTGCATTGTGACCGGCAAGCCGTACAGCGTGACGGTGAAGGCGGCTGAATTGGTCGCCTATCGTCAGGGGGCGTTGACTCAAAATGCCTTCAAGTCGCTTTCCGCCGAGGATCGGGAGTTCCTGATTTCGGGTAGCTCTCCCGAAGGCTGGAAACAGTTGTGGGGGTCGGAAGAGGGCGAAGACGACTGATTCAACCAGTCCGTATAACGGGAGTGCTAATGCTGTGGGAAGCTACGCTGGCTGTAACCTAGCCGCCCTAGTGGATAAGGGGTTCGATTCCTCACACTCCCACTAAAGTCGGTCTATGTTGGGATGTACCAGAGAAGCATGAGGGGGCGGGATTAAGTATTGTGTGTGGTCATCATCAAAGGAGACGAGCAATGCAGGTGACGGCGAATCAGTTGACGAAGCAGTTGGGTGTAGATTATGTCGTGGCGGCTTCGCTCTTGAAGCTGGCCGTAGCGACGGGGCAGGGGAAGGAAGCGGGCAAGATCAAGACTTCGCTTACAGGGAAGGGCAAGCCTTCGACGGTGTACGAAGTGAATGACACGCTCACGATTTCCCTAACGGCATTGGCCCCGGCGACCGAATCAGCGGCAGCGTAAGCTATCCGGGTTAGGGAAACTCCACGGCGAGTAACCGTGCCCTGCCCGTGCGATTTCACAAACAGGAGTACGATCATGCTACGGATGGCATTGGTGGGGATTGTTTTAGTTTTTCTTTCGGGTTGTTATCTTAATCAAATGACCGTTGTGGTCGAGAGTCGCCCGCCCGGTTTTCGTCCGGTAATTCGGATGGAAATGGGGGTAATACGTTAGTTGTCAATTTCGTTCAAGGGAAACAACATGAAGACGACCGCTATTACACTGATCGACGGAAACAACAAGGTCACTGCGAATTTCATTCGCAGTGAGGATGCTGGCTACTCGGCAGGACGCTTACTTCTGGACCTTCCTAACGGTTCGATGATTTCGGTCAAGAAGTCTGGGAGAAAGTGGATGGAGTCGCTGATCGAAAACAACATTTGCAAACGCACAGTAACACACAACACAAAGGCCGAAGCACTCAACTCCGCTGCTTATGAGTTGCTTGCTGTATCAATCAACAACTCAGCCAATTAAGTCAGGGGAAAACATGAAGAACGGCGATCCGATTTTGATTGAGGTTGAGGGCAAGTGGCGTCGGGGGACGTTCCTTGGTTCCCGCAACATTCATGGTTTACTCCTTGTTTACAAGGTTGGCATCGGCGAGACGCACTACTGTGACTACGAAGAGCGAGAGGTTTATCCTCCACTCGTCAAGCGGTTCATTCCGCTTTCGGAAGAGGATGCCAAGGCCAAGCACGTTGCCGAGTTGATGCCCGCCTATCAGATGGCACAAGCGGCGTTGTTTGCCCTGATGCCGGGCGAGTACGTCACGGTCGATGACGGTTCGATTTTGGGTTACAACGGTGGGGTGACGTTGGACCCGGTGGTGTACGAAACGCAACGAATCGGTGCTGTGCAAGAGACGGCAGGATGGCAAGTGCATGTGGTTCATTACCATTATGCAACCCGCAATCAACCGGAAGAGTATTGTCCGGTTGAAGTTGGCACGGCATCATCCAACTACCAGCAAGCGGTTCAGTTGTTCATCGAAACGATTCTGAAACAAAAGGCCCATGACTATTGGGAGAATCTTGCTGAGAAAGCGGCAGCAAGGGCATGGGCCGAAGGCGAAATGTAACGTATTCGCCGGATTCGTTTCTATGTTGGCATGTACCAGAGTAGCTTGTAGAGATGGGAATAAAAACCTTGTTCCCGTATTGCAAATATGATGGTTTAGAAGTACCATGAGGGGGAACGACGAATGAGTGCTGCTCCTGCTCCGCAAGCCGCTGCCGCTACCGCCGCTGGTGACGATTTGAGCCAGTTGGACAAGATCAAGGCCGGGGTGAAAGAGTTCGAGGCCGCTCAGTTGAAATACCGCAATTACGGTGCGCAAGACACCGAGCCGGATGGCGTGTTTCAAAGCCTGATGGTCCGGGCGTTCTGTGGCAAAAAGCCACAAGTTCCTTTCGATGGGGGCGGTTGGGAGCTTTTCGATAGCAGCATGGATTGTACCTGTGCTGCCCACGCCTTGCACAACGCAGCCCGCAAGGTGGTGGATTTGATTCAGAAATGCCCTCTCGGTGAGTCAGGGGGAGTCAAGAAATACCTTAAGGGGTATTGCTGGCGAATTGATTGGGGCTGGTACAAATAAGGGGAAGCCATGCAGTATTGGGACGAAATGAATGACAAGTATGGGTTTGGCGACGGTTCCGCTTACCCTGCCGGTATTGAAATATACCGGGATGTTTACCTGAAAACGGTAAATAAACTTGCCGAGAACCACAACAGCAACCTTCGGATTGTTCCGTTTGACCGTGGCGGCCTTCACAACTTTTGTTTGTGGATGGTTGTTCCGAAGGAATGTTTCGAGAAGGAGTTCCTGCCCAAGCAAGAGCCGGGCAAGCGGTGGGTGGGGGTGGACTCAATGCCCGGTGATGAGCCGGTCATGGATAAGGAGTTGGAAGCGGCGATTGAAGAAGCAATGGGCATGGATTTGGATTTCTTCGTGAACGTGAACCCGGTACTGTCCAAAAAATTCCCGAAGTTCTTGGCCGGATTGTGATAGATAGGTACATGACATCATTCAAAGAATTTTTCATGAGCGGAACTGTAAATCTCAGGGATTCATCCCTGTTTGACTCGGCATCACTGTTTAAGGAAATGGCAATACTTAATCCAAACGCCATCTCCAAGACTCAGAATGCCATGCAGTTCATCCATGACAATAAGATTCCCGGTGTCATCATCGGAGGAATTGCAGTCAGTCACTACACTGTAGATCGCACCCTTACCCCTGATGTGGATTTTCTGACTCCGGATATTAACGCAGTGAAGTCAGTTCTTCAAAGTAAGAGAATGGTTTTTCAACCTTTGGCTTCTACTGGTGAATTTGGCGGTATTTATGTTCCTGAACTAGATGTTGACTTTATCGACGCAGAAGAGGGTTTGTTGCGTCCGGTGAATCAATACATTTTGCAGAATGCTACAACTGCAAGAATTGGTGGAGCCAGCTTTCCGATTATTTCTCCCGCAGTCCTTACAATTCTCAAATTCATTATTGGTCGAGACAAGGATCAAACTGATGCTTTCAAACTTTTGCCCACGGTTCCGAAAGAAGAACTGAAGAGACACCTCAAAGCTCTTAAACCTTATCTGCCTGAAGATATGGATGCAAAAACCATTTGGAGTTATGCTCAGGCTTTGAATGCTGCTTGATTATTCTAAGTTAGGATGTACCAGAGATTATAACTGGAACCATGACTGTACCAAGGGAAAGGGAGAATCATGGCAGCGATATGTTGGCATGTACCAGAAAGTGTCGGACAGTGACAAAACTATTCTCTCACGAGGACCATTTCATGGGCGAGAACGTCAAGCTGCGTCAACAGATGGAACGCCGCATCGCCCGGCGTGTCATTTTGGACGGCCTGAAGGCCGGGTACACTTTCAACATCAACAACGGCGGCGATGAATACGAACTGCCCGGACCCACCGACAACACCAAGTTGTTGCTCGACACCATGTTCGCCACGGACGACGAACACCTGATCGTCTTCAAGGAAGGCAAGCGGTTCGGGTGGGTCTATTTCATTTACGGCAACGGCAACGGTGGCCTGGATGTGATCTCGGATTACTCCACGAACCTCGATCACCTGATCGACCCGATCTGCCAGTGGATAGAGGACTGCGGGGTGGATAAGGAGAAGTAACGCCGGTCACTGCCACCGATAGCGGGAACCAACCATCTCTAAGTTACGATGTACCAGAGAGGTATACAAGCGCAAAACGCAAAGGCTGACGCACTAACAGCACAACAAGAAGCGGAACTCAACGCAGCTTGGGAAAGCGAGAAGGAGTGAAAAATGGCCGACCGCAAAGTATATTTGGAAGGGGAAGCAACCGTAATGCTCCCCGTCCGGGTTAAGTTTTCCATGATCATCCGGGCGGACTACGATGCCAGCATTACCAAAGCTGTGAAGCTGGCAAGTCAAGGCAAAGGGTATGCCAAGGCCGATGTTGAGGATTTGGACGTTGACGAAATCCTTGAAGTCGGCGGGTACGATGGAAGCGATCTCGATGCCGCCGTACAAGAGGCATTGGATGCGGGAACTTTCATGGTTCACAAAACCGAAGTGATCGATTCCAAGTAAGCGGGGGTATGGGTCTGATGAACGAAATCACAACGACCGAAGTACCAGAGCGGAACATGATTATCAACAAGATAACTTATGGTTATGTCGTACAGGCATTTGATACTGAAAAGCAGCAATTTGTGAGTCAGTCATTTTATGCTGGCGACAAAGTTGAATATGAAACAGAGATTGGCGAACTCTTGGCGGCGAAGGGTATAGTGTTACCACCCTTAGAGGCAGAGCATGGTACTATTGCAGTGTTCCCATCCTCAGAGGCAGAGCAACAAACGGAAATTCTCAGAATTCTGGAGCAAGGAAAAGCCATGACTCTGCCTTTTGATATGGTTCAGCCAGAAGTTAAGATTGATTGTAGTGCCAAACGTCCAGCTAAAAAGAAATGAAATGCATTTTTCTATGTTGGCATGTACCAGAAAGACCATCCATTGTGGAAGGAACTGCGGCCTTTATTTTGTGTTTGCCCTAAAGGCAATAATTACCAGTTGAATTGGATGATAATTAAATGAGAAAAATTTTCCTGCATGTTGAGATCAATGATTCGCACGACGAAATCGCCCGTATCGTGGGCAACGATGGTGAATTGCCATTGGAAACCGCCGATAGAGTTGCTGACGAGCTAATTAACTTATTGCGTGCCGCCAAGGTTTCAGCGAGAATTTTGCCGCTGCGTGTCTATCAGGATGATGATGAAGAAGGCATTAGCTGCGGTAATGAGCCGGACTGTTGAAATCTACCGAGCAAAAATTATAACTGGACGATAACCAAACCGAAAGGAAAAACGTCAAGATTGAGTGGAATGATGGGGCGACCGAAGTTTGCACCTTGGATGAACTCAAGGGGCAGCTTTGTCCCACGCTCTTTCATATTTTCGGTCCATCTGGTAAAGGGAAAAGATGATTATCAACAAGATAACTTATGGTTATGTCGTACAGGCATTTGATACTGAAAAGCAGCAATTTGTGAGTCAGTCATTTTATGCTGGCGACAAAGTTTTCTATGAAACACGGGATGGTTCCCCGGTCGATGAATTGAACTTCGCTGATCGTCTGAACGAGCAGCGATGTCGGCTATCGTATCCAGCACCGCCTTGGGCGACGAAGGGTCCACCCTCAGAGGCAGAGCAGCAAACGAAAATTCTCAGAATTATGGAGCAATACCTGCCTTTTGATATGGTTCAACCAAACTTGGATGGACAGGATGGAATTTGATCCATGGAACTTCCCATCCAAGAATTGCTTGCGTTTGCTGAAGCGCACCCTACCGAAATCTTCGACATCAGCAATCCTCATACTTGACTCGCCGCACAATGCGCCTCTCAGTTGAGCGGACGGGTCCACGAAATGCACGGATACTTCGACTTTGAAGCAGACTTAACATACGACAAAGTACCACGCAGCTATGGAACAATGTGCCTCGATTTCTGCGAAGTGCATTTTATAACCGAGCTTAGTGGCGAAGAACTAGCCGGACATATCCGAGAAAACTGCTATAGCTAGTCGATACTGGTAAGGTGTTTAGCCGACTGTTTGATTTCCTGATTAACAGCACAATTTTGTGGTTCAGATGTTGGAGTTACGGGGATATCCTATGAATATCAGAAAAAAGAAAATTTCCGTTAACGGCCCTTCGCTTGCGTTACGGCTTTGGTTTGAAGATTTTACGAAGCAGAGCAACGTGTTGGTGTACTGGCGGCGGACGGGTAAGCCCTACGCTTTCCCGGTCGAGAACGTAAACGGCGTCGAGGTTCTGACCCATGCCGAGTACGAGGCCGAGTACGGCGGCTCGCCGGAGGTCGGTTTGCACGACGGCGACTGGCACGCCGTCACCGGCGTGAAGAGGTTTCAGGATCCTGCCATCTGGGACGGCATCGACGAGGGGTTGGGTCTGTGTGGCGACCTGCACGAAATCCATCTCCTGTGTGATGCCATGTACATCTCGGCGGCTATTCACCAGCACCTCGGCCTGTCGCTGGCGGCATGGGACGAGGGCTGCATGTGGAAGAAGAGCCAACTGGACGGGCACGGAGACGAGGATGCCAACTACTACTTCCGTACCATCGGCAAGGTGTACGGAGCAGACGCCGAAGCTGCTGCTCGTCGCCAGTATGCGAAGGAGTAAAGGATATAGCCCTAAAGGATATAGCCCTAAAGGATATAGCCCTAAAGGATATAGCCCTAAAGGATATAGCCCTAAAGGATATAGCCCTAAAGGATATAGCCCTAAAGGATATAGCCCTAAAGGATATAGCCCTAAAGGATATAGCTGCGACGAAGTGGTAACTGTACCAAGGTGAAACATGACAGCGAAACAAATCCGTGAACCCTCAAAGGAGATAACCATGACTGAACTGAGAGATCGGATCGCTGTGTTTGTGAAACACGCCGATAAGGCCAATGAATTATTCCGACGCCTGCAACAATCGCCAGCCTATCAAGAGCTGCTCGGTCGTCGCCCCGGCCTGATCATTCGTTGGTCATGCATTTTCAACACTCTCTACAAGAGAACCGAGATTGTTGACTGTGAGTGAAAATCTCACGATCCAAGTTAGCATGTGGCGATAATAATTTCCGTTCTTTTGGCTCAAAGCCATCCGAAGCGGAAGCCATCGAGTTCGCAAAGCAAAAGAAAGAATTCGTCTATTCTTCTGAAAGGACAACGACGTGGGGATCAAACGACGTGAATTGGGCGTGATTTCGGTCGATGCTGGGGATGTGGTGTGTTTCAGCATGGATCGATGCCTTGAGATGGCCGAGAGGCTGGATATGGATGTGGACACCTTCATTCGGCGTTTTGAGGGCGTTGAATGTGACTTCCGGGCGGACGGCGGGTATGGCGTGGACCAAGTCATTGCCGTTCAGGACGACGGGAAGACCTACGACATGGTGATGATTGGCGGGGATGTGAGACATCTTCGTCGGTTCCTTAACGAAGGCGAGCAGGATTTTCATGAATTCATGGAATCTCATCCTCGTGCTGGTAAAATCGGCGGCGGGGAGAACTTTGACCATGCTCTCTTCGCAGACATTGCCAAGGAATATCATCAACAATTAATTGACAAACCTTGCAATCTTCAAGGCTAGGAGTCCGGCTAATCTAAGTTAGCATGTACCAGAGAAGGGCAGGAGGAACAAAACCAAGTTGGTTCAAGAAACTTAACTCCTAATTCTTGCACGGGAACAGATCAACACATGAAAACTATCACAAAAATGTGCAAAACACTCAAGCAGGCAGAAGTCTATCAAAATAGGCTTTACAATAAGTACGAATACGTTCGGCTTGTTCGCTCGCCTTGCTTCACTGAGGAAGGCATCTACCAATGGATCGTCCGGGTAGAGTAATCAGCTTGAACGGTAATACCGTTCGTCCGAGCGGTTTAACAGATCATTATAAGAAATGGTACATGCTAACTTATTGTTAATTTTGTTTAAGTTAGGATGTACCAATTCTAGGATGTAGCGGGTCATCTTACTGAAGACATTCACTGAAGAGGAAATAAGACATGAGTGGATTTTCACGGCACAAGTATTACGGCTTGTTCGCTCGGCTAGGAACTGATCTGGGGCAATATTCCTCAGTCAACTATGGCCCTCACTGCCAGCGGTTTGATTGTGGATCGATGACGGTGTGGTTTTCCTACACCGTGCCTGTTGCCTTCTGGGTTGTTGGTCACAATCTGGTCGTCCGCCAGAATAATTGGGGGCCGACGACTGGCAAGCATTTGAATTGGATCGACGGTGGCAATAAAAAACTACGGGTTGATTCGGATACGTTCAAGCGACTATGGCGGGAACAGGTGGAACCTCTTTTCCGAAAGGAACCAGTGAATCCACCGAATCCTGTGTAATCTTCCCCCCCGGACTTGTGCATGTCCGGGTTCTTGCCGTCAATGAAAGACGGATTTATTCAGTGAAAAGAAAAAAATAAATGGGAGTAAAATCCCAACATATTGTGTGACGAAACTCAAGGAAAACTGCTCAACACTCAAGTCAAGTTCGCACTAAAATGTAAACTAATTGGTACTACCAGGAACTAAAATGTAAACTAATTGGTACTAACCGGAACCATTTAATTTACTTTTAATTTCGGCGGCTAAGTTACGATGTACCAGAGAGCGTTGGAAGCATGATAAGAGCTTGACGCAAACAATCAGAGGGTGGAACGATGAATTGTCCGCAATGCAATGGCGAGTCTATCGACCAAACGAGCGAGTTTGACATGACGCTCATTGAAGCTAGTGAAGCTAGGCACGATTTTAAGTGCCAAGATTGCGGGTGTTTGTTTCAAATCATCTATCATCCCATTGTGGCCAAGATTGTCGAAAAGGGTGACTCTCAGGAAATCGTCGAACACGGGCTGTAAGTTAGCATGTACCAGTAAGGTAAAAGTGGGAATGATTGGGACAACTACTTCAACAAAGGGGAAACGAATGATGAATCGTCAAGAAATGTGGGCAGAGTTGCGACGGCGTAACGTCGCCAAAGTCGCCGTGGAGTTCAGCGGTGGCGGGGATGAGGGTGGCGTGGACAACATTACGCTGCTCAATGCCGAAGGGGACGAAATCGGCAATCTGCACGAGGATTACGGCAGCAAGAGATGGGAGGATGGAAACGGTTGGGTTTCGGTCAATCCGCCGAATCCCGATACGGCATTGGTTGAAGCGTTGGTCGCTCCGGTCTATGAACGATACGATACGTTCGCTGGCGACTTCTACGTTAATGGCACGCTCTCTTACGACGTAGCGAAAGAGAAGGCATTGATGAACAAGAGCGAGCGTGTCGAGTCCTATGAGGAATCGGACGAAGAAGTGTAAGTTGGCAAGTACCAGAGACGGGTGTAACAGCCCGTCTCTTTTTTCTCTTGGGAAAATAGCTCATGGCTAATCCTTATCATCATGCGTTGTCGTCGGTCAAGAAGTGGGGCGGCATAGTTGAAGATTACTTGCCGATTCACGATTGGTTCGATGCCAGCAAGGAAATGTTTGCCGACTTCCGGCATCGGGCATTGCGCCACCATGCTCAAGGAATCTATGAGGCCGAGCGTGTGTTTGGTCACACAATCACCATTTCCACTGGTCGGGTTGTGCCTACTCGTTGGGTGGGCGAACAGCATGTGCAAGAGGATTGTGGGTTCATTCCCTCAATTCAAGACTGGTTTATCAACATTCAACCGCAACCGTGGATGAACAAGCCGGTCAAGTTGTCGAAGCAATTAGAAACTGAGAGTGCTGAAGTTCTAAGTTAGCATGTACCAGAGTTTGTAAGAATCTTGCCGCCGAACGACAGGGCTATACCTGCCTTTTTATATGGGGTAGTTCATTATGTTCGTGATCGTTTTTCGTCCGCACCAACGGCCAGCATGGGCCGAGACATTCGACTCTGAGGAGGGATTTGTTGATTCATTCAAGGGTGACTCATTCAAGTTACGGTGTAACGCCGAATACACAGGCGAAGATGCCGACGAAATGGAAGGCATGAACGAGTCGCAACAATTTGCCTACGTCTTCGACCGGGTAGCGCACGACCTCTACGCTCTAACCAGACTCGACGATGCAGACGAGGTCGAGCGATACCTGTGCCAACGTGACTATTGTGGGCATCACAACAAAGCCTGCTGCGTTGTGGAGTCCGAGGCACGAGCTATCGGATGGATCGTGGAAAGCCTGAAAGAGGATAGTGAATAATGAAATACGAACTTGAACTTCAGAGCATGGGCGGGGAACGTGCAAAGAAGATTCTTCTAGAAAAAGAAACTGAGAGTGCTGAAGTTCTAAGTTAGCATGTACCAGAGTTTGTTGTAGGGGGTTGGAAAGAAGGATATACCGTGCTTTGCGGGTAAACATTTTTCGAGAGGATTCCATGAAATACGAACTTGAACGCATGGGCGGAGAACGTGCAAAGAAAATCCTTCAATCCTTACTGAATGAACTCAGCGGGATTGAGGAAGAAGACATGACAACTTTTGAACTGAATCTGCTCAGGAAGTGTGCAACCAATCCGCCGAAGCGATACGAGCCATGGCACTGGCGAATCGCACGCATGATCAATAACCTTGCCATTGCCCGGCGCAAGGTTGGGCGAAGATACGATTAGCGAACGCCTTCTATTTTCTATGTTGGCATGTACCAGAGTTGCTTGTGGTCGAGAAGTACCAATTACTTACAAGGGGAAAGAGCATGTTGACCCGTGAATCGTTTCGCAATGGCATGAAGGTGCGGTTTGGTCGTGAGCGTGGGGAAAAGACGTTGGGGCGAATAACCAAGATGAACCTCAAATCGGCCAAGGTGGAAACCCTTGAAGAACGGGGTTCCAATCGTTTAGTTGGTCAAGTCTGGTCAGTACCCTATTCGCTGATGACGCCAGCGGAAGGGGAAACCCCGAACGTCGTCCAGCGTGAACCGATCAAATACCACCCGTTCGATGAAGATAACGAGTTCATGGCCCTGATTTTGGGCATCTATTCGGGATTGTCGCCCGAAAATCTCACCGCCGATGGGGAATTGCCTATGAGCGTTGTGAACCGCAAGCGAACGAAATATCAACGCCAACTTCGTGGGTTGTTCATGGCGATTGGTCGAGAAGTGACCGAATATGAAGCCTACGAATGGTATCGTAGCAAGGAAGAATATGGCCGAACGCCGCCAAAGTAAAAAGAAAAAGGTACAAACCCCAAACATGAAAACATGGTATGTAATTCTGGATGAAGACGGCCATTTTCTGACTGATGATCCAGCGGAAACAGACGAGATTGTATTTCGGGGCAGTCAAAAGGATGCTGAAATTGCACTTGGTTTGATACTGGCCGATTCAACGAGTGATGGGCCGAGCGGGCATGTACCTCTATGTTAGGATGTACCAGAGAAGGACGAGATGGGAATAAAAACCTTGTTCCCGTATTGCGAATATGAGGGGTGAAAAGTAGTAGCCCCCAATGTGTTTGTGCAACAAGGGAGAACGAGAACCATGACCGAAGGAACCATTGCCATGACCGAAGCGGTAGCTGCCGAGCCGGTCGCCGTGACCATCGCCACCAAGCCGAAGCGTAAAGCGAAGCCAGCCAAAGTGAACGTGAAACGTGGGCGTGGTCGTCCTGCCGTCTTCACCGGCCACGTTAAGCGTCACATCGTCAGCGTGATTCGCAAGCACGGTCTGACGGGTGGGCGTGTGGTGCTGGCCGATGAAGGCACGAATATCAGCCTGCCGACCTTGGGCAAGTTCGCCGCCGAAGCGGGTATCGAACTCCACCGTGGTCGTCCGAAAGCGGCCTAATTCCCGCAAGCTACTACCTCGGATGGGGCGTGGATTGATGCCAAGCATCCCGCCCCTTTTTCTAAGTTGGCATGTACCAGACTTCAATGGGGCGGGAAACAAGGTGTTCTAAGTTAAACCTTCAACACAGGGAGAACGAAAATGAGTGGTCTGCAAACGATTCAAACGGTGGGAAATGGTCTTCAGATTGCGTTCGACAAGTTGTCGAGCATCGCTTCCAGCAAGGGTCACAGAATCCATTCAGTGACGGTCAGCGTCAACGGCACAGACCTCGGAGCGGGTGTCATCGTGGGCAACGTGACGGTCAATAACCGCAGTCGTCGCCCCTTCAAGCTGGCCGTCAACGGGTCGGGCGTGCAAGTTGAGTTCTTGGGCGAGAAGCAGAAAATCGCCGCCTAATTGGGAGAGGGGGGGCGGGAAGGTTCCCGCCCCTTTTTCTAAGTTAGCATGTACCAGAAAGGGCGGGAGAAAAACAATGCGATACCGATTCAATGGTGGAACTACTCACGGTGCAGAGAAGCGTTTCGATAAGGTGATTGCCAAACTTGGCACAATCACTGAGATTCGTGCTTATCGTTACATCGGTCGCTATAACACCGATCACGAAGCAATCCTACTCCGTGGTACGAATGGAACGGCTCGATTCTCTGGCCTGCTGTGGGGTTACTTGGGTCAAGGCCCAAGGGGAACTCATACCCTGTTGCTCAAGCTAGGCGTCGATACCGCTCTCGCTTGGAAGCTGGCTTTCCAAACTCCCCGCAAGGATCGTGTTATCGGAACCGATTGGCAACTTAGTATTACCGCATAACAAGAGGCAACACCATGAGCAACCAAATCCAAATCATTGCCCCGTACTGGCTGCATGGCATTTGGGTCTTCGATGATCCCGTAGCCGACCTCGTGCAAGAGCCATTCGTTAACGGCGTGCCTGAGATGATTGATGACCTCGTTCGAGACATTCCCGATGCCCGCAGTGGGTTCCGGCTGCTGTTCTCGTCGGCTCCCTTTCCGGGCTTTCAGAGAAGGCTCGAATGGGTTCGGGAAGAGATGGACGGCAACTGGTATCGAGCAGATCAACCTATAAGCGAAGGCTGGCTTTGCCCAGCATTGTTCCGCTACTTCGATGTAGCACCTGCTGAGTTGTACGTCAAAGCAGAAGCGATGAAGCCCGAAATGGAAAAACAAGAAAAAGAAACTGTGATGCCTGACGACAACTGGCATGAGGACTTTGGAGATTGCCCAAGCGTAGAAGAACGCTACCCTGACGATGAAGCCAAAGAATACGC
>Ga0194126_10005090_pt1 | contig 19612 bp, 18 predicted proteins | sample TA2KigC150mmetaG_FD_148641 | JGI IMG/M metagenome (GOLD analysis project Ga0194126, IMG submission 148641) | Freshwater microbial communities from Lake Tanganyika, Tanzania - TA2015035 Kigoma Deep Cast 150m | ecosystem: Environmental > Aquatic > Freshwater > Lake | place: Tanzania: Lake... | reverse complement strand
TTTGGTACCACGGTCGGGTACGAACTTTTACTTTAAGCAACGCTTAAAGCTTACTTTGGTACTCCGGGGTTTTCCCGAATTTGCCTCTGCCGGGGTGGCCAATCAGCACCGCCACAACAGGCTGTGGATTAGCATTCGTGCATGGCTGAAATTTTCGGCCTTGGCCTGCCGCTGCCGGCGGGGGCCGCGAAAATCCCATGGAGATTCCATCATGACCACAAGACGCCTCGTGCTTGCGAAGACCGCCTCGGTGCTTGCCGCCGTGTTTGCCGCCGGCCTGATTTCGACTGCACACGCCACAGACAAAGAGAAAATCACCATCGCTGTTGGCGGAAAAAATCTCTTCTATTACCTGCCCCTCACCATCGCCGAACAGAAGGGCTACTTTAAGGAGCAGGGCCTCAGCGTGGAGATCGTTGACTTTGCGGGTGGCGCCAAGGCCCTGCAGGCTGTGGTGGGAGGCTCCGCAGACGTGGTCTCCGGTGCCTATGAGCACACCATCAATCTGCAATCCAAAAAGCAGTATTTCACGGCATTCGTTCAGCAGGGCCGCGCCCCGCAGATTGTGCTGGGCGTCTCCACTAAGACCATGCCCAATTACAAGTCGCTTGCCGATCTGAAGGGTAAGAAGATCGGTGTCACGGCACCGGGATCATCGACCAACATGGTGGTTAACTTCGTTCTGGAGGGCGCGGGACTCAAGGGCTCTGATGTCTCGATCATCGGGGTCGGGGCAGGTTCGGGGGCGGTCTCAGCCATGAATGCCGGCCAGATCGATGCCATCTCTAACCTTGACCCGGTGATCTCTGCGCTTGAAAAAGACAACTCCATCCGGGTGGTGGTGGACACGCGGAAGATTGAGGCCACCCGAAAACTCTTCGGCGGCGATATGCCCGCGGGATGTCTGTATGCGCCCGAGGAATTCATCAAGAAATACCCCAAGGCCACCCAGGCACTCACCAACGCCATCGTGAAGGCCAACCGCTGGATTGCTAAGGCAAGCCCCGAAGAAGTGTTAAAGAGCGTTCCCGCAAGTTTTCATCTTGGCGACCCCGAGCTCTATAAGCAGACCTTCACCAATGTCCGCGAGGCCATCTCGCCCGATGGGGTGATTTCCGACTCGGGGGTGCAGACGGCACTCAAGGCGATTGCCGCCTACGACCCCAAGCTTGATACGAAATCCATCGATCTGAAACGCACCTATACCAACGAGTTTGTGAGCCGGGCCCCCAAGCAGTAGGGGCCAATCGTCATGACCTGCGCGGTCGAGTTCTCCGGGGTCACCTGCACCTTTGCCTCGCGTGACAATCCCGAACAGCGCTACACCGCAGTTCTGGATGTCTCGTTTCGGATCGAGGCGGGCGAGTTTGTCTCCATGGTGGGGCCAACAGGCTGTGGAAAATCGACACTGCTCAATGTTGCCGGGGGTCTGCTTGAGCCCTCCACGGGCAATGTCCGCATTTTCGATACTCCGCTTTCGGGAGTGAACCGGCGGGCCGGCTATATGTTTCAGGCCGAGGCCCTGATGCCCTGGCGAACGGCCGAGCAAAACGTGCTCGCGGGCCTGGAATTTCGCGGTGTTCCCATGAAAGAAGCCCGCGAACGTGCCGGCGAATGGCTAAAGCGCGTCGGCCTTGGCGGTTTTGGCGATCGCTACATTCATCAGTTGTCGGGCGGCATGCGAAAGCGCACTGCCATGGCCCAGACCCTGATTCTCGACCCCGACATTATTCTGATGGACGAGCCCTTTTCGGCACTCGACATTCAGACACGACAGCTCATGGAAAACGAACTGCTGTCGTTGTGGCAGGCCAAACAAAAGGCGGTGCTCTTTATCACTCACGATCTCGATGAGGCCATTGCCATGTCGGATCGGGTACTCGTGCTCTCGGCAGGACCGGGTTCGCGGCCAATCGGGGAATTCAAGGTAGATATTCCACGCCCGCGCGATGTGGCCGAGGTCAGAAGCCATCCGCAGTTTGTGCGTCTGCATGCCGAGATCTGGTCGGTCCTGCGCGAAGAAGTGTTAAAGGGTTATGCCCAGCAGATGAAGGCGGCAGCATGAGCGGCATGCGGCTCCGCCTAGCACAGCTTGCCGTCTTTGGCGGCGTGATTGGCGTCTGGTTCGTGCTTACCGAGCCGGGACTGATTCCATCGTTTTATTTTTCCAACCCCCATCAGGCGGCGTTTTTCTTTGGCCAGCCGGTGAAGGTCTTTGGGGTGCTCGTGGACTGGTTTGTCTCAGGCTCGATCTATAAACATCTGGGCATCACGCTTTTTGAAACCATCATGGCGTTTCTGATTGGCACCATCGCGGGTCTTGCCATGGGATTGTGGCTTGCGCTGAGCGCAACGGCCGCGGCCATTCTGGATCCCTATGTGAAGGCACTGAATTCCATGCCCCGGGTGATTCTTGCGCCGATCTTTGCCGTCTGGTTTGGCCTTGGCGTCTGGTCCAAGGTGGCCCTCGGGGTGACCCTTGTGTTTTTTATCGTGTTTTTCAATGTCTATCAGGGCGTGCGCGAAGTCAGCCCGACCCTGCTGGCCAATGCGCGCATGCTCGGAGCCGAGCGAAGCGGACTTTTGAGGTTTGTCTATCTGCCAAGCGCCATGAGTTGGGTGTTTTCAAGCCTTCACACCAGCGTGGGCCTTGCCTTTGTAGGGGCGGTGGTGGGCGAATATCTGGGTTCGGCTGCCGGAGTGGGTTATCTCATTTTGCAGGCCGAGGGCACCTTTGACATCAACACTGTGTTTGCCGGCATTCTGGTGTTGACGGCCTTTGCACTGGTGCTTGATGGCGCCGTCAGTTTTTTTGAAAAGCACTTCATGCGCTGGCAGCCCAAGGCCGGTGAAACCGAAAAGCTCTAGCCACCACGTGAATAAGTATCTGCCGCTAGCCGCGCACCGCATTGGCCTTCATAGCATCTCCTTAGTTCCCCAAGTTTCCCCACACCTTGGCTCCGATTAGCCTCGGTGGGTATTGAGCGAAAAAGTAATGCCTCGGAGTCCCGGCGGTCCAGACCAAAAGTACTTATTGCCGGAAATATCGGCGTTTGACGAAGCGGCTAGACGTGACTCTCTAGTCGAGACTTACCGGGACTATCTGTGGCATCACAAGGAGTGAAATTGCCACCGTCTCCGCCAAGTTTGTCAAGTGGAAGCCATTTCAGGCCCACTCGGCCCCCTGTTCCCACGCTTGTTCCCACAGTCCCCGCCCAGAATGGCAAAAGGGGAGCAATAAAGCATCGATTCCTGCCTGTAACCTGCTGAATCGGTTCTCGAATGGGTCTTGGACCTCAAGTTTCGGTGCCCATCATCGCTCCCCGCCACCAGAAAAAACTAGAATTCTGGAAAGTGTAAAAAGTTCGCTTATCTGAGTTGAGTAAATTGCCCCGCTCAAAAGCGACTTTTGAAGATACAGATCGCAGAGGAGCAGGGAATGAAACAGTTTTTGTTTGCTGGCCTATTGGGCCTGGTTTCTCCTGGTTTTGCCCAGTCGGTTCCCGCCCACGCTGAGGGTCTACAGGAGGAACTCGTCTCGGTAACGCTTGCAGACGGCAAGCGCACCCAGTCGGGGGTTTACTCCATAAAGAAAGGGACTGCCAAGCACACACGGCTGGCTGTGCTGCTGCCGGGCTACCCATCGGTGGTGCGCCCAGTGGTCTCCGATGGCGTAATGCAGAGTTCAAAACTTACAGGTAATTTTCTAATTCGCTCCCGGCGTCACCTTGCCGATGAGGCAATCGCAACACTTATCATCGATTGTCACTCGGACAGCGGAGATGACTGCTCAAGCGCCTATCAGGCATCGGCTGAGCGGCAGCGAGATGTGCAGCGGCTTATTGATAGGGTAAGGGAGCGTTATTCCTCGATTGAAGAGGTCTGGTTAATCGGCACCAGCATGGGCACGATTTCATCGTCCTTAATGCCGTTCCATGACCCAAAGCGTTATGCGGGGGCCATTCATACAGCATCTATTACCGAGCCTGAAGTGCCAAACTCATACCGTGAGTTGGCAAACTTCGATTACAGCCGATCTGGGGTGCCGCAGTTTTTTGTGCATCACAAAAACGACCCATGCTTTCTAACTACCTGGGCGGGCGCCAAGCGCATATCAGATAAGCACAATATCCCCTTGATCACGGTACTTGGAGGCAGTGGCTTTCAGGGGCAGCCCTGCATGGCTCATACAGAACACGGCTTTAAGGGGATGGAGGCGGTGACGATGAACGTAATCGGAAGGCTGGTTAGGACTGGCAAGGCTGAGCAACTCGAAGTGAAGTAGATTATCGAGAATTGCTCAACCGGCTTACTCACGGTAGATGTTTTGTGCACGAACTTCATCCCGACCCGAAACTCTGTATGGGTAAAGTCCACCTTTGGCGCACCGTTGCCTTCTGACTACCCAGCGGAGACATACCCCGGATACACGGCCCCCATCGTCCTAAAGGGACGCAAAAGCGGTAAGACCGCCTGTGGGCTTGCCCGCTTTGGGCTGATTCCCGCATGGGCAAAAGACGAGAAGATCGGTAGGCACACCTATAACGCCCGATCTGAGACGGTCACTGCGAAGCCCAGTTTTCGCTCAGCGTGGGCAAAAGGGCAGTTTGCCTTGGTGTTAGTGGATGCTTTTTTTGAGCCAAACTATGAGACAGGAAAAGCAGTCCGGTGGCGGATCGAGGCGACTGACCGAGCACCTTTTGCAATAGCGGCACTCTGGGATCGATGGGTCAACCCAAAAGGGGAGCCAGTGGTGAGTTTCACAATGCTCACGATTAATGCCGATACCCATCCGGTCATGCGGCAGTTTCATAAGCCGGCAGATGAGAAGCGAACACCGGTTGTGATTTCGAAGGAAAAGTACGACGCTTGGCTGAGTTCCGAGACCATAGAGGCGGCAACATTTCTGAGTCTTGGTCAGATGCCCAACTTATTATCCCGAGTAGATAAAAATTAGGGCTCATTTGGGTTGGTCTGCGGGGTCTCGCATTCTCAATCTGGGGGCAAACTATTGATGCTGCCCCTCGGGGACAACTCCTGAAGTTCCCGCTCAACTAATTCAAGGATTTTTGAGGGCCTAACCTCAAGGACTTTTGCCAGTTTTAGGATCGTGGTGAGGGTGGGTTGTTGCCGCCCCAATTCCAACACGCTCACGAAGGTTCGCCTAAGGTCGGCTTCGAACCCTAATTCCTCTTGGGTGAACCCCTTCTTCCTCCGCGTCATCTGCCACACAAAACACGTCTTTGGGCGACACGCTAGGTTGCCCGTCTTCGCCCACTGTGGCCAGCCAGCAGAGCACACTGCGCTCGACCATGGCTTAGAGGTCAGGAGTGAGTAGGTGGGTCATGATTTGGGCCTGATGGTTGAACGATACGCTCACAGCGGCGGACGCTGGAGCTTGACCCATTGCTGCACCGTGGGGCGTTGCCACTGGCGCTGGGCGTATTCAGCCAACTGTGGGGGGACTTCGTCGCCGTTCATCACCAAGCGGTTGAGCATAACGGCCAGGTCCACATCGGCGATGCACCACTCGTCACCACACAAGTGGGGGCCGCCGTGCGAGATCAGTTCGCTGGCGCCTGCAAACAGTTTTTGTGCGGCGCTAGTCGCTTCGGCGCTGAGTGGGGTGGCCGTGGGCCCGTAGAACAACACCACGGTCGAACGCTCCACCCGAATGGGCATGAGGTCGCTGCGCACCCAGGCTTGCACTTGGCGGGCGCGGGCGCGTTGTTTGGCCTGTGCGGGGTAAAGCGCTTGCCCGGGGTAGGTTTCGTGCAAATACTCAGTGATGGCCGACGACTCCGACAGCGCAAAGTCGACATCGACCAAGGTGGGCACGCGGCGCGTAAGCGACAACTTGGCGTAGGCCAGCGCCAGGGCTGCATCGCTCGACAGGTCAATCGTGGTGATGTCGAAAGGCAACTGCTTTTCGTGCAAGGCCACGAAGACCGACAGGGCGTAGGGGGATGTGTAGCGGGAGTCAGCGTATAGGTGCATGGGTTCTTTCGTTAGTAACTCAAGCCTTTTGTGGAACCAGCTTGATTTGCAGTTCACAGCCAACCGCTTGTGCGTAGCGTTTAAGCGTCATGTTAAACATGAACATGATTCTTTTATCATGCATCATTGAAGAAGTGGTGAAGGTGTACGCGGGCTAGATTGGCTAATATCGGACTATGAAAGCACTTGGGTTGGCTCTTCTTCTCTTTGTCGGTGCCGTGTCGGCTCAGAGTAGTTTGCCTGCCTGCACGGGCAGTGATGTCTCACGGTGGACGAATTGTCATGGGACAAGTGACTTTGTGACCGGCCACGAGTATGTCGGTGAGTGGCAGGAAGGTAAACCGAACGGTCATGACCTGACCCATGGGGCAGGTGTGGATGCCGCTATTGACTATGTGGGCCACGGCCAGACCTTTCAGTTTGCGTTTGATAGCCTGGGCGTCTCTGGCCGTGCGGTGCCTATTGGCGTGGGAACGGGGGAGATTCGTATCGCACCCCGGCCACTCATGCTGGCCGAGCGGGTGGTGACCGGCTCTCGCCATTCCACCCGCACGGAACTCATCGAGACCATGGAGATCATGGCGCGCGGAGTCGTGAAGCCGGTGGTGGGGATGCGTACCCACTTTACGGAAGTGGAGGCGATCATCGAGGCCATTCTCAAGGAGAAGCTCTTAGGACGCGGCGCATTAACCTACGACTAAGTATTTTCCCAGGGATGGCCTCAGGGGTGCAGTTTTGCCTATAAAGTCTGGGTGTTGTGTCTCATAGCAGGGATCTGTTCCTGTGTTCGACACATTCCAAAACGCTTATCTGCAGGGGGAATTTCATGAAACCATTGTCATATGTCGTTGCGGCCGTAGTCTCTACAGTTCTTCTATCTGGTCCCGTTGAGGCCAAGACATTTAGGTGGTCTTTTGCGAGCGATATTCCAACGCTGGACATTCACTCTCAAAACAACGCCCTGTCTAACGGCATTCACGCTGCCATCTACGAGACACTCGTTACCTATAACAGCACCACGTTTCGTCCCGAACCCCTTCTAGCGGCCTCTTGGACGGAAATCAGTGCCCGCCAGATGCGGTTTAACCTGCGATCGGGTGTGAAGTTTAGCGATGGCTCTGCATTCACCGCCGATGATGTAGTTTTTTCTATCAACCGCGCGCTGTCGAAGACATCAAATTTTGCCATTTACACTCAGGGTATTGAAAAGGTGGTCAAGGTCAACGACCTAACCGTTGATATCCTGCTGTCCGCCCCCAATCCGGTACTTGCGCGGCAACTCACGGAGCTTAGGATTATGAGCAAGGCTTGGGCAGAGAAGAACAACTCACAAGAGCCCAAAGACATGAAGACGAAGGACGAGTCGTTTGCCCATCGCAATGCGATGGGCACCGGGCCGTTTATGGTGAAGTCTTGGCAGCCTGATCAGCGACTGGTTCTTGTGAGAAACCCGAACTGGTGGGGTAAGGGTAAGTTTCCCACCAACGTGGAAGAGATCATTTATCAGCCGATTAAAGCCGACGCTACCCGCATGGCCGCCCTGTTGTCTGGGGAGATCGACTTTGTCTTGGATCCCACTCCGCAGGACCTACCCAGGCTACGTGCCAACAATAATCTGCAGGTGATCGATGGTGCGGAGAACCGCACGATCTTTCTTGGAATGGACCAGTTTCGCGATGAACTCCCCGGCAGCAACGTGAAGGGAAAAAACCCTCTGAAGGATGTCAATGTGCGAAAGGCCCTCTATCAGGCCATTGATATCGAGAATATTCACAAGGTTGTGATGCGCGGTCAGTCTCAGGTCACTGGGGCGCTCGTATCGCCGCAGGTCGATGGATGGACTAACGCGGTACACAAGCGGTTTCCCTATAGCCCAGAGGAGGCCAAGCGTCTTCTCACCCAGGCTGGTTATCCTGAGGGGTTTGAAGTCGATTTCGCCTGCCCCAATAACCGGTACGTGAACGATGAGCAGATCTGTCAGGCGGTCACCGCAATGTGGGCCAAGATAGGGGTGCGAGCCAAGCTACGCACGTTGCCGCTTGTGAATTACTTCCCGATGATCCAAAGGCATGAGGCAAGCATTTACATGCTGGGCTGGGGTGTTCCGACGTTCGATGCCCTCTACTCACTGCAGTCTCTTGTGCGTACCAAGACCACCGGGGCGGATGGCAACTACAACGTGGGCCGGTATAGCAATGCCAAGCTGGATGGGATCATCGACCGGATCAAGACAGAGACTGACCCCATGATTCGTCCCCGTCTGATGCGCGAAGCCTTGCAGTTGCAAAACGATTCGGTGGCGCATATTCCGTTGCATAACCAGTTCATTCCCTGGGCTGCCAAGAAAAATATCGATCTCGTTCACCGTGCCGACAATCGACTCGACTGGCGCCTGATTGTCGTGAAGTAAGGCGATCTACTCGCCGGTGGCCCTGCCTGTGATCCCATGACCGCGTTTATTGTTCAGAGGATCCTGCAGGGCCTCTTTGTCTTGCTTGTGGTGGCGCTCGTCTCCTTTGTGCTCTTTCAGTATGTTGGAGACCCGGTGCTTTTTATCCTCGGGCAGGATGCGACGCAAGACCAGGTGGATCTCTTGCGTAAAGAGTTGGGCCTCGACTCTCCCGTGGTGGTCCAGTTTGTGCATTTTCTGGGCAACGCCGTGCAGGGGGAGTTTGGTTTAAGCCTTCGCCAGGGTATTGCCGTATCAACACTCATTGCCGAGCGTCTTCCCGCAACACTAGAGCTAGCGCTTGTCGCCGCGGTGATTGCATTGGTGATCGGTATTCCTATGGGCGTCTATGCCGCCATTCGGCGGGGTTCTCCGCTGGCCCAAGTGTTTATGGCTATTTCGCTGCTGGGCGTCTCGCTTCCCACTTTTCTTATCGGCATTTTCCTTATTCTCATTTTCTCCGTGGGGCTTGGGGTACTACCGAGCTTTGGGCGAGGGGAGGTGGTCAGTGTCGGGGGTTTCACGACTGGGCTCTTTTCTTGGGCGGGCATTCGGCATCTCATTCTTCCCGCGCTCACCCTCGCGATTTTTCAGCTCACGCTCATCATGCGCCTGGTACGCACGGAGATGCTGGAGGTCTTGCGCACCGACTACATTCGGTTTGCCCGGGCCCGGGGGCTTTCAGCCCGCGCGATCTACTTTGGGCATGCGCTAAAGAACACCCTCGTTCCCGTGATCACGATTACCGGCCTGCAACTCGGGGGATTGATCGCGTTTGCGATCATTACCGAGACGGTCTTTCAATGGCCGGGTATGGGGCTTCTCTTTATTCAAGCGGTGAATTTTGCCGATATTCCTGTCATGGCAGCGTACCTCTGCCTGATCTCGCTTATTTTTGTGTTCATTAATCTGCTTGTCGATCTTTTGTACTTTGCGGTCGATCCGCGGCTTCGTGTACGCCTTTCCTCAACATGATTGCAGGGGCGCGTCTGATTCTTTCGCAAAGGTAGGTAGTGATTCACTGGCTGAAGCGTTTTACTGAGAGCGATGTGGGTGCGAGTTTCTTTTCATCGCCCGTGGCGTGGATATCCTTCCTCGTCACGATTGCCTGCGTCTTTGGGGCTGCATTCTCGCCCTGGGTGGCACCGCATAATCCTTTCGATCTTGCCACCCTTGATCTCTCAGATGCCCGCCTGCCACCGGCCTGGGTTGAGGGCGGCCGGGCAGCCTATCTGCTCGGTACGGACGATCAGGGCCGAGATATGCTTTCGGCCATTCTCTATGGCATGCGCATCTCCCTGGCGGTGGGATTTGCATCGGTTCTTCTTTCGGTGCTCATTGGGGTGGTAATGGGTCTGCTGGCAGGATATCTGGGTGGTTGGTTGGATGTGTTCTTTATGCGGCTCTGTGATGTGATGTTGAGCTTCCCTGCGATCCTCATTGCGCTTCTCATTGCAGGAGTGGGGCGAGCCCTCTTTCCAGAGGCCCATGAGTCTCTGGCTTTTGGCGTCTTGGTCATTTCGATTACCCTGCCGGGGTGGGTGCAATACGCCCGCACTGTGCGTGCCTCTACCCTGGTGGAGTCTCGTAAAGAATATGTGATGGCGGCCCAGGTCATTGGGGTGGCGTCCCATCGCATCATGTTTCGCCATGTACTTCCCAACGTCGTCGGTCCGATATTGGTTCTTGCAACCATTCATGTTGCAACGGCGATCATTACGGAGGCGACCCTATCGTTCTTGGGTGTGGGGGTTCCCCCAACATCACCGTCGCTGGGCACCCTGATTCGTATCGGGAACGACTACCTGTTTTCGGGGGAGTGGTGGATTATTGTGTTCCCAGGCCTGGCCCTGATGGTACTGGCGGTGGCCGTCAACCTCTTGGGCGACTGGATGCGTGATGCCTTTAACCCGCGACTGCGTTCGGGGCGTTGATGACGATGTCGCTACCGATCCTGGAAGTCAAAGACCTGGTTGTGGAGTTCCCGCAGCGCAGGGGGATTCTGCGGGCACTGGATGGCGTGAGTCTGCGTGTAGGGCCTGGTGAGATTCTCGGGCTCGTGGGCGAGTCGGGCGCTGGCAAGTCGATGACGGGGTCTGCGGTGATTGGCCTTCTCGATCCTCCAGGTCGGATCACCTCGGGGGAGGTCTGGGTGCGGGGTCGCCGGATAGATGGCCTGGCGGAGGCGGAGATGTGTCAGGTCCGTGGGAAGGAGATCGGCGCGGTATTTCAGGATCCGTTGACGGCGCTCAATCCCCTCTATACCGTCGGGCAGCAGCTCATTGAGACCATTCAGACCCATCTGGGACTCTCGGCCACCCAGGCGCGTCAAGAGGCGATTGCATTATTGGTGGAGACGGGAATTCCTGCGGCGGAGCAGCGGATCGACCAGTATCCGCATCAGTTTTCTGGTGGTATGCGCCAGAGGGTTGTGATCGCCTTGGCGCTCTGTGCTCGGCCGCAGTTGGTAGTGGCAGATGAGCCAACCACCGCGTTAGATGTCTCGATACAGGCCCAGATCATCGGTCTGCTAAAGCGCGTGTGTAAAGAGCGGGGCGCTGCAGTGCTTCTCATCACCCACGATATGGGCGTGATCGCAGAGACCTGTGACCGCGTGGCGGTAATGTATTCCGGCCGGGTGGTAGAAGAGGGTCCTGTTGCGCAGGTCATTCAGGCACCTCGCCATCCTTACACGGCTGGCCTGATGGCAGCAATACCAGACATCGACCAAGAGACCCATCGGCTTGCGCATATTCCCGGCAGCATGCCTCGATTGGATGCCCTTCCCCTGGGTTGTGGCTTTCATCCCCGCTGTGCATTTGCGGATGATCAGTGCCGCAGTGGTCGACCGCCTCTAACCGACCTGGGTGGAAGGACCGCGGCAGCCTGTTGGCACCTCGACGCAACGGGTCAACAGAGCAAGCCCGCCTTCGCCGGTTCGCAGTCGTTTATGGTGACACCTGCATCGAGGGTGGCGGCTGACTCACCAGAAGTGTTGGCCCCACTTGTGGAGGTACGCGGTCTATCGCGTACCTTCGACGTCAGTGATCCTTGGTTGTCTCGGATGCTCTCAGGCGGAAAACGTCGCCATCTTCGTGCTGTGCAGGAGGTGAGTCTTTCCATTCCAAAGGGCAAGACGTTTGCCCTGGTGGGCGAGTCGGGCTGCGGTAAGAGCACCATGGCCCGAATGCTTGTGGGACTCGACCATCCGACCCAGGGGGAAGTGCGTTTCGATGGGGAGCCTCTGCATAGCGCATTGGCCTCGGCGCAGTCGATGGCGCTTAGGCAGCGGCTTCAGATGATTTTTCAAGATCCTTTTGCCAGCCTGAATCCGCGATGGACAGTGGGTGATATTGTTGCTGAGCCGCTGCTCGAACATCGTCTCGTTGGCTCTAGGGCGGAGCTGTCGGCTCAGGTTGGCGATCTTTTAACCTCTGTGGGGCTGGCAGCGAAGGATCAGCAGAAGTATCCGCACCAATTCTCCGGTGGGCAGCGTCAGAGAATTTCTATTGCGCGGGCGCTCGCCACCCGCCCAGAGTTCCTTGTCTGCGATGAGCCTACGTCTGCCTTAGATGTCTCCGTTCAGGCCCAGGTGCTAAATCTCATGCAAGACCTCCAGCGAGACCGGGGGCTCACCTATCTTTTCATTTCCCATAACCTTGCGATCGTTCGTCATCTCAGTGATGAAGTCGCCGTGATGTATCTCGGCCGCATTGTGGAGAAGGGGCCGACGAAAAAGATTTTCGCGGCGCCACGGCACCCGTATACCAGGTTGCTCATGGACGCCATTCCCCGCACCTCAGGCACCAATCGCGACCGCGCTCCGATTCAGGGAGAGGTTCCCAACCCGCTCGCTCCGCCCTCGGGCTGCGCCTTTCATCCCCGCTGCCCCAGGGCAACCGAGATCTGTGCGACTGTAGATCCCGAGGTTAAGGTTGTGGGTGGTGTAGAAGTGGCCTGTCACTGGCCGCATGGGCTCTGAGAGCGTCAATAATTTTGGGGGCCACGTGGTCGAGGCGATTCAGTAGCACATATCGCTAGTGGTTACGTAGGCTAGCAAGAAGCCTTTTGTGCGCAGGCCTGTGCCACCTCAAGGCCAAGCTGCCGGGCGCTTGTCCACTTGCCGCCCCAGACGGTGATCACGCATCCGTGGGACTCAATCACCGCCTCACGGCTTGCCTTGCTCAGCGACTTTCCGATCTGGCGGACCACGGGCCGCACCCCGCTGAACACCCGCTGAATGGAGTTGTCGTGCAAGGGCTGCTTAAACCATTTGTTGTAGCAGGCCTTGAGCTCTTCGAGCTCTGTTTGCGAGGCTCGAATGGGTTCGTCAAGGGTCTGTGACGATTCGGTGGTGCCCAGCAAGCCCTGCGATTGATAGGGCAGAAAAAAGATCAACCGCTGATCTTGGTGGGGAAGGGCCAGGCCGGACTGGGGCATGTTGCTAAGCAAAAGATGCGAGCCTCGAATCAGTGTGAGCCCATAGCGGTGGGGAATCTCAGACTGGTCAAGCAGGGCCTGGGCCCAGGGTCCGCAGGCATTCACAATCAGGTCGAAGCATTGTGTTTGGCCCGGGTCTGGCCCATTGCTCAGCATGCCGTTTGCCGTGATGCGCTGCACCGGGGTCTGCTCTCGAATCACAACCCCTGCGGCCTGTACCTGCTGGGCCGCCCAGCAGCCAAGCGCATAGTCGTCCATCTGGGCATCCCAATATTCCCAGGCACCGCAGAGACTGTCGGTGCGGAGGTCCGGAAAGCGCGCTTCCAGCTCAGCCAAGGACAGCCAACGCGATCGCGCAAAGCCCGAGCCAGCTGCCAGTTGGTCGTAAAGCTTAACGCCCAGCCCAATCACCGCACGCGATTTCAGGTCGTGTCGCTTGATTGGAATTGCAATTGGCAGCTGCCGCACCAGGCCTGTGTTCTTGGAAAGCCACCACTGGCGCTCCTGCAGCGAGGCCCGCACCATGCGTAATTCGAAGTTCGCCAAGTAGCGCAAACCGCCGTGCAGCATTTTTGTTGATGCCTGGCTCGTATGGGACATTAAATCGTCGCGCTCAAACAGCGTGACCTTGGCGCCTCTGTCCACCAGGGCCCACGCCGCCATGACACCGTTAATGCCACCGCCAATCACTGCAATCTGCAGGCCAGCAAGTGGGGGCTGTGCTGGGATCATGCAGGCCCCGGTAAAAACCCTGGTTTGCGCATCAGATGAACTTAAAGAAGCTTTAAATTACTATAAACCGCTTCAACTCAAGGAGACAACAATGAAAAAACTGCTTCTGGCCACTCTCGGCCTGTCGCTCGGGCTTGCTTCGCAAGTGCATGCCCAGGACAACTGCAAAAATCGCGGTGATCTCGACGCCCAGTACTGCGATGAAAACCGCGACATGGTGGCCGATGTGCCGAAAGATCCGAAACGGCTGAAAAACCCTAACACCATCGTATTTACCTACACGCCGGTTGAAGATCCTGCGGTCTATGAAAAGATCTTTAAGCCGTTCACCGATTACCTTGGCCAATGCACGAAAAAACGCGTTGTGTTTTTCCAGGTGCAGTCCAATGCGGCCGAGATCGAAGCCATGCGTTCTGGCCGGCTTCATGTGGGCGGATTTTCCACGGGCCCAACCGCTTTTGCCGTGAATATTGCGGGTGCCGTGCCGTTTGCAGTCAAAGGCTATGAGAAGGAGTTTCAGGGCTACAACCTGATTGTGGTCGTGAAAAAAGACAGCCCATTTCAGAAGTTGTCAGACCTGAAAGGCAAGAAGCTTGCCCATACATCGCCATCTTCGAATTCAGGCCATATGGCCCCGATGACCCTGTTCCCCAAAGAAGGCTTGGCACCGGGCAAGGATTACAACATTTTGTTCTCCGGCAAGCATGACCAGTCGGTGCTCGGCGTTCGGTCTGGCGATTACGATGCAGCAGCGGTGGCCTCGGATGTGTTTTACCGCATGGCCAACCGTGGCCAGATCAAGGAAGACGAGTTTCGGGTGATTTACAAAAGCGAGAAATTCCCCACCTCTTCGTTTGCCTACGCCCATGATCTAGAGCCTGCATTTCGTGACCAGATGCTGAAGTGCTTTTATGACTATCGGTTCACGGATGACATGAAAAAAGCCTTTGATGGCGCCGATCGCTTCTTTCCAGTGACCTATCAGAAAGACTGGGCAATTGTGCGTCAGGTGGCCGAGGCGGGCGGCGAGAAATTCAACAGCGCCGCTTATGAGCGTGAGTCGGCCCGCGAGGCAGAGGCTCGCAAGAAAGCAGCCGAAGCAAAGGCAAAGCAGTAATTGAGCGGAGTAGTTCAGCAAACCCTTTCGATTCGCGGGCTTTCCAAGGAATATGTCCCTGGGAAGCCCGTTTTGCGAGGTATAGACCTTGACATCGATTCCAGGGGCATTACCGCAATCATTGGGCCGTCGGGCACCGGCAAGTCGACGCTGATTCGCTGCATTAATCGGCTGGTTGAGCCCACAGCGGGCACGATCATGTTTGAGCAGCAAGACCTGGTGCGGCTCGACCGCCGCGGGCTTCGGCTGGCGCGCCGGCACATCGGCATGGTCTTTCAAGAGTACAACCTAGTGGAACGGCTCTCGGTCATGGAGAACCTGCTGACAGGCCGCTTAGGTTACATCTCGGCCTGGAAGGCTTGGCGTCGCCGTTACCCCCAGGCCGACATTGACCGCGCATTTGAACTGCTTGCAATCGTGGGCTTACAAGGCTTCGAGAATCAGCGGGCTGACAGCCTATCGGGCGGTCAGCGCCAACGGGTGGGCATTGCCCGCGCCGTGATGCAAAACCCCCGACTGTTGCTGGCCGACGAGCCAACATCCTCTTTGGACCCCAAGACATCGGTCGAGATCATGCAGTTGCTGGTGTCGATCAGCGAGAAGTATTCCATTCCGGTGGTGATCAACATGCATGATGTTGATCTGGCCAAGCGGTTTGCGTCTCGGATTGTCGGCATGTCGGGCGGCGCAATTGTCTACGATGACCCCCCGTCGGGCCTGACCGACTCGGTGCTGCAATCGATTTATGGCGGGGAAGATTGGCTGCACTAGTCGCATTTTCGCGGCGGCCTTGGGTTAGCGCGGCCTGGCTGGCCTTAATTGGCTACACGATTTTCGCCGGATCTCGGCTGGATTTTACCTGGAGCCGGTTTGTGATTGGCCTCGAGAACGCAGAACGCTTCCTTGGCCGCATGTTTCCACCCGCTATTTTGCAGCCCGACAGCATGGCCAAGGGCTTGCTCGAAAGCCTGGAGATTGCAATCTTGGCCTCGTTCTTTGGGGTGCTGCTCTCCCTGCCTCTGGGCGTGCTGGCTGCCCGCAACCTCATGCCCGCCTGGGTGAGCTGGCCGGCCCGGGCCACGATTGCCCTTTGCCGCTCCTTTCACCCGGTGATTGTTGCCATCTTGTTTGTAAAAGCTGTGGGCTTTGGCGCCATGGCGGGAATTCTGACCCTGATCGTTGCGTCGATGGGCTTTATCGGTAAGCTCTTTGCAGAGGCCATTGAAGAAATCTCGATCAAACAGGTCGAGTCGGTGCGCGCCACAGGCGCCCCGTTCATTAGTGTGCTGACCTATGGCGTGTTCCCGCAGGTGTTTTCGCGATTTGTGGGCTTTGCGACCTATCAGATTGATTCGAACCTTCGAAATTCAACCATGGTCGGAATTGTTGGAGCGGGCGGCATTGGAAGCACTTTGTTTGCCGCCTTTCAGCGTTTCGATTACAACTTTGTAAGCGCAATTCTGATTGCGATCATTCTGATGATCATGATTGGAGAAAGCCTAGCACGCTGGGTTCGCCGCATTCTTGGCGTGGATGTGAGCAAGACCGATGCCTAATTCAGGGTCTTTTATGGCGGGGGCGGGAGTGCCCATGCGTTGGGAACGCTACAGCCCCTCGGAGCGTCTGCTGCGCTTTGCACTGCTGCTGTTTTTGATTATTGCAGTGGTCTATTCCGCCAAGAGCGTCGAGATCATCCCGGAGTTTTTGCTCGATGCGCCTGAGCAGGTTCGTGATTTGTTAGTGCGTATGTGGCCCATCAGCTATGGGTTTTATCCGCAGGGTGTGCATGAACCGCTCATGGACACGATTCATATCGCCACCATGGGCACGATCTTGTCAATCGCCCTGGCGGTTCCCGTGGGCGTGCTCTCGGCAACGAACCTGGTTCGCAGCAGACTTCTCAACGGATTTGCCCGGCTGATCCTGGTCAGCACCCGGTCGGTGAATTCCTTGATCTGGGCCTTGCTGTTTGTGGCAATTTTTGGGCCGGGCGCCTTGGCGGGAACCCTAGCGATTGCGTTTCGCTCTATTGGCTTTGTTGGAAAGCTGATTGGCGAGGCTCTTGAAGAAGTGGATCCTCGCAGCATTGAGGCGCTTCAGGCGGCTGGAGCCTCGTGGATGTCAGTCCTGTTGAAGGGCTATTGGCCGCAGCTCGAGCCGACATTCTGGTCAGTGGCCTTGTTTCGCTGGGATATCAATATCCGCGAGTCTTCGGTGCTGGGTTTGGTGGGGGCGGGCGGCATTGGCATGGCGCTTGATACGGCCCTGAACCTGTTTCAATGGACACGGGTTTCGCTGATTCTTCTTTCCATTTTCATTATTGTTGTAATTGCCGAGATCATTGTTACGCAGATTCGCAAGCGGATTATTTAAAGGCATGCCATGAATCCGCAACCCCTTGCACAGATGCCACGGGATCTACCGATTCGGGGCCTGCTCTTTGATATTGACGATACTTTTACTACCGATGGCAAGATGTCGGGTGAAGCCTTCTCTGCGCTCCAAGCCTGGCAACAGTCTGGGCGGCTTGCAATCGCTGTAACGGGCAGGCCCGCCGGCTGGTGTGACCATATCGCAAGAATGTGGCCGGTCGATGCCGTGGTTGGCGAAAATGGCGCTTTCTGGTTTTGTTTTGACAGCCGACTGCGCAAGATGCAGCGCCATGTGGTGGTCACCCAAGGCGAACAGCGCCAGCGGGAAGAGGCCCTGGAGTCGATCTGTCAGGCGGTTCAAAAAAAAGTGCCGGCGGCACGGATTGCTGCAGACCAGGCCTATCGGCTCAGCGACCTGGCGATTGATTTTGCAGAGGATTGCGGCCCCCTGAGCCTCGATAGTGCCCAGGAGATTGCTCGGATAATGCAGGGCTTTGGCATGACTGTGAAGATCAGCTCCATTCATGTCAATGGATGGTTCGGCAATTTTGACAAGCTCAGCACCACACGGCTGCTCGCCAAACAGCAGTTTGGCGTTGCTGCTGCAGAGCTCTCGAAATCTTTTGTGTACTTAGGGGACTCTCCCAACGACAGCCCCATGTTTTCATTTTTCGAGCGGTCGGTTGGCGTGGCCAATGTTGTGCGTTATCAAGGCGTCATGGAGCACTGGCCACGCTATATCTGCACCCAGGAATCTGCCGCGGGCTTTACCGAGGCGCTTCGCTTTTTGCTGCAAGAGCCTGCCCGCTGACCCGCAATCTGCTGTAATGCCTTGGTGGCAATTGCCCAACGATTGTCGCAGTTCGGAGGAACTATCTTGGTGCTAGTGGATCTTGGCAACCGTTAACTGTTTGAAAGGACCCAATGTGAACGTCACTGGCATCAAAGTTAACTGTGAAAGATATGACAACAACCATCAAGATTGACTTTGTTTCCGACATTGCTTGCCCATGGTGTGCCGTGGGTCTGGGCAATATGAATAAGGCTATGGCTGCCTTAAAAGACCGGGTTCAATTTGAGGTACATCTTCGAGCCTTCGAGCTTAACCCAGACATGCCCAGGGGCGGCCAAGAAGTGATTGAACATCTGACCCAAAAGTACGGGATGAGCGCACAACAGGTTAAAGAGAACCAGGTTCGTATTCGTGATAAAGCCATTGAGGCGGGATTCGTATTTCATCCAGAGGGTCGCAAGTGGGTGTACAACACCTTCGATGCCCACCGATTGCTATTTTGGGCTGCGAAGGAGGTTGGCCTAAAGCAACAAGCACTTCTGAAGGTGGAACTGCTGAAAACTTACTTTTGCTTGGCAGTTGATTTGGATGAGCAACGGAATTTACTCGATGCTGTCATTCGCGCAGGGCTAGACCCCGTGCGGGCAACTCAGGTCTTGGATAACAATGAATTTGCACAAGATGTTCGACAAGAAGAAAAGCACTATCACAGCCTTGGTATTCATTCGGTGCCGGCCATTATCTTGAATGAACAGTATCTGATTCAGGGTGCGCAGCCACCTGAGTCATTCATCGGCGCGTTTGAGCGGTACGAACTTACGAACCCTGCCACGAAAACAAAGGCCAACGCAGTTCAAGCACTGCCCGCACCAGTTGGCATCATTAAGAAGTAAGTTGGGTTTAAGAAGTCAGCAGGACAGGGGGGGCACTATGCAAAAAACGAAAAATAGACATCAGAAATTGAATTAGACAAGCCCCGTACTCAGAAATGCAGTGGAGCCTTCATCCTCTCTGCTGGAATCTGCCAGAGGTCACCGCTTATCTCTGATCGCCTCGCCCTCAGAACTTCTGAGGTCCGGCTAGCAGTGAGGATGCAGAAGAGCCGGGTTGTCTCCTTCGCGGTAACCCAGGGTGATCGCTGCAGACATGATTCGGTCAATACGTTGCTGGACTCTTGAGGCGGTGACCTGCTTACTCGCCCAGATAGGCTTGAGGATTGCCTCAATGTGCGCTGTGGTGATTTCGTTGAGCCCCAGGTCACCGATCACCGGATACGCATAGGTCGCCAATGTTGCGATCCATTGCTCCGCATGTTTGGCATTCTTCCACCCATGTCTTTGCGTGGCGACCCATTCGTCGGCGTAAAGACGAAATGTCTTCTTGGGAATACTGGGACTGATTTCTAGGGGATCAGGAGCGGTTCTGCGTCTAGGTGTGATGAGGCTCCCCTCTCGGGCACGCACAATCGCCTCTCTGGCCCTATTTCGTGCCTCGGAGAGGCTTACTTCATCCTGGCGACCTAGTCCTAAATCTCGGCGATGACCGTCGACCATTAGTCGGACGACCCATGTTCGCTTGCCCGACTTCTTTATCAATAAGTGCAGGTTGTCGCCGACCGAGTGGCGGCCGGGACGGCTAAGGTGTTTGACCTCTAAGGCGGTGCGGTAAGGCAAGACAGAATCTCCAAGTTCTCTGTTCCCACAGCATTCCCA
>Ga0194126_10005089_pt1 | contig 19615 bp, 19 predicted proteins | sample TA2KigC150mmetaG_FD_148641 | JGI IMG/M metagenome (GOLD analysis project Ga0194126, IMG submission 148641) | Freshwater microbial communities from Lake Tanganyika, Tanzania - TA2015035 Kigoma Deep Cast 150m | ecosystem: Environmental > Aquatic > Freshwater > Lake | place: Tanzania: Lake... | reverse complement strand
CTATTCCAAGTGCCTGATCAGACATTTTTCCTCCTAATCAACTAATGTTATATAATTATGTTCTTCTTTAAGCTCTTTAAAAGGCCTTCCCCCGCCTTCATAGAATTTTGAGAAAAACTCAACATACTGCAGCCTTAAAGTATGTACAAAACCTCCCAGTATGTTTATTCCCATATTAAAAATATGGCCGAATATAAGGCCCACTATAATTATTACTATGCCAATAACAGGTATGGAGCCAAGATCAAAAGCTATCCTGTTTATGGCAACTCCAATGCCTGCAGTTACAAGCCCCAGTGCCATAAGCCTTATATATGAAAGGAAGTCACCAAGAAATGAAGTTATGCCATTAACAATTGTAAGATTTAAAAAACCCATAAAAATCCTGAAACCCCAGCTTTTCTGGTCACGCGCAGAAAAGAACACAATGACAATTGCTGAAGGAATTATGAGCCATATAAGTATTTTTGACATAAAAGCCGGAAACAGCGGAGCATCTGCAAGCTGCATATTTACAGCTATGTCACCTGAAAGCAGTATTATAATAAGAGATACAACAATTAGTATCCAGGGCAGGGTGTCAAGAAAAGCAACGCCGTAGTTCTTTTTCCTTATGTTATCAAACAACTTTATAAATAAGCCGAATATCACCTGCACTACTCCAAGGGCAAGGGCCAGCCTGAAGAAATTCATCGCGCCTGATTCTGATTTCATGGGATCGCCAAAAAATGCAAGCCTGTCAAAAAATTTTTCCCCTCCCAGGTATGATGGAAGATCCCCGAACCAGCCGTTAAATAGGGCTCCCGCAATTATGGTAAATATGCCAAGGAAAAAGATAAGAAGAGCCATTTTCCTGGCGCCCCTCATCTTAAAATATATGAGGCCTGAAAGTATAAGGAAAATAAAACCGTAACCGGCATCTGTGAGACACAGGCCAAAAAACATTGCAAAAAAAAGTGAAACAAAAGGAGTAGGGTCTATTTCGAAATACCGTGGTACGCCATAAAGATTTATTATCAGCTCAAAAGGCTTTATGACTGGTTTATTATCCAGTATTATTGGAATTTCTTCCCCTTCTTCAGGTTCAATTTCATAAACCTTTGAATTCTTAAATCTTTCAAATAAAGATAAAGCTTTGTCTTTATTATTCTGTGCAACCCAGGCAGTATAAACCGAGGCACTTTCAACAGGAAAATGTGAATCAACAGCATCCTCAATTTCCATATTATTTTCAAGATAGTCAAGATACACTACAAGATCCCTGCAATATCTTGTATCCAGGTCCCTCAAAAGTCTTAAAAGTATTGCTTTTCTTTCTTTATGGTATTTAAGGGATTTTAAAAGACTATTTAAATTTTCATCAACAGTCCCTTTATATGATGAAAGATCTGCTTCTTCAAAAGAAAAGCCTGCAAGACATTCTTCCGCCTGCTGTTTAAAATCATTATGATAAGCAATTAACAGATAATAAATATCAGCGCTATTAAAAATTATTTCAAAAGAGATGCCCTGGTTTTCCAGATCTTTTATTATTTTTTTAAATCCTGCAGCTTTTGCCCTTATGAGTATTAACCTGATTTCGTATATTGATTCTGTACCAATATCCTTTATATCGCCTTTATAGTGTTTCCATTTTTTAAGATAATTAATTTTAGTATTAATTTCAGCAATTTTTGCATCATTGCTTTTTAACTCATTCTCATAACCGAAAATTTCCTCAATTATATTTCCAAAATCATCCCTTTTACCTATATTTTCATATTCAGATTTTTCTACTACATATTTTCCGGCTTTTGAGGCAATTTTTTTTGCAATTTTATCCCTGCTGCTGTCCAGGATTTCAAGCGCTTTTTTAACTTCCCTGTTATCTTTATAACTTTCACTGCCCGGATTGGGGTAACTGGCCCCCAATTCTTTGGAAACATAGGGGGTAATTTCTGCCACAGCTCTTTTTTGAAGAGCTTTTAAAAGCGCAGTTTCATCTGATTTATGAGTGGTTATTAATAATTTTACCAGCCTGGCAACAGCCATTATTCAAATACCTTTCCTATGATTAAATCAACAGCTTCTTTCTCTTTTAATGCAGCGCTGCTTATAATTTTTGTGCTTTTTTCTTTATACTGTTTTGTAAGTTTCTCTATTTCAATTTTAGAATCAGAAACAGCCCTGTCTTTAGCATCTTTAAAAACCTTAATTATCTCCGCACTGGTCCTTTCTTCAATAGCTGCGCTTTCAGAATAAGCCTTTTCAATTATTTCACTATGCTGTTTCCTGGCATCCTGTATTATTTCTTTTGATTTTTTTTCAGAGGTTTTAATTTTTTCTATTATGTTTTCTATCATGGGCATTAAATAAATAGTAATCCTTTTTATTGAATATATTTTAAAATTGTTTTATTCAAACGCTGCTGCTGCAAACAAACAACCATTCAAATAAGCTATAAAAACATTATATAAATTTAACGGACGTTTTATAATATAACTATTTTTACAAAATAAAAAAATAAACTTTTTTATTATAGCAATAGTATAAAAACTGTCAATTTAATAAACGGTTTAAAAACATAAAAACCAGACATTAGCTTAAGCCGGCTTTTTTAAATTTTAAATTTTATTTATTCCTTTTTGGATTTGCCTGATATCAGTTTACAAATAAATTACGCGATGAAAATTTGCCGTCAGTTGTGAGATTTACACCCAGCCGCTTAAGCCCTGCTTCATCTCCCGGGGTCGGTATATGAGTCATGTGCATTTCACATCCCCTGAGTTCAGCAAGTTTGCTCATTGTAAGCTCAGCAGTATGGCTTGTAGTTGCGCTTATGGATAATGCAATAAGTGTTTCTTCAAGGTCAAGGCTTTCAGATTCGGCTTTAAATATGCCCTGCTTCAGCTTTGATATCTGGCCAATAACCTGTGGAGACAGAAGAAGTATTTCATCCGGTATATTTGCAAGCACTTTAACTGCATTTAAAACAAGGCTTGAAGCCGCATGCATCAGCTTTGAATTCTTGCCTGTAACTATTCTTCTGTTATTTAACTCAATTGCTGCACCACAGTATATGCCATAATTTCCTTTACCTTGCGCTTCTGCCTCTTCTGCGCTTTTCCTTGCAGTTTCAACAACCTTCCTGTCGGCAATTTTAACCCCCAGCTCTTCCATAAGGGCAAGAACTTTTTCAGCAGTTTCCTTTTTTTCTTTTCCAAGCACATATTCTGTATTATACCTGAAAAACCTTCTTATAAGTTCCTGCTTTGCAGCATTTTGAACAATATCATCATCAACAATACCGGACATGGCCCTGTTTACGCCCATATCAGTCGGGGAATTATATGATAGTATGCCCTGGATATTCGAAGACACTATCCTGTCAAGTATAAGCTTCAGTATCGGGAAACTTTCCACGTCCCTGTTATAATTTACTGCAGTTTTGTTATAAAAATTAAGATGAAAAGGATCCACAAGGTTAAAATCCTGTATGTCTGCTGTAGCGGCCTCATAAGCAATATTTACCGGATGTTTAAGCGGGAGATTCCAGATTGGAAATGTTTCAAATTTTGCATAGCCGCTTTTATTGCCTTTTTTATATTCATGGTAAAGTTGTGAAAGGCAGGTGGAAAGCTTTCCGCTGTTAGGTCCCGGACCTGTTACAATTACGATGGGTTTAAAAGTTTTAATATATTCATTTTTACCAAAACCATTTTTTGAACATATTGTGTCCACATCTGACGGATATCCGCTGATGGGATAATGCAAATAAACTTTTACACCCCTTCGCTCAAGCTTGTTCTTAAAGATTTCAGCTGAAGTCTGGCCGCAAAAACGGGTAATAACCACTGCAGCAGTATCAAGGCCCCAAGTTCTTAAATCATCTATCAGTTTAAGCGTTGCAGAATCATATGTAATACCAAAATCCCCGCGCACTCTTCCAGTTTCAATATCATGCGCATAAATGCAAAGTATTATATCAATCCTGTCTTTTAATACTTGCAGAAGGCGGATTTTTACATTTGGATCATACCCCGGGAGAACCCGGGCAGCATGATAGTCAGAACAAAGTTTTCCCCCGAATTCAAGATAGAGCTTGTTGTTAAACTGCTCCACTCTTTCAAGTATTGCTAAAGTTTGCTCATTGAGGTATTTTTCATTATCAAATCCAGTTTTATTCATTTATATCCTGTCCGGGGCTTAATTTATTATATGGGTATTATATTTACTTTTTTTAATAAATAATACTGAATTTGCGTTTTAATCCAAGAAATATTTAACACAGGTTTTTTTATCTGGCAGAATATTTAAATTTATAATATTATTAATTAATGTTATCCAGTTTAAGTTAAGAATTTTTTCAGGTTTTTCTGCCGTAAGGTTATAATAAGGGCGGTTAGCTCAGCTGGTTAGAGCGCTGCGTCGACATCGCAGAGGCCATTGGTTCAAATCCAATATCGCCCACCATTTTTAATCCCGTTTGGTTCGAATCCTGCCTGGCCAGCCAAGCCGTACGAATAGGCTCCAAAATCTCATTTTTGTGCGTAAAATCGGCAGTTTTTGCCGGTTCGAACATTTTATATTCTTTCTCAAGGGCTGGATATTTGTCCGCTATGGGTATAAGCCATTTCATAATTGATTTATATATTTTAAAATTATATACTTAATAAAATTCAGGTGATGGAGTTCACCCATAACCGCTCAATAATGGAGCTGATAACTCCTGCTAAATTTAAGATTTAGGTAGGAGTTTTTTTGTGGCTATAAGACTTTTATATGTTGTGATTGGTGGGGGGCTTGGTGCGCTCTTAAGGTACCTACTCTCAGCAGTTATCCAGAAACAATCAAAGCAAGAAATGAAAATATATTGTCCAAACTGTTTTTATCCAAATGATGAAAATACAAAGTATTGCGAGAAATGTGGTTCAGAGATTTCCTGGAAGGAAGAAAGTTATAAATCAAAGCTTATTGGTTCCCTTTCCCACAAAAGAGCTGAAATTGTAATACTTTCTGCAAAAATACTTTCAAATTATCCTGGCATTAAAACCGAAAAAGCCCTGCTTAAACTGTTAAGATCTTCTTGTAATCCATATATACAGGCAGCAGCAGCAGAATCACTGGGGGTAATTGGAACAAGTAAGTCTTTAAAAAATTTAGAAGATTTGTCAACCTCTGGTTCAGTTATTGTAAGAGAAAAAGTAACAATTGCAATTGAAAACATTAATAAAAGAAATGAATAAAAAAATAATTAATAAACCTGGTCATCCTGAAAAAATTATAAGTAAAAGCTATACTGAGCTTATCGAAGCCTTTAAAAAAGATGGCTGCCCAATATGCAGTCTTAACAGGTTAAATGTTGACTCTTATTTTTCAAGTATTTTATATGAATGTGTAAATGATCCGGGAGTCAGAAAAAACTTAAGAAGTTCACTTGGCTATTGCAGGAGCCATTCAATTCAATTTATACAATTTGTGGAAAGCTCATATAACCGATTTGGAGCTTCAATAATAATTGCAGATATATCTTCGGAAGTGATTAAAGAACTTGATAGATTATCAAAGTTGCAATTAAAAGAATTAAAGAAAATAGATATTACAAATCATAAATGTCCTGCATGTATTTACATGCAAAGCCATGAACATATTTATTATTCTGAAATAATAAGTAATTTGGAAAATGACATTTTTTTATCTGAATTTATAAAAAGTGATGGACTTTGTCATGCTCATCTGGTGCAGTTAATGAAAATTATAAAGAATACTCATGTAAGAAATAAAATAATTGAAAGCCAGAAGTTAAAACTTTGCCAATTAATTAAAGACATGGATGAGTTTGTTAAAAAACATAGCCAGCAAGCCAGCGGAAAAATAACTTCAGATGAAGCAGAAGCTTTTAAAAAAGCTATAAGAAAAATATCCGGAAGCCAAAGTGAGTTTGAAAGATAAAATAAAAGATAAATTTAAAATTCCAAGAAATATCTTTGCGCTGGGTTGGGTAAGCTTTTTTAATGACCTGGCCTCTGAAATGGTCTATCCTATTGTTCCAATATTTCTCACATCTTTTCTCGGTGTTCCTGTTTCTATTGTAGGTATTATTGAAGGTGTCGCAGAGTCAACAGCATCGATCTTAAAAGTTTTTTCAGGATGGTTATCTGATAAGTTCCAGAAAAGAAAACCGTTTACTGTTGCAGGGTATTCCCTTTCCACCTTTTCAAAGATAATCCTTGGCCTGTCATATATCTGGCCTTTTGTTCTTGTAGCCCGTTTTATAGACAGGTTTGGAAAAGGTATAAGAACTTCTGCAAGAGACTCCTTAATTACTGAAAGTTGTTCTGAAAATATCAGAGGTAAATCATTTGGGTTTCACAGGGCGCTTGATACGCTCGGAGCCGTTTTTGGTCCCCTTGCTGCAATTATGTTTCTTGCAATATTTAATGATAACTTAAGACTTATCTTCTATATTTCAATCATACCCGGCCTTATCGGAATAATACTTCTTATTATCTTTGTTCGTGAAAAAAAGAAAAAGCCATTATGCTTTGCTGATTTAAAGCTTAAATGGCGGGATGTAAATCCTTCATTTAAAATATTTTTATTTATAAGCATAATATTTTCAATTGGAAACAGTTCTGACGCTTTCCTGATATTGCGTGCCCAGGACCTTGGGCTTGCAATAAAGATTACCATTTTAGCTTATGTCCTTTTTAATATAACTTACTCTATCTTTTCTGTTCCTGCAGGAATCATTGTTGACAGGATAGGCGCAAGAAAAGTCTTAACCACAGGCCTATTTATTTTTGCTGTCGTTTATTTCTTTCTTGGTTTTATTAACAGAAGCCTCTTTATATGGGTCTTATTTCCAATATATGGAATTTACATGGCCTTAACTGAAGGTGTTGGAAAGGCATATATATCGTTACTTGTTCCCCAGGAAAAATCAGGTACTGCTTTTGGAATATACCAGACATCTATAGGCATATGCAGCTTTTTTTCCTCCCTTATTGCAGGCCTTATGTGGAATTATATTGGCGTTAGAATTCCTTTTTATTTTGGAAGTATTACAGCACTTATTGCTGCTGTTCTTTTTATTGGGTTGGGAAATAAGGTAAGGACTGTAAAATAAGGCAAAAAGAGATTTCACTTAATTTTTAAAAATCTGCTGAATCTGCGCTGCCTGCAAAATCAGAGACATTGGCATTGCAGTTTAATTTAATGACCGTAAATTTTTTATCTTTATACTCTATAATATTTATGCAGCCTGTGTCCTGTTTAATTTTCCAGAAACCTGTTTTTGGAATACCAAGAATTTTTGAAATTAAAAGCTTATTTATCACCCTGTGTGAGACAATACATATTATTCTATCTTTACTGCTATTGGTGATCTTTATTAAAGCCTGCCAGGATCTTTTTTGTGCCTCATAGAAAGATTCGCCACCTGGTATTTTTATATTATATGGGCTTATCTCCCACTCATGATAGAGTTTGGAATAATTATTTTTAACTTCATCGTGGCTTTTTGCCTGCCAACTACCGTAATTTAAATCAGTAAAATTATTTTCTACATTAATACTTAACTTTTTGGTCTGATATTTATTTATAATTTCAGCAGTTTTTTTTGCTCTTATAAGTGGACTTGCATATATTGCATCAAAGCTAATTGCCTTAAGTGCTCTACCAATTGATTCAGCCTGGCTTATTCCGTATGAGTTAAGAGGTATATCCAGTTGTCCCCTGAAAATACTTTTGTCATTATATTCTGTCTGGCCGTGCCTTATTAAATAAATTATCATTGTATTATTAAGTATGGCAAAATTATAAATTGTCTATCCAAACAACGGTCTTATTTTTTTAATATTTGGCAAATATATAAAAAAAACTTTTATAAGTAAAATATTTTTAAAACGGAGCTTTAAAAATTTATCCAGGGTTATGGCCACAAGAGCTATATCCTGCCAATAGCTCCTAATATGTATCAAACAGGTACTCTATCACAGTAAAAAGCTGGTGGATAATAAAATCGGAATTATATCGCAAAAAATATGCCTTTAAATCATTTTATTGAAATAATAAATCGTAAGCAGCGCTGGGGGGTAAATTGTTTAAAAACTCAGTTATGGTATAAAAATAATCGCATCTGCGATCATTATCCTGGTTCTATCGTTCGCTATGCCCAGCCAAAGAATACAAATTCGAATCATTATTTCTTTTTATGTTTTAAAATCCACTCTGTTATTTGTATAGGATTTATGCTTCCATCATCTATACAAGTTCCAAGATAAACCAGTTCTGATTGGTTAAAATTCAGCTTAATATTATTAATTTCCAGAAAAACCAGCATAACAAAAAGCCCTGTACGCTTATTTCCGTCAGTGAAAGGATGGTTTCTAATAATTCCATAAGCTTGCCTTGCAGCTTTTTCTTCAATAGTCTTATAAAGATCTTTTCCTTCAAAGGATGCATAAGCGTGATAAATAGCAGATTCCAGGCCTGCTAAATCACGGATACCGGGAAAACCTCCAGTTGCATCACACATAAGATTATGAAGATATAATACTTGGTCAGTATCAAGTTTTTTCATCTGGCAAGTTCCATAAATGCCTCAAGATTATCTTTTAGAATACGGGACGCAATAGACTCCAGGTCATCATCTGCAGAAAGCCCAAGTTGCTCGAATTTTTTAAAATCAATAATTATATAGTGCGGATTATTGTTTTTTAAAATTATTGCTGAACCTTTTTCATCAACAGTTCTTGCAACTTTAGAAAAGTTCTGGTTAGCTTCTGTTAATGAGATTAAGTCTTTTGTATTTATTTGCATTAAATATCACCTCGATTATATTATAGAATAATATAGGATAAATACAACCTAATTATTTATTGGGAAAAATTACTATTGATAAAGAAAAGATTTTTGAGAGACAACAAAGTATTTATAAAAAGTTTCGAAATTTCACTAACCGGGCCGGTCATTCCGGTATTTATGTCATAGTTTTTATATTACCTGATTTTGGTAAAGCCTCAATGCCGCAAGGATTGCTCTGGCCTTACTGCCATTTGCTTTCCTTCTGTCCAAAATTATAATTGAAGCATTTATTTTAAGCTGTTTATTTTCTTTTAGGTGAAAACCTTATTCATAATTATTATCATATAGTATAATATGTATAATTAAAATCATAAATAATAAGGAAGAATTATGGAAAATAAAATCAATAGTGATTTAATGGTTTGCAAAGCATGCGGTTATAAGATAAAACCCAAAAAACTTAAAACTTTATGCCCTGCTTGCGGAGTCGGTAAAAAATATTTTGAACCTTTTAATGATAATATTTCGCCGCTGAGGCGTAAAATTCTTGAACTGCACCTGCATCCGATAGTTGTCCATTTCTCAGTGGCCATATCTGTTTTTTTATTTCTTGCAGTGCTTATATCCTTTTTTACATCAGGTAAAGTAACCAATACTTTATATGGCACATCTGCAGTTATGTCTGTGACTCTTCCATTTTTTGTGGCAGCGGGCCTTGTTTCAGGAATTATTGATGGTATTACAAGATTTAAAAAAATTAAAAGGCCCATGATTTTAAATAAAATTTACTTAAGCATATTTTTTCTTTTAATTTCTGTCGCTGTACTGGCGCTGGTCCAGGTTTTTAAATTTGATATTTTTTATATAAATATTTTGTTGCTTATTCTTTGTTTTGTTTCAGCAGTTTGCGGGTCTTTACTTGGAAAGCTTGGGGGACGCCTTACAGATGCGATTTTACCCGGTAAATAAAGGTTAAATGATTCAGCTAAACAGCCAGGCTATTTGTATTTATGCTAATAAAAAAATTCAAGTTTTTTATATTTTGAAGCCGGATATTTTTTACCTTAAATAAAACCTTTCCCAATTCTTTATAAACTGTTTATTAAGGCTTTCATTAATTTTATTTCCAGTGGTTTGAGGCTTGTTATTGTTCCATATATCAATAAACTTATAATAATCCTCAACACTGTTTATATTAAAGAAATTAAGGCTGTCAATTTTGTTTTCATCAAGTTCTTCCTGGCCCACTATCTCAATTTTTATATAATCAAAAATTTCTGATATTTTATACCTGTTCTTTACAATATTATTCTCCAGATATTTAAGGCAGGATGCGTTGTAAAAGCCGCAAAGAACTTCAAAACCTTTAACTGTTTTTATTATGCGTGCATCAATGCCGGGCGTTGCTCCTTCTTTGGCCAGGCCGCCTGCAAGAACAGATAAAAGTTTTTTTGATATAAAAGGCATGTCAAATGCAAGCACTATACTGTATTTGCCGCAGGCATTTTTTAAACCTGTATAAAGGCCCATAATAGGGCCCGCGGCCTGCTCCGGAATTAATAAACCACTGCTGCAGAATCTTTCATCATTTATCACTTTTGCAATCTCCATACCTGTAAGCCCTGAAAATGGATAATATTTGCTGTAGGCGTTAATATTACTAAGCTCTGAAGTTATAAACTTACGGTTTTTTTCTGAAGTAATAATTAAGACTTCATTGCAGAAATCGCTTAACTTGAAAACCTGGTCAATAAAAAGAGGTATTTTACCAATCTTTACTTCAATTTTATTAAAACCAAACCTTCTGCTTTTTCCGCCAGCAAGTATTATTCCCGATAAATTATTTTTACTTATACTCACATTTTATCCCCGGTAATAATTCTTGAAGGCACAGAGTATATATTGAACCTTCCTCCCCTGGCATAACCTATTGCCGTAAGGTTCATTTTTTTTGCAAAAAGAGCAGCGCTGTAAGTTATTGATGAATTTGTGACAACTGCAGGTATTTTCATTTTAATAACTTTGTAAACAGCATCCAGGCTCAGCCTGCCTGTGGTAAATAATACTTTGTCGCTAACATCAATTTTTGATATCGATATTCTTCCTGCAAGCTTATCAATGCAATTGTGGCGTCCGATGTCTTCTGCCATCGCAAGAAGGGAACCGTCCCCTTTAAAAAGAGCTGCGCTGTGAAGACCGCCAAATTGCTTTTTATATTCCTGCATGCCTGCATTTTCAGTATTCATTTTAAGAACGTCCAAATAATTTATTTTAAAACCGCTTTTAATTTTCTGGAGCCCGGAATTCAATACAAAATCGTCAATGCTGCCGCACGCGGAACTTATGAATTTTGGATGGCCGGGGTTGCTTTGCATTTTAATGTTAGTGTGTACTTCAATATTTATAAAAAAATCATTTTTGCTTATAATGCAGTCTATTTCTTTATGGCATATCTTAAGCAGGTTTATATCTGAGTAGCTGCTGATATATCCATTGTTAATAAGGTATCCCACTGCAAGCTCAATAAGATTTTGGGGCGAGCATGAAATCATTGCAGCTGCATTACCGTTTAAGGTAATTGTCAGAAAAAGCTCAGCAGGTATTATGTCCTGCATTTCTTCCACTTTTGATGATGCCCTTATTTTTTTTATCTTTATTTTCCTGCCGAAGTTGGTTCTTTTTTTCATCAGTTTATTTCCGGACAAATGTGTTTTAGCATTTATAAATTATATTATAATCCTGGATGATTTAATAAGCCGGGAAAAATATTTATAAACAGATTTCCAACCGGGTTGCTATACCTTCATTATTTTAACTGCACATGCTTTAAGTTCAGGAATTTTTGCTTTTTTATCGTATGCGGGATTTGTGAGCATGTTTGCAGGAGAGTCAGCATAATGAAACGGAATAAAAACAACACCTTTCTTTATATTTGCATCCACATTTGCTCCTGCAGTAATCTGCCCCCTCCTGGACTTAAGTATTACTTTATCACCATCGCTTATACCTGATGACTCTGCATCCTCTGCATTAATATGCGCAATATTTGCAGGGGCTATTTCATTTAAACCTTTGACTTTGCCGGTCATTGTCCTTGTATGGAACTGGTACAATATCCTGCCAGTTGTAAGTATAAAGGGATAATTATCATCCGGCATCTCAGCAGGGGGGGTGTGGGTTACCGGTATAAACCTGCCCTTTCCGCCAGTAAAATTTATTGTGTGAAGAATGCTTGTCCCCGGATCATTATGCTGGCGGCATGGCCACCTTAGCTCACCTTCTTCTTCAAGCCTGTCATAGCTTATTCCACCATAAATCGGGGTAACGCTTGATATCTCATCCATTATTTCTGAGGGGTTTCTGTAATCCATGCTATAGCCCATTGCGCTGCTTAACATGCATATTATTTTCCAGTCCTCAAGCGCAAGCCCTGGCGCCTTTACAGCCTTTCTTACGCGCTGAACCCTCCTGTCTGTATTTGTGAAAGTCCCGTCTTTTTCCGCAAAGCAGGCCCCCGGAAGAATAATATCTGCAAATTCTGCTGTCTCAGTTAAAAATATATCCTGGACAACTAGAAATTCCAGTTTTTTAAGAGCTGATGCAATATGAAGGATATCCGGGTCGCTTATCATTGGGTTTTCACCCATGATATACATTGCTTTTATCCTGCCTGCCGCAGCGCCTTCAATTATTTCAGTAATGGTAAACCCGTTTTTATTGGGCAAAGTTTTTTCCCACCTTTTTTCAAAGCGCCATCTCATATTGTCATTTTCAACACCCTGATAGCCGCTGAACATATTGGGCAGAGCCCCCATGTCGCAGGCCCCCTGAACATTATTCTGGCCCCTCAAGGGATTTACACCTGCACCGGGACGGCCAACATTTCCTGTCATCATCGCCAAATCAGCTATTGCCATGACATTTTCAGTTCCGCAAGTATGCTGCGTGATGCCCATTGCATAGAAAATCAATGCATTTTTTGCTTTTCCATAAATTTGCGCAGCTTTTATAAGGCTGTCTATATCAACTCCTGAAATACCTGCAGCCTTTTCGGCGCTGTAATCTGCAAAGCTTGCCTTAAAAGTCTCGAATCCTTCAGTCCGGCTATCTATGAAATCCCTGTCAACCAGCCCGTTCTTATAAATTTCATTCATAAGTCCAAGAAGCACTGCAATGTCAGTTCCGGGCTTCTGCCTTAAATGGAGCTCTGCGTATTTTGTAATGGGAATTTTCCTCGGGTCAATTACTATAAGTTTTAAACCGTTTTCCTGCACACACCTTATAAGTTCATAACCTATAACGGGATGCGCCTCTGTGGTGTTGGAGCCGATTATAATTGCTGCATCTGCATATTTTATATCATCAATGGAATTTGTCATTGCCCCGCTTCCAAATGTCGGAATAAGGCCGGTAACAGTTGAAGCATGGCAAAGGCGCGCACAGTGGTCAATGTTGTTTGTTCCTATAACTGCACGGGCAAATTTAGACATCAGGTAATTCTCCTCATTGGTGCATTTTGCAGAGCTCAATACTGCAACCGAATCAGGGCCGTATTTTTTTATAATTGAACCAAGCTTTGAAGAAACTTCAGATACAGATTTTTCCCAACCGGTTTTTTTAAATTTTCCGCTTTTATCCTTTATCATGGGCGAGTTCAGTCTTTTGGGGCTTGAAACAAAATCGAGGCCAAACTTTCCCTTCACACAAAGATTGCCCTTGTTAGGATTGCCGCCTATATCTGAATCCACGTTTACTATTGTATTATTTTTTACCTGCAGGTTTAATACACAGCCTACGCCACAGTAAGGGCAGACTGTTTTTACTTCCTCGGTCTCCCAGATTCTTGCTTTTTTAATATATGGTTTTGACTGCAGGGCCCCAACAGGGCATGTTGATATACAGTTGCCGCAGAATACGCAGTCTGTATCAAGAAGTGACTGCTCAAAGGCGGGTATAATTTCTGATTCAAATCCCCTGCCTGCATAGCCTATAGCATTTGCGCCAACCACCCCGTCACACATCCTGACACACCTGCCGCAAAGTATACATTTTTCATTATCCCTGCGTATAAAAGGATTATCGCTGAAAACTTTCTTCTCATGGACCTTGCCGCTGTATGCAATATCTTTTACATCATAAATATATGCAAGATCCTGCAGCACACAGTAGCCGCATGCCTGGCAGGTCATACAGTCAAGGGGATGGTCTGATATTATTAGTTCCAGGTTGACTTTTACCATTTCTCTAATATATGGGGTATCCGTCTTTATCTTCATACCCTCTTTTACCGCGGTAACACATGATGCAACAGCGCCTGGCATACCCTCGATTTCAACTACACAAAGCCTGCATGCCCCCTGGGATTTGAGTCTTGTGTCAAAACAGAGATTTGGCACATATATGCCATTTTCAAGGCAGGCTTCAAGAACACTTTTACCCGGAAGCGTGAAGAAGGCCTTATTGTTGATATGTATCTTAATGCTCTCAGAGCTTTTTCCAGGCGGTTTCTGCCTGTATATCATGTCTGCTATGCTGGCGCTGTTATATGGTACTTTTTTATCATGCAACAGCGGAAATAAGTTTTTAGGGACGCTAATTGATCTGCTTATCAACCTTTTCTCAGGCATTTTTTCTCCCTGGTCTATAATTTACAATTTAGAATAAATCTGTACATCTTATTAATTACCAATTGATGCCAATTTTATACCTTTTTAACCTTAGCCTTTACATGGAGGCGTTCGCAGGATTTCTGGGTTATTATATGTTCCTCAAACTCCTGCCTGAAATACTTAATTGTGCTGAAAACAGGATTTGGCGCAGTTTTGCCCAGGCCGCAAAGCGAGGTTTCCTTTATGACTTCGGCAAGCCTTTCAAGCTTTTCAATGTCACCTTCCGCACCCTTGCCTTTTGTGATGCGCTCAAGGATTTCAAGCATGCGCCTTGTGCCTATCCTGCAGGGAACACACTGGCCGCAGGATTCATCCTGTATAAAATCCATGAAATACCTGGCAAGATTTGCCATGCAGGTCTCTTCATCAAGCACTATCATGCCACCTGAGCCCACTATGGAGCCGGCTTCTTTTACTTTTTCATAATCAATGGGAATGTCGAGATATGTTTCAGGGATGCATCCTCCCGAAGGGCCTCCAAGCTGCACTGCCTTGAATTCATTATCTCCTGCGATTCCGCCGCCGATTTTAAATACAATGTCCCTTAATGTCATCCCCATGGGAACCTCGACAAGCCCCACATTATTAACTGCCCCTGCAAGTGCAAATATCTTTGTGCCTTTGCTGGTTTCTGTTCCTATGCTGTTAAACCATTTTGCCCCGTTTAAAATTATCTGTGCAATATTTGAAAAAGTCTCAACATTATTTATAAGGGTTGGCATGCCATTCAGGCCCTCATTTGCCGGAAACGGCGGTTTGGGTTTTGGCATCCCTCTTTTTCCTTCAATGCTTGCCAGCAGCGCTGTCTCCTCCCCGCACACAAATGCTCCGGCCCCCTGGTAGATCTCAATATCAAAACAGAAACTGCTGCCAAGTATATTATCTCCAAGCAGGCCATACTCTCTTGCCTGCTTTATTGCATGATCAAATGTAGTAACAGCAAGAGGATACTCTGCCCTGATGTAAGCATATCCCCGTCTTGAGCCAATGGCAAGTGCAGATATAATCATGCCTTCCAGTATTGAATGGGGATCAGACTCAAGAAGGTTTCTGTCCATAAATGCCCCCGGGTCCCCCTCATCTCCATTGCAAACAACATATTTAATACCTGAAGGGGATTTTGCAGCCCTGCAAAGTTCCCACTTTTTGCCTGTCGGAAAACCTGCCCCACCCCGGCCCCTTAAGCCGGATTCAGATATTATTTTGATAATTTCGCTGCTGTCGGCAAATTCAAGCGCTTTTGCAAGGCCCAGGTAACCATCATAAGCAATATAATCTTCTATATTAAACGGGTCAATCCTGCCCCTGTTGCGAAGCACCCTTGATTCCTGGTAATTGAAAAAATCTGCAAGTTTTGAGCCTTCAGTGATTGGCTCAAGTTCATCTGCTATTTCTCCACCATCTATGTGTTTTTGGAATAATTTCTTGATTTTCTGCTCATCAAGGCTGTAATATACTGCCGGTTTTCTGTTAAAAGACTGTACTGTAAGCATTGGTTCAAGAGCGCAGAATCCCACACATCCTGAAGTGGAAAACATAATAGAGCGCCTGTCCCTTGAATTTATTTCCAGCTCTGCGGCCTCCTTTATAATGTCGGCGCCGCTTGCAATTCCGCATGTGCCAAGATGAACCGTTATTTTATGCTTTTTAGCAACACCGTCAAGAGCGCTGGCGTTTTTTAACTCATCCCTTATTTTTATTAGCTGGCCGGCTGACTTTATTTTTTCTTTTTTATTGCCCACTATTTTAATATCCCTTCATATAAATAAATTACTCCTGCCTTTTTATTTATTATAAGAATAAATTATATCCATAACTTCTTCCGTTTTTACCTTCTGATAGATTTTATCATTTATAATAATTATGGGGGCAAGACCGCATGCACCCACGCACCTGTTTACCTGGAGTGAATATTTCCTGTCAAGAGTTGTCTGTCCAGGTTTTATGCCCAGCTCTTTCTGTATCTTATCAGCAATCTTCTTGCCGCCTTTTACAAAACATGCTGTCCCAAGGCATACGCGTATATCATTTTTGCCTCTCGGTATCATAGAAAAAAATGAATAAAAGGTTGCAACTCCGTATACTTCTTTCTCGGCAATATTTAACTCTGCAGCTATTTTTTTCTGCACTTCAACAGGCAAAAACCCGATGTTTTTCTGTATTTCCTGGAGAACGGGAATGAGAGCGCCTTTTTTATCCCTGTATTTTTTTATTACCTCATTTATAACAGTTATTTCATCCTGGCTGAGGGGGTATTTTGGAAGGTCAGAAATTTGCATGGCCACCCTTTCTTTTTAATACTTGCGAAAATAATTTTAAAAGATTATAGCAAAATACGGGACATATTTGTAACTATTTTTACACCCGGTTTTTTTAAATTTTAAGCAAATTCAGTAAATGATGGCATCAGCAAAGCCCTGAGGCAAAAAATGCGCATGTTTTTGGAGATAAAACCTGCAATTTTAATATATTTTATGCTAAAAAATAAAAAATGTTTTTTAAAAATAAAAAAACTTTCTATAATGGTAAAAGACATAAAATATTTATTAATTTTTTAGCGGCATAACCAAACTGCTTTAACTCTTGAAAGGGGATATAAACATGCTTAAAAAACTTACGCCAAATCTTATTGTTGATGATGTGAACAAAACAATAGAATTTTACCAGTCTACACTTGGATGTTTTGAGCTTGTTTTAACTGATCCAAAAAAGGGGCAGTTTGACTGGGCGCTTATGAGATGCGAAGATGTCGAGCTAATGTTTCAGTCAAAGAAAAGCCTGAAAGATAAAATACCAGCATTTCCGGAAACGGAATCAGGCGGCTCAGTTATTATATATATTGAAGTTGACTCCATAGAGCCCCTTTATAACTGGATAAAAGACAGGGTAAAAGTTGTAAGCGAGCTAAGTGACACCCAGTACAGGATGAGGGAATTTTTAATAGAAGACTGTAATGGATTCATAATTGCTTTTGCTGAGTGGGCATAAGCTGCAAATGGCGGCCTTTTATTCTTTTTTAGTAAAACTTTCTTTTGCTCCGCATTCACATTTCCTGGGTTTGCACCTGCTGTCTTTTTCATAACCGCAGGAGCTGCATTTCCATATTGCCATAATTATTGCCTTTCTTTTTTATTGCCTGAATTTATTTTTGATTATTTTTTATTTCTATAAAATTCCTGTTTAAGGAAAGCTCTTGTTACATAAAAGTTTTGACGAAATTAAGCTGAAGGTTTGACAGTGAAGATTTTAGATTTTCAGCTTCCTGTGCACTTATTTCCTCAGACAGGACTTTAAAAAGCGCATCAAAACAGTCAACAGCAAGCTTTGCCTGTGCCTTATCTTTATATTTGTCATTAGTTCCGGCGGGAATTCCCATCTTCTTGTATGCAAGGCTTGATAAGGACATCATCATCTGCATTACAATATCCTTTGTTGTAAGCTTGTCTATTTCCTCCTGCAGTTTATTTATAAGTTCAGCTTCTTCCTTTTTTCTTGCCTCTTCATCAACAGGCGCTTCCTTATCCAGCCTGTCCTCGCCATTTCCGCCTTTTTTCTTTTCTTTTTTTGCCGCCATTTGTATTTCCTCCTTTATTTAGAAAAACATATGTGTGCAAATATAATATGCATTAATAATAATCAATTTTATATCCTGTTATATTCAAATACAATAAAACCACTATATGCGCATTTATAAATTATATTTAAGCTATCCTGCCTACTCGGAATCATATTTTATAAGGGAAAAAACATCATAACCTTCAAGAAGTTTTCTCGGGTTTAAGAACTCAAGTTCAACAAGAAAACAGAAACCGCAAACTTTTCCGCCGCAGTCTTCAATAAGCTTTGCCTGGGCCATTGCAGTGCCGCCCGTTGCAACAAGGTCATCGACAATAAGTATATTGTCCCCCGGCTTTACGGCATCGGTATGCATTTCCACAGTATTGCTGCCATATTCAAGATCATATGATACTTTGTATGTTTTATATGGAAGCTTGCCCGGTTTTCTTACCGGAATGAATCCGCATCCAAGCTTGTATGCAATGGCCGCTCCAAACATAAAGCCTCTTGCCTCTGCCCCTAAAATTGCATCAATTTTGATGCCATCATACTTTTTTGCCATTTCATCAACTGCCTGCCTTAATGCGGCCCCGTCTCTTATAAGGGGGGTGATATCCCTGAAAACAATGCCTTTTTTCGGGAAATCCGGAATATTCCTTATTTTCTCCTTTAAATCCAATTCCTTTTCCTTTCATCTTTTGCTAAATAGAATTTGTGTTTTAGCCCTGCATTATTTAATCTTTCCAACCGGGCCCAATTTTGCATAATAATATATATTGATTAAAACTTTTTCATATCAGGGGCCTGTACTTATTTGTTCTTTAAGGTTTTCCACCAGATATGAAATATCAAGCCCTCTAAAATCAAGCTGGCACAGTACTTCCTCCGGTCCATATTTCTGGCCGTAGCTCCAGATCTCCTTTAAAAAACTCCCTGCCTTTTTCTGCGCAAACCATTCATAACCAAACTTCCTGCACATATAGTCCTTGAGCTGTGCTTCAAATATCCAGGCCCTGATGTAATTTGTACAGTAAAAACCCTCATCAACATCTTTCAAATAATCCTGGGGGCCATAGCTCATCATAACTGCATCGCCCAGGACCTGGCTGTAAATTTCGTCCCTTCCGGCAAGACCTTTGCCGTCATGCAGCATTAGCTCGTATTTTAATTTGGCTGCATATCTTCTTAAAAACCAGAGCTTTGAAATATTTGAAAAATATACAAATCTTTTTGACATATCAGGCGCCATTTTAAGAAAACCTGATAGCCACATAGTGCTTTGCATAAGATGTTCAAGTGTAAAAGCATAGCCTTCCGTAACGGCATTGTCCCCTAAAAACTTAAATTCAAAATCAAGGTTTTCTTTTGTATTTGCAAAATGCTCTGCATGCCCCCCTTCATGAAACATCGCCTCAAAGTCATCCTGTCCGCCTTTTGGCATAACCACAAGATAAATTTCACCAGGCACTTTAACTGTTGCACAGAAAGCCCTTGGTGATTTATTCTTGCGCTCGCTGACATCAAGGATTATGTTGGGTTGCCTGTCAAGGTCAAAGCCCATACCCAAAAGTGTGTCTTTAAATAAGCTAACCAGTATTTCT